>ERZ1740070.1114-NODE-1114-length-17152-cov-28.510967_pt1 | contig 17152 bp, 14 predicted proteins | sample MGYA00581734_ERZ1740070 | MGnify/ENA primary metagenome ERZ1740070 (study PRJEB43018, sample SAMN04849744) | marine metagenome | isolation source: floating plastic debris | place: Pacific Ocean | collected 2008-09-01 | study: EMG produced TPA metagenomics...
GGTTGCGGTTAGAAAACGTAAACTAAACGCCGTCCAACTATGGCCAATCTCCAAAAAGCGGGGCATAGCGTCGGGCGTAGCCCGCGCTGTGCGCTTGCCATCTATTTTGATATTTGGATCATAAAGCCCGTGCTGACGCGTCTTTTCTGCTTTCTAAGCTGCTTGTGCCTGCCCGCGATGGTGTCGGCGGAGCCGCGTTTGTTGACCCATCGCTATGGCCAAACGGAAGTGTCGGGAACGCCTGAGCGTGTGGTGTCGCTGTCTTTCATTGGTCATGATTTCCTGCTTGGGCTTGGCGTGATGCCGGTTGCTTTGCGGTATTGGTATGGGGACCATCCTTTTGGCGTCTGGCCATGGGCGCAACACGCGCTGGGGGACGCAGAACCGCAGGTCATCACGGGCGGAATTGATGTGGAAGCCGTCGCGCTTTTGCAGCCTGACCTGATCGTGGGTCAGTGGTCGGGCATGACGGAAACGGAATACCGTTTGCTGTCACGAATTGCCCCAACCTTGCCGCCACCCGAAGGACAAAGCGACTACAGCGCAAGCTGGCAACAAATGACGCGCCAGATCGGACGGGCGATGGGGTTAGAGGCGCAAGCGGAGGCCCAGATTGCCCAGATCGAGGCGCGCTTTGCCGCGATCCAGACCGCACACCCGGACTGGCAGGGGAAAACTGCGGCTGCCGTATGGCCCGATCAGATTGGGGCATACACCACGGTCGATCTCAGAGGGCAGTTTCTGGAACAGTTGGGATTTGTGAATGCGCCAGAAGTGGAGGCGTTGGCCGGGCCACGGACGTATAATATACGCTTGTCGCAAGAAGACCTGACGCCGATAGACACTGATCTTTTGTTGTGGTTGACGGTCAATGATCCCGCCGCTGCCCTGGCGCGCATTCGCCTTCGCCCGTCGATGCGCGCCTTTGTCCAAGGGCGCGAGGTGGTGGCGGATCCGGAATTGACCGCAGCACTTAGCCATTCCAGCCCATTATCGCTGTCCTACGCGCTCGACCGGTTGGAGCCGATGATTGCGGCTGCGGTGGATGGTGATCCGACAACAGAGGTGCCGCAATGATGCGAGCTATGACCCTTGTCGTGGTTGCCTGCGGGTTGGCGGCGCTTTCTCTGGGTCTTGGGGTGCGGGACGTGCCTCTGGCCACGGTTGTTGAGGCGTGGACGGCTTACAATCCCGACAACCCCGATCATATCGTCGTGCGGGATCTACGAATGGCTCGTGCCGTGGCGGCGCTGTTGGGAGGTGCGGCGTTGGGGCTTGCGGGTGCGTTGATGCAGGTCATGACACGCAATCCTTTGGCCGATCCTGGTATTCTGGGCATCAACAGTGGTGCGGCGTTCGGGGTTGTGATGGGCATTTGGGTGCTGGGCCTCAGCGCGGCGGGTGCGCTGGTTCTTCCGGCGCTTGTGGGTGCTGGGATAACGGCCGTTCTGGTTTTGGTGCTGGGCGGTGGCGCGGGGCGAGACGGGCCCGATCCGGTGCGGATGGTGCTCGTGGGCGCGGCCCTCAGCGCGCTGTTTTTGTCGCTCACCTGGGCGCTATTGATCCTGAGCCGTCAGTCGCTGGACATCTATCGCTATTGGGTGCTTGGTGGCTTCGGGCAGGTCGACCCGAGCAACCTTTGGGCGGTGATGCCGCTGCTGCTAGCAGGCTTTGGCGCAGCCTTCGTGGCGGCGTTCATGCTGAACCCGCTGGCACTGGGGGATGATACGGCGCGGGCTTTGGGTGTTCGGGTGGGGTTGGCGCGGTTCATCAGTCTCGTTGGGACTGTCCTGTTGTGTGGGACGACCGTGTCACTGGCCGGCCCCATCGCTTTCATCGGGCTGATTGTACCACATCTGGTGCGCCCGTTTGCGCGCGGGGATGTGCGGCGCCTAGCATTTGGATCAGTAGTGCTTGGCGCGGCGTTGGCCATGACAGCCGATGTGTTAGGGCGGTTGATCTTGCCCGGGCAAGAGATTGAGGCCGGCGCCATCATGGCGCTGATTGGTGGGCCCGCGTTGATCGTGCTGGTGCAGCGGCAGCGGGAGGCGCTGGTATGAGCACGCTCACCTTGCGCAACGCGGCCTTTTCCGCGCGGGTGCCTCGGCGGCTGCTCGTGGTCAATGCGGTACTGTTAGCCGTGCTGTTTGCCGTGTTGGCGACGGGTCTTTTGGGCGGCACTTTCCCTATCGGCATGCTGGATTTGATGGCTGTCCTTTCTGGGACGGCGGACCCTGTGACGCAGATGGTGGTCGTGGAGAACCGCCTGCCTCGGCTGTTGACCGCGCTGGGCGTCGGGCTTGCCTTCGGTATGGCGGGTGAGATGCTGCAGACGCTGTTGCGCAACCCGCTGGCGTCGCCGGATGTGATCGGATTTAGCGCGGGGGCGGGCCTAGGTGCGGTGATGACCGTTGCGCTGACTGGGGTGAGCGGTTTGGTCCTGCCGGGTGCGCTGGCTGGTGGCGCGTTGACCGCGACACTGCTTTTGGCACTGGTGTGGAACAAGGGCATGAGCCCAGGGGCCATCGTGCTGGTGGGGATCGGGCTGACTGTGACGCTGGGCGTTGTGACCGACCTGATGATCGTGCGGCTGGATGCCAATGATGTGGGTGAATTGGTCAAATGGATCATGGGATCGCTCAGCGCGCGCAGTTGGGAGGACACAGTTTTGGTTTGGGCAGGCTTGGCCGTGGTAGCGCCGCTGGCGGCCTGGCATCAATTTGCATTGGCGCGCCTCACCATGGCGGATGAGGTGGCCACAAGCCTGGGTCAAAGCCTTGTGCAAGGCCGCTTGATCACGATTGTCTTTGCAGTGGTTCTGGTGGGGTTTGGGGTGGCCGCGGCTGGGCCGCTGCCGTTCGTCGCTTTTGTCGCGGGGCCAATTGCCCATGGTCTCAGCCGCGCGCCCAGGCCTACGCTTTTGACGGCAGCTCTTGTGGGCGCCTTGGTCACGCTCCTCGCGGACCGCATCGCGCAGGCCTTGCCGGGATTTTTCGTGCTGCCCGCAGGTATTTTCACTGCGCTGATTGGCGCGCCTGTTTTGATCTGGGTTCTGATTGCCCAAAGCCGGAGACGCCGCCGATGACGCAGCTCAGCACGAAAAACCTGACTTTGGGCTATGGCGGCGTGCCCGTGCTTAATGACATATCGCTGGATATCCCGGACGCGCAGATCACAGCGGTGGTGGGCCCCAATGCCTGCGGAAAGTCCACCCTGCTGCGTTGTCTGACGCGGCTCATCAAACCGATGAGCGGGCAGGCGCTGCTGGATGGCACGCCCGTTCACGCGCAGAAGACCAAGGCGGTCGCGCGCCGCATCGCGCTTTTGCCGCAAAGCGCTGAGGCACCTCCGGGCATGCGGGTGAGTGATCTGGTGACGCGCGGGCGGACACCGCATCAGAACCCGCTGCAACAATGGTCTGTGAAGGATGAAGACGTGGTCGCCCGCGCTCTGGCGCAAGTGGGGCTGTCAGATCAGGCGGATCGCTTAGTGAGTGATCTGTCAGGCGGGCAGAGGCAGCGGGCGTGGATCGCCATGGTGCTTGCGCAGGACACCGATATCCTGCTCTTGGATGAACCGACGACGTTTCTCGATCTGCATCACCAGATCGAGACCCTGCAACTGGTCCGCACGTTGCAGAATGAGCGGCAATTGACCGTTGTTATGGTTCTTCATGACATAAATCTTGCGGCTCGCTTTGCCGATCATATCGTGGCGCTGCGTGCAGGCTCCATCATATGTCAGGGCGCGCCAGCGGAGGTGGTGACCGAGGCCACGATTGCGGCGGTGTATGATCTGCAGGCAAAGGTTTTCGCAGGGCCCGTGGGGGGTGCACCTTACGTCATTCCACTGTAGTGCCGACGAAGCCCTGAGGTGAAAAAACCTAAATATTACAAAACAATGCGGCTCAAGTACGCGATGTGCAAAAATGTCACGCAAACGTCTTCCGACATGCGGAGATATGTTCCATACACGGTTTCGTGATGTTAACAATCCCCAGCCAGATCGAGTCGCGACCTAGCCGATCCCATAAAATCTAAATTCGGAGTCGGCTTATGCTCTATGCTCGCGCGCGCCTTCTGGGCGCCACGTCGCTTTTCGCTTTGTGCGGTCTAAACGCCACCGCTCAGGCGCAAACGAGTGGCGAGGCGCTGGACCTCGGCACGTTGATCCTTGGCGAATTACAGACACGGACGCTGCAAGACAGCCCCACCTCTGCCATTGTTGAAACAGGCGAAGCGCTCGAAAAACGCGGTGATGTTGACATCTATGACGTCGTGGAACGCGCGCCCAACGTGTCGACGACCTTCGGTAACAAGGGCTTTGTGCTGCGGGGCATTCAGACCAATGGCGCGGTGAGCAATGTGCAGCTGAATGGCACGCTTGTGTCCGTGCAGGTCGATGGCGTCGCTCTCAACAACTATCAGTCCACGTTCTTCGGTCCTTATTCGAGCTGGGATGTCGACCAGATTGAAATCTTGCGAGGTCCGCAATCGACGCAGCAGGGCCGGAATGCTCTGGCCGGGGCCGTTATCATCAACACGCGCGATCCGATCTTTGAGAACGAATACCGTTTCCGGGTCGAAGGCGGTTCGCGCAACACGCATCGGGTGGCGCTGTCCTATAACCAAGTCTTCAGTGACCAGCTGGCCTTCCGCTTTTCGGCTGAGAATTACGCCGAAGATGGCTGGGTCACAAGCTTGTCGCGCAATGATGATCGCTATGACGCGCGCACCTACGAGGCCTATCGCGCGAAACTGCGTTGGAAGCCCAACGACCGTTTCGATGCTGTTCTGGAATACAGCTACACGGACTCTCAGGGCGGCGAAGACTATGTTCTGGATGCATTCTTTCCTGCCGCCCGCGTCACCTTTGACTCTGCCGATGCGGTGGAAGGTTCGATCACGCGGATCTACGGCCTGACCACGAATTATGACGTCAGTGACGCATGGTCTTTGGAAACACAGACCAATTACTACGACCAGGATTATACTCGGTTGGAAGGAGATGCGCCGCCGTTTGCACTTGGTCAGTCGTTCCGCGATTTTTCGAGCACGAGCCGCACCTTCGAACAGGACATCCAGTTGAAGTTCGACTATGACCGTGTCCGGGGTGTTGTAGGGCTATTCTACACCGATACGGAAGACACACGCCCATCGCGTATCTTTACCGATCTGGGCGCCCTGAACCCTGCCTTTGCAGGTTTTTCCGATTTCTTCAACGAAGACTTCGACACCGAGGTGGAGAACTTTGCGATTTACGGTGAGGCCGATATCGACATAACGGATCAGGTCTTTGTCACGGTCGGCGCGCGCTACGATATTGAGACATTCAAATTCCGGCAATCTCTCGACTTCGGTCCGATCCTCAACGCGCCGCCGCCCTTCGGTGGCGGCATTCCGGATATCGCGTCGCGCACGGGAAGCAGTTCTTTTGAGGCTTTCCTACCCAAGCTCGGCATCACCTATGACTTCACGCCCGACCAATCTGTGAACTTCACGGTGCAGCGGGGCTATCGCGCCGGTGGGTCAAGCTCAAACCTGGTGGAGGCCCTGATCCCAGGAGTAAATCCTATCTCCAATTACGATCCCGAATTTTCCGTCAACTACGAACTCGCTTATCGTGGATCGTTCCGCGATGACACGCTGCGTGTCGGGGCCAACGTGTTTTTCACGACGTGGGATGACATGCAAATCTCCGTACCAGGCACTCCATCGGGCACGCCGCTGGATGCGCTTTTCAACAATGACACCGCCAACGCAGCCAAGTCTGAACTTTACGGGTTCGAACTAAGCGTGGAAGGCGAGGTCACATCAAACCTCTTCCTGTTCGGATCGGCTGGATACACGCAAACAGAATTCAAATCCTTTGTCAGTGGCTTGAACAACTTCACGGGCAACGAGTTTCCGTTCGCGCCGGACTGGACCGCAGCGTTTGGCGGAGAATACATCTTCAACAATGGGCTGTCGCTGGGGGCCGATGTCTCCTTCAAAGCTGGGTCCTTCCAAGACAATGCGAACACTTACAAGGATGATGATCGCTGGTTGTTCAACGTGAATGCCACCTACCCAATCAACGACAACGTGACCGCCGGGGTCTATGTGCGCAACCTGTTCGATGAAGACTACGTAACTGCGCGCTTCCAAGACGGCGTCAACCCATCCATTGTCCGGACGGGTGAGCCACGCACGATCGGAGCTTATCTTCAGGCGGAATTCTAAAGTCAGTCTCTAAACTAAACACATATCACTTGGCGGCTTCCGGTACGGGGCCGCCAGTTTGTAGATTTCCCATATAGCGGGCAGGTCGGGTGGCATTTCTTGGACGCACTCAACTCTTCACGAACGCATTGTGAGACACGTCGTGCGGGCTTATCGTTTAATGGCCAAGGCGCGTTATGCGACGTTCTACGGACTCGTACCCAGGCGGATGGACTAGGCTTATCCATGGAGACGTGAAATGAATGCAGTTGCGACTGAGACATGTGTGCCCACGGCGGACCCGACCGCAATGTTGAACGCGTTTGTATCGCACATTGAAAATGACCACGATGTCGCGCTTGAGACGGACGAGACCGGCGCGCGTTACATCGAGAATGCGGGGTTTCGGATCACGCTTGCCGCGACGGATGCAGGGCTTCGCATTCATCTTGCGGGCCCCAACCCAAAAATGATGGTTTTTTTCAAAGACGCCATCGCACAGCATGTGGCAGAGTTTGACGAAGCGATTGCAAAATCCCTGCGCTGGACCGGCGAGACCTCGGTCACCGGTGATCTTCCGGATAACTTTCGCATCCTGACCCTGAAGAGAAAATCCTCTCCGATGCCGGGCCTCGTGCGTGCCACCGTGAACGTAGAGGATGAGACCATGTTCGAGACGGATGGCCTGCATCTGAGGCTGATGCTGCCGGCCAACCCGGGTCGAGAGCCGATCTGGCCAAGCATGGGGGCCAATGGTGCGCCGGTCTGGCCCCAGGGCGAGGACAGTCTGCATGCACGTTACATCACGATCCGGCACGCCCGACCCGATGATCGAGAACTCGACCTCGATGTTGTGAGCCACGGCGAAGGATTGATCTCGGGATGGGCAAGCGGGGCCGAGATCGGCACTGAGATCGGGGCCATGGGGCCTGTCGGAGAAACCGTTTTGCCAGAGGCCATGGACTACCTTTTGATCGCGGACCAAACCGGTCTGCCAGCCGTTGCCCGGTTTTTGGAAACCGTATCGCAGGACGCCACCGGCCAGGTTATCTGTGAGGCGGATGGCGACCTGAAAGCTTACCTGCCGGAGACCAAACTGTCCGTCACAGCCGTTCCAAGCGTCGATTTTTCCCGCGATATGCGCGCTCATGTGGCGCAGGTTCTGCGCCCAGGGACGACGGGTTATGCATTGTTTTTAGGGGAGTTTCAGGACGCACAGGCGTTGCGAAAGACGTTCAAAGGCGACCTAGGCCTCGGTAAGGGGCAGCAGATTTCGGCTGCCTACTGGCGACGAGGTGAGGCAGGGTTCGAAGCGTGAGGGCCAGGCCATGAGAGCGCCGCACCGCTTGCTGGAGGACGTGACGCAAGCCACGATCGACGCGATGTCCGACGATCTGATCATCAAGGCGCTGGACATCAAAGGCAACCGTGACGTCGTCGCCTCCGGTATCATCCGCCGGGTTCCGATTGGTGATGGCATCCACGTCAATCTGGGCTATCTGCGCGGCCAATCTGCCTATGCAGCCCGGGCCCAGGGTTCAGTTGGGTTGACGATTGAGGTCCGCCTGCAGGGCAATTCTACAGCTCGCCGCGCAGGTGACACAGGGCCGGTCCATGAGGTGCGCCCCGGAGAGTACTTTATTCTGGGGCAGAAAGAGGCCGTCGATTGGGAGATCGAAGCCCCCGCCCAAGAGGTCTTCAAGGCAGTTTCGATAACCTACACACAAGAGGTCATCGAGGATCTGGGAGACGCCGGTTTAAACGCGGCCGTCGACATGCTTTTTGATCGCGGCCAGCATTTGGATGGACCCTCTCCAACCATTCTAACCAGCTTGGCAGAGGCACTCTTTAGCCTGTCTCCAGAAAATCCGTTCGAGTTTTTGCGCGCCAGAAATCTGGCGATGAACATCCTTCTTGAAGCCATGTCGCACCAGGTTCAGGCCAACCATGACATGTCCTACAGCGACCAACAGGTCACCGAGCGGGCCAAATCCTACATTCGGCAAAATCTCAGCGTAGCGTTGAAAACAGAAGATGTCGCGCGTCACTGCAGGATGAGCGCATCTGCGCTGAAAAAGGTGTTTCGTGCCGTGACAGGGCAACCTATCGGTGCGTTTCTGAAGGATGCCCGCATGGTGCAGGCCGATCATCTTCTTTTGCAGGGCGTGCCAATCTCGGACGTGGCCCAGACCCTTCATTACAGCGCGCCAGAGGCGTTCGCCCGTGCCTACCGCACGCATTTCGGCCACCCACCATCGCAGGCGAAATCCCGGCGCTAGCCCAAAATGTCAGATTAAGTGTCTAAACTGTCAGGCCAGCATTCTGGCCGACTTGCAGAGGGTTTGTCATTAACTGAGTAAATAAATCAACAATGGAACGGGGTTAGACGATGTTGGATAGAAACCAAACCTTCGCACGCGCCTTCGCCTGTCTGATGCTGACCAGCGCGCCTGCTGCTCTGGTCGCACAAGACCAGCCAGCCCCCTTTTCCTTGGGCACTTTGGTACTGTCCGGGGAACGTAGCGAACGAACACTGACGGACACCTATGTGGGTGTGACCGTATTGGATGAAGCACGGCTGGAGAAATCCCAAACCGCCCATATCCACGACGTGCTGGCCAGCACGCCAAACCTTTTTGTCGAAGGCAAAAGCGAATTGCCGACGCTGCGCGGCATTCAAGGCCCTGGCCCAGGCGGCTCCGCACTGACAGGCTTTACTGGCGCACTGCCACGCCTGGCATTCGTGATTGACGGGGTCACCAGACCGAACTCAATTCCGTTCTCATCGGGCTCCTCTTTGTGGGATGTGCAGCAGGTCGAAGTGTTTCGCGGGCCACAATCCCTGTTGCGTGGACGCTCAGCGATTGCAGGGTCGATCGTAATTGAAACCCGCGATCCGACTTTCGAACCCGAAGCCGCGCTTCAGCTAGGCGTGGAGATCGACCAGTTTCACGATCAAAATGTTGTCGTGAACGGCATGGTCTCTGGGCCGATTACCAACAACATCGCGGGGCGCTTTACTTTTGAACTGGCCCAAGGCGAGGACGCCCGAGACGTGGTCAGTGCGTTTCCCGCGGACTGGGTGACCGAATACGATAATATCCGCCTGCGCGGCAAACTGCTGGGCGAGTGGGAGACCGATCTGGGCAGGCTGACGGTGAATTTCGCAGCTGAGTATCAAGACGGCCAAACCCCGCAAACCCGCAATACGGTCAGCGGCCCTGGGGGCTTTGCCACGCCGACCGGTCGCGTGCTGTTGTCCCCGGAAACCAACGCGCGAACATATGACACCGAAACCAGTATCTTGTCGCTGGACGCCAAGCTGGAGACAGATGTCGGTGATTTTCAATTCTTCACGTCCTATCTGGATGACAATTTCAAATCAGTCCCGGAACAAACCTTTCCGTCCCCTGTGGACGTCAATGAAGAACTGACAACTTTTGAATTCATCTACAGTTTCGGCGAAGATCAACGCGTGCGTCGCGGTGAACTTTCCGGTCTCGTGGGTGTGCATTTCGAAGACCGGTCGCAAGACGGTCAATCGGCGGTTCCAACCCTGGCGGGTCCATTACAAATCACCACATCATCAAGTTCAGACACGACGTCCATCTACACCGACCTGCGCTATGGCATCAGCGACAAGCTGACCGTTTTTGGTGGTGCGCGCATGCTGTGGTTTGATGGAAATCGCACGCAAATTTCCGTCGCGCCCCCGCCCTTGATGTCGGCCAACCAATCTGTGCCGCTAAGCGAGGAGGAGTTTTTACCCGCCATAGGCCTGGCATACTATTTCAGTGAAACGAATGTGCTGAGCGGCTCCCTTCGTACAGGCTACAATCCGGGCGGCGTGGGCCTCAATTTCTTTGCGGGTTTGCCCTACACGTTCGAAAGTGAAAACGTCACAACGGCAGAAGCCACGTTCCGTGGTGAGAACGCACTCGGGACGCTGTCCTACGGGGTCACCGCATTTTACAACTGGCACGATGACCCGCAGCTTTTCGTCGAACTCATCCCGCTCAACCGCGCGACACTGCAGGTGATCAACCAACCAGAAGGTATCAGCTACGGCCTCGAAGTGGACGGCGTGTGGCAGGTGACAGACCGGGTGAGGCTTGATGCCGCTCTGGGCGTCTTGGAAACGGAGGTCACGCAGGCCTCCGCAACCCAACCCCTTTTGAACGGAAACAGTTTTGGACAGGATCCCAATGTGACGTTTTCCCTGGGCGGGCAGGTTCAGCTGACGCGCGTTCTTTCGGCTGATGCGCGGGCCACGTATCGCGGGGAGTCTTTCAGTGATGTCAACAACAATCCCGGCGACAAAGTCGGGGACTACTGGCTCTTCGATCTCGGTGTGACGGCAGAATGGAACGACAGCGTGACCCTGCGCGGGTATGTGACCAACGTGTTCGATGAAATCGGTGTCACGCGATTTGTCGGCGGTGGTGCCTTTGCAGACGTCACCGCGCCGCGTACATTCGGGGTCACATTGACCAGCCGCTTCTAAAGGCATTTGCCTATGCCCTATGCGCAGATCCGACCCGTTCTATTTCTGGTCGGATTGATGACCTTCGCCGCGTCGATCATGGCGCAGTTTGCGACGCAGGGCGTGGCGTTGTTTCTTCGGGCCGAAGAGACATCTTCCGGCACGATAGGCCTGATTTATCTGGCGGCCATTCCCTATACGCTTCGGTTCCTCTGGGCACCGTTGGTGGATCGCAGCGGGCTTGGCGGACAAGGGCGATACGCCCGGTGGCTCATAGTGACACAAATCGCCTGCGCGTTGGCCATTGCCGCGATGGGGCTGGTTGATCCGGCGTCAGCCCCCTTGGCGATTATCGCCATTCTTGCCGTTTTCATGGTGTCCGCGGGCACGCAGCAGACCGCGCTCGGCGGATTGATGACAGCAAGTGTCCCGGCAGAGCATTACCCTAAAGTCACGTCCATTCAGGGAATATCATCCGGCCTTGCGGGGTTTATCCTTGGGGCGGCGGTGCTTTACGTCTTGGCCGATATCGGCTGGCAGGCGGTGATCGCCGCGCTCACGACCATTTCCCTTGCGGGGTGCTTGGTGGCCGTTTGGATCGCGCCCCCGGCTGATGTACCACGGACCCGTCATGAGCCCCGCGTTCCGGTCCTGAGCCATCTGAGCGTTTTCAAAGAACCCCAAGCGCGACAGCTTTTCGTCATTTCCGCCTTGGTCAATTGTTCCGTGGGTATTCCCTACGGCACCAAAGCGGTGCTGTTCATTGATGCGGGTTTTAGTGTGTCTGATGGGGCACTTTACGGAATTGTGCTTGGCAATCTTTTCGGTGTGCTTGGGGCGCTTTTCATTCGGCCGGTGATTGATCGTCTAGGCGGCATGGTGGTGCTTGCGGGGCTGGGTACGCTCAATGTAGCCGTGGTTCTGCTGTTTGCCTTTTGGGCGATGGATGGGCTTGGGCCATCAGGGACCACCGCGCTTGTCCTATTTGCAAGCTTTGCGGTGTTTGCCTCGTTCATCGCGAGCAGGTCCTTGATTATGCGGCTCTGCAAGCCGGGGCGTCAGGCCACCGAGTTGGCAAGTTTCGTAGGACTTGAGGCGGTTGTTTATCTGATAATCGCAGGGATCAGCCTGGCTTTGCTGGATCGCGTCGGTCTGGCCGCCATTCTGTTTTGCCTGCTTCCATGTTCGGGCGCGGGGTCTCTTTTGGCATGGCGCTACCAGACGCGTTATCGGGGTCCACATCGGATTCGAGGAGAGGGCTAGTTGAGGAACTCAACCGTTGAGGCAAGGTTTGGACGGATACGTCAGGCACTTTCCCGTGCTCTCGAGGAGCAACCTAAGCATCCGTCGCGCGGATACCCTCAGCAAATAAATTATTGCAATAATCATAATTAAAAATTGCTTAATATAAATATTAAGTTTGATAATACTGACATCATCTTCCTCTGAAACGGAACCCCCAAAAGGAGACGCAAGCGATGGTCGGATCGATCAATCGCATTTGCCCTCCTTTCAGTTAAGAGGAACGGAACCATGTCTGTTGATCTCTACAAAGCTCGCGTGCGTGCGCCGCAAGCAGCGAGGCCAATCGTCTTTGCTTTCCACGGCACTGGTGGAGATGAAAGCCAGCTGTTTGCTCTGGCAGACCAGCTTGTGCCCGGAGCCGGCATAGTGTCTCCGCGCGGAGATGTATCAGAATTCGGCGCGGCGCGGTTTTTCAAACGCACGGCGGAGGGCGTCTATGACATGGACGATCTTGCCCGTGCGACGGATAAAATGATCACTTTCGTCGAAGCGTACAGGGCCAAGAACCCAGGTCATCAGGTCTATGCTCTGGGCTATTCGAACGGCGCAAACATTCTGGCCTCAGTGTTTCTCAAGCGGCCGGATCTTTTCGACCGGACCGCAATGCTGCACCCCCTTGTGCCATGGCAGCCAGAAGACAATCCAGCATTGGCCGGGCGCAAGGTGCTGATCTCTGCCGGGCAACGAGATCCGATCACCCCGTGGCATATGACCCAGACGCTGATCTCTTGGCTGACGGAGCAGGGTGCGGATGTAGAGACCGAAGTGCATGACGGCGGTCATGAGCTTCGCAATAGCGAACTGACGGCGTTGCAGTCTTTCTTCAGCGACTGACCCGGCCTAGGCGGCACCTGTCTGCAGTGAATTCAATGTGGACAGGACCGCCGCCTCTTTCTCAACCCAATCCATGAAGGCAATGACATGCGGTTTCTTGGCCTGAGATTTATGGCACATGAGGTAGTAGTTGAAACCTGTCTCCAGCACCGGGCCGCTGACAAACTGCAGCCGCCCTTGGGACAAGGCCTGATACACCTGTATCGACCAGCCCAGCATGACGCCCTGCCCATCCAACGCCATGTCCAACGCATAGTCTGCCGAGAGCGGATCGAAGGTCATTTCATATTCGGGGCGCCCTTTGGTCAAGCCCGCCTGGTCAAACCACAGATCCCACGCGGCGTTATCGCCAAAGAGGCGCAAAATCACGTCTTCGAGCAGGGGCAGACGATAGAAGTTCTCTGCCGATTTTACATCGTGGCGGTCGATGAACTCTCGCGTGGCAACGGGCAGCAAGATCAGCTTGTGAATGTGTCTGGCATAGACATCTTTGGGCGGTGTGGCGGCCAAGCGGAACGCAATTTCATCCTCGCCAAATCTGAATTCCTCCCAGCTGTGCAGGGTTTCGATTTTCGTCTTCACCTCGGGGTGGCTGGCGGTGAAGCGATGCAGGTTGGGCAGGAGCCAGCTCCGAATGATCATCCCCGCGGCAAAGACACTGAGGTGTTGCGCCTGACCGGGCCTCACATCGTCGACTGCCTGGCGCAGCCGGAGAAAGCTGTCGGTGACCGTGGGCTGAAGCTGTCGGCCTTGCCGCGTCAGTTCGATCGCGCGGGTTTTCCGGATGAAAAGGTCAACGCCCAGATCAGCCTCAAGCGCCTTGATCTGCTGGCTAACCGCCCCCGGCGTAACCGCCAATTCCGACGCGGCCTCTTTGATCGAGCCTCGGCGCGCGGCCGCCTCAAAGGCGCGCAAACTCAACAGCGAAGGGAGACGAGACATCGGCATGGCGGCGAAGACCTATGGTTTAGTTTGGCTAAATCATACGCTCAGAACTTCTGCGTTGTCGAGGCGCAAAAGGCCAACATCTATCGCCGTAACGCACCTTAGACGCGGAGCCGCGCATGACGGAAACCAGAAGAGATCAACCCTTTGCAGACGCATCCCGCGCGCAAGGAACAGCTTGGATCCTCAATCGGATCATTCACGAAACATCCAATGAAGGAGCACAGATGTGACTTGGCAACCTTACCTCATATCCCTTGTCGCGGGGCTGGGCATCGGGGTCATTTACGGCCTCATCGCGGTCCGGTCTCCGGCCCCGCCCATCATCGCGCTGCTGGGCCTTCTGGGCATGCTGGCAGGTGAAGCCGCGGTGCAATGGATCCGCGGACATTCCGAAGTCGTGGCACAGGCCCTGCACATGAAGTCATTCGCTGTTTCAACTGACACGGCGGCGGATCCGTCCAAACCCTCTCAAACCTGATCAAAAGGAGTAATACCAATGTCCAAACACGAAATGATCACCCCTGAAAACGCGGCTCTTGTGCTGATCGACTATCAGCCGGCCATGTACCAAGGCGTGGAAAGCCATGACCGTCTGTCGGTGATGCACAATGTCCAGATCCTTGCGAAAGGCGCGAAGCTTTTTGACCTGCCGACAGTGATTTCCACGGTCGCGAAGGACAGTTTTTCCGGGCCGTTCATGCCCGAAGTCACAGATCTTTTCCCTGATCACGAGATTGTCGACCGCACGTCGATCAACTCTTGGCTGGATGAAAACTTCCGCAAAGCGGTTGAGGCCACAGGGCGTAAGAAAATCGTTCTGGCGGGGCTCTGGACCGAAGCTTGCGTGATGTTCCCGACGCTTGATTTGCTGCGCGAAGGCTATGAGGTTTACATCCCCGCCGATGCCTGTGGTGACGTGACACCTGAGGCGCATGAACGCGCGATGGATCGTCTGGTACAGGCCGGTGCGGTGCCGATGACGTCGCTGCAATATGTCTTTGAGCTGCAGCAGGACTGGGCCCGTGGCGAAACCTATGACGGTGTCATGGACATCCTCAAGACCCACAGCCCCTACGGCATCCAGGTCCGCTTCTCCAAGTGGGCGCTGGGCGAGCATGCCTCCGAAGCTGGCCCTGTCGCCGCGGAGTAACGCACCGAAGGTCGGAGCCATGACCGGCTCCGGCCCCCTCTCTCATGCAAAGGACCGCCCCCATGAACGTCACCCGTAGAACTGCCCTTTTGTCGACCAGCGCGGCCATCGGCACGTTGCTGGCGTCTGGCAAAGCAGGCGTCGCACAAACCAGCGATGCAGCGGATATCGTCCTCCTCAATGCGCGTATCACTACGATGGATGAGGCGCGACCAGACGCGACAGCACTGGCGGCGCGCGACGGTGTGTTCGTCGCCGTGGGTGATCAGGAGGATGTGGCCGGTCTGATCGGGCCCTTCACCCAAGTCGTCGATGCGGGCGGCAAACGCGTCATACCCGGGCTCATCGACAGTCACACGCACTCCATTCGCGGTGGTGTGAACTACAATCTTGAGGTTCGCTGGGACACGATTGACAGCCTCGAAGAGGCGCTGCATCTCTTGCGCGAACAGGCCGATCGCACACCCGATGGTCAGTTCATACGCGTGGCGGGTGGGTTTTCGGAATTCCAGTTCAAGGAAAAGCGCCTGCCCACGGTGGCAGAACTGGACAGCGTGGCGCCCAACCACCCTGTGCTGATCCATTACCTCTATCGCGAGACGCTGCTGAACACCAAAGCGATTGAATACTTCGGCTATGACCAACCCGGTCACGTGACCTATCCGGGCGGCACGATTGAGAAAGACGCGGATGGCAACTCAACGGGTCGTTTGCTGGCCACGCCGTCCGGGTTGCTGATGTATCGCACGCTCAGCGCTGCGCCCAAGCTCTCAATCACCGATCAGATCAATTCGTCCATGCAGTATATGGATGAGCTCAACGGCCTCGGCATCACCTCTGTGTCTGATGCGGGCGGCGGGGGCATGGAATTTCCAGACGCCGATCCCTATCAGGTCATTTCCTGGATGCATGAGCGCGATCTGCTGACCACGCGCATTGGCTATCATTCCTTCCCGCAGGTGAAGGGCGAGGAACTCAGCAACTATCAGGACTGGACCAAGACCATCCGCGCGGGCAGCGGCGATGACATGCTGAAATTCGTGGGCGCGGGGGAAAACCTGGCCTGGGCCACCTACGACTATGAGATCTTCAAGGAGGCGCGGCCCGACATTGACCCCGACGCCGAAGAGATCCTTGAGAATGTTATGACCGTGCTGGGCGAGGCCGAATGGCCCTTCCGTCAGCATGTGACCTATGATGAAACCGGGGATCGTCTGCTGCCGGTTTATGAGAAGATCGCGCAAGGACCGGGCCTCACTAAGGGTTGGTTCATCGACCATGTGGAGACCTTCTCGGAGCGCAATCTGGAGCGCATAGCGGAACTGGGCGGCGGCATTGCCTTGCAGAACCGCCTGCAATTCCAGGCTGAGGATTTTGCCGCGCTTTATGGCACTGAGGCGCTGGGCAAGACGCCCAATTTCCGCGCCATTCTGGATCTCGGCGTCCCGGTGGGCGGTGGCACGGATGCCACGCGTGTGACCTCCTACAACCCGTGGTTTTCGATCCAGTGGATGTCGACCGGCCTCTCCCGCGGTGGCATGCGGATGTATGGCGATGACAACCTGCTGACACGCGAAGAGGCGCTGCGGGTCTGGACGACAGGATCGGCCTGGTTCACCGGTGATGCGGGCCGCAAAGGCGCGATCACGCCCGGACAATTGGCGGATTTTGCCGTGCTCGATCGCGACTATTTCGCGGTCACGGATGCCGAGATCGCCAAGCTGCAGTCCGAACTCACCGTTCTCGGCGGAGAGGTGGTGCACGCCAAAGGCAGCTTTGCGCATCTCGACCTCAAGCACATACCCCCCATCAGCCCCGATTGGTCCCCAGTGATCTTTGAGAACGGCTGACCTCTCACCGCATCCAAAAAGCCGGCACGCCGACGCGGGCGTGCTGCCCCTCTCAAACCAGATGAAGGATCCCCAAGATGGCTGACAGAATTCTCTACAACGGCAAAATCACCACAATGGACGAGGACATGCCCGAGGCAACTGCGGTTGCTATTTCGGGGGATCAGATCGCGGCCGTTGGAACGGACAAAGACATCCTCGGCCTCGCTGGTTCGGGCACCGAAAAGATTGACCTGAACGGCCAGCGCGTGATCCCCGGCCTGATCGACAGCCACACCCATATCATCCGCCAAGGCAATAACTTCGCGATGGAGTTGCGCTGGGATCACGTGCCTTCCCTCGCCGATGGTCTGCGCATGTTGAAGGCCCAGGCAGAGCGCAC
>ERZ1740070.1115-NODE-1115-length-17149-cov-5.776530_pt1 | contig 17149 bp, 19 predicted proteins | sample MGYA00581734_ERZ1740070 | MGnify/ENA primary metagenome ERZ1740070 (study PRJEB43018, sample SAMN04849744) | marine metagenome | isolation source: floating plastic debris | place: Pacific Ocean | collected 2008-09-01 | study: EMG produced TPA metagenomics...
ACGAGATCGGGACGGGTGACTGGAGTTCAGACGTGTGTCTTCCGATCTCGTAGTATCCCAGCCCCGCCCATTCGCCCATAACCTCGGCATCCTCCGCGCGGGCCAGATCGGTGACCGTGGGCCAGATCGTGGTGAAGCGTTCGTAGTAGGATTTGACGGCCGCGACGGTGGTCTGCTGCAGCATGATCTCAGACAGCCAAACGCGATAGGGATCGGGCCGTTCGCCGCCCGACAGCCGATCCGGCGCGACCCGCCAAGGCAGATCCCGGGCGTGACGGTCATACCATTCCAACAAGGTTTGCGCCTGCAAGTCACGCATCTGTTATCACTGCACCGTTTCGTGAAGGGCTGTTATTCATGTGTCCACGTATTAAGTTAGTGCAAACGACCCGGGAGGTCAGCCATGCCTGTGCATCAAGGCACAACAAAAGGGTTCAAACGCAGCGGCACGGTCCTATCGCAGAGGATCCGCAAGGCAACCGAGACGCGCGGCTTTGCTGTGAGCCGTGTTTTGACCCATTGGGCGGAGATTGTGGGCGAGGATATCGCCGCCATCGCACGGCCGGTTGAGGTCAGCTATGGCCGACAGGGGCTGGGTGCGACGCTGACGGTTTTGACGACGGGCGCGCAGGCCCCGATGCTGGAGATGCAAAAGGAAACGCTGCGCGAAAAGGTAAATGCGGCCTATGGCTACAACGCGATTGCGCGGGTGCGGTTGACACAAACAGCGGCCACAGGCTTTGCCGAGGGCCAGGCGGTGTTTGCGCCAAAACCGGCCCGGACGGACATGCCAGTGGATGATGTGACACGCAAACAGGCCAGTCAGATGGCCGAAGATGTGAATGACGAAGGGCTGCGCGGGGCGCTTGAGGCGTTGGCGCAGAACTTTTTAAAGAAACGCGATTAGAACACGCAAGGATGAGAGATATGAACAGACGTGACAGCCTGAAGATGCTGGGTGGGACGATGCTGATGGGCACCGGGCTCATGGGCGCGACCGCTTGGGCACAAGACAGCGAGATCGACACATCGCAAGTCGTGGAAATGGCGCTTGGTGATGAAAACGCGCCGGTGACATTTATCGAATATGCCTCCTTCACCTGTCCGCATTGTGCGCGGTTCCACCAGAACCAATTCAAGGATCTGAAGGCGGATTTCATCGACACCGGCAAAGTGCGGTTCATCCATCGCGATGTGTATTTCGACAAATACGGGCTTTGGGCCTCTATGGTGGCGCGCTGCGGCGGGCCTGAGCGGTTCTTTGGCATCACCGATATGATCTATGCAGAACAGCGCGATTGGATCGGCGATGGCGATGATGCGGGCGTGGCAGAACGGCTGCGCAAGATCGGCAAAGTGGCCGGGCTGACAGCGGATGAACTGGATGCGTGCCTGTCGGATCGCGACCACGCGCAGGCGCTTGTTGCCGCGTATCAGGAAAACAGCGCGGCCGATGACGTCAATTCGACACCGACTTTGATCATTGACGGGAAGAAGTACCAGAATATGGCCTATCCCGAGCTGAAAGAGATCATCGAAGGCAAGCTTAACTAAGCCCTTTCGATCGGAGCGCGTGATCCAGCGCGCTCCAATCCGGGATCTGTAACCGCACCGGCAGGGTGACGACTTTTTGTTGAAACTCGCGCGGCAGACGCACGGCGTCTTTTTCAGTCGTGACAAGCTGTGCGCCGAGAAGTTTCGCCTCAGCCTCCAGCCGCGTCATCAGGGCGGGTGTCAGGGGTTGGTGATCTTCCAAAGGCTCGGCACGGGCGAGATCCGCCCCAAGGCTGCGCAGGGTCGCAAAGAATTTTTCCGGCCGCCCGATGCCGGCGAACGCCAGGGCGCGGGTGTCGGACCAATCCATCCCAGTTTGCAGGGGTTCGAACCGCGCTGTGAGATGCGGCAGATCACCCAGAGCCGCGCGCCAGATATCCAAGAACGTCTTTTGCGCGGTGCCCTCTCCGATGGTCAGGACCATATCCGCGCGTTTAAGACCCGCGGGCACGGGTTCCCGCAAGGGACCGGCGGGGAGGCATTTGCCATTGCCAAACCCGGTGACCGCATCGACCACGATGATCGAGATATCCTTGGTCACGGATGGGTTTTGAAACCCGTCATCCATCAAAATCACATCCGCTCCGGCGCTGGCAGCCATGCGGGCGGCGGCGGCCCGGTCTTGGCCGATGATCACGCGCCCGAAGGCGGCCAGAAGCAGAGGTTCATCGCCCACCTCGGCGGCGGAATGGGTTTGAGGATCAACCTCAACAGGGCCGCTGAGCGACCCGCCATAGCCGCGAGATATCACGATGGGCGTGTGACCCGTATCAGACAAGCGCTGCATCAGAGCCATGGCAACGGGGGTTTTGCCGGTGCCGCCCGCGTTGAGATTGCCAATGCAAATCACCGGCACGGGCGCGGTATAGCCCGGCGCGGCGCGCATCCGCCGTGCGGTGACTGCCCCGTAAAGCGCACCCAGAGGCGACAGCGCCTGCGCCTGCCACGCGGGTCGGTTCGGCGGGGTCGACCAGAAAAGCGGCGCGCGCATCAAGAGGCTTTGCCCCGGTCAAGTGCGGTGTCGACCATATCCACGATGCGGTCCATGACGGCCGCGCTTTGCGTGGCGACATCCCAGGCGGCATGGGCCATGGCGGCGGATTGATCGGCGGGGATGATCCGCTGCACCGCGGCCGCGAGTGTGCTGGCATCGCGCACAATCCGCGCCGCGCCCACCTCGGCAAAACGGGAATAAGTCTCAAGATAATGCCGCACGTTGGGACCATAGAGAATGGCCGAACCGTGTGCCGCCGGTTCGTTGGGATCGCTGCCAAAGGTGCCTTGCACCAGCGAAGAGCCCATGAAGGAAATAGGCGCCACACGGTACCAAAGCCCAAGTTCGTTTGGATCATCTGCCAGGATGACTTGCGTTGATTCATTGGGCAGCTCGCCCTGACTCCAGGTGATGAAACGCAGACCGGTTTGTTCCAACGCGGCTCGGGCGACGATTGTGTCCTCGGGATTTTGCGGGGCGAGGATCAAAACCGTTCGGTGCGAAAGGTGGATGATCTCTTGGTGTGCGGCGATGATGGCCGGGATTTCCTCATGGGCGAGATGCGCCCCGAGCCAGACCGGGCGGCCGAGAAGCAGCTTTGACAGCTCTTCGCGGTCACTGTCATTGCAGGGCATCGGGCGCGACCCTTGCCAGAGCGGGCCACCGACGGACAGGCGCATCTCTGGCACGCCAATTTTGCTGCGCAACATGTCTTCGGTCACGCCGTCGCGGGTGATGATGGCATCGAACAGCTTGAAGGCCGCACGGTGCCCATTGGGCAACCAGCGCCACCCCAGTCCCGAAAGGCGCGTGTCCACGGCATCCACCAAATAGAGCGGCATCCGGCGCCGATGCGCATGGGAAAGCAGGACAGGGCGAATATCACCGGCGGTCCAGATGCAAAGATCAGGCGACCACGTGTCGAGAAACGCGCGCGCGCTGCCGTTGGTTTCCGGCGGCAATTCGGCGTATTGCGCGCTGACAGAGCTGGTGGAATGCGGGGGTATCGGATCGGCACTGGTCACAAGCAAGTGCAGGTCTGGGCGATCTTGGGTCAGCCGGTCCGCCAGACGATGGGCCACCTCCACATGCGCGGTGTCCGCGGCGTGGCACCAGACCAACTCTCCGGTCGGGCGGAGACCCGGCGCGTGCTCTGTATCCGTCTTTTCGGTTTTGGTCGCGTTGCCCAACGCTCCGCTGCCTCCGCGCTGTTTCAGCCCAGTTCTTCGGTCGGGGAGGCCTCTGCCTCTTCATCGCGCAGGCGGTGAATATGAGCGATGAAATAGCGCATGTTGGCATTGTCGACGGTGCGCTGTGCTTCACCCTTCCAGGCGTTATAGGCGCTGTCGTAATCGGGGAAGATGCCCACGACATGCAGGTCGTCAACATTCTTGAAGACGTTCTTGCTGACATCCAAAAGCTCGCCCCCAAAGACGAGGTGCAGGCGTTGACCCATGGCGATGATCCTTGAAATTGGTGCGGTAAGTGCCCGATGCGTAGCCTATTGGATTGCCGGGCGGGGTCAAGCATTGGCAGACTTGACGCCCGGGCGGAATGCAGTCAGGCACGACGGGCGAGTGCGCGAGGATACCCCGGGATGAAGCCCTTTTTGATCTTGCAACTGAGGCCGGAGACGGAAGCGTCAGACAGTGAATTCGAAGCGATCCTGCGCAAGGGCGGGTTGACCGAGCCGGAGGTGCGCAGGGTGCGTCTGGATCAGGAAACGCTGGAGCCGGATTTTGATCTGGATGCAGTGTCTGGTGTGATTGTCGGCGGCGGTCCGGGCTGTGTCAGTGATGCGCCGGACGAGAAATCTGAGGTTGAGGCCCGGATTGAAGCGCAGGTTCTGGGGCTGATGCCTGCGGTGACGCAGACCGATACGCCGATTCTGGGATGCTGTTACGGGATTGGGATTTTGGGCTAGCACCTGGGCGGGGATGTCAGCAAACGCGCCTATGGGGAGGCCGTGGGGACATCAGAGTGCGAAGTCACTGTGGATGGCAAAGCGGACCCGCTGCTTGAGGGGGTGCCCACGGCGTTTTCGGCCTTTGTCGGGCATAAAGAGGCCTTGCAGGCTTTGCCGGAGGGGTGTCGCCATTTGGTGCGGTCAGAGACCTGTCCGTTTCAAATGTTCAAATATGGCGAGAATGTTTACGCCACCCAGTTTCATCCAGAGGCGGATGCGGACGGGTTTGAAACGCGGATCCGGATTTATCGCGACAAGGGGTATTTTCCGCCTGAGGATGCCGATGGGCTGATTGCGATGTGCCGGGCCGCGGATGTGTTTGCGCCCGAGATGGTGCTGCGCAATTTCGTGACGCGCTACAGGGCGTAGGGGACCCGAAATCTTTTAAAGATTTCGCCGCCAACGTTGGCGTCAGAATTTTTGAAAAATTCTGCGCATTTTCTTGGTCAGAAAATGGGGCCTAGGACACCGGTCAGGTGTTGAAGAGGAAGTGCAGGACATCGCCGTCCTTGACAAGGTAGGTCTTGCCCTCGGCGCGCATTTTGCCGGCTTCCTTGGCGGCCTGTTCGCCGCCCAGCGCGACGTAGTCATCATAGCCAATCGTTTCGGCGCGGATGAACCCTTTCTCGAAATCACCGTGGATGACACCGGCGGCCTGTGGGGCAAGCGTGCCTTGGCGAATGGTCCAGGCGCGGGCCTCTTTCGGCCCGGCCGTGAAATAGGTTTGCAGGTGCAGCAGGTCGTAGCCTGCGCGGATCAAACGATCGAGACCCGCCTCATCGAGGCCCATCTCTTCGAGGAACATCACGGCCTCATCGGCCTCAAGCTGACTGATCTCTTCTTCGATCTGGGCGGAGATCACAACGCTGGCCGCGCCTTGGGCAGCGGCCATGGCCTGCACCGCGGCGGAGTGATCATTGCCGGTCGACGCGCTGGCCTCATCGACATTGCAGACAAACAGGATCGGTTTTGTCGTCAGCAGTTGGAGATTTTTCCAGGCACGAGCGTCTTCATCGGACACCTCGACCATGCGGGCGGGTTTGCCCTCTTCCAGCATGGCTTGTGCCTCGGCCAGCAGGCGATCTTGTAACAACGCTTCTTTGTCATTGCCTTTGAGCTTGCGCACCAGACCGGCACGGCGTTTTTCGATGCTTTCGAGATCAGCGAGCATAAGCTCTGTCTCAATCACCTCGGCGTCCTCAACGGGGTTCACGCGGCCTTCGACATGGGTGACATCGCCGTCTTCAAAGCAGCGCAGGACGTGGGCGATGGCATCGACCTCACGAATATTGGCAAGGAACTGATTGCCGAGGCCTTCGCCTTTGCTCGCGCCTTTGACGAGGCCCGCAATGTCGACAAAGGTCATGCGGGTCGGGATGACCTGTTTGGATTTCGCGAGCTCGGCCAGTGTGTCGAGGCGGGCGTCAGGCACGGCAACCTCACCCACATTAGGTTCAATCGTGCAAAACGGGAAATTCGCGGCCTGGGCGGCCGCGGTTTTGGTGAGCGCATTGAAGAGGGTGGACTTGCCCACATTCGGCAGCCCGACGATGCCCATCTTGAAACCCATGAGGTGATCTCCGCTTTGGTTTGCGGGCCTTCTATGCGCAACCAGCGCGGGGTTCAACGGGGAGCGCTCGTCCGCCCTGCGGGCAGTCTCGCTTTTGGATCAGATCCGGAAGAAAGGTTGCAGGATGCGCGGCAGCCAGGAGTTGAATTTCAACGGCGCATCGGTGACCGTCAGACAAATGCAATCTTCACCAATATCGGCGACCGGGGTGTGATCATCATCCTCTCCGGCGACTTCGATGTCGCCGGGACCGAACCGGTCATGGCCATCGCTGTAGGCACCCTGAAAGACGACCGTCATTTCCATGCCACGGTGACCGTGATCCGGCATTGCGCCGCCGGCCGGGATATAGAGAAGCCGCGCATTGGCGCCGCCTTTGACCGGCAGGATCGCCTGTTTCACGCCCATGCCCACGGGACGCCATTTCACGGCATCCAGATCGCCGCCCACGTAATCCTGCACGGGCGCAGGCAGGATGCCCGGCTTGCGCGCAGGCGCATGGGTCTCGGGCGCCATCGTGTCAATCATATCGAAGGTGGCGGCGAGGCTGTCAGCTGACATCTCGGCCACATCGGCGTTATCCACCAAGGTTCCGCCGACGGCATCATAGGCGTGCATACGGGCGCGCGATTCGTCACACATGGAAATATGCGCGGCCACCGCGAGGCTGTAGGCCTCAGGCAAGGTGCCTGCGGAGTAAGCCATGAGCAAATCATCGGTCAGATGGTGCTTGATCTCTTCTTGCTTCATCATCGTCACTTCAGTTGGTGGCGTAAGCGGTCCAACGCCAATCTAATCCTTGATTTGATTGTGCCTAGAGGCAATCCCGTCTCTGCGGCAATTTCGCTATGGGACAGATCCCCGAAATAGGCCTTTTCAATCAAATCTCTCTGTTTGTCCGGGAGGGACGCAAGCGCCTCTCCCAAAGCTTCGGTTTCCTGTTGCAGTGCCAGGGTCTCTGCCTGGTCTGGTTCTTCTTCGGGGCCCCAGGACAGATCCTCGGGCTCTGGTCGTCTCATCTTGCGGATCGCATCGATCTTGCGGTTACGCGCGATCGTAAAAATCCAGGTCGCCGCACTGGCGCGCGACGGGTCGTAGAGATGGGCCTTTTGCCAAACGGTGGCCATCACCTCTTGTGCACATTCCTCAGCCATGGTGACGTCGGCTCCCGACCGCATGAGAAAAGCCTTCACGCGCGGGGCGAAATGTTGGAACAACTCGGCAAACGCCTCACGATCTTGGGTGTCGCGGATCCGGACAATGCAGTTTGCCCAGCGCAACGCCTCATCCTGAGGGTTCGGCTTTCCCGTTCCAACCGTCACCGCAGCCAATTCCGCCCTTTTGCCTTCACTCGAGTCACGCCTAGCACGGCCAACCGGCAGTGGCGACTCTGTCTCGACGACAAGCGATGCGGTTTCGCTGTACATGGGAAACATACGTGGGGTAGATCAAACTGGATCACTCTTGAGCCAATTTTTTTCTTTATCATCCGATTGCTGGCCCCGTCCGTATTCCTTGGTAGACATCATCACAGACGGACCACTACGCCATGCCATTTGAACATGCCTCATCCGGGCGCAAAAAGATCGCGATCATTGGATCAGGTATCACGGGGCTCGGGGCGGCATACACGCTTGCGCCGTCTCACGATGTCACTCTGTTTGAGGCAGAGGCCCGGTTGGGCGGGCACGCGCGGACAGTTGTCGCCGGCAAGAATGGCGATCAACCCGTGGATACCGGGTTTATCGTGTTCAACTATGCCAATTATCCCAACCTGGCGCGCGTTTTTGATGAATTGGACGTGCCGGTCACCGAAAGCTCCATGAGTTTTGGGGCGTCGCTGCGCGGAGGTGGGTTGGAATACGGGCTGGACGGGTTTCACGCCTTTTTCGCCCAAAAACGCAATCTGGCGGACCCGCGGCATTTGAACATGCTGCGCGATATCTTTCGGTTTAACGCCAATGCGGTGAAGATGGTGGAGGCGTATCCCGACCTGACCATCGGGGAATTTCTAGACAAGATGGGCATGGGGCGGCGGTTTCGGGACTATTACCTGCTGCCGCTGACCGGTGCGATCTGGTCAACGCCCACGCGGCAAGTGGCGGAATTCCCGGCCCATGCGATGGTGCGGTTTTTGAAAAACCACGGGCTGCTGTCTTATGACCAGCAGCATCAGTGGTACACGGTGGTGGGCGGGTCCGTCACCTATGTCGACAAGATGGCGACCGCCCTGCGGCGCATGGGCGTGACGATGCGCCTGAGCTGTCCGATTGAGGTGGTGACCCGCAATGAGATTGGCGCGCAGGTCAAAGCGCGCGGTGTTGAGCCGCAGGATTTCGACGAGGTGATTTTTGCCACGCATTCGGATGTGAGCTTGGGTCTTTTGGGCGATCCCTCTGAGGAGGAGGCCAGCCTTTTGGGCGCGGTGAAATATCAGCCCAATGAGGTGGTTTTGCACTGCGACCGGTCGGTGATGCCCAAGCGGGAGGCGGTGTGGTCATCTTGGAATTACTGTGAGAGCCCGGCGCAGCGGGATGGGCAGATTGACCTGACCTATTGGATGAACAGCCTGCAGCCGATCCCTAAGGACGATCCGCATTTCGTGACGCTGAATTCCAACCGGGAGATCCGGGAAGAGATGATTTACGACCAGGTCACACTGCATCATCCGGTCTATGATCTGGGTGCGTTGCAGGCGCAGGGCGGCATCCGCGCGATGAACGGGACGCGCAACACGTGGTTTAGCGGGGCCTGGATGAAGGATGGCTTCCACGAGGACGGGTTGAGCAGCGGGCTGGAGGTGGCCGAGGCCATTCTGGCCGGTGACAGCGTGGCGATGGCGGCTGAGTAAACCGGCATGAAGACGATCGACCATATCGCAGGCCATACCTGGCACGGGCGCAAAGGCGCGGTGGAGAATGCGTTTCGCTATTCCATCGACTACCTGATGCTCGACGCCGAAGAGGCGGTGGAGACACCGTGGCTTTTCGGGCGCAACCGGGCGGGGCTGGCATCCCTTTGGGACAGCGATCATGGGGGGCCGCCCAAGCAAGGGCGCGGTGCGGCTTGGGTGCGTGAGGTGCTGGACGCCCATGGGTTTGACGCGCCTGCGCGGATTGAGTTGCTCGCGCAGCCACGGGTGATGGGGCATGTGTTCAACCCGGTGGCATTCTGGATTTGCAGGGATGCGAAAGGCGTGGTGTCGGTGGTTTTCTCGGAGGTGACGAACACTTATGGGGAGCGGTATTCTTACCTTTGTTTATGTATAGAGCGCGCGCCGATTGGGCCGAAGGATCGGCTGACGGCGAAGAAAATTTTCCATGTCTCGCCGTTTCAAAAGATTGAGGGCGGGTATGAGTTCCGCTTTGACCTGCGCCCTGACCGGATCGGGATCTGGATTGATTTCACAGGCGGCAATGGCGGGTTGATCGCCACGCTTGTGGGGCATCGCAAGACGCTGACCACAGCCGGGCTTGTGCGCGCCTGCCTGCGGCGGCCCTTTGGGTCGCGCCGGGTGCTGGCGCTCATTCATTGGCAGGCGCTGAAGCTGTGGTTCAAAGGCGCGCGTTTTCAGAACCGGCCAGAGCCCCCTGTGCAGGAGGTGAGCCGATGACGCGCGCGCCGACCTTGCCCGCTTTTGCCGTGTTTGCGGCGATGATCGCAGCCGCCGGTCTGCCGCTTTATATTCACGCGCCGAAATTTTACGTGGATGAGTATGGCGTGTCTTTGGCCGCGCTCGGCACGGTTTTGTTCGGGTTGCGCCTGTTGGATTTCGTGCAGGATCCGGTGCTGGGCAAGCTGGCCACGGTGTGGCGGGCCAAGCGTGGGCTGTCTGTGTGCATCGCTGCGCTGACGATGGCGGCGGCCATGCTGGGGCTGTTTTCCGTGACACCGGCCACGGCCCCGTTGCTGTGGTTTGCGGTGATGCTGACGCTGGTTTTTTCGTCCTTTTCCTATCTGACGATCTGTTTTTACGCCGAAGGGGTGTCAACGGCCGGACGGATTGAAGGGCAAGGGCATATCAAACTGGCGCGGTGGCGGGAAACCGGCGCGCTTTTGGGGATTTGCGCGGCCTCTGTGGCGCCGATTGCGATTGGCGGCTATGGCGGGTTCGCCTTTGCCTTTGCCCTGCTGACGGTGGTGGCGCTCTGGGCGATGCGGCGCGAATGGGTTGGCGCGGAGATTGAAAACAGCACCGGCTTTTCCGGCGTGTTGTCGGATCCTGTTGCGCGGAAACTGCTGATGGTGGCGCTGTTCAATGCAGCCCCTGTGGCGGTGAGTTCGACGCTGTTTTTGTTCTTTGTGGAAAGCAAGCTGGCGGCGCCGGGATGGGAAGGGCCATTTTTGCTGTTGTTCTTCCTGTCCGCCGCGCTCGCCGCTCCCTTTTGGTCGCGGCTCGCTGAGGGCATCGGGGAGCGTAAAGTGCTGCGCATTGCCATGGTGCTGGCGATTGCGGCCTTTGGGTTTGCCGTCACGCTTGGGCCCGGCGACACATGGGCGTTTGGCATGATTTGCCTTGCGTCCGGTGCGGCCCTGGGCGCGGATATGACGCTGCTTCCGGCGCTGTTTGCGCGGCGTATGGAGAAGGTTTCCCCCGGTGCGTCCGAGGGGTTTGGGCTTTGGTCCTTTGTTTCGAAATTCACGCTGGCCTTGGCCGCGGTGACATTGTTGCCGCTGCTCGAGTCCGGCGGATTTCAGGCTGGTCAGGAGAATTCGGAAGACGCGCTCCGCCTGCTCAGCCTGCTCTACGGCGCGCTGCCTTGCGTGCTGAAACTGCTGGCAATCGGATTGCTGGTGTCGATCAACTTTGAGGACAAGGAGTAATACGGGATGACTTCTTTGCTGTGGTTCGTTGTGGGGATCGCCCTGGCACTGACCGGCGTGATTGCTGGACAACGCTATGTGGGGTTCGCCTCTCAACGGCCGGAACATTATGAAACGGGCAAGCCAGTGATGGACTTGCGCCAACATCTGAACGGGCCGATCAAATGCGAAGGCGTGATTTATGGGCCCTTGGGCCGCGTGACCTCACGCTTTGACGCGGATTTCGTGGCCAGCTGGGATGGCAACAAGGGCGTTATGAAAGAGCATTTCCGCTATGACAGCGGCAACACGCAGGATCGCGAGTGGCGGCTGGAGCTGGGCAATGATGGGTCCGTCAAGGCGGATGCCGATGATCTGGTGGGCACGGGCACGGGTCAGCAAATGGGCTCTGCGCTGCGGCTCAACTACAACATCCGGCTGCCGGAAGAGGCGGGCGGGCATGTGTTGGCCGTGACCGATTGGATGTACCTCACGCCGTGCGGCACGACGATCGTGAACCGCAGCCAGTTCCGCAAGTTTGGGATCAAGGTGGCGGAGCTTGTGGCAACCATGCGGAAAGCCGAGGCTGCATGAGTGATTTCGCTGGCAAGACCTATTGGCTGGTGGGGGCGAGTGAGGGCCTCGGTGAGGCGCTTGCCCACCAGCTGAGCGCGCTTGGCGCCAATCTGGTCCTGTCGGCGAGGAACAAAGAGCGGTTGGATGCGGTGGCGCAGGCCGTGCCGGGTGAGGCGCGGGTTGTGACCATCGACATCGCCGATGACGCCAGTGTGGCGGAGGCCGCTGAGGCGGCGGGCGATGTGGACGGCATGGTATTTTTGGCCGGCATTTACTGGCCAATGCCCGCGACGGAGTGGGATCTGAGCCAGGGTGTGGCCATGGCGGATGTGAACTTTACCGGGGCCTTTCGCGTATTGGGGCATGTGGTGCCCATGATGGTGGCGAAGAATGCCGGCCACATCGTGATCACCGGTTCGCTTTCGGGGTTTCGGGGGCTGCCTGGGGCGATTGGGTATGGCGCGTCGAAAGCCGGGGTGATGTCATTGGCAGAATCTTTGCGCGCAGATTTGTGGCGCACGGGCGTGAACGTGCAACTGGCCAATCCGGGCTTCATCAAGACGCGGCTCACGGACAAGAACGAGTTCAAGATGCCGTTTCTGATGACGTCAGACGAGGCCGCAAAACAGATGGTCGGTCTGATGAAGACGACCAAGTTTCAGCTGCATTTCCCGATGGTGTTTTCCTGGGTGTTCCGGCTGTCGCGGCTCTTGCCGGATTGGCTTTATTATCGCATGTTTGCGTAAAGAGCGCAGGGCATTTTCTTCGAAGAAAATGCGCAGAAAATTCGAATTTTCTGACGCAGAATTTTCAAAAAATTCTGGCGCCCCGACACTCAGTTGATCGTTGAATTCAGGTTTTCCGGCTGACCCACGACCACGAAGGTTAGGCTCTCGGGATCCATGTATTCCTTTGCCACGCGGTTGAGATCTTCCAGCGTGACGGCGTTCACCTTGTCATTGCGCGTCTGAATGTAATCAATCGGGATATCGCTGATCTGCATGGCCACGGTGATGTTGGCGATCCGGCTGTTGCTGTCGAACCGAAGCGGGTAGGCACCGGTCAGATAGGTCTTGGCATCATCGAGCTGTTCCTGTGTCAGGGCGCCTTCACTGATGTCTTGCCAAATGTCGCGGATCACGGTGATCGCCTCAGACACACGATCATTGGCTGAGGCCACCGAGCCCATCCAGAGGTCTGACCCGTCCTTATCGGCGAGATAGGAGTAGACGCCATAGGTCAGCCCCCGCTTGGCGCGCACTTCGCTCATCAAATAGCTTTCAAACCCGCCACCGCCGACAATGTGGTTCAGCACAAAGACCGGGAAGTAATCCGGGTGGTCGCGCGCGATGCCGGGTTGGGCGAAAATCGCGGTGGATTGCGGCGTTTCAAAATCCACCACCTGCACACCACCGGGAAGGTTGATATCGGCGTCACCGGGCAAGGGCGCGCCGGTCGCCGGCAAATCGCCCAGCAGATCATCGAGGAGTGCGGCCAGCTGCGCCTCAGTGATATCACCGACGGCACTTATATAAACGCGGTCCTGGGCCATGGTTGCCTGATGCGCCGCGACGAGATCATCGCGGGTGAGGGCTGTCACGCTCTCGATCGTGCCTTGTTCGGACGAGCCATAGGGGTGATCCCCGAACACCAGTTTGGAGAATTCCAGCCCGGCGATGGATTCGGGGTCGGTGGCATCGGCATTGATATTGGCCAAAATCTGCGCGCGGACCCGTTCAATCGCGGACGCGTCAAAGCGCGGTGTGGTGATGCTGGTCTTAAGGAGTGGCAGCACATCGGCCTTGGTTTCTGTCAGGAACCGCGCAGAGACGGACACGGAATCGTCGGACACATCGTAGGAGATGCTGGCCGCTTGATCCTCTAGTGCGCGTTGAAAGCTGCGTGCATCGAGATCACCGCTGCCCTCTTCCAGAAGGGCGGTCATGAGGTTGGTCGCCCCGCGCGCATCCGCTGAATCAAGGGACGCGCCACCTTTGAAGCGCAGCTCAAGCGCGACGAACGGGATGGTGTGGTTTTCCACCAGCCAAGCCTTGAAGCCACCGGGGGACGTGACCTCTTTGATTTTCACATCGGCCATGGCGAGGGAGGCCACAAAGATCAGGACGAGACCCAGAATAGGGGCCAGGAATACAGTGCGGATCATTGGGTGACCTCCGGGGATTTCAGGTAGCCGGTGACGGAGTTTCTAGGCTCAAAGATTTCGCGGGCTGCGGCCATCACATCCTCTTCGGTGACCGCCTGCAAAACATCGGGCCATGCCTGCACATCTTCGACGGTCAGACTGGTCGTGAGGGCGCGGCCGTATTTGTTGGCAAGAGAGCTGATCGAGTCGCGGGCGTAGATTTCACTGGCGCGCACCTGACGCTTGATCCGATCCAACGCACCCTCGGGGACGCCGTTGACCATGAAATCGGCGATGACCTGATCCATAGCGACCTCAGCCTCTTCCAGGGTGACGCCAGCGGCGGGGGCGACGTAGATGTCAAACGTCGTGTCATCGAGCGCACCACCGCGGTAATAGGACCGGCTGAAGACAGCCGTCTGGCTTTCGAATTGTAGCTTCTCATCGAGAAGCGCCGTCGGCCCACCGCCCAGCACTTCGGACAGCATCGTCAGGGCCGCGGCCTTTTCCTGCGCGCCGCTGTCACGTTCGGGCGCAATGTAGGAGCGCGCGACGTAAGGTTGACCGACGCGAGGGTCCTCCAGCACCAAACGACGCTCTGCCAGTTGCGGCGGCTCGGACGGGCGCGCACGGGCGTCAATTTCTGGGTTGGCGGGGATCACGCCGTAATGCTTTTCCGCCAGCACGCGGACCTCATCAGGGGTCACATCGCCAGCCACGACGAGCACGGCATTGTTGGGCGCGTAATGTTCATCATAAAAGGCCTGCGCATCTTCGAGATCGAGATCGACGATTTCGTGCATCCAGCCGATGATCGGCACGCCGTAGCGGTGGTTGAGGAATTGCGAGGCGCTCATCTGTTCGCCAAAAAGGCTGCCGGGGTCATTTTCCGTGCGTTGATTGCGCTCTTCGATCACCACGTCGCGTTCGGTGCGCACCTCATCGGGGTTGAGGACGAGATTGACCATGCGGTCGGCTTCCATCTGCATCATCAGATCGAGGCGATCAGCCGCCACACGCTGAAAATAGGCGGTGTAGTCATAGCTGGTGAACGCGTTGTCCCGCCCGCCGTTTTTGGCCACGACAGACGAAAACTCCCCCGAGGCGAGGTTTTCGGTCTCTTTGAACATCAGGTGCTCAAGGAAATGCGCGATGCCGGAGACGCCGGCCTCTTCATCCGCAGACCCGGCACGGTACCACACCATGTGCACCACGGCAGGCGCGCGGTTGTCTTCGATCACGACCACATCCATGCCGTTGTCGAGCGAGAAAGACGTGACCTGATCATCGGCCAGAGCGGGCGTGAGAGACGCCGCCATGATGGCCAGAGCGGCCAGGACATTACGCATAAATCGCCTCCGAAACCCATTGCGCGAGAACATGACGAAGAGATACGGCGCGCGAGGCGCAATTCAAGAAGTCTAACTTGCTTGTGATGATTTTACGCAGGCCTGCAACGCCGCTATTCAGCGTCCGGCGGGGCGGTTGGGGTCACGATACCAGAGCGGCGCAGGCGATCCTGCTCTTGCTGGGCATCCAGCCATTGCCTTTTGTAGGCCTCTGTGTAGTCGTCCCTCGGCCCGATGCGCAGGATGTTGCGGCGGCCATACGCCTTGCGCACGGCCTCATCTTCCGTGCGCAGGGTTGCGCGAATGTTGCCTTGGGTGCCAAAGCGACCGGCGTGATTGATCAACCCGCCATCCGCGGGCGCGACACCCGCGTTGCGACGGTTGGGATTGCCACCCAGGGCCGCGATGCTGTCAGCGCGCGGATCCTGATCGGTGAGGTTGGCCTGGCCCGGCGTGGGCGGTGGCAGATCCGAATAGCTGCCCGGCTCCTGCAGAGGCAGGCCAGGGGCAATCGAAAATTCGTCCGGCCCGTCATTGGGGTTTTTCAACCGGGTCAGCGTGATATCCCGATCCCCGCGCGAACACGCGGCGACCGCAAAGATCAGACCGAGCAAAATGATCAAACGCGACAGGCGCATCTCAAATCTCCCACCAAGGATCATTCATTTTTAAAGCATCGCGCCGGAAAGGTCACGCCGCCTTTTTATCCTCAGTAAAAATGATCAGGCCGACAGCGCCCAGAAACACGGCGATGTCGGCCACGTTGAAGGAAAACGGGTTGTTGATACCGCAGCAAGACATATTCAGAAAGTCCGCAACGCCACCATAGATCAGGCGATCAATCACATTGCCCAGCGCGCCACCGATCAGCAGCCCGGCGGCGATATTTTGCCAACGCCCGCCCGGTTCACGCGTCACCCAGTAGAGGACGACCACACAGATGATCAGGGCAAGCGCGATGAGGATCCAGCGAGTCGACGAATTGTCGCCCGAGAAGAGCCCAAAATTGATGCCGTAATTCCACGCCATGCGCAGGTTGAGGAACGGCGGCAAAACATCGATCGAGCGCACCTTATCGAGGTTGAGCATGTGCACGACATAGTATTTGGACAGCTGATCGAGCACGAACACCGTGAAGCCTGTCCAAAAGATCGTGCGCATGGTCTGCCTCTTGCCTCTTTGGGCGTGTTAGTGCCGGAAATGGCGCATGCCGGTCAAGACCATGGCGAGACCCGCGTCATCGGCGGCTTTGATCACCTCATCATCGCGCATGGAGCCGCCGGGCTGAATGACGGCGCGTGCGCCCGCCTCGGCCGCCGTCAAAAGACCATCGGCGAAGGGGAAAAACGCGTCAGAGGCCACGACACTGCCTTGGGTAAGCGGGGTGTCGAGGCCGAGCGTGTCGGCCATATCCTCAGCCTTGCGGGCGGCAATTCGGCAGGAATCGACCCTGCTCATCTGACCTGCACCGACACCCACGGTGGCACCGTCTTTGACATAGACGATGGCGTTCGATTTGACATGTTTGGCAACGCTCCAGGCAAAGAGCATATCTGACAGTTCCTGATCAGAGGGCGCGCGTTTGGTGACAACTTTGAGCGCGTCTGCGTCCAGGCGACCACTATCCTTGTCCTGCACCAGATAGCCCCCGGCGACTTGTTTGAGCATGCGACCGGGCTCCGCCGGGTCGGCCAGACCATCGGTGGTCAGCAATCGCAGGTTCTTTTTGGCGGCAAAGACGGCGCGGGCGGCGTCATCCGCACCCGGCGCGATCACCACTTCGGTGAAGATCTTGGCAATCTCCTCGGCGGTCGGGCCATCCAGCGTGTGATTGAGCGCGATGATCCCGCCGAACGCCGAGGTGCGGTCACAGTCAAAGGCGCGCATATAAGCCTGTTGCAGGGTCTCCCCCCGCGCGACACCGCAGGGGTTGGCATGTTTGATGATGGCGCAGGCGGGGCCATCTTCGGGGGCGAACTCACTGACCAGTTCAAAGGCGGCATCGGTATCGTTGATGTTGTTGTAGCTCAGGTCCTTGCCCTGATGCTGCGTGGCGGTGGCGACGCCGGGGCGTGCGCTGCCATCGGTGTAGAACGCCGCCGCCTGATGCGGGTTTTCGCCGTAGCGCAAGCTTTGCGCCAAGTGCCCGGCCACGGCGCGCCGGCGCGGTGTCGCCTCGCCCAGTGCATCGGCC
>ERZ1740070.1116-NODE-1116-length-17144-cov-5.627246_pt1 | contig 17144 bp, 23 predicted proteins | sample MGYA00581734_ERZ1740070 | MGnify/ENA primary metagenome ERZ1740070 (study PRJEB43018, sample SAMN04849744) | marine metagenome | isolation source: floating plastic debris | place: Pacific Ocean | collected 2008-09-01 | study: EMG produced TPA metagenomics...
CGGAGCGCTACTTGAGGCCAGATTTGGTTCGAGGTTTCTCCTCTCACCCGCACCATCCTTTATCTCACGGCGCTGCGTGACCTGTGGGTTTGACCCGAGGCTTCTTCCAGAAGAGCAGGTCAGTCAATCTTGTGGGTGCGCCGCGTTCCAGAGGATTTTGGCGCGGCCACCTGTTTTGCAATAGGCCAGTATAGGTTTCGGTGCTGCGTCTATCAGGGCTTTGAACGCGGCATGGTCTTGGTCGGTGATCTGGTTGGGAACGACAGGCAAGTGATATGCTTTGAGGCCAAGAGCCTCGGCACGTTTTGCGATCTCAGCGAAGGGTGTTTGGTCTTCGTCTTCTTGGTCCGGGCGATGACAGAAGATCGATTGAAAGCCTTCTGCTTTGAGCCGTTCCAGCTCTTCTACCTCGATCTGAGGGCTGACCGCGAAGTCCAAATCCAAAAAATCTGCAGGCATAGTCCTCTCCTAATCTGTCTGTTTGTGAGGCGTTGCTGGATCCAAACCGATGAACCCGCCGCCGAGAGCAGATGTATAGGGGGTGAAATCAGTTGGCATGGGGGGCCGCCCGTTATCATATTCAAAATACTGAATTTATAGACCACACCCCAGGTCCAAAAGCAATCACAAATGCGCATCGCGCTTGTGTCGTGCCGCAAAACCAATCATATTCATAAAATAGAATTTATAGGAGTTCGCTATGCGTGTCACACGGCGCAGATTCATGCAGCAGGCCGCCGCCTTGCATCTGGCGGCAGGCATCCCGACCCTAGCGACCGCGGCCGTTGAACTTGGATCTGCAACATTGACCACGGTCAGTGACGGGTCCCTTACCTTGCCTGCCAGTTTCATTTTTGAGGGGATGACCGGAGAAGAGTTGGCACCTATTCTCAGTGAGTTTGGCCTTTCTAAAGACCGGCTGACACCTGAATGCAATCTGGCGCTGTACCGCGATGGCACCAACACAGTGCTTTTCGATGTGGGTTCTGGCCCGGATTTCATGCCCAGTGCCGGTGGGATCGTGGACAGTCTTGCCACACTTGGCCTTGCGCCAGAAGACGTCACCCATGTCGTTTTCACCCATGCACATCCCGATCACATCTGGGGCCTTCTTGATGAGTTCGATGAACCGCTCTTTTACGAGGCGACATACATGATGGGGCGCGCCGAATGGGCATATTGGTGGAACCCGAACACGGTGAATACCATCGGCGAGGCGCGTGCGGCCTTCGCCGTGGGGGCCAAACGTCGGATGGAGGTCATCGCAGATACGGTCGTGCTGTTCGAGGATGGGCAGGAGATCTTGCCAGGCATCGCTGCGCTGTCCACGCCGGGGCATACGCCCGGCCATATGGGGTTTGAAGTGCGGCAAGGGACTGAGGCGGCGCTGATCGTGGGTGACGCCATCGGCAACCATCACGTGGCGTTTCGAAAACCGAAGTGGGATAGTGGGGCAGATCAGGATGCCACGGTGGCCGTTGCCACGCGCAAAATGCTGTTTGACCGGCTGACCTCAGAACAGATGATGATGGTGGGGTTCCACTTGCCGGGTGGCGGCATTGGCCGTGCGGACACAGATGGCGATGCCTTTCGATTTGTAGGAGTTTGATCATGCGTTGGATTTTCTTATGGCTCACCATGTCGATGGCGGTTGCGGCATCGGAGGATATTGCGGACCAGTACCCGGGCTCACCGCTTTATTCTAAACCCGTGGAAGTCATTCCCCATGTCTGGTCGGCCATCGGGGCCACAGCGCCACCGACCTATGAAAACACTGGCCACAACAACAACCTGAGCTTCATCGTGACCGGGGATGGTGTGGTCGTGATCAATGGTGGCGCAGCTTACATTCTGGCCGAAGCCCTGCACGCGGAAATCAAGAACATCACGGATCAGCCGGTGAAACTGGTGATCGATGAAAACGGTCAGGGGCACGCGATGCTCGGCAATTCTTATTGGGCCGAACAGGGCGTTCCGATCCTGGCCCATGTGGATGCCGCCCATGAGATCGAAGAGCGCGGCAACCGGATCCTTGAGGGTATGAAACGCTACAATCGCGACAAGGCGGAAGGCACGTTCGTGGCCCCGCCAACAGAGACGTTTGAAGATCGTCATCTGATCGAAATGGGCGATTTCCGCATCGAGGTGCTGCATCTGGGGCCCGCACATGGCCCGGGGGATACGCAAGTGTGGTTGCCTGACCAAAGCTTGGTCATCGCGGGTGACATGGCCTTTCACGAACGCATGCTGCCGATTTTTGAGGACACCATCGTCTATGACTGGATCGAGACCTGGGAAACAGAGTTTGAGGCGTTGAACGCCACCTATGTCATTCCCGGTCATGGGCATCCCACGAACATGGCTCAGGTGCGGCGCTACACGCGGGATTATCTGGTTTACCTGCGTGAAAAGATCGGGGAGCATCTGGATCAGGGCGGCGATCTGGCAGAGGCATACTATGTCGATCAAAGCCCCTATGCGCATCTTGATACGTTCGAGGAATTGGCCACGCGCAATGCCGGTCGCGTGTATGAGCAGATGGAGTTCGAGTGAACAGGCAGGCCGACCATTTCGCGGACTACTTTGGCGAAGGGCAGTCCATGACGGTGCCCGACGGCACTTGCATTTTTCGACCCGGGGATGACACCAGCGCCTTTCTGATTGTCAAAAGTGGAACGGTCCGCGTGGAACAGACCAACAATGCAGGTCGTACGGTGGTTCTTTATCGCGTGGAGGCGGGTGACAGCTGTGTTTTGACAACGGCCTGTCTGTTGGCTGGCAAGCCTTATTCCGGTTACGGCTACGCCGAAGGGCAGATGACAGGCGTGGCGATTTCCTCTGATCGTTTCCGCAGGCTGCTGAGCCGTGACACCCGCTTTCAAGAGCTGGTTTTTCAAGGCTTCGCTGCACGGGTGGGCGAGTTGACCGATGTGATCGACGATCTTTTGGAACACCGAACCGACCTGCGGCTGGCGCGGTGGTTGGGCACGCGCCCCATGCCCGCGCTGCGGATGACGCAGCAAGAGGTCGCACAAGAGCTGGGCACCGCCCGGGAGGTGGTGTCCCGCACGCTGAAGGCTTTTGAAACGCGAGGTTGGATCAAGCTTGGTCGCGGATCGCTTTCAATTTTGGATGCAGCCGCTCTCAAAAGACATGGGGAGAGTGAGGCTATGTGACTGAGTCACTGATGATGGGCGGCAAAGATGGTTTTTGGTCCCATCAACAGATTGGAGACATGGAACATGACACGCAACGTAGGACAGATTGATCGCGTCGCTCGTTTGATTTTGGGCGCTTTGCTGATCGTACTCGCCGCCACTGGAATGATTGGCGTTTGGGGATATCTTGGCATTATCTTTGTGGGCACGGCCTTTATCAGCTTTTGCCCGATCTATCGCATTGTTGGGCTGAAGACGTGCCAAGACTGCTGAGCATTTGTACAAGACCTCTGGCCATCGTCGCGACAGTGGCCAGTTTCCTTTTGGTCTCTGCCGGGGCTTTATGGGCGGAGGCACCCACGCTATCGGCCCCTGAGGCTGAGGAGCGTCTGGCGACGGAAAGCTTCGTTTTGCTCGACATTCGAACGCCGGAGGAATGGTCCGAAAGTGGCGTCGCGGAGGGCGCTTGGCCGGTTTCGATGCATACTGAGGATTTCCCGCAGCGGTTGCAGGCCATCTTGCAGCATTACCGCCCGGACCAGATCGGTCTTATATGCGCGACTGGCAGCCGCTCTGGCTATGTGGCGCGTGTGCTGGAGCAGAACGGTCTCACGGGCGTGGCTGACATTTCAGAAGGCATGTTTGGCAACCCATCAGGAGACGGCTGGATCGCGCGAGGATTGTCAGTCGTGTCGGCAGAAGAGGCTCTGGCCCGTTACGAAAATGCGCAGGCCTCCTGGTCGCAGTGACGGGGGGTTTACTGTGCGGCGATGGGCAGGCGGGCCAGCTTACACTGCGTCCACAGCTTTTCCAGGGCGCCGACGAGGTGATCCATATCTGCCTGACTGTGAACCGGCGACGGCGTTATCCGAAGCCGTTCCGTGCCTTTGGGCACCGTCGGATAATTGATCGGTTGGATGTAAATCCCGTATTCGGTCAACAGCGTGTCGGAAATGAATTTGCACTTCACGGGATCCCCAACCATGACGGGGATGATGTGACTGGGGTTGGGGATATGCGGCAGGCCGATCGCATCAAACCGGGCGCGCAGTTCCGTGACGCGCGCCTGTTGTGCAAGGCGTTCGCGTGAGCAGACTTTCAAATGCCGAATGGACGCCGCGGCTCCCGCAGCGACGCAGGGTGGCAACGCCGTGGTGAAGATGAAACCACTTGAGAAGGATCGCACGAAATCGCACAGCTCCGCCGAGGCGGCGATGTAGCCACCGACCACGCCGAATGCTTTGCCCAGCGTGCCTTCGATGACGGTGATGCGTGCCATGAGCCCTTCACGCTCAGCGACGCCGCCCCCACGTGGCCCGTAAAGCCCGACGGCGTGAACCTCATCAAGATAGGTCATCGCGTTGTAGCGATCGGCCAGATCGCAAATCTCTTTGATCGGGGCAATGTCACCATCCATGGAATAGACACTTTCGAACGCGATCAGCTTGGGACGGTCGATGGGAAGGGCCGCCAGTTTGGTTTCCAGATCTGTGAGGTCGTTGTGTCTCCAGATGCGTTTTTCTGCGCGGGACTGCCGGATCCCTTCGATCATAGAGGCATGGTTGAGCGCATCTGACAGGACCACGCAATCGGGTATTTTCGAGGCCAGCGTGCCCAGCGCGGCCCAATTGGACACGTAGCCGGAGGTGAACAGAAGCGCGGCCTCCTTTCCGTGCAGATCGGCAAGTTCCGCCTCTAGGAGGACATGGTCATGGGTCGTGCCAGAGATGTTGCGCGTCCCACCTGCGCCAGCGCCGGTTCGGTCGAGCGCCTCATGCATCGCGGCCAAGACCTTGGGGTGCTGCCCCATGCCCAGATAGTCATTCGAACACCAAATCGTCACCTGCGATGGGCCATTGTGGCACTTGGCCTTGGGAAACGCGCCTTGTTGCCGCTCCAACTCGGCAAAGTCGCGGTAATTGCCCTCTGCCTTGAGATCGTCCAGCGCTGATTTGAAGAAACTCTGATAGTTCATCAGCCGTCCACCGCCTCATCGACAATGTCGGACAGGAGTGTCTCAACCTTATCCATCGGCCCGTCAGGATAGGTGCGGTGACCCACAATCACCCCGTCATCCGTTTCCGCAACGAAGACGCCGTAAGGGCAGTGCGCAATGTTCATGGGATCGGCCTCCATCACCTGTCGCGATACGACGGCAGAGCAAAAGATAAAGATATCGGCCGCTTTGAAGATCATCTTTTCGCTTCCGACGTCTTCGCCGGTACGGTTGAGCATCTCACACACGTGACTGACGAAATCGCTGACCAACCCGCGATCCAGAATGGCGCTTTCGACCGCGAAGGTGGCATCCTCAAAACTGCCGTCAAAGCCGCGCGTGACCACCTCCTCCGCATGGGCGAAGGTGGAGAAGAGCAGGGGTGCGGCAGTTGTGATTGCAAAACGCATGGGGCCGGGCCTCTGATTTGGGGCACCCCGGCGAAACGTCCGCCGGGGCCGTTTTCATGGCGTCTGATCAGCCAAACATGTCCGTGGTGATACCGGTGTACCACCCCTCAGATTCCTCATACGTGGCTTTGCGGATGTCCGCGCTTTCGCCTGTCTGAGAAATGAAGCCGTCCACTTTGGCGATCTTCTCGTCAGTGGCTTCATAGGTCGCGCCAACTTTGACGCCGTCATTGGTTTCAATGAGCGACCAGCAGGTGTTGGAGAACTTCGCCGGGAAAACCTTGGACCCGGTCAGCGCCCCGCGCACCGCGTTGGCGCAAACCTTGGCCTGGCTGTTGGCCGAGAAGCCAGACTTTGGCATGTCACCTTGTTGGCTGGCATCGCCCAGAACATAGATATCCGGGTCCGCCTTGGTGGACATATCGGCGGCATTGACCGGGGCCCAGTTGCCATCGGTCACACCGGCAAGGTCCGCGATACGACCTGCCTTCATGGCCGGGATGACGTTGCAGACATCGACATTGGTCACTTCGCCATCGATCGTGACGGTCATCGCCGCGGGATCAACGGAGACTTCACCGCCGCCAAAGTCTTCGCCGACCCAATCGACCATACCGGCGTAATGATTGTTCCAGCCTTCCTGGAAGAGCGCCATTTTCGAGAATTTCGGCTTGGGATCGGCCACGAGGATTTTCGCGGTTGGATTGTTCAGCTTCAGCCAGTGCGCCACCATCGACACCCTCTCATAAGGTCCAGGGGGGCAACGGTAGGGGTTGGGCGGGGCCACCATGGCAAATGTGCCGCCTTCGGGCATGGCTTGCAGCTGCGCGCGCAAAAGCTCTGATTGAGACCCTGCCTTGTAGGCATGGGGCATGGCGTTTTGGGCGCTCATATCCCAGCCCTCAACGGCGCCTTCGACGAAATCAATGCCAGGCGAGAGGATCAGCTTGTCATAGGCCACGGAGCCGCCCCCGGCGAGGGCCACGGTCTTGGCATCACGATCCACGCCGACGGCCCAGTCATGCACCACATTGACACCGTTTGCGGCCAGACCGCCATAGGTGTGCCCGATGTCGTCAATCTCTTTGAAGCCACCCAGGTAAAGGTTTGAGAAGAAGCACGTGTAGTAGGTGCGCGTCGGCTCAATGAGCGTCACATCGACCTCACCCTTGCTGTCCTTGGCGATGTAGCGGGCGGCTGTTGCCCCCCCTGCCCCGCCGCCGACAACGACCACCCTCGGCCGTCCTTGGGCCATGACCATCGGTGCTGCGAGGGACCCCGCGACAGCGGCTGTCGTGCTTATGAAAGCGCGTCTGTTAAGTTTCATCATTCTGTCTCCCATTGATGATTTTTATTCTTCTTCCAGCTGGCCGAAATATGCGGCCAGCGCGGCGATCTCCTCATCGCCCAAACGCCCGGCAACCATCTGCATCACCGGGTGATTTCTTGTTTTCTGTTTGTAGGCATGCATGGCGATCACGAAGTCCTCATCGGGCCAAAGCACGATGGAGGGGATCCCGGTATCGCCACCCGATACCTGATGGCATGTTGTGCATTCCCCGCTGAGGTATTCGCCGTATTCCGGGTCCCCCACCAAGGCCAGAATGGCGGGATCAAGATCGTGATCGGTCGCCTGTTTTGTGGGATCGGCTTCGGGGATGTCAGCGGGATTGTCCGAGAACAGGCGCAAATATGCGATCAGATGTTCGCGTTCGGTCTTGTCCGTGATGCCCGGAAAGCTCATCCGCGTGCCGCTGGTCATCGACCGCGGATCGGCCAGAAAGGCATCAAGCGTATCTGCATGCCATTCCAATCCCCCACGTCCCGCGCGTTGGAATGCTTCGGAATAGCGGAAATCCTCATGGCTTGCGGCGATACGCCCGAAAAGGCCGTTCAGATGCGGGCCAATTCGGTGTTCGGCGCCTTGGCCAACCTCATGACACCCGCTGCATTGTTCGAACGCGGCTTCGCCTGCCGAAAGTTGTGTCTCATCCGACCTGGTCGCAGCGGCAACCGCAGCGTTGGCGACAACGGGGTCAGACGTGTCTGGCGTCACGGTCTCGGCCGCCTCCTCACGGATCGAGAAAGGTCCTCAGGTACGCGATTATCGCTTCCTGATCTCCTTCCTTCTTGAGGCCGCTGAAGGCCATTTTCGTCCCTTTCATCGTGCCCTTGGGGTCGGCCAGGAAGGCGATCAAAGATGCCTCATCCCATGTGCGACCTTCTTCGAGCGCGGCCTGAAACGTCTTTGAATAGGCAAAGCCCTCAACAGATCCGATCGGGCGATCCAGAACCGCGTTCAGCTGTGGGCCAGACTTGTTCTTGGCCCCTTCACCCACGGCGTGGCAGGCGGCACATTTCTTGAAAACCTTCTCGCCTCTTTCGATCAAGAGAGAGGCTTCATCCACCTCTTCGGCGGGCTCCGGTTCTGATGCGGGCTCTGGTTCAGGCTGCGCAACGGGTTCGGGAACGAAGGCCGGGCCATCGGCGGAGAAGGATGGCAAACCGTCGACCGAAGCTTGGTTCATGATCGATTCACTGCCGCCCTCTGGCGGGGTTTCCACCAAGAAGACCGAGCGCATTGTGACCTCAACCTCGGGCTTGCAATTGGCCATGCAAGGTTCGGTGCGCCATTGCGAATACTCAAGATCCGGTCGGTCATCGATGACAAACCCTTGGGCATTGTACATCTCAACCTCCGCGAAATTCTCGTGGGAGAGTTCGAACTCGTCGTCCACCATATCGTTGGAATAGAGGATATAGGCGACGATGGCGTAGGTCTCATCAGGTGTCAGAGTGCCCGCTTCACCAAAGGGCATGGAGCGGTTGATGTAATCCCACGCGGTTGACAGGTGGGGCCAGTAAGAGCCCACGGTTTTCACCGGATCCTCATCACCCAGCGTGTCAAAGCCGCCCGCCAGAACAGGCCAGTTGTCCACGCCCTCGGCGAAGTCGCCGTGACAGGCCGCGCATTTCTCGGCAAAGACCTCTTCACCCCAATACACGTCGCCCCGGCCTTCGGGCAGCCCACGACCATCCGGCAAGACATCAACGTCCCAGGCGGCGATCTCTTCTTCATGGGCTGTGCGGCCCAGACCATAGGTGTTGGCCGGTTGCGGCGCAGGCGCGGTTAGGTTGGCGCCACCGGCAACGCGCGCTTCCGCAAGGGCCTGCACTTCGGCAATCTTGGCTTCCAACTCTGCCGCGCGTTGGGCTTCTGCGCGCGCATTGTCGCCTGCGGCCGTGACCTGTTCCTGAACCTGAGTGACCCGGCCTTCAAGCGTTTCTATCCGGCTTTGCCCATAGTCACGGTTCGCCACAAAAAGCGCGAGCGCGAGCATGGCCGCGGTGCCACCAAAGGCCGGCAGGAAAATGTGTTTAAGAGACTTCGACATTTTCAGCGACACCTTCCGCGCTCACGTACCAGGTCTGGATACAGTTGTTGTGGTAGACGGCGTTTTCGCCGCGCTGCTCTCTGAGCTGTTGTTTGGTGGGTTGGACGTATCCCGTTTCATCCATCGCCCGGGCTTGCAGCAGCATCGGTTTTCCGTCCCAATTCATGTCGAGGTAGAAGCGTGTCAGCGCCTTGCTGTCGCCTTGCTTGCCCAGCCGTGCGGTCTCCCACGTGATGCCGCCATCTTTGGACACGTCCACGCGCGTGATCTGACCATGGCCAGACCAGGCCAGACCCGACACCACCAGCGGACCCGGTCCGTGTTTGATCGGCATCTGCGGGCTGGGTGAGGTGATGACCGATTTGGCATCCATCACCCAAGTCCATTTTCGTGCGGTCCCGTCTTCATAGACGTCAGTATATTTCGAGGTCTCTTCGCGGCTTTCGACCGCGCGGTCGACGACTTCGATCCGGCGGAGCCACTTGACCCACATGTTGCCTTCCCAGCCGGGCACGACCAGACGCACGGGATAGCCATGCTCCATGCGCAGCGCCTCTCCATTGGCTTTGAACGCAACGAGCACATCGTCGAGCGCCTTTTCCATCGGGATAGAGCGGCCGTTTGACGATGCATCCGCCCCCTCGACATAGACCCATTTGTCAGCTGAGATATCTGCGCCGGCCTCCATGAGAAGCGTCCGCAAGGGCACGCCGGTGTATTCCATATTGTGGATCATGCCGTGGGTGAACTGCACGCCGTTGAGCTGCGCGCCAGCCCATTCCATGCCGGTGTTGGCCGCACATTCGCAGAAATAGACATGGTTTTCGCGCGGGAAGCGTTCGATATCGTCGTAGGTGAACACCAGCGGGCGATCGACAAGACCGTTGATCATCAACCGCCAGTCTTCCTTGCGCATGTCAATCGCACCCGAATGGTGCCGCTCAAACGCGCAGCCCTGCGGCGTGATCGTGCCATCCAGCGCGTGGATCGGCGTGAAGTTGATCGAAGAAATAGGCGAGGCTGTCAGCCACTCCACGTTCCGCCGGACCACGTGGGCTTCATACTCAATCGGCATGCCATAGGGCGTTTCATCCACACCTGCGCCCGTGTAAGACGCCCAATCTTGCAACTCCGTGATCAACGGGTCGGGGCCATCTGCGGCGGCCGCTGCCCCGGCGACGGAGCCCGCGGCCATTGCGGCGCTGCCCCTCAGAAAGGCGCGTCGGGAATGTTTGAAACTCTCACTCATCTCTCATGTCCATTCACACGCCGACCACATCGACGCTGTTGTTATCGTTGACTGTGACGGTGCCCAGTTTGGCGATGTGGCTTTCGACCACGTCCCAAATCTGTGGGCCTTCTGTCCCTTCATTCACACTGGCCCAACCGGCCACCACGTAGCTCTTCGCGGGGTCAATCGCCTCACCGGTGCTCAGCAAAGTCATGTTGGAAATTCGCGCGCCTTGTGGTTGGCCCACGTCGATGCGGTAGCCAAGCCCGCCGGTGCGCACCATGTCGCCACCCTGTTGATAGTAAGGGTCGGGGTTGAAGATGTTGTCGGCCACATCCTCAAGCACGACCTTGAGAAACTCACCGGTCATTTCGGTGCGGTAGGCCTCCCCGTAGGACATGGACGTCACGCCAAAAATGTCCTCGCGCGTGATGTCCTGACCCGGGATCAGGGTCGGCCCCCAACGCACACCCGGGCTCAGCGCGATTTCGGCATCCCGTTCGCTGAGCAGCGCATCACAGATCAGATCATCCCATGTGCCGTTAAAGTTGCCTCGGCGGTAGAGCAGGCTATCGGTTTGGCCGATCACCTCTTCCATCTCTGCGAGATAGGGCGCGCGCTCAGCGTCAATGAGGGCAGCCATGTCTGCGTCGGGCTCAATCACATCTGAGAAAATCGGGATCAGCTTGGTCTTGTAGCCCATCATCCGCCCGTCACGGATGTCGAGATCGACGCGGCTGACAAACTTTCCGTTGGACCCTGAGGGCACGATGATGGTGCTGACGACCACCGCGGATTCGGGCAGGGCAACATGAGTATGAAAGGACAGGATCACGTCGATGCCGGGCACAACGCATGCCATCTTCTAGTCCACGTCAAAACCATTGTGACTGAGAACCACAACGCATTCGGCGCCGTCCGCGCGAACCTCTTCGACCATGGCCGCCATGTTTTCATCGCGAATGCCAAAGGAGTACTCCGGGAACATCCAGCGCGGGTTGGCGATGGGCATATACGGGAAGGCCTGACCGATGACGGCGATCTTGGTCCCGCCGCGTTCAAACATCTCGTAGGGTGGGAAGAGATCGGTGGGTTCATCCCATTCCACATCGAAAATATTCTGTCCAAGTGCCGCGAAGGGGAGTTGATCCACCAATTCTTCTACGCGGTCACTGCCCAGCGTAAATTCCCAGTGGAAGGTCATCGCGTCCGGCCCCAGCGCGTTCATCACATTGAACATGTCTTGGGCTTGCGTTTTGTGACAGGTGTAGGAGCCATGCCACGTGTCGCCGCCATCCAGCAGCACGGCATCCGGCCGGTCCGCGCGGATGGCCTTGATCACGGTTGCGACGCGATCCAGGCCACCCACGCGGCCATAGGCCTCGGCCAGGGAGGAGAAATCACCAGAGCTGAGCGCATAGTGGGTCGGGCTGCCGTCTTCGATGCCATAGAGTTTGCGGAAATCGGCGCCTGTCACATGGGGCACAGCACCCTTGTTGCCGCCCACGCCGATGTTGATCGACGGCTCGCGGAAAAAGATCGGCTTTAACTGGCCATGTATGTCGGTGATGTGGATGAGGGAGACATTGCCGAAGGTGTCAAATTCCAGCAGTTGGTCCTGCGTTAGCGTCTGTTGCGCACCAAGTCGCGCCCAATTGCCAAAGCCTGACGCGCCGACAATGGCAGATGCAGCCATCCCAACTTGAAGAAAATCGCGCCGCGATATCATTCTTTGGTGTCCCTCTTACATATGCGCATAAGTGAATATAGCGCTCGTAAAAAAGGCCCCACCTGCTGGCGGAGCCTCATCGTCCTTTAGTTTCGAACCGACGGTGTCTCCACCGCAAGACCTTGCCCACGAGAGGCGAGGTAAAGCTCCAAGGCTTTGAACTCGGGCCCACCTTCGGCAAAGGGCGTGGCGCGAATGTTTTTCATGCAGCCTTTGAACCGTCCATGGATCGAATTCAGCTTGGCGTTCTTGAGACGGTATGTCGGAAAACCGTTGATCTGACCCTGGCTGAGGTGGTCGGCACGGATCATCACGCCGTAGTTGTTCTCGTGGCAATTGGAACAAGACATGTCGAGCTGTCCAACACGGGTGTAGTACAGGTCTTTGCCCTGCTCCCAGAAAGGCGCCGCTTCGCCGTCAATCGCGACGCTCATGGGCATACCGCGCGACTGGAGACCGATCAGTGCTGTCATCGCTGTCATGTTGCCCTTGGACCATTTCCAAGGTTCGGCCCCCATGCGCTCGGTCCGACACTCGTTGACGAGGTCTTCCATGGCGACCAGTTCGCCATTTTCCACACGGGGCAATGTCGGGCGCAGACCTTCGAACTCTGCCACATCTGCATGACACGATGCGCAGGCCATGTTTTCTGTGCCTTCGACCTTTTCCCAAAGATCGCGGGCCTGATCGACAAACACCATGGCAGGGTTTTCGAAATCGTCCGTTTGCAAATACTGCGTCTCGGGGGACCGGAAGCGCCAACCAGAGTAAAGCGTGTCCAAGTTTTCCACGTGATCGGGTGCCGCGACCTCAGTGATCAAGGGTTCGCCTTCCACGGAAAGCGAATTGTTGTCCTGAGCCCATGCGGTGCCTGCGGCACAGATCGCGAACGCGACCGTCAACCGTCTAAGTGCCATGTTGTCCCTCCCTAGATACGCAATCCTGTTTTTTTAGGTCACAGTGATGCTTTTCTTTTCTTCGTAGACGTCCCCGTCATCGTCGTACCAGGTGAAGGTGAATTCACCCGTTTCCGGCACAACCGCTTCAAACTGAAAATACGGGTTCGTCGAAATCGCTGGTTCCATCGCCACGTCGATCACGTTTTCTCCGTTAAAATCTGCCGTGAAACGGTGAATGATCGAGCGAGGAATGATGTTTCCGTCATCGTCTTTCCGCTGGCCGCTTTCCATTTTGTGGCTGATCAGCGTCTTGATCGTGATCGTGTCGCCAGCAGCGGCCTTTTTCGGGACTTTGACGCGGGGTTTTACGCCTGATGCCATTGTGTATCTCCTAAATCCTGAAGGTCAGCCGCCGCAGCCGCCGATTGTCACTTTCACTTCCGCCTTCGCCATCTGGAAAGATCCGTCTTCCATCTTTGCGACCGCGATCACGTTTTGCGTGGTCGCCAGACGGATCCGCGTGGAGGCACTGCGAGACGCGCTGAGGGGTCCGAACTTGAAGGTTGCGACATTTGGAACGGGATTGCCGTCTGCAAAAAGCGTCACTTCCAACGCGCCTGGGGCATCCACGCCAATCGGGACGGTGTTGCCATTTTCCGCAATCTCGGGCGCGGTCAGGCTAACGCCGCCTTCGGACATCTGTGCACCGCCGGTCAATTCGGTGATGGCATCATCTGTCAGGCTTGCGAATGCCGGCATACTGGTGAGGCCCGCGACAGCGAACATGCTTGAGCTGGTTGCGAGTAATTTTCGCCGTGTCAGTTTCATTTTGATCTCCATTTTTGGAAGGTCATTGTTCTTTGAGTGTCATGAGATAGGCGACAACGTCTTCCACCTGCTGCGCGGTCAGGATGGAGTTACCCGCGAAGTCTTCCAGCGGGCGCTCATACCCGCTGTCGACGTAGAAGGCGGGCATGATTGTGCCGTCAAACATCATCTTCGAGTTCGTGACGATGCCCCGGAGTTCCGCTTGGGTCCAACGGTCGGCAACACCGTCGAGCGCCGGTCCGACCTCTCCGTGGAATGTTTCCTCGGGCATTTCTTTGTTCACGTGGCACGCCAGGCAATTGCCCTGCTTGCGGTTTGAAAAGACATTTCGACCGACAGTCGCATCGCCTTCAACCCCTGTGAGAGAGGCCTCCACCGTGCCATCGACAAACGCAACATCCATCGGTTTTACCGCGTCTGCATGGACACTTGTCGATGCGATCATGGAAACAAAAAACAGTCCCAGTGCGCTCTTCATGATCCCTCCCTAGGTCGATTCATTGCCTTGGTTATGGCTTAGCCTACTGCACAGAATTGGATTCAAGCAATAACAAATTCAATTAAGTGAATTTTTGTATTTGTTTGCATCCGCAGCATTTTGGGCAACTTTGTTTCGCAGTTGCAGAAGTTACCCATCTTGCTCCGCGAACTTACGGGCATTGTATTTCTGGAAAGGCTCATCCGTCTCGTAGCCTTTTTCCACAACCCAGGTCAGCAGGTTCAAGGTTGTCCCACGCTCAAAGGCCCCCGGCATGTTGGCAACTGCGGCCTGCGCGGCGGTCGTCGTTTCATCGACGGCCTCAGGGAAAAAGTAGATATTGGGGGTGAACAAGGCGCCCCATCGCTTCACCATGTCTTTTTCGGGCAAGGTCGTGCCGTCAAAATCCGTCACTTCGACATCGCCGAACATGTTGATCTGCACCACAAAGTAATTGTCTTCGATGAACTGCGCGATCTCGGGTATGACAAACACCTCTTCGTGCATTTTCCGACAATAGATACACCCACGCTGCTCAATGATGACCATCAAGCGCTTTCCTTCGTCATTGGCTTCGGCCAGATCCTCACCAAGGTCTTTGAACGTGTCCCGCATCCACGGGGCCTTGTGCAGCCCGTCATCTCCGAGCTCCGCCGCGGATACGCCGGATGCAAGGATGAGGGCGATGAGCGTCATCAGAAGTCGTTTCATTGTCAGTCCTCCCTGGGTCAGCCAATCGTGCTGAACCACGGAATGTGCTCCAGCATCCATTGTGCAATGATGTTGATTGAGTTTGTCGCGATCAGGACGCCGAACAGGATCAACAAGGCGCCCATCAGCTTTTCGACCACGCCCAAATGTTTTCGGAAGCGGGCCATGAAGGCCATGAACGGTCCGATCATTAACGCCGCGGCGATGAAGGGCAGCGTCATGCCCAAGCCATAGGCGAACAGTAGAATGGCCCCTTGGTTGGCTGTCTCCTGGCCCGCGGCGGTGAACAAGATCGCGGCCAGCACCGGACCAACACAGGGCGTCCAACCACAGGCAAAGGCCAGACCACTCACGTAGGCCCCAATCAGCCCCACGTTAGACGTGTTCCCGGCATCGGACCGAAATTGACGATAGAGAATGCCGATCTTGACGACCCCGAGGAAGTGCAGCCCCATCGCAATGATGATCGCTGCGGCCACCCAGCGGAGTATGTCGAAATAGTCGCGCACCAGACTGCCAAACAAGGTTGCGGTCGCGCCGAGCCCGACAAAGACGGTGATCACGCCGAGCGAGAAACAGCAGGCCGCAACAAACGCGCGCATGCGCACCGCCGATGAGATCTCTGCCTCTGACGAGATTTGGTTCATCCCGACACCGGCAAGATAGCTGAGGTAAAACGGCACGATGGGCAGGATGCACGGCGACAAAAAAGACAGCAAACCCGCCAATACTGCGCCCAAAATTGTGACATCAAACATTCTGGGCTGCCTTTGTGATCGGACATTGCCTTGAGATATTCACATATTAGATTATGATGAATTTTAGGAATGCGTCAATTGAAGGCATCTCGTTCTATGCTCAAACCCCTGGTGATTGCAGCCGTGTCAGCATGGCCGGTCTTGGCCTCGGCAGAGACTGTATTGCTGATGGCGGAAGAGGACGGGTGTTACTGGTGTCAGCAGTGGAACGAAGACATTGCGCATATCTATCCAAAGACAGCCGAGGGCCGCACCGCCCCTCTTCAACGCTATGACCTGCACAGCGAAACCCCTGATGTCGTCTTTGAACGCCGCGTGCACTACACCCCGACTTTCATCCTTGTGGAGGACGGACAAGAGGTGGCGCGGCTTGAGGGCTATCCGGGCGAAGACTTCTTTTGGGGCTTGCTTACACAGATGTTTGAACGGGCCGGAATCCCCTTGGACACAGCGAGTTAAACCACTATGACCACGCTTATGACACCAGACGTTGACACATCATCTGAGCCGGTTTCCCGCCTGCCCGTGTTCGATAAGAACATGTGCGCGGAAGACATGGAACGCATGATGGAGAATGCGCAGAAAGCATCGAACTTCCTCAAGGCCATTAGCCATGAAGGGCGGTTGATGATCCTGTGTCACTTGGTGTCAGGCGAAAAATCCGTGACCGAACTGGAAGACCTGCTTTCGGCACGACAGGCGGCTGTGTCCCAGCAACTTTCCCGCTTGCGGCTTGAGGGGCTCGTGACGCCCAGGCGCGATGGCAAGGCGATTTACTATCGCTTGACAGATGACCGCCCGAAGCAAATCATGGAAGTGGTCTACGACTTGTTCTGTCGCCAAGACTGACCAAACGGTGCGCGCCTCTACCAGCGTTTGGTCTGGGAGGAGCGCATGCTGGAACTGCTTGGAGAAGCAAATGTCGACGCCCTGATCGGTTTGATCGGGGGGATCGCGCTTGGCCTTGCCGCCCGTGTCGGACGCTTTTGCACCTTGGGAGCGATTGAAGACGCGCTTTATGGCGCCGACACGCGCAGGCTCCGCATGTGGGGGATTGCGATCGGCATTGCGATACTGGGCACGCATTTTGCCATCCACTTTGATCTGTTTGACAGCTCTGAGACCGCCTATCTTGACCGCGTCTGGAACCCGTTGGGCACGGTCGTTGGCGGCCTGATGTTTGGCTACGGCATGGCGCTTTGCGGGAATTGCGGCTACGGCGCCTTGGCGCGTTTGGGGGGCGGCGATCTTCGTTCCTTCGTGATCGTCTTGGTGATGGGTCTATCCGCATATTTCGTGATGTCGGGCCCGCTGGCCCATGCGCGCGTTTGGCTTTTCCCTGTTGAAACGGGCGCGGTGTCCCCGCAAGGGATGACCAGCCTTCTTGCGAGTGCCGGGATATCCCCGCTTGTCACGGGTTTGGCGGTTGGGCTTGGCCTGATCGGCGTGGCCTTGGCGCGCTCTGACATGCGGCCAAGTCTGGGGCAGGTAGTCTGGGGGGACGGTGTCGGTTGGGGCACCTCGTCGCTGATCCGCTGGCGGATAGTTTGA
>ERZ1740070.1119-NODE-1119-length-17126-cov-6.861109_pt1 | contig 17126 bp, 14 predicted proteins | sample MGYA00581734_ERZ1740070 | MGnify/ENA primary metagenome ERZ1740070 (study PRJEB43018, sample SAMN04849744) | marine metagenome | isolation source: floating plastic debris | place: Pacific Ocean | collected 2008-09-01 | study: EMG produced TPA metagenomics...
CGTTTGCCTGGATTGCCATGCTGATTAGCGCTGGTATGGGCATTGGCCTGATGTTTTGGAGCGTGGCCGAGCCGATCTATCACTTCCAAGATCCGCCTGCCCTCATTGGTGCTATTGATCCCGCGTCGCAAGATGCCGCACAGCAGGCCCTGGGGATCACCTTTTTCCACTGGGGACTCCATGCCTGGGGCATTTATGCAATTGTCGGACTGTCTCTTGGATTTTTTGCCTATAACTGGGGGCTGCCGCTCACTATTCGCTCAGTGTTTTACCCGATTTTAGGCGATCGCATTTATGGCTGGGCCGGTAATGTTATCGACATTTTAGCTGTCGCTTCAACTCTATTTGGCTTAGCCACCTCCCTAGGCTTTGGTGTACAGCAGGTCAATGCTGGATTCAATTTTCTTGTAGGCTTACCTGTTAGCACACCGATTCAGGTTGGCTTAATTGCCATTATCACCGGGTTTGCCACCGCATCAGTTGTCTCGGGTTTAGACTCGGGTGTGCGTCGCCTGAGTGAGCTCAATATGATCTTAGCGGGTCTCTTTTTGACCTTTGTATTGCTGGTCGGTCCAACCTTATTTATCTTGGGCTCCTTTGTGCAGGTTGTTGGCTACTATGCCGCGTCTCTACCCACCCTCAGTTTCTGGACAGAAACCTTTGAAGGAACTGCCTGGCAAAACAGCTGGACTGTCTTTTATTGGGGCTGGTGGATTTCCTGGTCTCCTTTTGTGGGTATTTTTATCGCCCGTGTTTCTAAAGGACGCACAGTGCGTGAATTTCTCTTAGGCGTGTTGTTGCTACCAACGATGCTGACATTTCTTTGGATGTCGGTCTTTGGGGGCACAGCGATGTCTATGGAGCTGGGTGAATTGAACGGCGTGATCAGCAATGCGGTCAATGAGAATGTAGCCACCGCATTATTTGTGATGCTGCAGCAGCTGCCTCTGACCGCCATTACCTCTTTTGTAGGAATTGTGCTGGTGGTTGTTTTCTTTGTCACATCATCTGACTCTGGCTCTTTGGTGGTCGATAGTTTGACCTCTGGCGGTAAGTTAGATTCGCCGGTGCCTCAGAGAGTATTTTGGGCAGTAACAGAGGGCGTTGTTGCGGCTGTGCTATTGCTAGGTGGTGGTCTTCAGGCACTGCAGACAGCGTCGATTGCAACGGGGTTACCGTTTGCGGTTGTATTGTTGGTGATGTGTTACAGCCTGTATAAGGGGCTGAGCCAGGAGCTGGCCATGATTGAAGGGCAAGAGCTGAAGATGTCTGAAGGGGCTGTTGAGGAAGCGGTTTTGTAAATGTTGGTCATATAGCGGGGAGGGCTGCTCAGGGCTTGCCCCCCTGAAACCCCCTTATGTGGGGACCTCGACGTCCCCACGCCCCTCGCACTAGAGGGGCGTCGCTGTATGGCTGAAGGTGGTTGCACTAGTGTCGGTGGGGTGGTTACGCTGCTCCGCGTTCGCTCCGCACCGTAAAACGATCAGTTATCTCTTAGGGGTTAAATACCGTTTTCTCGACTTAGAAGCTTTTAACTGAGGCTTTCTTTCAGTTTTCTTCTATGAGAATTCTTCTGTCAGGAGCTTTTCTCACAGCTAGTAAAGTGCCTAGAAGGCTTTCAAAGATATACTTTACGCCTTTGATTACGGTTAATCTGAGTCTTCGAGAAAGTCGAGAATCTCTCCGTTTAGAATTTTGTCGCCACGCGCAAAATTCTAAACCACCTCACCAATGACCATGGCAATGCTCATGGCCATTGTGGCTCAGTCTCTTCCGTTGGGTTGTAGGGCGGCGGTCCGCCCTGCCCAGGGGGTTTGGGGAACTCGGAGGGACCCCAAGCAGCTGGTTTGCCTCTCATCCAAAATCTTGAATGAATAGAAAATAACGAGCAGTAAATAACTGTTATTAGCATCAATGGCTAACCCACCCCGTCTCCCCTCCCAGGAAGGGATGAGGTGTCGGCTACGTGTAAAAACAACCCAGAACATGGTTTAACCAAGCAGAAATTCACACGTGATAAAACAGGAAACCATTGACCCATGGCCCAACATTTCGATGCCATCGTAATCGGAGCAGGCGGCGTCGGTAGTGCAGCTGCCTACTACCTGACAAAAGCAGGTCAGCGTGTTTTGTTATTAGAACAGTTTGAGCTTAACCACCGCAACGGCAGTTCCTATGGCAACTCTCGCGTCATCCGCTATACCTACGACAATCCGATTTATATCAACCTAATGCGGGATGCCTATCCGCTATGGTTTGTCCTGCAAGAAGAAGCCGAGGAACAGCTTTACGTTAAAACTGGAGGGTTGGACTTTGGTTTTCCCGATACCGATACTTTCAAAGCGCTCAAGACCAGTATGGACATGGCCCAGCTAGACTATGAGCACCTTAGCCAGGCTGATATTCAAGAGCGCTATCCCCAGTTTGCGCTAAAAGAAGGGATGGAAGGCTTATTTCAATCTGAGTCTGGACTGTTGCGGACTTCTCGCTGTGTGCTGGCCCACGCTCGGCTGGCCCAAGAACGAGGCGCTGAGGTGATCGATCAAACCCCTGTAGTAAATATAATTCCTGGGGCTAATGGAGTAGAAGTACATACCGCAAAAGATGTGTTTAGCTGCGATCGCATCGTCCTCACCGTCGGTAGCTGGGCCAAGGCTCTCTTCGCGAATCAAGGCATTGATCTACCCCTCAAAATTATGCCCTGTCAGCTGGGCTTTTATGAGCCTAACAAAGCGACAGAAACCTTTGTTCCTGGCACCTTTCCTGTGTTCTTTGCCCACATGAACGGCATTTACGGTGAAATGCCCTACGGCATCCCCCATGAGGACCCCAGTATCGGCGTTAAAATCACCACATTCTACGGCTGGGATACGGTTAACACCCCCAGCGAAGTTGACTATACCCCCAGTCAACAGTGGACGGAACATATTCGTGACTGGGCCAGTGAATACATTCCCGATGCAGCGGGGACATTGCTCAACACTCGCCGTTGTCTCTACACCCTCACCCCCGACAAAGATTTTATTGTGGACCAGCATCCTGACTATCCTCATGTGATCATTGGTGCGGGCTTTTCTGGCCATGGCTTTAAGTTCACCACGCTGCTCGGTAAGATGCTGGCAGATTTGGCCGTTGACGGCAGTACACCCCACGATACCAGCCTGTTTAAGGTCAATCGTTTTCACCCCGTTGAGGTTTAGAAAACTTGCCATTCTCGATCTCTAATTTCCGGTAGGATGACTGGAGTAATCCCTGGAAATGACGTCATACTATATGGTTCCAAGCGAGCTGAGTGCAGATAAACAACCGTTGCACATTGTTATTTCACAACAGCTAAAGGAGAAAATTGAAGCAGGTCACTATGAGCCGGGGCAGCAGTTACCCAGTGAGTTTGATTTGGGTGAACTCTTTGGCGTTAGCCGTACCACTATTCGTAAAGCTATTTCAAATCTGATTCAACAGGGTCTGGTGAGAAGCCACCGTGGTAAAGGCAGTTTTGTTAGCGGCCACCACAAAATCAATATTTCCATCTCTAACCCTATGACTCATTTTGATATTGCCCTGCGGGAACAGGGATATGAGGGATGGATTAAACCCTTAACATTTGAGCTTATCCACGCGTCTGCTGATGTTGCCAACATTCTCGCCGTTGCCCAGAAGACTACCGTATATAAACAAGAGAAACTTATTTACGCTGATACCATTCCCATTGCTCTAGAAATTGATTATTTTCCTGAGACTGTGGGGGCATCGTTGGTGGAGCAGCTACAGAATGGGTTTACCTACAGCACCCTGCAAGCAGGTGGGGTGAGCCTGAGCAGTGGCAAAGTGAGTTTAGGCAGTGTGCCAGCCACCTACGAACTGGCTGAGCATCTCAATATTCCTTTGGGTATGCCGCTGCTGGTGCTTGACTTTATTGTGTATTCAGATAGCTGTCAGCCTGTGGTCGGTGGCAAAGTGTTGTCGCATTCTAACTGGCTCTGCTATACATCTGAGATCACAGATCTCAATTCTGGGGAATTGAGGCACACTGGACTGTAGATATAGTCGACGAATAGTCGAAGAGTTAACAAATAGTCGAAGTTTACGTAGTTCTAGCGTGCTTTTATGGTCACACCCCAAGCAGCAACCGGTTCCAATGTCGGCCCAGGCAGCCTTGATGCACTGACCCACAGTCGTCAGCAGGCCGCTCAGGTTCTAAGTCAGATTGCGATCGCACTGGATCGTGCCGAAACGACCGAACGCTCAGGCAAGCTGGGGCTCACCCGCCACATCCGTACCCTAAAAAGCACAGCAGAACAGCTGCAGCAAGGTAAATATCGCATCGTGGTGCTAGGTGAAATGAAGCGGGGTAAAAGCACCCTGGTCAATGCCCTGGTGGGTGAAGTGCTGCTGCCCAGTGATGTCAACCCCTGTACGGCCCTGCTAAGTCTGCTGCGTCACGGCCCAGAACGTCGGGTTACACTGCACTACAACAATGGAAAATCCCCAAAGGTAATCGACTTTGACACCTTTCGCGCTGACTATACAATTTCTGTTGATGAGGCCCGTCAGTTAGAAACCAGCGTATTTCCCGACATTAGCCATGTCGTGATTGAATGCCCCAATCCGCTACTGGCATCGGGGTTAGAAATTGTCGATACCCCCGGTCTTAACGATACCGAGGCTCGTAATCAGCAGGTTCTAGGATATTTAAACGAAGCCCAAGCGGCTGTCTTTGTGATGGATGCCACACAGCCGATCACCCTGGACGAACGTCGCTACCTCCAAAACTATGTCCGCGACCTGAACTGCTTTTATGTGGTCAATGGCTGGGACCGCATCAAAGTCGGTTTGGTCAACCCAGACGATGCCGCCGCCCTCGCCGAAGCAGAACAGCGACAGCGACAGGTATTTGCCCAGAGCTTACCAGAAGATGCTAGCTGGTTTGAGATCTCAGCGCTGACTGCCCTACGTCAGCGCCGTAAAGGCGAATCCCTAGCCGGCAGCGGTGTGGATAAATTTTTAGCCGCGCTGGAGTCTTTTTTGACCCAGCATCGAGGTCATGCAGAAATTCAGCGGGCGGCTACGCTAGCCCATCGAGCCTACAGCGCGGTACAAGAATCTGTGGCCAGGCGCATCCCTTTGCTAGATGAAGACCTGAGCGAGCTACAGCAGCGGGTAGCCTCGGTAGAAGATGAATTTGGCAAACTAGAGAAGATTCGAGATAACTATCGTCAGCTGATTCGAGGGAGATGCGATCGCACCGCCAAAGCTATCGCCGACTCTTTCAAGACCTACATCCTCAATCTAGAAACCACCTTTGAAGAAGACTTTATGGCTTCTCAACCCGATCTCGACTTCCTGAGCTTTTTAGATGAAGATGAACGGGACGAATTCTACAAAGAATTTAAGCGAGCGTTTGAGCGCTATATTAACGATCGTCTAGCCGCCTGGGAATTTACCGCCAAACAAAAAATTGGTCAGGCATTTGATGAGCTAAACGAAAGCGCTGCCGACTACCAGGTTGCCTATGCTGAGGTTGTCGAAGTGATCCATGAGAAAATGATGGGTCGCAAGTTTTATGCCCCTGGTAACGGTACTGCAGACGAGACGCGCCCATGGATCGATAATATTCGCGATCTCTTTGACGAGATTCCTGACACACTAAACGATGCCGTACAGCCCTTTAACCATTTTTGGCAATCTGTCCTACAGATGGCCGTGAGCTATGTGTGTATTGTCATTGCCCTACAGATTTTAGGCTTACTCTTTAGCAGTTTATTCTTAAATATTGTTGGCGTCATCGCAGCAGCCGGTGGCATTTTGGCGGCCCAAGCAGAGTTTGTTCGTCAGGAGTTTATTAAAGCCACTCGCAAAGAGTTTGTTAAACATTTGCCTCAGATTGCGGCGGACCAATGGCAGCCTATTTATAAAGCCGTGACCGACTGTTTTGGTACCTATGAAGAGCGCGCCATTGAGCGCATTAGCAGCGACATTGCGGCACGACGGTTAGAGTTAAGCAGCTTGGTCGAGAAAAAACAACAGAATGCAATTAATCGCGAACAGACGGTAGAGCGACTAAAGGCATTGGAAGAGAATATTCAGAAGGAGCTAAAAGTATTGCAGGGAATGGTTTAGGGTGGTGACTCTGCTGGCCTCTATACTCCTTTTTAAGGTGGCTTTTAGTTGTTTTCAAAAAAAATTAATCAATTCGATACCGAATTAGACTGCGTATTGTTTCAGCAGAAATGTCCAAATCCTGAGCAATTGCCTGCTCTATTTCGGCATAGGTGGCTAAAGGATACTCGAATTCCATTTCTCGTAAAGAAGACCCACTGGTTTGCACAGATACCTCAGTCACCTGAAGGTTTTGATCAATTTCTGCATCAATTGATAGCACTCTGACTGAGAAGGCAATATTTACTGTCTGAGTTCCCGTCGTATCAATTTGGGTCACCTCTGGCCCACTTTGACCGAGAACCTGTTTTGTTAACCAACCGGTGCCTAGCCAAAATGCAACCCCAGTTAGCAACACTGACAGTCCAAGCCCTAGACTGATTTTTAGGGTATTTCCCATTTGTACGGCTTCCACTCCAGCATTTATATTGAGTATACGATTTGTCTCAGTAGGATCGTATCCCTAATGAAGATTTTACTGGTCGAGGATGATCTGGCTCAGCTAAATCCGCTTCAGCAAGCATTAAAAAAGGCCGGGCACGGTGTTGATGCTGTGGCAAATGGCAAAACAGCTCAGGAGCTAATGTGCGATCGCGCTTATGATCTATTAGTACTCGACTGGATGCTGCCCGAGATCAGCGGACTGGCGTTGTGCGAACAGTATCGCCGCTTAGGTAAAAATTCCCCAGTTTTATTTCTAACAGCTAAAGACACGATTCTCGATAAGGTGACCGGGCTCAATGCTGGTGCCGATGATTACTTGGTCAAACCTGTTAATCTGATGGAATTGCTGGCGCGGGTGCGAGCACTGGGCCGACGCTCCCCGATGTGGCTGGGCGATTGTCTAGCCTTAGAAGATCTCGAACTAAATCTCGATACCCTGGAATTGAAGCGTCAAAATGATAGCGTCCAACTATCAGGGCGGGAGTTTCAACTAATGGAATACCTGCTACGGCATCCCTGTCAGGTACTGACCCGCAACCAAATTGAGCAAGCCCTGTGGGAGTGGGATATGCAACATGAAAGTAAGGCCGTCGCCATTTTGGTACATCGCCTGCGCCAGCGTTTAAAGTCTCTCCGGGCAGACGGCTGGTTGCAAACCATCTATGGCATGGGGTATCGCCTGGCCATTCCCGAAACGGAGTTTAACTGATGTTTGAGCACAGCCGCCTCAACCTGGCTTGGTGGTTTAGTCTCTCGATGGGCAGTATTCTATTGGTTTTTTCTGGAATACTGTATGCTTGGGAAGCAAAGGATCGTCTCCATTTTTTTGATCAAGGACTGTACAGTACCAGTCAGATAATTGCTTCTGGAGTTGAAGAAATTATCTTTGGATCGCAACGCCGCATCGACTTAGAAGACTCACCTCTGCTGGGCGATGATACAATTAAACTTGACGCTAATATCCTTTTTGCTCGATGGTACACTCCTGAAAAAAAACTGTTGCAGTTTATGGGAGATGTCCCGGACCCTACTCTAAATTCAGAATTGGGATTTCAAACAATACAGGGCCCTGAGTCTGCACCGACTGAATTACTGCGGCAGTTAACCCTGCCTGTCTATCGGGATGATCGCCTGTTAGGTTATCTGCAAGTAGCGGTGTCTCTCGACCCGGTAATAATACCTCTACAACAACTGCGCATATTTCTGGGTATTGGATTACCCGTTACCTTAGCTGCCATTGCTGGTACTGGCTGGTTTTTAGGCGGCAAAGCTATGAGTCCCATCCGCAGCGCTTATCAACGGCTTCAGCAATTTACGGCCGATGCCTCCCACGAACTGCGGGCACCTCTGGCGGCAATTATCAGTAATGCCCAGCTTGGCTTGATGGAACCCACCTCTCCAATAGAACAAACCAATTGCCTGAAGAATATTTCTAGCGTGGGAGAGTCCATGAGTACTTTGGTGGGGCATCTTTTATTCCTGGCACGGCACCAGGGCAATTTTCTCTCAGAAGTCTTTCAACCTACTGATGTAATTTCCATACTGACGGCTATCGAGAGTAACTATGCCTCTTATCTGGCGGCTCAGAATTTACAGTTTGAATGCATTCTTCCTAATGGTTCTGTTATTGTGCAGGGAGAGCCTGAATTATTAAGACAGGCTATCGTTAATTTATTGGATAATGCCTGTCGATATACTCCCGCAGGAGGTATGGTTCGTCTGAAATGTCAGGTTTTCCCTCGCTGGGTTGCCATTCAGGTTGAAGATTCTGGAATTGGCATTCCCGTAGCAGATTTACCCTATATTTTTGAGCGATTTTATCGAGTGGACCGAGAGCGATCACGGCAAGCAGGAGGCTTCGGGTTGGGGCTAGCCATTGCCCATCAAATTATTGAGCTGCATGGCGGACAAATCGAGGTTAGCAGCCAGCTACAGCAAGGATCACAGTTCGAGATCTGGCTATCTCGAACAGCTGACTCTCGGTATTGAAACCTTCATGTTACTTTTGGGCCACATCATAAAGTTTAGAACTTTAGTCGCAATTGCGGTTTGATCTGGAAAATCCCAAAAATGAAGACGCTTTTACTTGACCAAAACACTTCCACCGTAGTCGTTCTAGCTGCTCTGGTTACACCGAGGATGACGCAGACCATCCTTCAAACACTGGGTAGCAACAATTCCCGCACACTGTCTAGAGGGTTTCCTCTTCTGTCTCATAGCTGTCACTTAGCCAATTAGGTGCTCGTGTCTTCCTTTTTGTGTGTATACGGCTATGGTTCATATTCTTGTTACCGCTAATCGACTGCGCCTTGCCGCAATTTTGGACAAAGGACTTCAGCTTCAGGGTTGGAGAACTTGCATGGCTGATACCTATGATGCTGTCGTTGGCAGTGTGGTGCACAGCCCTACTAATTTGGTGCTAGTTGATGCCGACTGCTTTCAAGCTAGAACCTTCTCTTTGGTAAGGATGTTACAGCATCAACAGATCCCTTTAATTGTGATAGCAGCAGATTATCAAGTGAGTAACAATGACCTAAGACAAATTATTGCTACCGAAGATATCCTCATTAAGCCCTTTTCCATCAGGCACTTGATCAACGTTCTCAATAAAAAATTATCCTCTACAGATAATTTCTGAGTTCCAAACTACTACCGCTTACTGTTCTCTTGCCGATATCTCCTTAGAGTTATGGGGCCCTAGTCCATTGGTAATCAGTATCGAGAGTGTAGTTCTAAAACAGTTTCAGCTACTTCTGTTAAATACATTAAGACATCCCAAAATCTATGGAGAATATTCAGCGGTCAGTGACTTCGTCTAGTCATTCTGATTTATGTTTTTTTGATCCAGCTCATCCAGAATTATTAATGGAGACTTTTTCTGATGAATTGTTGCATGCGCGTTACATACTAAAGGGCAAACCTATTCTCATAAAGGGATTATTGAACAACTCAGATAGTTGGAATCTTGAGTTTCTTTGCAACCATATAGGCACACAGACATTTCCTGTGCGCACATATGGAAGAGAACGATATCAGCAGGATAAGCGCCAATGGAAAGATATGGGCAGCGGTGTATCTGTCAGTAGCATCACCTTCGAAGCCTATGCTGATCTGATTCTCAATGGTGATGCACACAGGTATGATATTTACCTTGCTCGATGCAGCCTCAAGGGAACATCTCTAGAAAAGTCTCCTGTACTTGCTCAAGCTGAACAGCATCTGAAATTATCAAACCCTGTCACTTCTCAAAACCTATGGTGTGGTCCCGCAGGACATACATCTTGTTTACACTATGATCCGATGGATGGCACGCTCGTGCAATTGTCAGGTACGAAGCAAGTCACATTATTTCCACCTTCTCAACTCTATAACTTATATCCATTTTCTGTATGGAATCACCTATTTTATGGGGCAAAGCGTCGTGCTGTTTATAGTAAGGTCTATCCAGATACCCCGGATTTGAAAGCATTTCCAAAATTCAAATCGGCCATGCCTTATCGGCTTGATATTACCCTTCAGCCAGGAGATATGCTCTTTATTCCGGCTGGTTGGTGGCATGAGGTGACTTCTGTAGGAGATGGTGTGGTTTGTTCTATCAACCGTTGGTGGAATGTACCACTCCAAAGGGCACTTTCGAACTGGAGTAAGCTACGTGCCCACATTGGTAGCGTGTTGGGAATGCCACATACACTGCTAGACCTTTTAGACGCTATGACCTCATCAGATCGTCGCCAGCAAAAACTGAAGGTGCTGATACAGAGCTTTTAGGGGATATGTGAAAACACAGATAGACTACGCCAGTGCCAGTTTACGTAGCACAAGTCAAATCATAACAATATGAATCAGGACTTCAACCGTGGCTATTTCTCGCAGTTTTAGTTCTGTCGGACCTATCTTCAACCTCTCGGCTGTATGGCGCACAAATGCACCTAATGCCTGTGCTATCCAACGTCGCTCTGGACCCGACGGTTTACCCTCAGAAGCCATTCACCTACAAAGAACTAATTTCTTGTAACTATGGCATTCATCCTCAGAATATGCTGAAAATTGCAAATTTTCATAGGGATAACGTGTCTACCCTTTCTCCTTAACGCAAAGACGGTATAGTTTTCCCGACACGACTTCACGGGCATTCTATGCAACCTCCTAGACCTTTACAGCAGCTTGGCGATCAAATCCAGTCCTGGCTGGCCAGAGTTCCCATATTAAAACTCCGGGCTTCACTGCTAGAAGACTCTCAGCTCACCCTTAACTTTTTAGTCCTTCTGGTTGGCTCCTGTCTCATCGCCACCTTGGGCCTCATCATCAACAGCACCGCCGTCATTATCGGTGCCATGATTATTGCGCCCTTGATGATGCCGCTGCGAGGGTTTGCCTTTGCTGCCATTGAGGGCGATCGCAACTTGCTAGCAATTAGTACCACCTCCATTGCCATTGGTACTCTGACCGGCATCGGCATCTCCTGTCTTACTGGCCTTGTATTGGGAATTCCTGAATTTGGTAGTGAAGTGCTGGCCCGCACCCAGCCCACTCTGATTGATCTGGTCATTGCGCTGGTGGCTGGGGCAATTAGCAGCTATGCCAAAATTCGCCCTGAATTAGGCGATGCCCTGCCGGGAACTGCGATCGCAGTGGCTCTGATGCCGCCGCTCTGTGTGGTTGGTCTGACCCTTTCTCAAGGGCAGTGGGTATACAGCAGCGGTGCATTTTTGCTATATCTCACCAATCTGCTAGGGATTAGTCTGGCCTGCACCATTGTCTATGTTGTTGCTGGATACACCGTCGGTGACAATCAGTTTAGCCGCACCCTAAGCTGGGGCGTTAGCGCAGCTTTAATGCTGTTGTTATTTATCCCACTGGGGTTTAGTTCTGTAGAACTGGTGCGCAAAAGCCGTCTTAACTATTCCATGCGCACAATTTTAAGCAACAGCCCTCTCTTGGTGCGGCGCGATGTAGAGCTGCTAGAAACTCGGATTTTGTGGAACACCTCAGAAATTGAGCTGGTAGTGCAGGCTACTGAGCCAATTACTTCAGAAGAAGTCAGCATCGTAGAACAAGCCGTCGCCAATGAGCTGGGGCAACGATTTAGAATCTTTTTTAATGTGGTTGAAGCAACCAAGGTTGGCTCTTGACGAAGATTTTAAAACTCTCTCTTGATTGAGTGTTATAAAATGTAGCCTCAAAAACTGAAGAGTAGCCGTGCTAGCGATAGAGCCATCGCCTTAGGTCGTTCCAAGAAAATATTGTTCCAATGACGGTTAAAAACAGTCCCACGATATAGGCTGCCAATATGGCGATGTAGATCCCGAATGTCATATGCGATGATAGCCTGAGTAAGAAATCTATACTAGTAAAGACTAAACCGCCAAAGTTGTTACCTTCGCTGTCAGGGATGAGGGTGCCAGAGATGCCGGTCTGACTCAGTATTAAGCCTCCTAGAAATAAGATTGAGAGCCATAAATAAAGAATCGAATTTAGCTTCCCTTTTCGATGGATAAGACTTTGATACAGTAGCCTCGAAACTGTAATAAAAATGCATGCTAGAACTAGCAGTATCTGAATCGATGGAATGGAGTTCAATATACTCTGGGGTAATAAAACAGCCGCAGCGCCGAACTGAAGGATGCTCATGAGAATCAGATAGTAGCCGAACCACTGGATAATTCTGGGTGTTACAGTTTGTTCTCCTGGTGGCACAATTCCAAGGGCCTTCACCATCTTTTCAGGTTGTGAAAATAAAAGACAAAAGGATTTCATATTCCTGATACCTCGTCGAAAATCAATCCATTGGATTCTTTGTAATCGTTGGTCTATAACGTATGACTTTTGAATAATAATAGGATAGACAACCTGTTTCTCAGGATCTAAACAGGATTCTGCCTTAAATGCAGAGAGTAGAACAATGCCGTATTCTGCAGAGGCTTCGCAAGAGACATAAGTGTGCCCCTGTTGCTCTAATCGTTGAATAATTGCTCTAGAATAATGTTTATCCTCAGGAGCCGCGTCAACAGTGAATGTGACTGGTTTAACTTTCTGTTGTTTTAATTCTTTTATGTTTTCGGTGGCAAGTTTAGAAAATCGAGGTCTAGAAGCAATCGGTTTACCCCACCGCTGCACTCCGTCTAGTCTAATCGCTATCAATAGAGCGGGAGCAGCAACAACGCTGACTAACAGAGTGAGAAAAAGAACCACATTAATCCATTCATGGCCCACATCATCCAGTGGCAAAAAAAGTACCACACTCCAGAACAGAGTGAATGGCAACATAAGAGTACTTGCCTGAACGTTGGAAAAGCTAAACTCTCGCTTTATTAGCTTGTAAGGCAGCGGTACCAAATAGTAGGGGATATAGAGTGTCCAAAATGCAAAAATGGAACAGATGCTAACAATAATACTGATAGCAAATGTTATCCAAACAATCTTGGGAGCCTTAAAGCCCTTTTCTGGGGGTGCTTCGTTTTGTACTTGAGGGTTGTCTATCTGAGCAGTTAGCTGTGTAGCGGCCCCTTTAAATGAGCTGCGAAAATCTATCCATGCACATGCTCTTAATTGTTCAGGGAGTTCAACCGCTTCAAAAATAATGAGAATGATGCGCTTATTTAGAGCTAAAGCTTGTTTCCATTCGTAGTCTACGTTTTCGGAGCCCATCGACGCCCGAGAGACAACCAGTAGAAAAATATCAGTTTCTAAAATTCCCTGCAAAATCTGCTCTAGCCAAGGTTTACCTGGCACTAGATCATGGTAGTCCAGCCAGACTTCATATCCTGACTTTTCTAGATAGCCTTGTAAGCCATTAACAAATGGAACTTCTCGACGGCTGTAGCTTAAAAACAATAAAGGATACATAAACAATCTAAACGCTTGCGAAAGAGTAGTGCTCCCTGTAGTTTGCTTTTCCGGTTATCCATTGATTTTCCGGTGGGTCGCATTAGCTACATGGATAAAAAACAAGACAGAGACATTCCATAAACCACAAGGTAATCGCGAAGGATTTCTTATATTGCTGACGGTATCTAGACAACTGAGTGTCATAGCTGGCATAACTATATGGGAATCGCTTCATTTGTAGGTTTCCCATAGGTTTGAGCTGTTTCTAACTCAAGACCCTCTATGCCCATGCTGTATGTTTCAGACCTTGATGGCACGCTGCTTACGACTACAGCAACGCTATCTGCCTATACGCGAGATACTCTAAATCGTTTGCTAGTGGGGGGGCTACCGTTTACCGTGGCTACTTCTCGCAGTGTTAGCTCTGTCGGGCCTATCTTTAGAGGGGTGTCGCTACCGCTGCCGGTGATTGAGCTAAATGGGGCCTACATCACTGACCTGGCAACTGGGCAACATCTGATTGTGAATGACATTGCTACTGAGTTAGCCGCTGAAATTTTGGCTCTGGTGCAGCCCTACGGTGTTAAGCCTTTGATTTCTAGCTACGACGGGCAGCATGACCATGTCTATTTCACAACAGACGTAAACCCTGGTATTCAGTGGTATGTCGATGATGCTAAGCGTAACGAAGATGGTCGCTGGCATGGGTGCTCAAACCTGAGCGATATCTTGGATGAACAGGTGATGCGGTTTACGCTAATTGATACTAAAGCACGGTTAACAGAACTGGAACAGTCGTTAAACCAGCGCTTCTCTAATCAGCTTGATATGCACCTGTTTGAAAATCCCTATCAGCCTGATTGGTATTGGCTAACGCTGCAAGATCGACTGGCAACTAAGGCAAACGGCATTCGCGAGCTGCAGGCGCTACATGCTCTAGATAATCATCAGCTAACCGTATTTGGGGATCACAATAATGATATTTCTATGTTTCAACTGGCCGATGTGGCAGTAGCAACGGCCAATGCCACCCCAGAGCTGCGGCAACATGCCACCGAAATAATTGGTCATCACAGTGAAGATAGCGTGGTGAAGTATTTGGAAGCCCGCTGGTCAATGGTGAATGTCTGAGACTCTATCTGCTAATAAAATGGCTCGGGCTCAAAAGCGGGCTCAATTGGCCAGACGCAGGCGACGGCGCTATTTGGCATTGACGATTGCTGTGGCGTGGCTGGTGCTGGCGGGCTGGCAAGCCCCCACTGTTAAGCTAGAGGCCACTGGCCAAATTCGTGGTGTGTGGATGACAAACATAGCCGCGGCCATTAACTATTTCAGCTTTCGTTTGGATGATGCGGTTGCGAATTTAGCCGAACATCGGATTAATACGCTCTACCCCAGTGTCTGGAATCAAGGCTATACGCTGTATCCCAATGAGGTTACTAAGCGGGCGGGCGGGTCGTGTTGCGATCGCATTGCCAACGTTCCCCTTTATCCGTTTGATGATATCCTCCACAGCCTTACGCGCCAGGCCCATCGCCACAATATGCGGCTGATTCCCTGGTTTGAGTACGGTTTGATGATACCGGCCTCATCACCCATCGCCAGAGCCCACCCTGAATGGCTAACCACTAACCAAGCAGGGGATATAATCACAGCACCGCTGTCAGCCCATCCACTGCTGCCCCAGCCGTTAAAAAACTTTCAGATGGAGATTAGCGGTGGCAATCTTGCCTGGCTAAATCCTATGCATCCAGAGGTTCGTCAGTTTCTAACGGACCTGATTGTCGATGTCGTCAAACGCTACCCGGTGGACGGCATTCAGCTAGATGACCACTTTAGTCTGCCGATGTCTATGGGGTATGACCCGTATTCGGTACAGCTTTATCAGGACACCCATGGGGGTGCCCTACCGCCTGATGACCCCAGTGCACCGGACTGGGTAGCCTGGCGAGCCTATGCCATTACCTCATTGCTGGCCGACATTACCCAGGCAGTTAAACAGGTACGCCCTGGGGTGATTGTATCTGTATCGCCTAATCCACCGGGCTTTGCCTATCGTAAGTATCTTCAAGACTGGCTTCAGTGGGTCAACCTGGGAATTGTGGACGAAATTGTTGTGCAGCTCTACCGTGACGATCTCAGTGTCTTTGAAAAAGATCTATATAACAGCGGTTTCCACGACCTGCGTAGCCAAATTCCCATTGCCATTGGTCTTTATACGGGGCCATTGAGTGCAGCAAAAGACTTTAATCGCACCATTGATGAGATTTCGGCGGTACAGCAGGCGGGCTATGGCGGCGTAGCTTTTTTCTCATGGGAAACTACATTTTGGTTACTCAAGAGGGCCACTGATCTAGAAGTTAAACAAACGCTTTTACGACTGTTCCAGCCCTAAATCATTCATGAGAGAGACTCATCGAATAACTGATCAACACTCATTGTCTATTCAGTAAAATCTAAGGTTCTAAGGAAGGGAGGGTGTAACTATGCCCATGGTGCACGTTATGCCATCTAGCCCTTAAAAATCATAATTCCATGAAAATTAAGTATCTTTCTACTCTTGTTGCCGCTTCGATTGTGAGTGTGACTTCTGTAATTGGTCCTACACAATTTGTGACTGCTCAAGCGAACCCCTGCGCGGCTGGTGTGGTGAACCCCTGTGCCGCGAATCCGTGTGCTGCGAATCCGTGTGCCGCGAATCCGTGTGCTGCTGAGCCTTGCGCGGCTAAGCCCTGCGCGGCAAAGCCCTGCGCGGCAGACCCTTGCGCCGCTAGCCCTTGTGCTGCAGACCCCTGCGCCGCCAATCCGTGTGCTGCGAGTCCTTGCGCCGCCGATCCCTGTGCTGCCGATCCTTGTGCTGCCGCCGCTTCAGAAATTCCAACTGTATTTGCCGATCCTCAAACCGGTGAGACTCTTGCTATTCGCGGCTATGATCCAGTTGCCTATTTTACTGATGGGGCTCCGGTTGAGGGTAGCAGCACCTATGAGTATGAATGGAATGGGGCTACCTGGCGGTTTTCTAGCGCAGCAAACAAAGACCTTTTTGCTAGCAATCCCGATGCCTATGCTCCCCAGTATGGTGGGTACTGTGCCAAGGCTCTCAGTGAGGGAAATCTGGCATCCACTGTCCCTGAAGCCTGGGAAATTGTTGATGGTAAGCTCTACCTCAACTACAGTCTGGATGTGCAACAGCAGTGGCAAGAGGATGTCCCAGGCAACATTACTAAGGCTGATGCTAAGTGGCCTAACATTTTAGAAACTTCAGATGTTGTTTTCTACGACACGGTTGGGGCGGTCTATTTTTAGAACGGTTTTGCCCTTGAAACCTATGAAGGACAAAATCGTAGAGGGCGCACTTCAGTGCGCCCTCTACGGAAATCTTCTAATTCTCATTGAGTGCAAGTTCGACTAAATGGGGCACTTGCTCAATTTGTTCTTCGTCTACCATGAGATTGGTGACGGCTCTGATGGCGTTTTGGCCTACGGCTAATACATAGACTCCTTTGACCTGCAGCCGCTCTACCAGGGTTTGGGCGGGTAAAGAGAGTGTTTTAAAGACGACAATATTGGTCTCGACAGCATTTGGATCGATTTCAATTCCTGGGATGTTGGCCAGACCCTCTGCCAACATTTTGGCGTTGATATGATCGTCTTTTAGGCGGGCTCGATGATGCTTAATTGCGAAAATTGCCCCT
>ERZ1740070.1120-NODE-1120-length-17119-cov-6.773383_pt1 | contig 17119 bp, 7 predicted proteins | sample MGYA00581734_ERZ1740070 | MGnify/ENA primary metagenome ERZ1740070 (study PRJEB43018, sample SAMN04849744) | marine metagenome | isolation source: floating plastic debris | place: Pacific Ocean | collected 2008-09-01 | study: EMG produced TPA metagenomics...
ATTTTTTGAGGGTTTTAGAGCTTAGCTACCTGTCCGAATTTTGGGGTCCATTATACTTTGCCTGGTCGCGAATGCTGACTTTGACTACGGCAGGAGAACCTGCCCACTGGGCAGCAAAGACGACACTGTTTGTCCCTTGATGCGACAAAGGAGTAGAAACTGAAAGCTTAGACTGGGAAAGGGATGCCTCCTCAACACGCATCTCAACAAATGCGCGAGTTTTCTCATCAAGCCTGTCGAGCAGATTGTCTAGATTTTCCACTGAATACCGCCCATTAAACTCGACTCCGTCTCAAATACCAAACTGACAGAGTTATACCCTTAGCGAACTGCGGAATCCCCTGGCAGCATAGAAGGAAGGCGCACTGTTGTGAAATACGAAAACGTGGTTGTAGCGACGATCTCCAAAAATGGCGCCACCCAGCTCTCTGATGCTCGCAGGTGTCTGCAGCCAGCTCTCGGTTTTGGTGTCGAATTTTCCCAGGGTCTGCAGCTGCCTATGACCACGACCCTCTGTGTTCATTTACTCCGGCATTAAGCCACGCGATCGCCCCAGCTACCCACCTACAAAGGCGGGCTGTCACGCGATCGCCTGATGAGTTTTGCTACTGACCATAATGCGGTTCGCGGAATCTCCGAAAATCGCCATCACAGCGGCCAAACCATTTGGATCAATGGGGGCTATCTGACACGATAGGGGTAAATGCGCGATCGCGGGGCGAGGCCGATGCTGTGTATCGATTACTTACTCAAGCTCAGCGCCTTTCAGACATTGTCTGAGGCTCGCCTGCAATGGGTGTGCGATCGCGCTCATGAACTCAACCTGCAGCGCGGCAGCGTCATCGAGCAGGAAGGGGCGGCTTCCCAAGGATTTTTCATTCTGGTGTCTGGGCAGATTGGCGTCACCCGCACGACGGAAGGCGTGGAGATGCCGATTGGCCGCTTTGACGCCCGCACTTTCTGGGGGAAATCGCGGTCTTGACCGGCAAGCCGGTGTTGGCGACCGTCCGCACCCTGACCGACTCCTGCCTGCATCAGCTTTCGAGTGAAGATTTTCTGGCGCTGCTGCACGAATGTCGCGAATTTGAACAGGTCATCTTTCAAGAAGTGCAGCAGCGCCTGCGGGGGTTAGAGTCGTTTGTCTTTGGTCGAGAAAAATATCCTCCCTGGGGACGCTGGCCGCTGCGCTTGCCCAAGAGCTGAGCCAAGACTTGAGATACAGTCATTTCAATTAAGAACTGGACGGGCGGACACCAACCAGTGAAGGTCTCAGCGTTTAAAGTGTCCGATTTGCTTGTGCGCGATCGCCTTAACTCTATCTATTGGTAACGCTAAAATAACCTCTGACTCATCTCAGAGTAACGATCCATAACCACATTGCGGCGAATTTTGAGCGTTTGGGTGAGCAGACCATTTTTGATCGTCATTGGCTCCGGTAACAGCGCAAATGCAGCAATCTCATCCTGGGAACGGTAGCCGGGGCGATCGCGCACTTCTCGGTTGAGTTCCTGGCGCAGGAGATTGTGGATAATGAGATTGTCGGGTGCGATCGCTTCATTGTCCCCAATCATCAACGGAGGTGATTGCCCTAATCCCCAGGCTTGCAGGGCTTCCAGATTAGGCACAATCAATGCTCCCAGTGCTTTTCGATCTTGCCCAACCAGAACAATTTGATCGATAAATAAACTGCGTAAGCAGGCATCTTCAATCGGTTGTGGCTCAATGTTTTCGCCATTGCTGAGGACGATCGTATCCTTGGCTCTGCCGGTCAGGACAATGCTGCCATCGTCTACTAACCAGCCAATATCGCCTGTATCAAACCAGCCTTCGGGATCAATGGCCTTGGTGGTGGCTTCGGGGTTGCGATAATAGCCCTGCATGATTTGGGGACCTCTTGTCAGGACTAATCCGCGTTTTCCGGCGGGCAAGGCTTGTCGGGTTTCTAAATCGACAACCCGAAATTCGGTCTGGATTAATGGTTGACCAGAAGCCTGGCGCACGTTGTTCCAGTAGCGTCGCGCACTGAGTACGGGGGAGGTTTCAGTCAGACCGTAACCGACCAAAATTTCGATGCCAATCATTTCAAAAAAGTCTTCTAAATGCTGAGCCAGGGAACCGCCGCCACAGATGAGTTGCTTGACTTTGCCACCCAGGGCTTGTTGCATTCGCTTGTAGAGCAACAGTTCCCCCAAGTAGTGCAGCGGAGCCAGCAACAGCGTGGTCGCCCAGGCTCGCAGGACTGCCGATCGCGTCGGGTGTAAATTGCGTAAATCGCGGTGCTTCCAGATACGTACCGCTTGAATGTAGCGACTGCTGACCGCCAGAAACGATTGAATGAAGGCTTGCATTCGAGGTGGGCGATCGCGAAAAGACTTTTGAATACCTTCGAAGATAGACTCCCACAATCGCGGCACTCCCACCACATAGGCGGGCTGATAGGTTTTCAGATCTTGCTTGAGATAACGACGATTGGTATATACCTGGGTGCAGCCCTGGGAGAGCGTGTAGTATTCGCCTACCCGCCCAAAACTGTGCCAGGTGGGTAAGATGCTGAGGGTGCGATCGCCCACCAGGGGTTGAATAATCGCCGTTAAAGCTACCAGTTGATAAATAAAGTTGGCGTGGCTCAGCATTACGCCTTTGGGTTGGCCAGTGGTGCCAGAGGTGTAAATCAGCGTGGCGAGGGTGTCTGGAGTTGTGTTGACGGATTGTAGCGGTTGCTGGTTGCCCAGTTCCAGCAGTTGGTCAAACGTGAGTAGTTTGACGTGGGAGGGGCGACCGGGTGAGTCGGGCTGTTCGTTTGACAGAAGCACCACCCACTCCACTGGCAATGTCCAGATGCGATCACCCAACCGGTCTAACGTTTTGGCGTTTTCCACCACTAGCCCACTGCTCTGGCTATGCTCCAGAATGTAGAGCAGTTCATCGGGATCTGCCGTCGCTGATCGCACCGCATCCGCTGCCCCCGCCAGCATGATGCCCTGATCTGCCACCAGCCACTGCCAGCTATTGTCGGCAAAGAGCGCCACGATGGGTGGATTTTGAGGCGGGTTTTGAGATGGACCTAGGGAGAGATTTAGCGATAAATCTTGTGATGAAGTTTGTGATGAAGTTTGCAGGGGCGCCGAAGGGGACAACAGCGTTTGTATCCCTGCTGCGAACTGTCGAATTTGCTGATATACCTGCCGATAAGTCAGCGATACTGCCGGACGACTGTGGGGATCAATCAGCGCCTCCACATTGCCAAAGTATTGTTCTGGAATCTCCCACATCTGTGGGAGCGATCGCAAGTGGCTATAGTCGATTAACCCGTTATGCTCAAACTGTTCTTTGGTTGAAAAATAGCTGGCAGAATCATTTCCCAAACGATTATCAAAACGATGCATAGATGGAGTCGAACGCGGATTAGTTGCCATCCCCTTTTCCTCCGATTTCTTTTGGTTTTGCCACTGCCAGCCAACCCTCTACTAAAGTCATTAGCAGAGGCGTAATCGGGCTAATCAAATAGCGAAATAGCCAATCCGCCAGCCGCGTTTTTTGGGGTGCGTTGAGGGTAAAGTAGGCCACCAAAATTGCTGCGATCGCCAGTGTCGCCGTGACATAGAAAAAAGGCGCAAAACTTCCCGTGATGCCGCGCAGGGCGATCGCCGTAAAAATTCCCGAAAGGCCACCGCCGCCAAAGGCAAGGAACAATAAACCATAGTTATTAGGGTAGTTGGGCAACCCAAAAAAGCTCAAGGTTGCCGCTGGTGCGACTGCCAGCCACGCCCCTAGACAAAACCAGAAAATGGAAAACGCCACCAGAAATTGCCCGGGTGCATTGGGGCTGGTGTGAATCATCAAAATTGAGGCAATCAAAATCAGACTGTTGATGATGATAATCGTGAACTTGGGGCGCAGGTGATCGTTCAACCATCCAAACAGCGGTCGCCCCAGCCCATTGAAGACTGCAAATAGCGGCACAGTCAGAGCAAGTTCCTCGGCTTCCAGGTTGACCAGTTCGCTTCCGACCTGGGCGGTTGTGGCGATCGCCGTTAGCCCGACAAAGGTGCCGACGGCATAGCAAAACATCAGCCCATAAAAAGTCTGGGTTTGCATCATGGGCAGACTGGCGTCCGTTTCGACCGATTGATTGAGCGTCTGCGCAAAGTTGCTGGGAGTCCAGCGGGGTGGCGGCATTCGCAGAACAGAGGCGATCGCCACAATTAGCACCGTAAACACAATGCCCAGCAAAACAAAGGTCTGGCGTATTCCCAGGGCGGGTAAATTCCAGGCGGGATTGCCGTTAATCAGATTGAAGGCTAGCGGCGCAGTCACCAGCGGCGACAGGCCAAATCCTACGACCGTCAACCCCACGGCCAATCCTTTGCGATCGGGAAACCAGCGAGCTGCCACTGCCAGGGGCACGCCGTAGGCCATGCCCACCCCCAAACCGGCCACTACGCCATAGCTCAGCACCAGCCAGAGCAGGCTAGATGCTTGGCTGGCCAGCAGGTAGCCCAGACCCACTAGGATTCCCCCCAAACTGGTGAGAATGCGTGGGCTACAGCGATTCATGTATAGTCCGGTAATCGGCATCACCAGGGTAAAGGTGACGCCCAAAACCAAAAATGGCAGTAAAATTGTACCCGGACGACTTTTGAGTTCTGCCTCAAAGGGGCCGCTAAAAATGCTCCAGGAATAAACCGTCCCTAAACAGAGCAACACCATTAAGCCGAGCGGAATGAACAGCCAGCGACCTTGGTCGGGCGGCAAGCCAAACAAACGAGCCTCGGCAGGGAAGGGGAAGGTGGGGAGCAATTTGCCTTCGGTTACAGTAGCTTTTCTCACGTCACAAGCACTGATAATTAACGACTTGGCTCTCACGCACGATAACAGGATTTTAGGACATTATGATGAAATCAAGATTGAAGCTCAAAAACAAGGTGTGAGAGTTTGGTGTTGGGATACGGGTGGAAAATCATTTTCAAATACCCCGTCGCATTCATGGAACTGGCTAGGAGGTTTAGATATTCATGATTTCTCCGCAGTGGAGTTTTGTGTAAAAATTATTTTAGGAAGGAAAAAATAAAATGATCCGCAACCATTCTTTCGAGAACAAGAGGAGCGTTTTCTAGCATCTTTTATCAAAATTACTAGAACAATTCTCGGGCATCAAGCAAATCCTCGTCATCTTTTCCAGCTGATTGCAGATCAAAATCTGCTCAGGTTTAAATTTCGGCGCTTTACTCAGATTCATCAATATGCGCCCGAGATTGCATCACTGCTTTCAGCCAATAGTTCTAGCGAGTTTGGCCAAACACCGTTGCTCGGGTAACAATCTACCGAAAAGGCTTTTTACGTCTTTCCGTAAAAAGATTGCTTTCCCCACCTCAACCCCTTTAACTGCTGGTATCTCAGCCAACTTAGAATTACTTTGTTCCCCTGGCGCTAATACCTGCTCATGCCCACTGTAGGTTCATAGATGGCTTGATAAATCTGACGAATCTTAGTTTTAGTTGCAGTGTTCAGCTGAGACCACCCTGTCAAACGATTTTCGTAGACGATGCCCCCACGACGCAGTAGAGCAACATCGGGTTCTGCTCCAGCCAGCTGTTTGTCCAAACGACTAGAAAGATTTCATTGTCGTTCTCGATGTCAGCAGGGCCATAGCCCTTGCCAGCTGAGCGTTCATCATAGGGCGACCGACTAATATGCCACCAGTAAGTGTGGTGCGACCACTAAGGCCAGGATGTTTGTAGCTGTCACCAGCGACGACATCGGCCTCTAAATTCACGGTCAAAGTCTCCGGCCAATTATCAGCGGTTTGTGTCAGCGTGGGGTCCGGCCTGGATCCTGACGAAAAGGTACTATAGGGGCTAAAACCCTTTCTAAACAGCTATTTCAGTCCTCTGTCTCAGATAGACTCAGCCTAAGATACGTCAGTTAGTACAAGATCAGGCTCCTCAAACGCCAGCTCGAACTTGAGCGCTCAGGCCATCTGACTCGGCCCCAGATTGCACCCGTAGCAAAAAGTCACCATCAGGTAGCGTGCGGTCGGATTTGCCATGCAAATAGGCAGCCAGAATCCATGATCTCAGGTATACCTTTGCCACGGAACGGGTGGGCTTGATTGCGCTGGAGGAACTGCGGGCGCTGATGGGGCACGAGAAGATCCAGACGACGCCGCGCTATCAGAAGGTGACTTCGGAGAAAGCTGAGACCGCAGCACAGAGAGCGTTTGAGACGCCTACTACATGATTAACCAGAGGTCAGCTTTATGGTGTTAAAACGCTAGTAGAAGTATTAAAAGCAGCGCTATATCTTACACCAGCGGAGTATTAGCTATACCCTGCGACTGTAAACTGAGAGATAAAACACATGTACTATATTTAGACGTATTTTGTCTGTTTGTTAGTGCTTTTTCGGCTATTTTCAAAATTGATGCTTGAAACAGTTGCTGGCAAAGGACTTCAGCCTATGACATGTTTTTGTCAGGATCCAGGCCATACCCTGTTTTGACAATTCCTCGATTTTTGATAGCCAATGGCGCGGCGGATTAATCCAAAATGTGTGGCCTGTGCTCAGATGAGTGTGGCGAAGGCACGGCAGCTTCATGGTAAGACTGGCGATGACTGCTGGGATGAGAAGCGGTGTCATCGGCGTCGATCTCACTATCGGAACCGATAAGGTTTGAATGAAAATCGGCGGGTGGAATATCGTCAGCAGGTGGAGGCAGCTAAGCCAGATGATGGGGTGGAGCTGGTTTGGCTAGAAGCAGCAGAGAGTTCGTTGCCCTATGCAAATTTGTATATTTGGCGGGAGAAACGGAAGGATGCGCCAGTGCCTGCGATCTCAGCCTTTAGGGAGTGAGCTAGGGGTTGTCTCAATTGCTCTGAGGCTAGGGATAAAAAATCCTGTTACTCCAGTCATGACCATTATTAGGGCAGATAGGGTGTAAAGAACAGCCATGCCAGCTCCAGGGCCACTACCAAAGCTGGTGCTAAGCCAATTGGCCAAAGGTCTGCCATGCATCATGGCTGGTTCTAGTAGTCGATCTGCTAATGGACCAGCCAGCATTACAGCTCCAGCGCTTGCTATCTGAATCATCAAATCATTGGCGGCAAATACTCGGCCCTGGACATGGTGAGCAATCTTATCCATCCAGAGAGCCCTGCGAGTGCTTCCAATCAAAGGAAAATTTAGCGATGAACAAACCTGAGCAGGCAGCCAAACTGCCAATGATTGTCCAAGACCAAAAACCATTTTACTCAGACCTGCTCCAATATATCCAGCGAACATGCCATGAATACGGCGTTTAGGACCACCCCAAATAGTGATAACGATAGCTCCGACTACGCCACCTGCACCAGCAATGGCAGAAATACTAGCCAATGCTTGAGCATTGCCGTTAGTGCGTGCCAAAATCATAGGGCTATAAAGTGCTGCGCCTAAGTCGTGAGCAAATTTAAATACAACAGTGACTAACAAGAGAGCTTTAAGGCTAGGCTGTTGCCAAACATAAGCATAACCTAACGTAAATTCACGAACTAGCTGTCTAGGCTCAATCTTATTGGTCAGTTGTTTAGACTCAATTTTATTATTGACTAGTTGCTTAGCCCCAGTCTGTTTTTTAGGCTGAGGGATGGGTGCTACTAGCAAAGTGACAAAGGCTATAGCAAAGGTGAGCAAATCAACCGCTAAAATGCCAGATAGTCCGACGAGAGGATAGAGAACACCTGCCAAAGCAGGACCAAGGATATTTGAGCCATAGTGAACGACAGCCGTCATACTACTGGTGCGAGTATATTGCTGTTTAGGTACCATCAGGGATACTGATGCTTGATAGGCCAAAGTCTGAATCTGGCCAAAGCTGCCAGCTACGATGACAGCAACATAGAGGTGCCAAATTTGTAATTGTTGAGTAAGGTAAAGAAAACAGATAGTAACAGTGGTAAGTGCTGATGTGATATCTCCCAATAGCATCAGATACTTGCGATTAAATCGATCGATCATTGGCCCAGCGAATAGCGTTGTCGGTATTTTAGGCAACCGCGAGAAGACCCCAACTAGTGCTAGAGCTGTTGCAGAATTCGTGGCATTCCAGATCCATAGAGTCAGGGCAAAAAATGTCATGTAGGTGCCCAGAGTAGATATCAGCTGACCAAACCAGATGAGAGTAAAGGTACGCATAGATTAATTGATAAGCAAATATTGGAGGAGGATAGGCAAAAAACACTCTAGAGAACATTAAGTTCAAAGAGCTAACATTTCTGGCGTGAGAAATTTAATTTGCTTGGGTTAAAAACAGTTCGACATCTATCAAAATCTAGTGAGCAGCTAAGATATATCGAACACTGGCTTGTATAGTGTTGTTAACTTTCGCAACAATTCTGCTTGAAGATATTTGGAATTGAATATGACTGAGCACTAATGTATCTTGTTTTTGAAATACTATTGTTCTTTACGGATTGATACCTTTAAGGATCAAGTATCACTGACTATGGATGGTAAGTTTTCTTTTGGTAGTTGGATGCTATAGCATCTATTTTTGATCCAGGCTGAGTTGCCTTTTAAGGTAATAACCTGTGGAGCAAATAGATGCTCACAACCTACAACTTTGTTGGCTACTCTGCTATTGCTCTAGTTGTTCACAATAGATACTGTTATGGGGTATCAACTTTTTGAAGTACCTTATTTGAACGAGAGACACTATACTGACTAGGCGTTACTTGAAATTTTTTCTTAAAAGCAGCGATAAAGGAGCTTCGACTGGCGTATCCGACCCAATGAGCGGTTTCTTGAATATTGAGTTTACCTGTTTGTAATAACATTTGAGCTTGTTTCATACGATGCTCGCGTAAATAACCAAATACAGTATTATCAAAAATTTCGCGAAATCCTTGCTTTAGTTTGCGCTCATTAAGCTGAACTTGTTTAGCAAGCTCAGGCAAAGAAGGCGGATTTGTCATTGTTTGAATCAAAATATCTCGTGCTTGGTAAACGCTGTCAATTTCTTTCGAAGTCAGTTTCTTTGACTGCAACTTTGGCTTTTCGAGGAGCTGATCAAAATATAAAGCTAATAGCTCAAGAACTTTACTCTCCATGTAGAAATGACGCGTGATGCCTTTGTAAGGCCATAACAACAGTTGCTGAAGAACATGTTGCTGGGCAGGTGTAATTTGATTAGTATGATTCAGTAAAGATTGTTCAGGATGTGCTACAGCATTCTTGATATCTGTAGGCAGTTCTTGTAAACGATCTCTAAAAGTAGAAAATAATTTTGGAAAAATGTAAATCTTGATCGTGTGAATACGTTGCCCGGCTGAGAATTCCTCAATTTCAGTTGTGTTAGGCGCACAATACAGATGGTTTTTTCCTGCTACTTTTTCTTTTATTGGTTCAAGGCTATTGTTACTGATTTTTGAACCTCCTGATAAATAAAAGGATAGAATCATCGGCATATTCTCTGAATGCTGAATATGTTGAATATGATTTGAACACTTATGGATATCGATAATCTGTAGCCATAAACCAGGGCGAAGTTTTAAAGCTTGAGCATACTCATGTTCTAGCTTTTGTTGCACGTTATAGCAATTTTTAGGTTTCTCTCCATAACTGACTACCGAGCTATTGTCATAGCATCTCTCCATAATGGCAGCAGTTTCTTTTTCCGTCAGCATTGTAACTATCTATATGGTAGTGATAAGTCTGTATCGCAAGTATATTATTCTAGTTGATAATCGATCTCAATAATCATATCTCTATTTGTCAATGGATTTTAGGGGATGATATCTGAGACCTATTTCCTTTACTGTCTTAGCAATTTGCCGAATATGAAAAATCAAAATACTTATTTTGAGATGCTCAGGCATCAAAATTCGTGACTACACTGAAAAAGAAATTGTCAGATTCTGTCTTGTGGTTGTGTGTACAGACCAGCTAACGCCAATGCATCATTCAATAGCTTAAGTCTTCATGAATTGATAATCTTAGCTAATGCAAATTGGTCGCATTTGTATAGACATATCGAGTGTGGTCTCTATTATGCTCTAGATTAGGATTGTTTTTGTTATTGAAGAGCTCTGATTTTAGCCATGCCGGCTTAGCTTGGCTAAAATAACTGTGTCCAGAGATTTTAGCTGAATCAGGCAATATTGAATTTCATACCGGGCGTAATGCTTTTCAAATATAGATGCTCTCCTGTTCTAAAGCTCAAATAGGAATTATTTTCATTATTTTATTGCAAAAATGGGCCTGATTATGGATAATAGGGCCAGATACGAAAATGTGTTCTCTACAGTTAGTTCCTGAAATTGCACTCTAAATAAGAGAGCGCCTTAAATTAGTGAGAGGTGTTTAAGGTCGCATTGGTTAGACATTGGTAGCTTAATTGCTAATGCTATACCTCTACAAATTTTCTAGATTTTTTTCAACGGTTTATGCTTGAGAAGGAGAATCTTAGAGAATTATTGATGGGCTATGGGGAGACACGCCTTAAGCCTACATTTGCAACTCTTAGTCGGAAATTGCTGTCTGATTTGTGTAGCTGATAGCTTTCTACAATGACCTATAAAATTTATTCTGTAATCTAGTCGTTTTACATGAACAAAGCTCAATACCGTTTTAGGCGACTGAAGAGTTGATAGATAGTTTGGTCGTCAAATATTCTCGGTAAGTTCAGTTTAAGCTGTTTAATTTTCTTATTCCTTCAGGCTACGGGAAACCTACAAGAACTCTTTTTGTCCTGAAGGCCAAGAGCTTTAATGTTTCGTCTTGCCGATATCTATGGTCTTTCAAAATCAAGTTTCTAACTGAAGCTTGATTTTATGGATAGATCTTAATGTATGGGAGTCATAGCATGGATGCACCTAGCCGCAACCTTTTGAGTGAGATGAATACCCTTTTGGATTTACTGAGTTGGCGCTCAGAGTCTCAGCCAGACCAGCTTACATATACACTGCTGGAAGCTGATGAAGTGGCTAATGTTTCCCTTTCTAATCGAGAGTTATTACGACGTGCTCAAGCGATCGGAGCGCAACTGTTGGCTCTAAACTCCACTGGTGAGAGGATTTTGTTATTACTTTCACCAGGACTAGATTATATTAGTGCTTTCTTTGGATGCTTGTATGCAGGTGCGATCGCAGTACCTGTTTACCCGCCTCGAGCCAATCGAAGGCTGTCTCGATTGGAGGCCATTATTAGTGACGCTCAGCCCAGCATTGTTCTCACCACAAGTGACCTGTCAGCAAAGCTGAAAGCCCAAGGATGTAGTCTGTTGGAGGTGGATAGCTTAACCTGGATTGCAGTTGATGAAATCAGTAGTGACCTAGCCAATCAGTGGCAGCAACCATCTATTGAGAAGGATTCCTTAGCATTTTTGCAATATACATCTGGGTCAACAGCCGCCCCTAAAGGGGTGATGGTATCTCATAGAAATCTTCTACATAACCTAGAGCTGATTAATCAGCACTTTGGGGCATCTGCCCAGAGTCTTGGAGTGATTTGGTTGCCGCCCTATCATGATATGGGCCTTATTGGTGGCATTCTGCAGCCACTGTACGCTGGCTCTAACGTTGGTTTGATGAGACCAGCGGATTTTCTACAGCAACCGATTCGTTGGCTGCAAGCCATTAGTCAATATCAGGCCAATATCAGCGGTGGCCCCAATTTTGCCTATGAGTTATGCCTCAATCGCATTACCCCAGAGGCCAGAACTGGACTAGATCTGAGTACGTGGAATGTGGCCTTTAGTGGTGCAGAGCCTGTGCGGCCTGAGACTCTTGATCGCTTTGTTGAAACATTTGAACCTTGTGGATTTCATCGTGAGGCTTTTTATCCCTGCTATGGGATGGCGGAAGCAACGTTATTTATCAGCGGGGGACAGAAATCGGCACTGCCGGTTTGCCAGAATGTATCCCTGCAGCATCAGAAGGTTGTTTATGTCGCTGCAAACGACAAGGAAAGCTCAAGCCTAATGGGTTGTGGAAAAGCATCTCCTCCACAGTCGATTGTGATTGTTAACCCAGATAGCTGTCGTGGCTGTAATGACAACCAGGTGGGTGAAATCTGGGTGAGTAATTCTAAAAGCATTGCCCAAGGCTATTGGAATCAACCTGAAAAAACTCAAGCCGTCTTTCATGCACATCTGTCCGACACTGGGGCAGGACCGTTTTTGAGGACAGGAGATTTAGGCTTTCTTCATGATGGTGAACTGTTTGTAACCGGGCGATTGAAGGACCTGATTATTATTCGAGGTCGTAATTATTATCCCCAAGATATTGAGGTAACTGTTGAACAGGCCCATCCAGCCTTGCGGCCAGGTTGTGGAGCTGCGTTTTCAGTTGATGTTGACGCTCAAGAACAATTGGTGGTTGTTCAAGAAGTTCATCGATCTGGTTTACGAAATCTCAATGTGTCAGAGATCACCCAGGCCGTTCGGCAAGCTATCTCAGAACACCATGATTTGAGAGTGTATGCAATTCTGTTATTGAAAACAGGTAGTATTCCTAAAACCTCCAGTGGTAAAATTCAACGCCATGCTTGTAAAGAAGGATTGCAGGCTAATACTTTAAATGTCGTTGGTGACTGGCTAGAAAATCCTCAGTATAAGACTGGTGTGATGCAGTTAGAAACGGATTTAGCTGCGCTAGAACAGCAAGTTACCAGTACTCATTCGATAGAGCACTCACTTCCCCAAGAGCTTCTTCAAGCCAATGGAAACACGCTCTCAATAACAGCAATTGAAGGATGGCTGACGACTCGCCTCTCTCGCTATCTCAACATTGATTCGAGTGAGATAAATTCCTATGAACCTTTCTCCAGCTATGGTCTTGATTCTGCAGCAGCGGTTAGCCTTTCTGGAGAATTGGAGGAATGGCTAGGTCGGCGACTTTCCCCGACGCTGATTTATGACTATCCATCCATTATTCAATTGGCTCAATATCTGGCTGTAGATTCTTTGTCAGAACCAGCGGACGCAATAATAGATGCTGGAAAGGCAGAGAGTGAGAGTTCTCATCATCAAGAGGCTATTGCCATTGTGGGGATGGGATGTCGTTTCCCAGGGGCTGATTCTCCAGGGGCGTTTTGGGACTTATTGAGCACTGGTCAAAGTGCAGTTACCCAGGTCTCTGAGACGCGATTAGATTTGGATGCCCACAATGCGAATATTGACGCAAACACATGGGGTGGTTTTTTAGAGGCAATCGATCAGTTCGACGCAGCCTTCTTTGGGATTGCTCCGCGAGAAGCGGAGAAAATTGATCCTCAACACCGTTGGTTATTAGAGGTCGCTTGGCAGGCCTTAGAACATGCTGGTCAATCTCCAACCCAACTCTCAGGTAGTCAGACCGGAGTGTTTGTGGGGATTAGCAGCAATGACTATGCCCGTAAACTGATGGCTGATCCCAGCCATATGGATGCCTATATAGGTACTGGAAATGCTCTTAGTATTGCTGCTAATCGCCTTTCCTATGTATTGAATTTACAGGGACCGAGCTTAGCTGTAGATACGGCGTGTTCTTCATCTTTAGTGGCATTACATCTTGCTTGTCACAGTTTGAGGCGACAGGAGTGCAATCTGGCGTTAGTTGGTGGTGTTAATGCGCTGTTATCTCCTGAGTTAACCCAAGCCTTTTCTCAAGCTCAGATGCTGGCTGCTGACGGTCGTTGTAAAACGTTTGATAGTGATGCAGATGGCTACGTACGTGGGGAAGGCTGCGGTGTTGTTGTCTTAAAGCGTTTGAGTGAAGCTCGCGCTGATGGCGATCGCATTTTGGCCGTTGTTCGCGGCTCTGCTATTAATCAAGATGGTCGTAGCAATGGGTTGACGGCTCCCAATGGTCTGGCCCAACAAGCTGTAATTCGTCGGGCTTTGGCCAATGCCAATATTGCACCAGCTGAGATTCAATATGTTGAGGCCCATGGCACGGGCACGCCCCTGGGCGACCCAATTGAGGTAGATGCCATTCAGGCCGTTTTGGCTATGGGACGCTCTCCAGAAGCAAAGTGTTATTTAGGTTCGGTAAAAACTAATTTAGGTCATCTAGAAGCGGCAGCGGGTATTGCTGGGCTAATCAAAGGGATACTGGCGTTACAACACCAACAGATTCCATCCCATTTAAATCTGACTCAGCTAAACCCCTACATCACTCTTCAGCCAGCTTTCAATATTGCAACTGGTGCCAAGCAATGGACAGCAGATAATCCGCTACAGTTGGCGGGGGTCAGTTCTTTCGGCTTTGGAGGGACTAATGCCCACGTCATTCTTGAAGCTGCTGATCGCGCTCAACAGTCGCCTCAGTCAACACAAAGTAGTCAATGTCCCTGGCAATTGCTTGCTCTATCGGCCAAAACTGAGCCAGCACTGCATGAACTGATGCAGCGATATAGAGACTTTCTGTTGCAGGTTGATGAAACGGCTTTGGCTGATATTTGTTTTACAGCCAATACAGGGCGAGCTCATTTTGCCCATCGGGTGGCGATCTCAGCAGCTTCCAAAGCTCAGCTCCTAGATCAGCTGACCCAGCATTTAAAAAATCAGTCTGGTGACGATGCAATTCTGGGTGAAGAATCAGTTCACGCTGTGCCCAGAATTGCCTTTTTGTTTACGGGTCAGGGTTCGCAGTATGTGCAGATGGGTCGTCAACTCTATGATACTTGTCTCAGATTCCGACAAATTCTAGAGCAGTGCGATGAGATCTTGCAGGATGAACTAGGAGAGTCAATACTGTCGGTTCTTTATCCTCTGGATGGGAAACAGGCTGGCGAACTTAATCAAACCCGCTACACTCAGCCTACCCTGTTTGCATTGGAGTATGCCTTGGCTGAACTCTGGCAGTCTTGGGGAATTAAGCCCGATGTAGTGATGGGCCACAGTGTGGGTGAGTATGTGGCGGCGTGTGTGGCTGGGGTGTTTAGCCTGGCAGATGGGCTTAAGCTGATTGCCGCCCGTGGGCGTCTGATGCAGGCTCTGCCTCAGGATGGTGGCATGGTGGTGATTGCTAGCGACGAGGTGCATGTGCGTCAGTTGCTGCAATCCTATGATGCAGGGGAGATTGCGATCGCAGCCATAAATGGTCCCAATAATGTAGTGATTTCTGGGCGAAATGAGTCCGTTACCCATGTCATCGCTCAGTGTCAAGACATGGGTATTAAAACTAAAACTTTGCAAGCCTCCCATGCGTTTCACTCTCCCCTGATGGCTCCTATGCTGGCTGAGTTTCGTCAGGTTGCTTCAAAAGTTACCTTTGCTTCACCTCACAAAACATTAATCAGCACCCAGAGTGGCAAAATTGTCTCTGCTGAGATTGCGACACCCGATTATTGGGTTAATCATGTGCTTCAGCCAGTGAGGTTCGCTGCAGCTATGAATGCCTTGCAGCAAGATGGTTGTAAGGTGTTTTTAGAGATAGGACCTCAACCGATTCTATTGGGTATGGGACAAACTTGCCTGCCCGAGCACCTAGTTAATCAAATTCTATGGTTGCCTAGCGTGCGTGCAGGACAAACTGATTGGTCTGTAATGCTAAAAAGCTTAGGTCAGCTTTATGTGGCGGGCGTTTCAGTAGATTGGGATGGGTTTGAGGAAGGCTATCCTGAGCGACATAAAGTCTCGTTACCGACCTATCCATTCCAACGACAACGCTATTGGGTAGAGTCTTCTCAGCCTCAGCCTGCTGTATTAGGGAAGCCCACTCAGGTAACAGAGTTGCTGACCCAAGGAGATATCACCGAACTAAGTCAACTGGTTGCCCAGCAGCATGAGACATCTAGTCCGACCGAAATCTTAGAACAGCTGATCAAAGTGCATCAACACCAGCTGACTCGCCAGTCGTTGCCAGACTTAATGTACGAAGTGCAGTGGATACCTTCAGATGCCTTAGCCATGGATACGGAGGACGCCCATCACTGGTTAGTGTTTGCTAGTTGCGAGCGATTGGGGCAGGGCGTGGTAGAGCAATTACATCACAATGGTCAGACTAGTACTCTAGTGACATTGTTAGACTCAGACCTCCCTCAAGAGAATGACCATGCTAACACTGCTCTAAATCCTCATAGTCCGGCTGCATTCGATAGGTTGTGGCATCAGCTAACTCAAGTTGACCCATTGGATGTTGCTGGCATTCTTTGGCTTTCAAGCCCAGATGTGGATTGCATTGGGGCAGACTCGACCGCTTCGAGCTTAGGAACAACCGTTAATGAGCAGTGCGCTCAGTTGTTATATCTGATGCAGAGTCTGGTAAACAAGCCCGAGTTATCCCACACTAAGGTGTGGGTTGTCACCCAAAATGGTGTGGCATTGGGGCCAGCCTTGCCCGCTGTCGAGCAAGCTCCGCTCCGAGGAATGAGTCGTATTTTTGGTCTGGAGCATCCTCAGCAGTGGGGCGGCTTAATCGACCTAGATAGCGAATCTTCTATACTTCACAAGTCTCAAGTGCTGACTAGTGAAGTATTAACGAATCGCACCGAAGACCAGGTAGCCTATCGCAGCAACAACAAGCGATATGTAGCCAGACTGGTAAGACGTCAGTCGACTTTAGACGCGTCAGTCTCCATAGATTCAGAAGGCAGTTATCTCATCAGTGGAGGGATGGGAGGGTTAGGACTCGCTGTGGCGCAATGGTTAGTTGACCAAGGAGCGCGTCAGCTGATTCTGTTGAGTCGTCGAGGAGCGGATACCTCGACCAAGCAAGCAGCAGTAACTCACCTAGAATCTATGGGAGCGCGGGTGAAAGTAGTTGCGGTGGATGTGAGTGATGCAACCGCCTTAGGGGAGACATTTGCAGACCTGTCAGAGCCATTTTCCTCGATTCGAGGCGTTGTTCATGCTGCGGGCATTGATGGCGGTCTTCACCCAATTGAGAGTTTAGACCCAAGAGTGCTGGAGCAGACTCTGGCACCTAAAGTGCAAGGTAGCTGGAACTTACATCAGCAGAGTCTGAATTGGGACGTAGACTTTTTCGTGAACTTCAGCTCCATTGCAGCGGTCTGGGGAGCTGGGTATCAGGCGCATTATGGAGCCGCCAATGAGTTTCAAAATCTGTTAAGTGAGTACCGTCGCCATCAGGGGTTAACGTCGCTAACCATCAATTGGTCAGCCATTGCTGGGGTTGGCAGGATGGCCAACGCGGAGGCT
>ERZ1740070.1123-NODE-1123-length-17106-cov-5.601372_pt1 | contig 17106 bp, 10 predicted proteins | sample MGYA00581734_ERZ1740070 | MGnify/ENA primary metagenome ERZ1740070 (study PRJEB43018, sample SAMN04849744) | marine metagenome | isolation source: floating plastic debris | place: Pacific Ocean | collected 2008-09-01 | study: EMG produced TPA metagenomics...
AGTCGCCATCACTCCCATGTTGGTGAGGTACTCGATATGAATAGGAGAGGGTCGGCGGGTAATGGCCAGCGACAGATCTAGCGCCGGGGCAAATTTGTCTAGGGCGACGATGGGCACCTCAGGCATCGATACGTTGTCGATTACCCGTAGGGTCGTTTTCAGCGCCAGTGCTTTTGCTTGATCTGGAATGTCGGAGGCCGGATAGCGCAAGCCCAAGAAAGGCTCCATGATGCCATCTCGCGCTTCGGCCACGACCTCGCCCGAGCCATCATGGCCAAACTGATAGGCCATAACCCGGTCAAAGCCAGTGCGGGCCCGCAGATCTTGTACGGCCATAGACAGCATCTCTTATGCATCCGCGTGGTGCTCCAGCATTGACTGCACCTTTAAGGCAAAAGCACTGGCACGCGATCGCACAGCAGGTAAGCGTTCAAACTCAATCACCACGCTCGTGCTGTGGCAGTACACGCTCACTTCTAGTGGCTGGCCATTCACCTCGTAAGTGCCCACGCGTTCACGCGCAGATAGCGTACTTGGCAGCCCGCAAGCATTGCACAAATCGTGAAGCAGCTCCGCTGGTAACACCGCAGAGACATCTTGACCTAGCAGATCACGAAACTGACCGTTAGCGAGATGGTGATCGGCTGGATGATTGTCGGCTGGATGATTGTCGCCCTGAGCGCGTAGAAACAGCAGAATATTTTCAGAGACATGAGTGATGGTATTAAGCGCGCGATCGCAGCCAATCAAAGCGCCAAAAGATTGCAGCGCCCCTGGAATATGAATGGGTTCTTTAGAACAGTTAGAAAGTGCTAATTCATACAAAGAATCCGAGTTCTTCAGCATAGGTTACCTAACACTCACCAATTACAAACACACCACTCAATATGCTACGCGCAGAATACGCCGACAAACATGCAGCTCATAGACAAAACAGAAGCTCCCGAAAGATGAGCAATTTCAATCGATAGAGCAACAATTACTCTCAAATCGGAGGTATTTTCAGTATTTTTTCTATATTCCACCAGCCAAAATCACTTTAACCTAATAAAACAAGTTTTTTTGTTTTATGTTTACAGCCCTCTCTTTTCACTTGCGCACATTTCACTTGTGCACACGCTCCACCTACACAGTCAGATTTGTTTCTCAATGAGACAGATCACATATTGTTGTCCCCTCAATTGACTAGGCTCACACAAACAAAGAGACTTCCCAACAACTCCCTTTTTAAGAAGTGTTGTCCAGGACTAGACCCTAAGGAACCGCTGAATGAAACCCGGTATAGATGCGCTGCTCATCGAAGATAATCCATCCGATGCCTTGCTGTTTGAGGCGCTCATTAGCTCATCTGAATTCAGTCAACTAAAGCTTCACCATACTGAGCGGTTCAACGATGCGCTGACTGCACTCCAAGAGAACACATTCGATGTCATCCTACTAGATCTGTGCCTACCCGATGGGCGAGGCATTGATTTGGTAAAGCAGCTCAAAGAGCGCATTCCTCAAATTCCTATCGTAGTGATGACCGGCATTCAAGATGAGAGCATGGCGGTTGCGGCCTTGCAGGAAGGCGCACAGGACTACCTAGTCAAATCTGATACCTTTTCCCCACAAAGGCTCGAAAAGCTAGGCTATGTCGACATCGGCAACCTGCTCGTCAAAACGCTGCGCTATGCCATAGAACGCGCAGAGCTAACTCAGCAGCTAGAAACCAGCCAAGAACGCTATGCACTCGCGGTAGAAGGTGCCCGCGACGGCATTTGGGATTGGGATCTTAAAGCCAACCGAGTATATTACTCTTCTCGCTGGCAGTCACTGCTGGGCCTCGCGATTCAAGACAGAGACAGCGCTAGCCCCAACAAGTGGCTAGCGCGGATTCATCCCGACGATAAGCCCGCATTTGACAAAAAGCTTGAAGCTCACCTTGAGCACCCGCAAGATCAACAGTTTCATCATGAGTACCGTTTGCTGCATGCCGACGGCAACTATCGGTGGGTACTCACTCGCGGCATGGCCCTGTGGGATGAACAAGGCGTCGCCTACCGATTTGCCGGCTCGCAAACAGACATGACCCTGCGAAAGTCTCTAGAAAATGAGCTGCATAACGAAAAGGAACTGGCTCAAATTACGCTGCACTCTATTGGAGACGCGGTCATCACCACCGATGACCAAGGCTACATCAAAGACTTTAACCCAGTTGCTGAACGGCTCACTGGCTGGAACGCAGCTGAGGCCAGGCAAAAGTCAATCGCAGACGTGTGTCAGCTGGTCGATGGCAGCAGCAAAAAAAGGCTCAGCAACCCAGCGATTCGAGCGATTCAAGAAGGCAAAGCCACCAGCTTAAGCAATCACCCCACCCTGATTTCTAAAACCGGCGAAGAGTTTGCCATTGGCGACTCGGCTGCGCCCATTCGCTCTAGCACGGGCGATATTATCGGTACGGTGCTGGTTTTTCACGATGTGACCGAAGAGCGCGGCCGCGCCAGACAGCTGGCTTGGCAAGCTGCCCACGATCCGCTCACTCGCCTGTTCAACCGGCAAAAGTTTATTCAGTCGATTGACCAGGTGATTCAAGAAGCCCAAACGCAGCAAACCCACCACGTGCTGTGCTGCATGGACCTAGACCATTTCAAGGCCGTTAACGATACCTGTGGCCACGCCGCTGGTGACCAGCTGCTGCGGCAGGTTGCCGACCTGTGGCGCAGCAAAATTCGCTCGTCCGACAGTTTGGCACGCCTAGGTGGCGATGAGTTTGGCCTGCTGCTGTACGATTGCGACCTCGATCGCGCCATTGACATCGCCAACGACTTCTGCCAGAGCATTCAAGAATTTCGCTTTGCCTACAAGGATAAAATGTTCGGCATTGGGGTCAGTATTGGCCTGGTGCCGGTCACCGAAAACAGTATCAACACCAAGCAGGTGATGCAGCTAGCCGATAGCGCCTGCTACAAAGCCAAGCACAAAGGCCGCAATCGGGTTCAGGTTTACTACCAAAACGACCAGGAAGCCGCGCAGCAGTCGACAGATAGTCAGTGGTTTTCTCGCATTACCCACGCACTAGACAATGACCTATTTGTACTGTACGAACAGGCTATTACCACCGCCCAAACAGACTCTACCGATATTGAGCTGTGCGAAATCTTGCTGCGACTACCCACCGACAACACCATCAAAGAAGATCCGCTAGAGGCGATTATGCCGATGGCATTTCTACCAACCGCAGAACGATACGACCTGATGCCCAAGATCGATCGCTGGGTGGTAAATCGCTGCCTGACACACATCGCCCGGCAGCCCAAGCCGCTGAATAAGCTCTACAGCATCAATCTCTCGGGCAGCAGCCTCAATGATGAAAGCTTTATCGACTTTCTGAAGCAGCAGCTAGAGCGCTATCCGGGCCAAGCAAAGTCACTCTGCTTTGAAATTACAGAAACGGTGGCTATCTCCAATTTACAAAAGATTGCTAGCTTCATTTTGGAGCTAAAAAAGCTGGGCTGTCACTTTGCACTCGATGACTTTGGCAGCGGTATGTCGTCGTTTACTTACCTAAAGCATTTGCCAGTAGACTTCTTAAAAATCGACGGGAATTTCGTAAAAGAGGCCCCTGTAGATGAAATTGTGTGTGCCATGCTAGAGGCGATCAATCAGGTGGGCCATGTGATGGGTCTCAAAACGATTGCTGAATATGTAGAAAGCCAGCCGATTTTACAAAAAGTAAGAGAGCTTGGCATTGACTATGTGCAGGGCTACGAAATTCAGCGGCCGCAAGTTCTAATGTAAGAAAAGGTCTTTTTTGCGTTGTTGTAACAACAGAGAAATAAATCAGAAAAACAGACGTACACAACTACATACAACACCTTTAAAGGCCGCGTGCAAAATTGCATGCGGCTTTTCGTATTACTTTCTTATCGTTATCTTTTCCATAGCCTCTACTTATTCTTCCATCAGCAGAAAACTGACTTGGAATAAGGTTGCTCAAAGCGTTTACCAGCAGGGTTCTATGCCTGTTGCGATAAACACTTCAGTTTCTCTGCACTCTTACGTGTTTTCCCTGTATTAAAGTGCTTAACAAGGTTTTAAGATTTATATCAAATATAGTTGAAATATTTCAGCGAAGTGATGATTTCGCGCGCTTGGGTAAGTCTCTTTTTCACCTCCAGTTCACCTCTAGTTCGTAGAGCAAACGTTATCTTTCAACAGCTATTTCAAATCTTGTATCTCGAAGCTTACTAAATGCCGCCGCCATTATCATTGCCTTAATGCCTGCCACCGATGTCCGCCACCGATGTAACGAGTTGTTCTTTGTAGAAGAACGCTTCAGCTTTCCACACATTTTCGTCTCATTCTATAGCCCCCACATTTAAGGAACTCTTGCAGATGACATCTGGTATTGAGGCGCTTCTGATAGATAGTAATTTAGTAGATGCCCAGCTGTTTGAACGGCTGATTAACTCGTCAGAACTGGCCAAGCCAACGTTGCATCACAACCATCAATTTCACGACGCGATCGCAACCCTAGAAACCACCCCGATCGATGTCGTTTTACTCGATTTGGGCTTACCAAGCGATCGCGCTGGCATTCAAGGCACTGAGCTGGTCAAGTACCTACGGGAAAGGTCACCCGAAACACCTATCGTGGCGCTCAATAGTGTGTGCGATCGCGCGATCGCCGCTGCAGCTTTTCAAGCTGGCGTACAGGACTACTTGATCAAGCCCGACATGTTCTCGCCCGAACGCCTACAAAAGCTAGGCTATGTCGATGTCGGCAATTTGCTGGTCACCGCCATTCAAAATGCTATTCGGCGGGCCGAGCTTACCCAGCAGCTCGCCGTTAGCAAAGAGCGCTATGAGCTGGCTGTAAAAGGGTCAAACGACGGCATCTGGGACTGGGATCTCTCCCGGCAGCGCATCTACTATTCCGATAAATGGCAGTCAATGATTGGCCTGCAAGAAGACACGCTCCGCCCCCATCCCAAAGAGTGGTTTTCGCGCATTCATCCCGACGATATTAAGCGCTTTAAGACAGAGCTAAAAGAGCACCTCACAGGACGGCGATCGCAGTTCAAATGCGAGTATCGGCTACGGCATAGCGATAGTACCTACCGCTGGTTTTTGACCCGAGGCAACTCCGTATGGGATGAAGCAGGCAATGCCTACCGCATCGCCGGATCACAAACAGATATCACCGCGCGTAAGTCACTAGAAAACTCACTCCACCAAGAGAAGAAACTAGCCCAAATTACACTGCACTCCATTGGCGATGCGGTCATCACCACCGACCGCAAAGGCTACATCGAAAACTTCAACCCTATTGCCGAACAAATCACCGGATGGAGAGCCGATGAAGCCAAGCATCAATCCATTACAGACGTGTGTCATCTGATCAATGGCGATACGCGTGAAGCCTTGCGTAACCCGGCTTTACAGGCAATCGAAGAAGGTCAATCCATCACCCTTAGTGACCAGACGACTATTCTCTCTAAAGCAGGCAAAGAATTCGCCATCAGCGATTCTGCCGCGCCCATTCGCTCTAGCGACGGCGATATCATCGGCACCGTACTCGTCTTTCGCGATGTGACCGAAGAACGTAGCCGGGTCACAGAGCTGGCTTGGAAAGCAACCCACGATCCGCTCACGCATCTGCGCAATCGCACCAGCTTTGTGGCATCGCTTTCAGAAGCGCTAAAAAAACAACAGCATCCGCAGCCGCACCACGTGATGTGCTATCTCGATCTCGATAACTTTAAGGTGGTGAACGACACCTGTGGTCACGTCGCAGGCGACCAGCTACTGAAGCAAATTGCCGACCTATGGCGCAGCCGCATCCGGGCTTCAGACGTGCTCGCTCGGCTTGGCGGGGATGAATTTGGGCTGTGGCTTTACAACTGCGACAACGAGCGGGCCACACTCATTGCCCAAGACTTTTGCGATAGCATTCAATCTTTTCGATTTACCTACAATGGCAAAGTCTTTAAGGTTGGGGTGAGTATCGGCGTTGTGCCGATTGACCCTCACAGTAAGGCTACCGATTCTGTCCAGGCGATTTTTGGCCTGGCAGATAACGCCTGCTATCAGGCCAAGCAGCAAGGCCGAAACCGCATACAGCTGCACCAGCACAACAACCCCTGCTTGGCGACAGAGTCCAGCGGCAGCCAGCTGAGATCGCGCCTTAACACCGCGCTGGAAACCAACCTATTTTGCCTCCACCAGCAGCCCATCTCCCCTACCAAACCCCACCTACAGCAAACTGAGTTTTGCGAAGTGTTGCTCAGGCTTGACGAACAGAAACCCAGCGAAAGTAAAACCGGCAAACAAGGCACCCGGCTCATGCCACCCATGGGCTTTTTGCCCTCCGCAGAGCGCTATCATCTCATGCCCAAAATCGACCGGTGGGTCGTAGACACCGTACTTTGGCATATCGCCCAAAGGCCCTGTCAGGAGAGTCTTACGTTCAGCATTAATCTATCGGCGGCCAGCCTGGCAGATAGCAGCTTTCCACAGTTTCTGCAGCAGCGATTGTCCTGTTACGACATTCGGCCCCATGTTCTGTGCTTCGAGATTTCCGAGAAGGTGGCGATCGCCAATTTACAACAGACAATTCACTTCACCCGAGAGCTCAAACAGCTGGGCTGTCAAATCGCTTTAGATGACTTTGGCAGCGGGCTATCATCACTCACCTACCTGAAAAAGATTCCGGTAGACTACCTCAAGCTAGATGGCGACTTTGTAAGAGAGGTGGCCAACGATCCGCTGATTTACGCAATGCTCCAAGCGATCAATCAGGTGAGCCAGTTCATGGGCATCAAAACCATTGCCAAGTCTGTCGAAAATATTGCCATTCTCCAAGAGATCCGCAGCATCGGCATCGACTATATCCAGGGCTATCACAACAGTAAACCCCAGCCACTCTCACCCGTAGAATCGTCTAGAGAGGTGTCACCCGCGTCCACAGCGCCAGTCCACCCCCTTTTCCGCGCGCCGCAATATAGTGCGGCTGCACCGCAAAAAACGTAAAAAAGGCCTGGTCTTTGAGCCCGGCATCGACAAATGCTTTCGCCCGCGCCACGCCACCGCGCACCGGGCCGTCGTACAGGGTCACCGGGCCAATGCCTCCCTGCAAGTACACAAAGTCAAACCCGAGGGTGTTGGTGTTTGGCCAATAGCGAGTAGGACCACTCAGCTGTAAAGACACGCCGCCTAAACCCACTCGGTTGACAACAGCGCCCGAGTCATTGCTCACAGCACTGATCTGCTGATCGCTAGCTTCCTCTGTGAGCAAAGCTAGGCTGAGCAGCGCCTGCGGGGAGCCATAGGTAATTGTAATGTCTATCCACCGAGGCAAAAATCGACCTTTACCGGGCTGCTTCAAAGGCTGAGCACCTGGGCGCGAGGATGGCACCTTGCGGGTGCCCGAGACAAATCCTAGCTGCCATGAGCCGACTAAGTCCTCATATGCGTAGCGCTGTTTTGCTTTCTTGCTCTGTTTTTCAGCCAGGGCCAAGGCTGCAACCACCTCACTAGGATCGGGGCGGCTGCTTTGTGCTGTCGCGTCTCCGCTGGGATAGCGAAGATAGTTGACTGCGTCGGTGACCGTTGCCGGGCTCATTCCCTGATTCATTCCCTGGTTCATTGGAGGCTCATTCCTAAAGTTTTCAGGCCATTCTCACATGCGCTCTGGCCTCAGTTGATAAGGTAATGGCTCATTGTTGATACTGCTGATTCGGGATTTTGGGACTATGTCTACGGCCTACCGCCTAGAGCGCATTCATTTGGAAGTCACCAATGTGTGCAACTTCAAATGTGAGTTTTGCCCAGATGCCATTATGGAACGAAAGCGGGGGCATATGGACAAAGCCCTGCTAACGAAGGCGCTCGATGAGATTGCAGAGCACCGGCTGGCGAAGATTGTGGCTTTTCACCTGATGGGTGAGCCGCTGATTTATCCGCATATTTTTGAGGCGATCGCAATGGCGTGCGATCGCCAGCTCAACCTTCACCTCACCACCAACGGCAGCACATTCCACATTCGCCCAGAGCATATAGAAAAGCTCGTAGACTCTGGCATCCCCAAAGTTACCATCTCCCTGCAAACGCCAGATCCAGACACATTCATCATTCGCGGCGCGCCCGCCAAGCTTGCCCCCGAGCAGTATTTTGACGGCATTACGCAATACGTACATGCCAATCTCCTATCTGAGTCTTCTACTCGCGTGCATCTCAAATTTTTGGATACCACGCCGCATCCTTTTTTGGTGCCGCACAAGGCTATGCACGTGGTAGAAGGCAAAGAACAGATGCAAATTCAGCTGAGAGAATGGTGCGATCGCCTCCTAGCAGCGCTCCCTGCCAATCATCCTGACCGCCCAACAGAAACAGAAATCGAGCGCCGCCTTGTCAGCCACAAACCCGGTCGGTGGCAGGTGATAGAACTCACTCCAAAACTCGCCTTAGAAACCTTTCCGCTAGACAGCTGGGGCAATGTAGAAAGCGCCACAGTTACCCCAGCAAGCTTTGGCTACTGCAACGGCACTACCGACCAAGCTGGGATCCTCTACGATGGCACCGTTGTTCCCTGTTGCAAAGACTATGACGGTAAAATCCCGCTCGGTAATATCAACAACAACGCTCTATCAACAGTTCTCGATCACCAGCAGCCTGCCTGCTCGTTACGTCAAGGATTCGATCGCTTTCAGGTGACCCATCCTGTATGCAAACGCTGTATGGGCGCAGATACACCACAGAAATCTTTACTTCGTCAAGTCGGATCGGTTGTTTACTTTAAGCTATATAACCCGGTTATGAAGCGTATTAATCCGGGTTGGGGCGAAATTTAAAGTTGATTTAAATCTAAAAAGTTCAGTATCTACCACGACTAAGCTATCAATCTTTCTTGATTCTGACTGGGCACACTTGGGGAGCCAAAGGGTAATCCACAATCGAGTCCATCACATCAAGAGTATGAGTCCTAATATCGAAGTGCTGCTAGTCGAAGATAGCTTTTCAGATGCCAAAATGGTGGAAGCCATTGTTAGCTCGTCAGACCTAGCAAAGCCAAGGCTTCATCATGCAGGCAGATTTAAAGAAGCGCTCAGCATGCTGAAAGAGAACGCGTATGACCTCGTCTTGCTAGATCTGCATCTCCCAGACGGCGAGGGGCTAGGACTCATCAAACAGCTAAAGCAAGAGGTTCCCGAAACACCTGTTGTCGTTTTAACCGGCACTCAAGATGACTCACTCGCAGTAGCAGCCATCAAAGAAGGCGCACAGGACTATGTCTTAAAATCTGACACATTCTCTCCTACTAGGCTCTTGCAGCTAGGCCACACCGACCTAGGCAACTGGCTAGTACGCCGCATTCAGTATGCGGTAAAGCGGGCCGAGCTAGCCAAACAAGGCGCCCAACAGCAACCGGGAAGCCCTACGCTAAAACCCTCAGCCAACCAGGCAAATCGTGAAGGAATTTGGGATTGGGACATCAAGCACGACAGCCTTTATTTTTCGCCCTACTGGCAATCTTTGCTCGGGGTCAAAGGCTCCATCAGTGACGCTTCTACAGATAGCGGCATAAAACAGTGGCTGTCGCTCATTCATCCACAGGATCGCGCTCGGTTTAACCGTACACTGCAAGACTACTTGAGTCGACAGCAGCAGCAGTTTTACTGCGAATATCGTATTCGGCAGGCCAATGGAGACTATATTTGGGCACTGGCAAAAGGAGAAGCCCTATGGGACGCGGCAGGCGTTGCCTACCGAATAGCAGGCGCTCAAATCGATATCACCAGCCGTAAGCAACAAGAAGAAGCTGCCTATTACCAAAGAGAGTTAGTCCCGACGACTCTACACGCGGTGGGCGCTGGGCTTCTTTCTATTCAGGCTACGCTCTTTATGCGTGAAGGACGCTACGAAGATGTAGAACCCCTATTGCAAAGTGCCCTGGCACTTCGAAAATCGTTACTGGGCCAGGCGCATCCGGATGTAGGCATTAGTCTTTACAACCTCGCTGCGCTCTACGACAATCAGTTTCGCTTTTTGGAGGCAGAGCCACTCTTCAAAGAAGCGCTCAGCGTATTTGAAACAACTTTGGGCATGCACAACCCACACACCCAAAAGATACGCGCCAAAGTAGAAATGATCTGTCGACTCAATCAAGCGATGAAGCTTGCTAAAGCAGAGCGAGATACCAATCTCTTCTAACGAAACCTTCTAACTATAGATCGTCAGATCTTCTCTTTTCTGTTTTTCCAACATTGCCCCTTCAGCTTAATCCTACTTCTCGACTGCCCTAGCTGAGCTTGGCCCCACTCAGCACGTTCAACCCAGATCTAGACAGCACAGAGCTAGACAAGTTAGCAGTCATTTAGCCTTTCATTTGGCTTGCTTATCGGGCCTTTCATCAGTCAAAAATTTCAGCAACCTTCACAACACCCTCAACACTATGAGAAATCAATCAGCAGGATTCCATGCACTTTCAGAGCCCATCCGGCTCCAAATTATTGAGCTTTTGCAGGGGGGTAGCGAACTCTGCGTTAGCGACATTGGCAGCACCTTGGGCATTCCCCAGTCAAAACTCTCTTTTCATCTCAAAACGCTTAATCAATGCGGCCTAGTGATTACCCGACGCCACGGCCGGAGAATATATTACAAGCTCAACATCTCTCAGTTTTCGCAGCTGGAAGAGTACCTGTCACAAGTGCAATAAAGCAACAGCCAAGGCCTGTTGCTCTTGTTTGCCTTGAGCTACAGGGCAAACACATCGGCTAAAATACCACCTTCTCTCAACCGCTCCTTACTCGGCGAATCATATACCACCATCACGCTGGTCTGATCCACCCTTTCCCCACCATCAGATAACCCACAGGGCAGTATTGTCATCCCCTCTGCATTGTCTGATCCAACACTATTTTTTCTAGCAGGAGGCAAGTCAAACAGTTTCTGTAGCGCGCCCGATGAGGATAGCCACAGCGTATCTTTACTGTGTAACAGCGCCTGCTGGAACCGGAATACCTGCATCGTGCTAGAGAGCTGCATCGTCGCACCCGCTAAGATAATCAAGTCCTCACCATCAAAGCACAGGTCTCTTATGCCCAGACCGTTGAGATCTACAAAGTGCTTTCGATACAGCCGTTTATTCTCCAAACGCTTCAGCCGCATCTCACCAGACTGACGGGCTTTCGTCCCCGCTTTTATCTCTATTTCTAAAATAATTGCCATCCCTCTAAGCACCGGCCCCCTGAGACCGAGAAAGAGCCGATTGCCTTTAACCGCCAATGCTTCAATATCAAAGCCATTGTCTTTAGAAGGCAGCTTCATCTGCAAAAAGGGCCCAATATGCTCATCTTTTTGGAGTGCCTTTGTCAACTCACTCTGCCCTTGCCACTGCTTTAGGCTCGCGGCGAATCGATCCGTAGCATCATCCTGTTTCACGAGCTCTCCATCTGCAATTGGAATCCGAGCGAGTAAATAGCGATTCGCATCTGTTGTTATTTCCAGCAGCCGCTGAATATCTCGCTCAGCATCTTTTCCCTTTGCTGATTTTCGCTTGGTACTGTGAGAGCCCACCAGCCATAGATACCCCTCCGAAAAATCCATGCCTTCAATATCAATTTCAGATTGGGTATCTTGCAGGTCTACATAGTCACCCACTGCAAACTGACGATGGTGGGCAAATTCATGTGTCGAAGTCGGGGAAAGGCGCTCTACGGTGGTGAGTTCGTCTGAAGCTAACCATATATTACAATCTGGCGTAAGTGCGATCGCGCTAATATCATCTCGCACGTACACCTCGCACACTTTCAGCATCACCTGCTTCAGCAGCTTCCCTTCCATAGCCGACCTATCAAAAACGCAAGTGTAGCGTAATGGCTACCGATTGATCGTGGCCGTCGAACGCTCATTCAGCACTTGAGCCGCCCGCACATTCGCCCGCGTCGCTCGAAACATACCAAACCGACAAAGCCCACTGCCAAAGGCCAGCCGCATCAGCAGTAGCGTAGGCACCTCACGCGCAGACTTAATAAAGCCAGCTACGCCAAACTTCACCAGCCCCTGCGGACGAATAATGCCCTGCCAAATCGAATCGAGCCAAGACGGCAACGTTTCTTTTGACCAGTCAGTCGTACTCACCTGACCGTTCACCAAGCCCGTTTCTTCTAGCAGCTCCGAAAATCCTTCAATACTCGAAAACTTAGGATGCGACCACTGATCGAGCAGCTGCGTCATCACGGGCTTTTCCCACCAGTTCAGCGGCTTACGACGGTCATCTCGCTGATTCCAGTCGCCGACCACAAGCAAGCCACCTGGCTTTAGCACCCGCAGCAGCTCCCTAGCAAACACGGCTTTATCTGGCATATGCGGACCCGCTTCTAACGACCACACCACATCAAAGCTTTCATCTGGGAAAGACAGCGCCATCGCATCGTCTACCAAAAATTTTGCGCTTATCCCCGCTGGCGTAAGCTGCGTTGCTCGCTCTACCTGTCCAGGGCTAATCGTCACCCCCGTCACCTCAAAACCATAGTCTTTGGCCAGCACTCGGCTGCTGCCGCCAATACCACAGCCCACATCTAGCACGCTCGTCCCAGGCGCGCATTGGTCTAGCCCGCCCCATTTCACCATCTCGTGCACAAAGTCGAACTTGGCCTGGCGAAAGTCTGTCTGTCTTGGGGGCGAGCCGTAGTGCCCTAGGTGAATATGCTCACCCCAATAAAACTCCAAAATGCCGTCTTGCGTCCACTCATCGTAGGAGTTGGCAACAGAATCGGATGAGTTGTAGCGACGAGGGGTCAGCAAATAGATCACAATACCCGCTACAGGCAATATCAACAGCAGTGAAAGCAAGACGTTCATGGAATCAAAAGGTTCTTGAGGTTTTCTTGGGGGTGGTTTGAGGGTGCTTTTAGGAGCTTTATATTCCTTAATAATACTATCGACTCAGAAATTCATCTGGCTTGCCTCCCATTTTTGCCGCATTTTGGTAGCACTCACTCCAGCAGGACTGGCCAACACGATGCCAGTTTGAGCATGTCAATTCGGCACAGTTCTTTTTGTTTCAAAACCTAGATCATGCTGCGAAGAAAGATCCGTAGTATCTTGAAAGTCAAGAAATGTACGGCCCACGCCGTTAGCTTGGAGCCAACTGTCTCGGATCCACTTTTCTATCGCATTCTCGTACGGCAGTGATGGCTACCCCACAGCTACTCGGATATCGAATTGAAGGTCTGCTTTATTCAGGAACACAAACTCTGGTGTACCGGGGTACCCGTAAAAGTGACCAAGCCAGCGTCATCGTCAAAATGCTGCGAGACAACGCTGCCAACTTGAGCCAGCGAGTGCAGTTTCGCAATCAATACACCATCGTCCACCAGCTAAATTCACCCTACGTTGCCAAGCCGCTGGGGCTAGAACGCAGTGACAACGGCTATGCGCTCATCCTGCCCGATACAGGCGCGATCGCACTCTCAAAATACTGGTCTGATAAATATTCGCCTTCTCATTCTCTTAGCGCTGTTGGCCTGCACGCCTTTCTCACCGACTTTTTGTCTGTTGCCGTTCAGCTGGCCAGCGCACTCCATGACCTAGGCAAACAGCGCGTTATCCACAAAGATATCAAGCCCAGCAACATCATCATTCATCCTGATACCGGTCAGGTTCAGCTCATCGATTTTAGTCTGTCGTCTTTACTGCCAAAAGAACAACAGCAGCTGACTAGCCCCGCAGAGCTAGAAGGGACGCTTGCCTATCTCTCGCCTGAGCAAACAGGGCGCATGAATAGGAGCGTAGACTACCGCACAGATTTTTATTCTTTGGGGGTGAGTTGCTTTGAATTGCTCACCGGGCAGCTGCCCTTTGTAGAAAACGATTCAATCGCCTTGCTGCATGCTCACCTGGCGAAGCGGCCTGCTTCGCCTAGTGATATCAATCCTCAGGTTCCAGCTGTGCTCTCGGATATTGTGCTGAAGCTGATGGCCAAGAACGCGGAGGATCGCTATCAGAGTGCGCTGGGATTGAAGTATGACATGGAGCAGTGTTTGGCGCGGCTGGCGGCTGGCAACACCGATGAGCAGAAGAAAGAACGCGCTCAGCATGGCAGCGGATTGATTGCACCCTTTGAATTAGCGGCTCAAGATGGGTGCGATCGCTTCCTTATCCCCGAAAAACTCTATGGCCGTCAGCGGGAAGTAGGCGAACTGCTCGCAGCCTTTGAGCGCGTATCGGCAGGTGGCACCGAGCTGGTCATGGTGAACGGCTTCTCAGGCATTGGCAAAACCGCCGTTATCAACGAAGTCCACAAGCCCATCACCCGGCGGCACGGCTACTTCATCCAGGGAAAATTCGACCAGCTCAATCGCAATCGACCCTTTTCCGCTTTTTTACAGGCGTTCAGCAGCCTCATAGAACAGCTGCTGAGTGAGTCAGATGCCAAGCTAGAGCTGTGGCGTACCCGCATCTTGGCAGTGGTCGGTAGCAATGGCCAAGTCCTTATCGAGGTGATGCCTTCGCTACAGAGAATTCTGGGCCCACAGCCGCCCGTCATCAAGCTCTCTGGCGACGCCGCCCAAAATCGGTTCAATTTGTTACTGGCTCAGTTCGTCAGCATCTTTGCCACAGTGGCCCACCCCCTAGTCATTTTCCTAGATGACTTGCAGTGGGTCGATGCCGCCTCCTTACGGCTGCTAACACTCTTGATAGAGACTGCCAGCAGCAAACACATACTCATTCTGGGAGCCTATCGCGACAACGAAGTATTCCCCACCCATCCACTCATGCTTGCCCTAGCGAATTTGCCAGAGAGGAAAACAGAGAGGCAAAAAGGCAACCATCAAAGCATCACAACCCTTACCCTCACCCCACTAAGTGAAAGTACCGTCGTGCAGCTAGTTGCCGATACCCTGCTGTGCCCCAGCCAAATCGCTGCACCACTAGCCCAACAAATTTATCAAAAGACAAAAGGAAACCCCTTCTTTACCACGCAATTTTTGCAGGGGTTGCACCGAGATGGATGGATCACTTTCGAGGCCGAAGCCAGCTACTGGCAGTGTGATTTGGCAGCCGTTCAGCAGCTAGCCCTCACAGACGACGTGGTGAACTTTGTGATCGCCCGTCTGCAAAAGCTGCCTGCCGTCACTCGCTCAGCGTTGATGAGCGCAGCCTGCATTGGCAACCAGTTCGACCTAGCGACTCTGGCCACCGTCTGTCAAAAATCTCAGGAAGAGATGGCCGCCGATCTGTGGCAGGGCCTACAAGCAGGCTTCGTGATTCCAGAAAGTGACATTTACAAGTTTTTTCAGGGCGAGAAACGCGAGGGAAAACAGGTCGATGAAGAATTAGTGGGCTACCGATTCCTGCATGACCGCGTACAGCAAGCAGCGTATGCTCTCATTCCAGAAGATCAAAAGCCTGCTATGCATTGGCAAATTGGCCAGCGGCTGTTGAGTTCTAATCTTGTAGATACTAATCTGTTGGACTCTGAGTTATTAGACTCTAATCTGTCAGGAGAAAATTTATTAGAAGGGAATCAACAGTCTGCTGATGCTTCTACACTTGACACTTCTACACTGTCTGAGGCGATCGCAAACAGGCCACTATTTGAGATTGTTGATCAGCTTAATGCCGGTGCGAGCTTAGCCACCGCAGAAAATGATCACACGCTGCTCATACGGCTAAATGCACTAGCAGGACAACAGGCTAAGGCTTCAACGGCTTACGCTGCCGCACTCGCCTACTTTCATCAGGCCAACCGGCTACTGCCCGTCGCCAGTTGGAAATCCAACTATGCCTTCACGCTGAGCCTCAAGAGCAACACAGTGGAAGCCGCTTATCTTAACCACGCGCTGGCATCGGTTGCATCCCTGATAGAAGAGGTTTTGAACACCGCACGCACGCTCCTCGACAAAATCAAACTGTACGAGATTCAGATTCAAGCGGCCATTGGAGACAACCAGCTCATAGAAGCCGTAGATCAGGGGTTTGCAGTACTCGAACAGCTAGGAGTTACCTTACTCGATCCTGAAGCCGTCAGTATTACCCTACCGCCCGTAGACGAGCTCGATACCGTTCCCGACATGGGTGACCCTGCGAAAGTTGCGGCACTACGGATTCTGGTCTCTATGTTTTCGGCCATTTACAATGGCAAACCAGAACTACTCAAACCCACCATTTGGACAATGGTACATCTGTGCACCACCGCAGGACACACCGCTGTTTCCCCCGTCGCTTACTCAGTCTATGGCATGTCGAGATGCGGCTCAGGTGACATTGAAACAGGCTACCAGAGCGGTCGCATCGCGCTGAAATTAACAGAAGGATCTCTGGGGCAATCAACCGGCGGGCAGGCCATGAGAGCCAAAGTGCTCGAACAGCTAGGCGGCTTTATCTCTCATTGGAAAGAGCACGTCAGTAACAGTATTGAACAGTTTGAGCAGGGCCTGCACAGTGGCTTAGAAGTTGGCGATATTGAATACGCCTGTCACTCGGCCAAGAATGCCTGTGCCCACCTAGTACTGCTGGGAACGCCGCTAGAGCAGGTTCAGCAAAAGCAGCTTCACTACATTGAGCTAGGGCAACAGCTCAACCAGCAGCACATACTCACCTATGCCAAAATTTGGCGACAGCTAGCGCTTAATCTACTCGGCCAGTCAGGCGCTCCCTGGCTACTGGTAGGAGAGAGTTTTGATGAACAGGCAATGCTGCCATCTCTTAGAGAGAAAAACAACTACTTTTCACTATATGTCATCTATTTTTCCAAGCAAATGCTGTGCTACTTGTTTGGGCAGTTAGCCCAAGCAGTCGAAAACACGCGCATTCTAGAAACCTATTCCGAAGCATCACTTGAATCTTAGATAAGTGAAGTTCAAAACTTTTATACCTCGCTAATATTATTGGCCGAGTACCGCAATAAACAAAGAGAGATCTTGCCGCAAGAAAACCCGTCAAGGGAAAGCCTACCAGAACAAATTGCACTTAATCAGGAAAAGATGAAACGGTGGGCCGACTACGCACCGATGAATCATTTGCACAAGTATTTGCTAGTAGAAGCCGAAAAGCACTATGCGCTGGGCACCTACATGGTGGCAATTGACCTTAACGCCCGGGCCATTGCAACAGCTA
>ERZ1740070.1124-NODE-1124-length-17097-cov-5.277784_pt1 | contig 17097 bp, 15 predicted proteins | sample MGYA00581734_ERZ1740070 | MGnify/ENA primary metagenome ERZ1740070 (study PRJEB43018, sample SAMN04849744) | marine metagenome | isolation source: floating plastic debris | place: Pacific Ocean | collected 2008-09-01 | study: EMG produced TPA metagenomics...
CGAAGAAGTCGTGGACCGCTTGCTCAAATACGGCATGCAGGTCGAAGGGCTTTTGCGCAACGCCTCCACCCACGCCGCGGGTGTGGTGATCGGGGACCGCGCGCTCGATGAGTTGGTGCCGGTCTATCAGGCTCCGCGCTCGGATATGCCCGCGACCCAGTTCAACATGAAATGGGTGGAACAGGCCGGTCTGGTGAAATTCGACTTTCTGGGCCTGAAAACGCTCACCGTGATCCAGAACGCGATGGAACAGATCCACGCCTCGGGTCGCGATCTGCACATCGCGGCGGATGGTACGCAAATCTATGAGCCGTCCGAGGGCACGGAAAACGACATCGGGCAAATCCCACTTGATGACGAAAAAACCTACGCGCTTTATGCCTCGGCCAAAACGGTCGCTGTGTTCCAGGTGGAAAGCTCAGGGATGATGGATGCCCTCAAGCGCATGAAGCCTACGACGATCGAAGACATCGTGGCTTTGGTCGCGCTCTACCGGCCGGGGCCCATGGAGAACATCCCGAAATATTGCGAGGTGAAGAATGGGCTGTCAGAGCGTGAGCCGATCCACCCTTTGATCGATCACCTGCTGGATGAAACCCAAGGCATCATCGTCTACCAGGAACAGGTGATGGAGATTGCCCAGGTCATGGCGGGTTACTCGCTGGGTGGGGCGGATCTCTTGCGCCGTGCCATGGGCAAGAAAATCCAAGCCGCCATGGACGCCGAAAAGCCTAAATTCATCGAAGGGTCCAAGGCCAATGACGTGGATGAGGCCAAAGCGATCGAGGTTTGGAACCTGCTCGACAAGTTTGCCAATTACGGTTTCAACAAATCCCACGCGGCGGCTTATGCGGTGGTGAGTTATCAAACCGCGTGGCTCAAGGCCAATCACCCGGTGGAGTTCATGGCCGGGGTGATGAATTGCGATATTCACCTCACCGACAAGCTCGCCACCTATTTCGAAGAGGTGAAGCACCAGTTGAGCCTGCCTTATGTGGCGCCATGTGTGAACCGATCTGACGCAGTGTTCATAGTGCGCGACGGCGCGCTGCATTACGCGCTGGGGGCGCTGAAAAACGTGGGCGTTGAGGCGATGCGCCTGATCACTGCCGGGCGCGGCGACAAACCCTTTGCCACGCTCTTTGATTTCGCCCGCCGGGTCGATCTCAAACGCATCGGCAAGCGCCCGTTGGAAATGCTCGCCCGTGCCGGGGCCTTTGACGAATTGGATCGCAATCGCCGGCGCGTCTTTGACAATGTGGACAAACTCACCGCCTATTCCGCGGCCATCCATGAACAGAAAAGTTCGGCGCAGGTGTCTTTGTTCGGTGAGGCGGGTGAAGACCTGCCCGAGCCGCGCCTCAGCCCAGTGGAAGATTGGCTGCCAGCAGAGCGTCTGCGCGAAGAATTCCTCGCTGTAGGCTTTTATTTGTCCGGGCACCCGCTGGATGACTACGAAGGTGCGCTCAAGCGCAAGGACGTCAAAACCCTCCACCAAGTCGAAGCGCAGGCCCGACGCACGGCCTCCGTGGTCAAGATCGCGGGCGTGGTCGCCGGCCGGCAAGAGCGACGCTCCGCCCGTGGCAATCGCTTTGCATTCGTCCAGTTGTCGGACACCACGGGCAGCTATGAGGTCACCATGTTCTCCGACACGTTGGAGGCCGCCCGCGAACATCTGGAGCCGGGCTCCATGGTCGTGGTGGGAGTTGAAGCGACCATGGAGGAAGATCAACTCAAACTTCTGGGCCGGTCGGTCTCCCCCATCGACACGGTGGTCGCGGATGCCGGTCAATCGGGGTTGAAGATCTTTATCGAAAACGAAGCCGGGCTCGCCTCCGTGGCCCGCGTGCTGGAGGATGCCGCCAATGCCAAAGGCGGGCGCGGGCCGATCAGTTTCTGCCTGATGGATCCCGACTTGCCGGGTGAGGTGGAGATGACAGTCCCAGGCCAGTTTCCTGTCTCACCCCAAATCCGAGGCGCTCTGCGCTCCTTGGGCGGCGTGGTCACGGTCGAAGAGGTGTAACCCCTTTTAGGGGCGCTGCCCCCAACGTCGAAACCTTAGGCCTCACCGCCTCCCCCGGGATATTTCTGGCCAGAAGACGCACAGTTTGCATGTTTCTTCTGGCTGAAAATATCCCCGCCGGAGGCATCAAATCTCAGAGCAACCAAGGTTTCCGGCCGTTTTGACGGCCCGTTGGGGTACGTCGTTTTTGCGCAAAAAGGGCCGAGTTGAGGCCGCCTGCAAAACCTCGAACGGACACGCCATCACCAATGGGGCGGGCGCTCATCGCCCATGACCATGCCGCCACCGCCGTCTGACTGGCGCTCTGCCTCGCGCTCCAGAAGCATCTGCACCCGACGTGTCAGGGACTCGATCTCGCTTTGCTGACGGGCAATGATGTCGGAAAGCTCCTCAACCGTGCGGGTCAGGTGGGCGATGGTCTCTTCAATTTGGCTCATGGGCGCAGTCTAGGCTGCGCGCCGCACAGGAAGCAACCTTGCCCCATGCTTGCCCATCCGCTAGACCGCGCTCGCAACCCAAAGGACCCGGCACCATGGCCAAGATCAAAAAACAGCCCCGCCCTAAGGCGGAGACGCCCAAGGGCTTCCGTGATTATTTCGGATCCGACGTGTCTGAGCGCTCCGAGATGCTCGCCACGATCGCGGGTGTCTATCATCGCTACGGGTTCGATGCGCTGGACACGAGCGCTGTGGAGACCGTCGAGGCGCTGGGGAAGTTTCTGCCCGATGTCGACCGCCCCAATGAAGGCGTGTTTGCCTGGCAAGAGGCGGATGAAGACGGCCAAGGCGATTGGCTCGCGCTGCGCTATGATCTGACCGCGCCGCTGGCCCGGGTCTATGCCCAGCATCGCAATGATCTGCCAACACCCTATCGCCGCTACGCGATGGGCCCGGTTTGGCGCAACGAAAAACCTGGGCCGGGGCGATATCGCCAGTTTTATCAATGCGATGCCGACACGGTCGGCACAGCCAGCATGGCCGCCGATGCCGAGATCTGTGCGATGCTGTCGGACACGCTCGAACAGGTGGGCATCCCGCGCGGCGACTATCTGGTGCGCGTGAACAACCGCAAGGTGCTCAACGGTGTGTTGGAAAGCATGGGATTGCTGGAGGATATCGCCCGCCGTGATGCGGTGCTGCGCACGGTTGATAAATTCGACAAGGTCGGTGAGGCCGGCGTTCAAGAGTTGCTGACCAAAGGTCGGCTCGATGCCTCTGGTGCGTATATCGATGGTGTCGGCCTCAGCGAAGACCAAGCGGCACCGGTGCTCGCATTTCTCACCTCGAAGGCCGATGACGCGGCAACGACGCTGAACAATCTGCGCGCAGCCGTGAGTGGGTCGCAATCCGGTCTTGACGGTGTGGCAGAGCTTGAACAAATCGCGGAGCTTTTGGGCGCGCAGGGGTATGGGTCGGATCGCGTTGAGATCGACCCCTCGGTCGTGCGGGGCCTGGGCTACTACACCGGGCCTGTGTTTGAGGCAGAACTCACCTTTGACATTCTCGATGAGAAAGGTCGCAAGCGGCAGTTCGGCTCGGTCGCAGGCGGCGGGCGCTATGACGATCTGGTCAAGCGCTTCACCGGGCAGGCCGTCCCCGCCACGGGTGTCTCCATCGGTGTGGATCGCTTGCTGGCGGCTCTGCGTGAAAAGGGGCGGATCACGTCCAAAGCGGAAGGCCCTGTTGTGGTCACCGTGATGGATCGCGACCGTATGGCGGATTACCAGGCCATGGTGGGGGAGCTGCGTCAGGCGGGCATCCGGGCAGAGGTCTATCTGGGCAATCCCAAGAACTTCGGCAATCAGCTGAAATACGCAGATCGGCGCGCCTCTCCTGTCGCCATCATCGAAGGCGGCGACGAAAAGGAGCGCGGCATCGTGCAGATCAAGGACCTGATCCTCGGGGCCAAAATCGCTGAGAACGCCACGTTGGAGGAATGGAAATCCCGCCCCAGCCAGTTCGAAGTGCCGCGTGCCGATCTTGTGGCGAAAGTCCGTGAAATCCTCGACGGTCAGGGCGAATGACCCCGTCAGAGCAAACCGCGATCCAGGCGGAGGCGGCACGGCTATTGCAGCGTTTCGAGGCGGCAGGCGCTGCTCCGGTGGAGGCGGCGATCCTGCAACCGGCTGAGGTGCTTTTGGACCTTTACGGCGAAGATATCCGCGCGCGGGCCTATGTGACCTCGGATGCGCTGCGCGGGGAACAGATGCTGCGGCCTGATTTCACGGTGCCCGTTGTGCAGATGCACATGGCCCACGGGGCGGAGCCTGCCTGCTACACCTATGCCGGACCGGTCTTTCGTCGGCAGGAGGAGGATGCCGCGCGGGCCAGTGAATACACCCAAGTAGGCTTTGAGGTGTTTGACCGCACCAACCCGGCGGCTGCGGATGCCCGCGTTTTCGCGCTTTTCCATGAGGTGCTCGCCCCGCTCAAACTGCGCGCGGCCACGGGTGATATCGGCATTCTGATGGCTGCCGTGGACGGGCTGCAAACCACGGATCGACGCAAATCCGCGCTCCGGCGGCATATCTGGCGCCCGCGCCGGTTTCGCGCGCTGCTGGATCGGTTTTCGGGGCGCAGTCCTGTTCCGAAAGCTCGTGAGGCCTTGCTCGCGGCGCAAGATCCGATGGCGGAGGCCGGACCCGCGATCGGGTTGCGCAGTGCGTCTGATGTGCGCGCCCGGATTGATGTGTTGCTTGAAGACGCCGCGACCCCGCCCATTGCGCAAGAGGAAGTGACCCTGATCGATGCGCTGCTCGCGGTGCGTGAGACCTCTGACAATGCGCTCGAACGGCTGCGGGATATCTCAGTCGACATGCCCGCCTTGGTGCCTGCCGTGTCGTGCCTGTCCAAACGGCTCGATGCGTTTATGTCGCAAGGTATCGATATCACCACGCTGGATTTTGAAACCAGCTATGGCCGCACGCAGATGGAGTATTACGACGGGTTCGTCTTTGGCTTTTACGTCGACGGTCGTGCGGATCTGCCGCCGGTGGCCTCGGGCGGGCGCTATGATGCGCTGACCCGGCATCTGGGCGGCGGGGCGGAGATCCCGGCGGTGGGTGGTGTTATCCGGCCTGAGCTGGCGCTCAAGATCGGAGCGGCGGCATGACGATCAAACTGGGCGTGCCCTCTAAGGGGCGGTTGATGGAAAAGACCTTTGACTGGTTTGGCGCACGGGGGCTGACCCTTGGGCGCGCGGGCTCAGACCGTGAATATGCCGGGCTGGTTTACGGTATGGACGGCATTGAGCTGGTCTTGCTGTCGGCGGGGGAAATCCCGCGCGAACTGGCCGCGGGGCACATTCATTTGGGGGTCACGGGCACCGACCTGATCCGCGAAAAATTGGCCCAATGGGAACAGCGGGTTGAGCCGCTGACCGAGCTTGGGTTTGGTCAGGCGGATCTGGTGCTCGCGGTGCCAAGTCTTTGGGTGGACGTGAACACGCTTGATGATCTTGATGCCGTGTCCGCTGCGTTTCGGGCCAAGCATGGCTTTCGGCTCAGGATCGCCACCAAGTATCACCGCATCGTCCGTGAGTTTTTGCGCGAACACGGCGTGGCGGATTATCAACTGGTCGACAGCCAAGGTGCGACGGAAGGCACGGTGAAAAACGAAACAGCCGAGGCGATTGCCGATATCACGTCCACCGGTGACACCCTGCGCGCCAATCACCTCAAAACATTGGAGGATGGATTGGTTCTTAGGTCTCAGGCCACGCTTTTCCGCGCACGTGACGTGCCGCTTTCCGACGAAGATCGGCTGACGCGCCGCGGGCTTTTGGAAATGCTGAACCTCGATTAAGCGATCTCCGCCCAATGTCACGAGGTGCCTTTGCGGGTCTCGCCACAGCGATATCAGAGCTTTGCGTTCTGAAAAGACGCAATTAGGCTCACATTCATGAAAATTCAGTCCATTAAGGCAACGCCGGTCAACATCCCCTTCGTGGCACCCTATCGGTTCAGCTACGGTGCTATTGCTGCTTTGACCAAGACCGTCATCGAACTCAGAACACAGGACGGTGTTGTGGGCCTGGGCGAATGCGCCGACGGGGATCGCGCCGCAGACATCGAGGCGATGGGCGAGCGATTGATCGGACATGATATTCGGTTGGTGACGGAGGCGCGTGTGGCTTGCGTGCCGGGCATGGCCTATTCCCCGTGGGACAATATCGTGGCCAAACGGCGCGCCTTTGCAGGGATCGAAATGGCGATGTGGGATGCGCGGGGTAAAACCGAAGGGCTGCCCCTTTGGCATTTGCTGGGCGGCAAACTTAGTGATGAGATTGAGCTTACAGAGTATTTCGCCTTCCGCGATCCGGGGCCGGATCATCCGGGTGAGCAAACGCCAGTGCAGGTCGCCAAATACTGCGCCAAAATGATCGAAGAGCACGGTGCGACCATTTTCGAAGGGAAGCTGGCCACCCACGATTTGGCTACTGAGCGTGACATGGTGCGCGAAGTGCGCGCCGCCATCGGGGATCGAGAGCTGCGGCTGGACGCCAATGGCGCGTGGACGGTGCCGACGGCCAAAGAGGCAATCCAGAGTTTGGAGCGTTACGGCGTGGCTTGGTACGAAGAGCCGGTTGAAAGTTATGAGGAAATGGTAGCGTTGCGAGGTGTGACGCAGGCCAGTTTATCGTCGCATCAGATTGATCTGCCAAAAGCGGTGCGTCTTGGCGCACCTGACGCCATAGTCACCAACATCAATGAATTGGGCGGCATCGCGGGCGCGGTGGATTTCATCGGCAGTTGCGCGGCCTTTGACGTTGGCTTTCGCTTCCACTCAGGCGAGACAGGCGTGGCAAGTGCGGCCTATCTTCACCTGTCGGCGGCGTTAGAACATGTGCGGGGGGCGAGCCAGACGCTGTTGCGATGGTATGCCGATGACGTGATCGAAGGCGGGCCACTTCGTCCAAAGAACGGAAAACTGTCTTTGCCGTACGGGCCGGGTTTGGGCGTTGTTCTTGATCCCAAGGCCTTGGACAGATGCCACACCCGCTACGTGACTGACGGGCCGTTCCCATCAGGACCGCTTGGAGGGGGGTATGGCGGGCGCTTTCGCAAGTCGTAATAAATTGGGCGCCCGAAGGCGCCCAATCTGATTTAGAAGCGGAATGCACCGCGGATCTGGAACGTGGTCGCATCCACGTCGATCGTGGTCGGGCCGTAATTGTCAAACTCGTGGTAGAGCACTTCGCCACCCACCGAGAACTGTTCGGTGATCAGGTAATCATACCCGGCCCCGATGAAATACCCATCTTCGGTTCCGAGCAGGCTGGCATCAGCCTGAGCATATCCGCCCGTGGCATAAAGCAGGCCGTTGCCCAGCTCGACACCACCACGCACCTTCGCGCGGAATACGTTGTCCACGCTCACACCTGGGGCAATGGTGATATCGGCAAAGTCATAATCCAGACCGCCACCCAAAACGAAGGTGCCAAAATCGTAATCATAGCCTGCGATGATACCACCGATCAGGCCGTCCCCGTCGACGCCGGGCACGTTGCTGTCGATATTCGCGTAGCCGATCTGCGCACCGCCGTAAAACCCGGTCCAGTCAGGACCAGCGGGCGAAATGGCGGGCGAGGATACGACAGGCGCGGGCGCAGGCGGTTGGGGGCTACCCGCCAATGCAGGCGTGGTGAGCGCGACAAGGGCTGCTGCGGTTGTAAGAACTGCTGTTTTCATGAGACTGGTCCTTTCTTGGACGTGTTCTGTTCGTGTTGTCATTCTGAGGCGACAAGCGTCTCTGCGTGTGGGATTAAGATTGGGTGCTGAACAGAAATTTAAACTCACGTTCGCGCACTGCGCGTAAACTGGCCGTGATCGGTGTTTCATCTTCGGCAAAGACTGGCCGATCGGGCGGGTTCAAAACGCCGATTACCCGGATTTGAGCGAATTTCAGCCTATTTTTACAATGGTTTGCGCGACGCCAAGGCGCTCAAAACAAAAGGCGCCCAAACATGAGCGCCTTTCGATCTTCGAATTTTGGACCGGGGTCAGAAGCGGTAGGCACCGCGGATCTGGAATGTGGTCGCGTCCACATCCACAGGTGTGTTCGCGTAATTGTCGAACTCGTGGTAAAGTACTTCGCCACCGATGGAGAAGCTGGTGCCCACCAGGTGCTCGTAGCCCAAGCCGAGGTACCAACCATCTTCGTCCCCCAGAAGGTTGGTATCTGCCAAAGCGTACCCACCGGTTAGATATCCAAGGCCGTTTCCGAACTCGATGCCGCTTTTCAGCTTAATCCGGAATACGCTTTCCAGTTTCAGCGGTGGGGTCGGCGGGATAACTGCGACACCAATAGCGCCACCTGGGGCACCCGGCAGCAGCGTGATATCTGTCCAGTCATAGTCCAAGCCGATGCCCAGAACAGCACGGCCGATGTCATAGTCGTACCCTGCCGTGATACCGAAGATGCCGCCGTCGCCACCAATCGGGGGGGTGTTGGTGTCAACGTCAATAAAGCCGCCCTGCACACCAAAGTAGAAGCCGGTCCAATCCGGACCAACAGGGGTGATCGGAGCAATGACCGGATCCGCCGGGGGCGGCGTGTAGTTGCCAGCAGCAGCGGCTGTCGCCGTCAAGGCGATGGCTGCGACAGAACTGAGAATTCTGGTTTTCATGGACGAGGTCCTTTGTATGAATTTGCCTGACTTTTTAACTTGGCATTTACGAACGAGTAAAAGCACCGGAGCCTTATTTGGCGGCTCTTGAATAATGGTCTAAAGAAATTTGGCACAACCTCAAGGTGCGGCTGGACGGCGCGTAAAAAATACCCGCGTGATGTGAATTTTCCGCAACACTCTTTCAGGCTCAGTCGCGCTAGAGCACCCCAATATCAGCGAGCGCCGCCGACAGTTGCGCAGGCAGAGGCTCTTCGTGGTGGCGTGATTTCGGCAGGTCCGCCGGGGCGTCAGAGGCCTTGATATAGCGCCAGCCCTGAAACGGGCGTTTCTGTGCGGTGGTGGTGCGCACAAGTTCCGGGTCCAGCACAACGGCGCAGCGGCGAATGCCGACTGCCCCGATCACTTCGTCAAATCGCAGCAGTTTCTGCCGGCATTGGATCTGACCTTGAATGACCCAATAGATCGACCCGCCCGCCAGAATTTCCTCCGCGCGTTTGGGCCACATCCGGGTGACATGCCGGGGCAAGCCATCTTCGCTTTGTGCGCGCCGCGTCTCCTGCCACTCTAAAAGGCTGTCCACGGATTTTGAGCCGACGCTGAGCTTGATCAGGTTGAGATGTGCCACCGAATAGAATCCCCTGTTCCCGCCATATATCGTAGGTCTTGGCAAAAAGAGTGCAAGGAGTAGTGGAATTTTGCCGACAATGACGCTATTGTCTGCGTTCTACTTTTACGAAACATCGATGAACTGAGGTCACGTGGTCATGAGCCGTTTCTCTGCGCCAATTGCTGAAAACATTTGGGACATGAAATACCGCTTCAAAGAGGCGGACGGCACGCCCATTGATGTCACCGTCGAAGACAGTTGGCGGCGCATTGCCCGCGCGCTGGCCTCCGTGGAAAAGACCCCTGCCGCGTGGGAAGATAAGTTCTATTCGGCCCTCGAAGATTTCCGTTTCCTGCCGGCCGGTCGGATCACTGCGGGTGCGGGCACGGGCCGCACCGTGACGCTGTTCAACTGCTTTGTCATGGGCACGATCCCCGATGACATGGACGGGATTTTCAACGCGTTGCGTGAGGCCGCGTTGACCATGCAGCAGGGCGGTGGCATCGGATATGATTTCTCCACCATCCGGCCCAAGGGCGCTGAGGTCAAAGGCGTGGCCGCGGATGCCAGCGGGCCTTTGAGCTTCATGGATGTGTGGGATGCGATGTGCCGCACGATCATGAGCGCGGGCAGCCGCCGGGGTGCGATGATGGCCACGATGCGCTGTGACCACCCCGATATTGAGGCATTTATCACCGCGAAATCTGACGCAGTGCGTCTGCGCATGTTCAACCTGTCCGTTCTAGTGACGGATGATTTCATGGATGCGGTGAAGGCCGATGGCCCGTGGGATTTGAAGTTTAAAGGCAAGGTGTATCACACCGTGCAGGCGCGTGATCTGTGGAACAAGATCATGCAGGCCACCTATGATTATGCCGAACCGGGCGTGATTTTTATCGACCGGATCAATGACGCCAATAACCTCGCCTATGCTGAGACCATCGCGGCAACAAATCCTTGCGGTGAACAGCCTTAGCCGCCTTATGGGGCGTGTCTGCTGGGCTCCATCAACCTGGCGCGGTTGGTGCAGGATCCGTTTGAGGCGGGTGCAGATATCGACGACGAAGACCTCGATGATCTTGTCGCCACGGCCGTGCGGATGATGGACAATGTGGTGGATGCTTCGCGCTTTCCGCTGGATGCGCAGGCGCAGGAGGCCCAAGCCAAGCGCCGGATCGGTCTTGGCGTGACGGGTCTGGCGGATGCGCTTTTGATGATGGGGCTGCGCTATGGCTCTGAGGAGGCTGCGGCCCAAACCGACCGCTGGTTGCATCAGATTGCTCGCGCGGCCTATCTCGCCTCTACCCGTCTGGCCGCCGAGAAAGGCGCGTTTCCACTGTTTGACGCGGAGGCCTTTCTGGCCAGCGGCACGATGGAGGGCATGGATGAGGATGTGCGCGCTGAGATCGCAACCCATGGCATCCGCAACGCGCTGCTGACATCAATCGCCCCCACCGGCACGATCAGCCTTTATGCAGGCAATGTGAGCTCTGGGATTGAGCCTGTCTTTGCCTATTCCTACACGCGCAAAGTGCTGCAAAAGGATGGCAGCCGCACCGAGGAAGAAGTGGTGGATTATGCCGTTGCCCTGTGGCGGGAAAAGTTCGGCGATGTGGATCTGCCCGATCATTTTGTCAACGCGCAGACGCTGGCGCCCGAAGATCATGTGCGCATGCAGGCTGCCGCGCAGCGTTGGGTCGACAGCTCAATCTCCAAAACGATCAACGTGCCGGAAGACATCGATTTCGAGGCTTTCAAGGATGTCTACATGCAGGCCTGGGATCAGGGCTGTAAGGGCTGCACGACCTATCGGCCCAATGATGTCACGGGCTCGGTTCTGACGGTCAGCGAAAGCTCGGACGCCGCACCGGGGGAGGCCCCGGATCAAGTCCGGGGCGGGATGCCTTCGGAGGGCGGTGAGATCGTCTATATGTCAGAGCCGCTTGACCGGCCCAATGAGTTGGAAGGCGCGACTTATAAACTCAAATGGCCCGACAGCAATCACGCGATCTATGTGACCGTCAATGACATCACGCTCAATGGTCATCGCCGGCCCTTCGAGGTGTTCATCAATTCCAAGAACATGGAGCATTATGCCTGGACGCTGGCGCTCACCCGGATGATCTCAGCGGTGTTTCGGCGCGGGGGGGATGTCTCCTTTGTGGTGGAGGAGCTCAAGGCCGTGTTCGACCCACGCGGCGGGGCCTGGATGAATGGCAAATACATCCCCTCAACCATCGCGGCCATCGGCGGTGTGTTGGAACAGCACATGATCCAGATCGGGTTTCTCGCCGGTGAGGGGATGGGGCTGAAAGAAGATCCGCAGGCCCAAGTGGTCAATCTGGGGCAAAGCGCGGGGGCGGCCTGTCCGGCCTGTGGGGATTATGCGTTGCAGATGATCGAAGGGTGTATGACTTGCACCAGTTGCGGCTATTCCAAATGCGGCTAAGCGCGGCTGCGTAGCACCAAGAGCCCGGCCAGCACGATCATCGCCATCCCGGCAAGGGACAGGGGCGTGGGTGGCAGACCGAAAAACAAAATGTCCCACAGCGCCACAAACACAAGGTAGCTGTATTCGAACGTGGCCACGGTGGCGGGCGGGGCGATTTTATACGCACCGGCCAGCAGCAGGCCTATGGTCACGGAAAAAGCGGCAAGCAGGGCCAAAACACCCCAATCCGCCAAGGTGACCGCCGACCATTGACCGAATATGTAAGGATAGGCGGCGATCAGCTCTGCGGGCACGGGCAGTACAAGCAATGCAAGGCTCACCCCCAGTCCGGCCAGCACCATCACCGCGTTCAGCGACAGTGCAAGCGCGGCCACGGGCACATCCTGGCATTTCGTGCGGGTGATGATATGGCCAAGCGCGTAAAAGGCGGCCCCCACCACAGGCAGCACGGCGAACAAAGAAAACGCGTCTGTCCCCGGGCGCAACAGCACCAACACGCCTGCAAAGCCCAGGATGACACCAAGCCACCCCAGCCGCCCCACGGCCTCACCGATCACATAGGCGGATAGAAGGGCCACGAAAATCGGGGCAATGTAGTTGGCCGCGCCCACCGTAGAGAGGCTCAAAAACGGGATCGCGGCGTAAAAGCACAGAAACGTTGTGGTCAGGCAAAGCCCCCGTAGAAGAGGCCAGGTTTGCAAGGCGCCCGCCGCCACCGCGCGCAATTGCCGACCCACCCACCCCAGGCCCAGAAGCGCGGGCAGTGCAAAGACACCGCGCAGCGCAAAGATCTGCCAAAGGCTCAGCGTGTTGGAGAACAGCTTGAACACCACATCCTGCAAGGAGATCGTGAGCGCCGTGGCGATGATCAGGCTGATCCCGAGGGGGATGTTTTCGGGCCGAGAGCTGCCTTGCATAACCTGTCCAGGGGATGGCCAAAACTGACCTGAGTATGCGTGACGTCTCGCGTCACTGTGCGCTTGGAAACCGATCTCCCGTTGCACAAAAACGACGCCTGAGCGCCCCAGTGCCAGCGAGACGCGCCCCACTGGACGCGACGAGCGGGTTTTACCGATCCAGCAAAATCCCTGAGGCCATGAACCCACCGTCGATATTCAGGATATGCCCGTTGATATAGGCCGCATCCTCTGAGGCCAGAAAGGTCACGGCGGCAGCGACCTCTTGAGGTTGGGCATAGCGCGCGGCCGGGATCTGATCGGTCCAGCGTTTGCGGTCTTGTGCGCCATGCACCTTGAGGATCATCGGCGTGTCCACAGGCGTTGGTGCCACCGCATTGGCGGTCACGCCTTTTGCGCCCAACTCTGCGGCCAGAAGACGGGTCAGCATGTCCACCCCGCCTTTGGTACAGGAATAGGCCCCGCGATAGGAATTCGCGATCTGTCCGTTGACCGAACTGATCGTGATGATCCGGCCAAAGCCTGTCTCGGCCATCCGCCGCCCTGCCGCCTGACAGCAGTGGAACGTGCCCGTCAGGTTCACATCCAAAATGCGGGTCCAATCTTCGGGGTCGAAGTCGAGGATGGGCGCGGCCTTTACGATGGCGGCTGAGGTCACCAGCGTGTCGATCCCGCCTTTGTCATCTTGCCGGGCAAACAGCGCCTCCACGGCGGCCCGGTCCGTGACATCGAGCGCTGCCCCTTCCGCGCTGCCGCCCTTTTGTGTGATCTCATCGGCCAAGGCGTCACAGGCCTGCGCCTCCAGATCCGTGATCACCACGTGAAACCCTGCGCCCGCCAAACCCTGCGCCACGGCCGCGCCCACACCACCGGTGCCGCCTGTGATCAAAGCGCGTCGTTGCCTCGCGTGCGTCATGTCGCTGTGCCTTTCTGCCCGCTGCTGTCCCACGGGTTGATCACCTGGGCGTTTGGAAACACATCCAGCACGTCTTGGGTGGTCCCTTCGCGGAAAATCAGTTTTACATTCGCGCCCGCATCCATCGTCGCATAGGCAGAGAGCCCGTTCTGCCGCGCGGTCCAAAGCGTTTCAAGCACCTGCCATGATCCGGATTTGAGATACACCAGCGCGGGTCGCGCGGCCATCATGGTGGCATGCATGGCCAACGCATTGGCCTCTGCCAGCGGGCCAAGTGTCTCATACGCGCCGTCCTTCACGGCGTGCTCTATCGCGGCGCAATCGGCCTCCGCCCGCGCGGGCCAGGTGTCAAACAGGGGGCTTGTCGCGACCGTGTGGTTCATACCATCGCGCGAAGTCTGTGATTTGGGGCCTGTGTCCACGGCGATGATGGCGATGCGCAGATCACTCAGCGGGCTTTCGATTGCGTGCCCATGGCTGTCTCGCCCATCCGGGGCCTGGCCCACCTGCCAGCGTACGAAGCCAGGCCAGAAAGACCGCGTTGCGCTGCCACTGCCGAACCGGGCCAGCATGCTGAGCTGTGCGCGCGTGAGGCCCGTCTGAAACGCCCCATCGAGGGCCAGGGTCAATGCGGCAAACCCGCTGGCCGATGACGCAAGCCCGGCCGCTGTGGGGATGGAGTTTTGTGTGCTGATATGGAGGTTTGCGCGATCCGGCCCGGCAAAAAGATCCACAAAGCGCCAGACCTTCGCGGCGGCCGGGTCTGCGGCCAGCAAGTCGGTGCCGTTGAATGTCAGGCGGTCGCGTTCCGAGGGCTCAATGCGGGTCTTCGTGCCCCACGGACCGAGCGATATGGACAGTGAGGAGTTGAGAGGCAGATTGAGCCCCGTATCCCGTTTGCCCCAGTATTTGGACAGCGCAATGTTTGACGGGGCATAGGCCTCGGCCACGGTCGGTTGGCCCAACGGGCGCGTCAAATGCGTGGAAAAAACCTGTTCAGCCGTTGTCATGGAACACCGCACCTTGTTGGGCTGCGTCGATCGAAGCGAAGCCTTCGGGCACAGCACCCATCGCCAACACGCAATCGCCAAGGCCCGAGCCCGAGATCTTGGCACCGATCACACCGGGCGTGGCCACGGCACGGGCAACCGCCGCATCCAAAGCGCGATCAGATACGCCCAACCGATCCATGAGCCTTTGATACGCCGCCAGATGCGGGCCCGTTGCGGGCCAGTCTCCGGCCTGGATCAAGGTGATGGTTTGCGTTGCGACCTCCTCCATCTGAGCGAAAATCGCATCTACGCCATCGGGATCTGCATCGCGCTTGGCCGCGACCAAAGCCAACACCTCTGGCGTGGGTGTTTTGTAGCCCACATTGAAAAGCGACATCTGCGGCGGCAAAGGCAAAGGGGCAATCCGGGCCGGTCCGTCGCCTGTCACCTGATAGGACAAAGCGCCGCCAAAAAGAGATGCGGCGAGGTCCGCGCCGCTGCCCCGGCCTTGAATATCGCGGACAATTTTCAGTGCTTTGGTGTGCAGCGCTTGCGTGATTTTACCCTCCAGCGCGGCAAGCGTGGCCACTGTCACCGCAGCCGAGGATCCAAGCCCGAGCGTGTGGTTGATCTCGGACCGAATGTCGATTTTGACCCCGCCGCTCAAGCGCTCGCGGAAGGCCAGCACGCAGGCGATCACAAACCGGTAGGGCCCTTCGGCCATCAGGTCTTGCAAGGGTGCGGACATTGGTGGCGCGATCTGAGATGAGATCGAAACGGTTGGCTCAGACCTATGCGTCAGGCAAACTGTGGCGCGTTGTTCGACGGCGGCAACGACCGAGGGTGCGCCATAGATGACCGCGTGTTCGCCCGTAACCAAGGTGGACCCGGGTGCAGAGACAAGAATGGGGCGCGCCATTACTGTGCGGCGGCCATGGCCGGTTGGGCAGGCGTGAGGCGCGCACCTTCTTGGGCGATGTGGAACTTGTCCCACTGCTTGTCTGGATGCTTGGCCATAAGGGCCGCCATCGCCTCTGGATCGGGCTGATACACCACCATCGCACCACCGTTTTCGCCCGCAACGGCACCGGCGCCCGAAATCTTGGCGGCGCCGCCGGTCTCTTCCACGGCGGCGACAAACCGCGCCGACGGCACCGGCACCACCCCGATATAGTCTAGGAGACGCTGGTTTTCGCGGATTGCCTCGCGTGGATCGCCATCCTCTGCGATCACCTGTTCAAAGGCGGTCGTACACGCAGTGAATTCATCCCAAAGGCCCGTGTTGGCCCCGTGCTGCGCGCGCACCTTGGCCACGCATTCGCCTGTTTTCGACAGAGGCGTACCATGCAGAACCCAGTACCAGCCATCCGCACGGGCCAAAGAATGATCCGGCGCAAGCGCCAGTTGGCGCACGTCATCGCCCTGCACCCGGTTCATGCCGCCAAAGACCACAGCTGAGGCATCAATTGCGCTGCCCTTACCGTGCTGAAGCCTCTCACAAAAGCGCACTTTCTGAAACCGGTCCTCGATGCTTTGCGGACGGCCGAGCAGGTGTTCGTAGAGCACGAGCGTCGCCGCCACCACCGCCGCCGATGATCCCATCCCCGCACCCAAAGGCATGTCCGAGCGTGAGGTCAGTTGACCGGGCACCGGCAATGGCATCCCATCCTGCGACCCAAAAGCCGGGATCTTGGGCAACAGCGAGGTCAGCGTGTAAATCGCCAGATCGTCCGGCTTTGACAGGATTTTCTGCACAGGCAACTCGCCGCGCATGAACTCATCAAAGCGCTTGTCGAGCCCGTCTTTGAAGCTTTTGAGCACGTCAAAGGGATAAAACGAGCGCGGCGCCAGCGTTTCAAACGCGGTCTGAAGCCCGTTGGTTTTGTGCAAAGGCGTGAACCACACGTCGATATAACGTGCGATGGCCACAACCACCGCCGGGCATCCGTAAACCACGGAATGTTCGCCGCTGAGGATCAACTTGCCCGGGGCCCGCGCCCCGTCGGCGTCAGGCGGCTTCGTAATGGCGCTTGTGCTCATCTATGTGGCTCAACCTAAACCGTCCCCGCGCGGATTTTGGCATGATGTGGGTGGTCCCGTCCTGGGGATCCGGCGTGTGCCAAATGTCGCGATATTGCGCATAGGTCAGGGCCGTCCGGTCCTCAAGAAGTTTCTGGTGATGTTCGCGGAAGAGCCGCTCTTTGTAGCCGGGCAGAACTTTGGCAGAGAAATACTCCGCCACCGCACCGGACCCATAGCTGAACAGACCCACAGCGCGGCCCGTGAGATCAGCATCGGTGTTTTCAAGTGCGGATGTCAGCGAGACATAGAGCGCGGCGGCATAGCAATTGCCGACGTCGCGGTTGTAGATCATGCCCGGTTCCGTCACGCCGGGATCGTTCTGCGCCTTGTTCATCGAGGCCAGTTGCCGATGCGCCTTGGTGCCCATGCGGGTAAAAGGCAGGTGATAGCAAAACTGCGCCAATTCATTGAACGCGCGCCCGTCATTGTCGCGGTAATCTTCCCACGCGCCGGACAAGGCGCTGAGGTACTTCATGGT
>ERZ1740070.1129-NODE-1129-length-17034-cov-5.961011_pt1 | contig 17034 bp, 17 predicted proteins | sample MGYA00581734_ERZ1740070 | MGnify/ENA primary metagenome ERZ1740070 (study PRJEB43018, sample SAMN04849744) | marine metagenome | isolation source: floating plastic debris | place: Pacific Ocean | collected 2008-09-01 | study: EMG produced TPA metagenomics...
TGTTAATTGGCAATAACTGGGTAGTCGAAGTTTTAAGGAGCGTATCGAAGTGCAAAGGAGTATTGCGCTGATTAGTTTTCCTGCAAGAAATATTCATGAGCAAAGCTGAGTAGGTTGGTTAGGCTGAGGATAACTAAATCTTTCTCAAATCGCGTATTTAAAGGCGTTGGGGCTTCCTTATGATGAATATTTCAAATTCTGTTTCTAAGCTTTCTTCCCGTCAGTTCAGCTGGGATGCTCTGATATTGCTAGTAGCCACTTTTTGGCTTAGCAGTAGCGTTCTGCTCGACTTTTTTATGATGCCGATGATGTATGAGTCTGGCATGATGAATGAGCCTGGTTTTGCGACGGGTAGCTATAGCCTGTTTTGGGTTTTTAACCGAGTTGAAGTGCTGTGCGCGGCGGCGATTTTGACTGGGCTGCTAGTGTTGCGTAAAGGACGTTCTCAGTTTGAGGTAGTAGCCAGCGGTTCGCGCAGTCGGTGGGCTTTGCTAACAGGAGGTGCTTTGTTTACGATCGCACTCCTTTACACTTACTTTTTCACCCCTCACCTCAGCGCTATGGGCCTAAATCTCAGCGGTAGCTTCTCTGAGTCTCTGTCCAGCAGCGAGGCATCAGAAATGGGTGTGCTACATCTCGCTTACTGGGGACTTGAATCTCTGAAGCTTGTAGGTGCGGCGTTCTTAATCAAGCTTTGCTATCGCGATATTGCAGCTGCCTTTCGGTAATTGCCTGACAAGTTGCCTAGCAGCCACAACCATCGCTGAAGTTCGAGACAATTGACTGTACATAAATTGCCTGATGCTGTGAAAGTGTCAGGCAATTTTGGTGGTAAGGGTTAATTGTCGAAGTCGCTTTCTGGCCAGAGTAATCGCAGTCCGAGTAGGCCAAAGCCGATGGCCGCGATGCCTTTGACGAGCTTTTCGGGGAGGAAGAAGGCGCTGCCGCCGAGTACGACGCTGATAAAGGATGCGAGCAAGAGGGCGCTGGCTGTGCCGAAGAAGACGGCTTTGGGAGAGGGGGAGGAACCGCCAAGTGCGATCGCTGCCAACTGGCTCTTATCCCCTAGCTCTGAGATAAACACCGCTGCAAAACTCACCAAAAATAGCTTTAAGTCCATCTCTCACCTCTAATGCTCTATCAATCTTTGCTGTGTCAATCTTTGCTGTGTCCATGACTGTCGTGTCACTCCCAATGCGCTACTAGCTGCCAAAAATATCGCCCACTAGCCCGATGCTAATGAGCACTAGCAAGATGCCCGCACAAACATCGAGCGTTTCTTCAGAGACTCGATTGGAAAGCCACTGACCGAGCAAAACGCCAATAAGGCTAGTCGATATGAGCGCTAAGCCCGCACCCAAAAACACCACAACCGGGGCCTTTGACTCCGCACTCATGAGCATGGTGGTTACCTGAGTTTTGTCACCTAGCTCCGCCAGAAAGATAGTGACAAACGTAGACAAGAACACCGGCCAGAAGCCGCTTGTTCGATTCGCCACTACAACCTCTTCTGAGGATGCTTGCCTGCTCGTAGCTTCTTCGCGTTCGATGGGGGTCGAATTTGGAGTTGTGGAGTCGGAAGAAGTCACAGGCGTTTAGATTTCACATTTGTTTCATTGTCTGTGATGGTAGCGCCAAATCGCAACGATCCGGTTTGCACTCCGTTCTCTTTGTGTGGTTACTCTGTTTTTGGATCAGCTTCTCCGTTGATTTCAATCACGACATTCTCTAAACCAATTGCATCGTAAAAGCGGTCCATTTCTGCGCTGCGATTGCCGTAGATGCCTGAAATTTGCTGTTCGCAGCACTCAATCGCGAAGTCGTTCAGCTCGGCAGGTGCAATGCTGTAGAGCTTTTGGAAGGTTTCGGCTTCTACACGACAAAAGTTAGGGCGGGTGTCGTAAACGGTGCACTCACGTTTGGTTTTGTCATAGTTGATGCACCAACCATCTTCGCCGACTAGGCTCATATATAAGGAGAGTTCGTCCGGGGAGAGGTAGTCGGATAGATCTGGGCGATCGGCGGGGTCTAGCTGACAGCAGGCCCCACAATTTTTTACACACTGCCAAGTCGCCATAGTCGCTGCAATTTCTTGTTTTGTCCGGCAAGTAATAACCTACCGCAACAAACCACCCGAAAGCGACAGGGAATCGATCGGCATGCGATCGCTAAAGCAATTGTCTGCAAATATTAAGGGTTTTGGCTCACACCCATGAAATGCCGTTGATATTGCCTCTGTTGCTATGCCAAGTAAAAGGCTAAAACGCTTGAGTGCTCAGCGACAGAGCAACCTTAGAATTTTGTAAACAAAGCTTAACCTAGCTCACCAGAAACAGGTACAATGCTTTGAAGTGAAATTGCTTAACATCGTTCACATTTGAACTGTTCGGAGGATAAAAAGCTTTGTTGAATAGCGCTCTTTCTGTCTTAGGTAGTATTGATTTTGTACTGATTGCCCAGCTGACAATGTTGGCTTTGGTTGTGATTGCTGGCCCTGCAATTGTGTTTTTGCTGGCAGTGAGAGGCGGCGACCTCTAAGCCTTAATTGAAAAACTGACTGGTCTGCGGTTGCACCTGCTTTCTGTGTTGCTTCCCTGACAATCTGCTTACCGAACAGTTCGTTGTAGAAGTAGTTATTGCGAAGCGGCTGGTCTGGCTTTTGTCTTTCATAGATCTACTGAAAAGCCTTTGCCTATTTTGTATGGGCAAAGGCTTTTTGGTTTGGCTCGGATTTGGGATGGGTTTATCTTTGCTGCAAGATGAACTGTGCGATCGCTAGATCAACCGGCGTTGTCACCTTCAAATTGGTCTCTTCCCCTTCTACGATGCTCACCGGCACGCCACATTTTTCCAGGAGTGCAGCGTCATCTGTCACTTGCCAGCCTTCTGCCTGACCACGATCATGGCATTGCTTGAGCAAGCTGACCTCGAATCCTTGCGGGGTTTGTGCGGCCCACAGCTGCGAGCGATCGGGCGTGTTTGTAATAATGCCGTCGCTATCGACCTGCTTGATGGTGTCTTTGACTGGGACCGCTGCGATGAATCCTTTGGTTTGCAGGGCCGCTTTCGCGCAGCGATCGAATAAGTCGGCGGTGGCAAGGCAGCGAGCACCGTCGTGAATGAGTATGTGGGAAGCATCACTGGGGAGCGCCTGCAATCCGTTATACACAGAGGCTTGGCGCGTATCGCCGCCCTGGATAAACTGTACGGGCATTGGCAGATCGCACTGTTCCACCATTTTTTCGATGTCTGGGCGGTCTATTGGCTGACAGATGATGCCAATCCACTTGAGACTTTTTGCAGTAGCGGCGGCAGTGAGTGTCCAAGCTAAGATAGGCCGCCCGATGAGTGGCATGAGTAGCTTGTTGCGGTCACTGCCCATGCGGCGGCCAACTCCTGCCGCCGGAATCAATAAATGCATAGAGAAATCTGTATCAGTGGCTGTAATTTTACCGGCTGCTAGTGGTTGTCTAGAACACCAATTACAGCGAAATCTGGGTTTCTTTCTGGTTTCTTTCTGGGGAATCGTACTAAGCGGCCCGGCTTCCCTTAAAATATGAGCGGATAAAAATATGAAAATTTTAACCGCATGCGCATACTGGCCCTAGTCCCTGGTGGCATCAGTGATCAGCTTTTGTTTTTTCCGGCTTTAGACGATATTAAGCGGGCCTATCCAAATGCTGAAATTGGTGTTGTTGTTGAGCCGCAGGCGACCGTCGCCTACCGAGTCTCAAAGATTGTCGACACCGTTATTCCCTTTACGTTTTCTGCTGTGAATAGTCCTTCGGACTGGGCCAACCTGCTCGGACTGGTGCGCGATCGCGAGTACGAAGTCGCTATCACCACCGACCTTACTTGGAAGATGGGCCTACTGCTGTGGCTCAGTGGCGTCCCAACCCGTGTGACCTACGCGAGTACAGGCGCACCCTGGTTCTACACAGCCACCGTTCCAGATAAGTCTCAGGCGAATGCGCAGTATCAGGCTGAGCGCTACCACGACCTATTGAAGGCGATTGATATCGATGGCCCAGCGCCGGATATTGCGGTGAATGTACCTGAAGGTGACTTGGCTTGGGCCAATGCATTGCGCGATCGCCTCGATATCAAAAGCGGCTACGTTCTTATGTACCCTGGGCAAGATACCGGTCGTATCGGTGCTCAGTACCCTATCAGCAGCTGGCAAACTCTCATCGCCGACTTCAGGGCTAAGCAACCCAAAATGCCCATCGTGCTGCTGCAAACAGATTTGAGTGCGGCTCAAGTCAATGCCCTTAAAGCTAGCGACCCACAGCTCATTGTCGTTACTGCTGGAAACTTGGGGCAAACCGCTGCTATCGTGGCGGGCGCAGATCTTGTTCTCACGCCCGATAGCTATGTGATGCAATTATCTGCTGCCCTTAAAGTGTTCACGCTGGCGCTATTTGGTAAAAACAGTCCAGATGAAATGTTGCCGCCCGTCAGCGGGGAAGAAACTCGCTTCTTGGGTATCACTTCAGGCACAGGACAAGTTGCTGATATCAAGCCAGAGGCTGTTTTACAAAAAGTTTGGGGTGGGTAAAGCGATGTCCTTGTGCGCTCGCTTATCCCCCTTCGAAAAAGCCTGAACGTTTCAGGTCCTAGAACATTTTCCTATTAGATCTTTACCGCTGTTAAAACTATGGATCAAATTCAACTGCAAGGCTCTAAAGTTTTGGAGCTTTTCTTATCCAAAGAGACTCGCGAAACCTATCAAGAAGCGCTAACTCTGACAGGCACTCTGCTTAAGGAATTAGCTCAGCTTATCTGGCTGACTATTTGCTCTGCATTTGTCTTTGGTGCCTGGGTAGGCGATGCTTCTATGAAGACCGGTAATGGCCTACGTGGCTGGATAGAGCAACAGCAAAATCCTAGCCTGGCCCCTGCTGAAGATAAAATGTCTCTCGCCGAAAAAGGAAAGGATCTTTTGGCAACTGGACGCACTGGGCTCGATAACTTGCTCAATAATGCTCGTGGGCAGCTAGGCCTAGAGCCTGTGGAGCCAGCCCCTGTCAGACAGCCTTCTGTGAAGAAAGCTGCGCCCGCTGCTGCATCCCCTACACCTGCTGATGTAAAGCCCCAGGCTTCCAGCTTCTCTGCACCGTCTTCACCCCCAGCTAAGCCCGCACCTACTCAGAGCACTCCTTCTGCGGGAACGCCATCTATGAGTGAAATTACGGCAGATGCAGAAGAGGTTTCTCGTGAGCCCGATAGCGGTGACTGGCCGCCTCAAGAAGTTGACTAATCCGGCTGTTCACTGAATAAAACTAAACGATATAAACTGAGCTGTTTTAAAAGAATCGCTCGCTCTTGGGTCTATCAATAGCCAAACAAGAGAGAGCGATTTTTTATGTCGTTTGCGTTCGAGATGAGTATCACGAATTGTCTTTTGCAATCTATCTCTTGATGCTTACTCGGCGTTTTGAGAGCTTTCTCAAGGCGTAAAGAACGACGATGATAACAAGTGCGATCGCCAGTACTGGCAGCGTCAACGACAAAATGGCCAGCACTAGCGCGCTGAGCCATTCCACACTGGCAGTCACCGGGGTTGCGCAGCCACCAGTTGCGGTATTGCTGGTTAGACGAGTGACGCTTGTAAGCCCCTGAATGGCGCCTGCACTGCCGCCACCCGCAAAGATGGCCAGGCTCCACTGCATCAGCGTAGGCAAATCCGCCGCAAAAGTTCCTGTGAGATAAGTACCCGCAATCACCGCAGCAGGAAACTCCACAGTGTCGAGTGCATCGTTTACCCAAGGCACATAGAAGGCGGCGACTTCAATCAATGTGCCAATGAGCAGACCGAAGAAAGCTGGGTAAGAATTGAGCCAGGCCATTTCGGGCGGTAGCGTAAACCCACCGAATAGAGCCGCTGCATTGAGGCTGGCAAAGGGCACCAGAATCCGAAACCCCGTTGATGTGCTGAGCCCAACCCCAATACATAGACTCACCAGCGCATTCATGTGCTGCTGCCGAGTAAAAACAACCCAATCATTGTGATACTGTTCCAAGTGCTGTGCAGCAGAATTGAAGAGGCTAGATTGCGTGAGCGAGCGTATACAAAGCCCAAAATTGCGCCGAGCACCGTAAGCGGAAGCACTTCTGAAAAGCTAAGATGCGCGACTGAGAAAATCAGGCTACTAAGGCCAATCGCACCCCACGTGGGCATGTAGCGAGTAAGAGACGGCAGCAAAAAGCCGCGAAACAGGATTTCTTCAAAAATAGGGGCCGCGACAGCAGCGGTAAATAGAAACATGCCAAGGGCCACTGGGTCGCGCTCATTCAGCACAAGCTCCAAAATGGGATTGTTGCCTCCTTGCCCCTGCCAAATTTGCTGATTGAGTAATGACACTCCTAGCATCAGCGGTAGCGCCACAAGGTATCCGCCTAACCCCCATAGGGGCCAGCGACCTGCCAGATTAATGCGAAACCATTCTTTCGATAGGGGCAAATATTCTTTGACGGCCACGTACAGCACGCCCAACGTACTCGCTGCCATCAGTAGATAAAATACCAGCGAATACAGTGCCTTCCCTCGGCTGGAGAGGCCCAAAATGAGCCCAGTAGAAGCGAAGCCTGCATCAGCAAAGCCTGAAGGGACCAAGCTAACGGCGTCTGCACCGATAGACTGAGTGGCAAGCAGCCCTACTTGGAGCACCAGTGGCAGTGCGATTTGCCCTGTGAACAAAAAGCCCCCGACAATTACTAGCCAAACGGCTTCCCAATCCCAGGGCACCTGCCAGTCGCCTTCGCCAATTGCGAGTAACGACGCCTGCCCTCTCAAAATTCGCTGGCCGACTAGTGCAATCAGGAGCGCTGAGCCCAGTAGTCCACCGAGAGAGGGTAACAACCCGACAACGCTGAGCTGAATCAAAGTGCGCTCGGCAATGCCGACTTCTTCTGTCTGAAGCTGGGTGAGTTGGTCAGCCTTATTTTCGACGGTATACAGGCGATCAAGCGCGGTGTAGCGAAACCAGCCTCGCAGCTGACTATTTATAATGTTGGCTGCTTCAGGCTGAATGACTGGAGGATTGCGCCATAGGTCTGCCAGAGTTGCGGCGGCAACCCCACTGTTGCTAGGTCGCTCAGTGAGTGTCTGCCAAGTCGCGATCGCGTTCTCTGTTTGTTTTTGCTGTGCTTGCACAACGCCGAGTCGCAAATCAATTTGGTCAATCAAGTTTTGCTGAGAAGAGGCTGTCGCAGTCAGTGCCAGCCTCTTTGCTTGCGTTCCTTCGTCGCTAAGCTCACTTAATTTAGCGATTTGCTGCTGCAGCCTTACCAAGCCCGTAGCCGCGTCTTTACGCACTTCCTGATATTGCTCTACCGCAGACTCCAATGCGTCTTTGCCAAAGACAGCTTTACGAAACTGTTCTATTTCTGCTTCGGGTAGGCCGCTGCCGTCCCATTCGCTAGCCTGCACCATCAGGTCTGTTTGGTAAAGCTGAAGCTGATTGCCTACCTGCGGTTCGCCAAAACTACTGATAAGAGAATTGCTCATCACCCACACTACGAGCAGGGTCATGGCAGAGAGGACGATTCGCTTGATGGTCATGCTTAGGAAAGCTCGGTATAGTCTTTTTTGTATTATTGCACTTTGCTTCTGAGTTCACTTGATGCATAGAATTGAAAGGCCTTACACACCCCACGTATGTATTTATGACCATGTCTTCTGGTTCTGATCAAAGTATTTCTGATCAATCTGAATTGGACCAAACGGCGACGCAGCTAGATGAAGAAGCGACGCAAAAAGGATTGAGCGAAGCGCAGTACAAGAAAAAGATGGAGCGACGTAAGGAAGTGCAGTCGCAGCGCTTAGCTGAGCGAAAGATTGAGAAGGGTTTGATTATTGTCAATACGGGTAATGGCAAAGGCAAGACAACGGCAGCTCTGGGAGTGGTGTTGCGATCGCTCGGTCACGGTTTCAACGTTGCTATTGTGCAATTTATCAAAGGAGGCTGGGAGCCCGCAGAGAAAGCAGCGCTGAGCCATTGGCCACAGCAGCTAAAGTTTCATGCGATGGGAGAGGGCTTTACCTGGGAAACGCAGGACCGCGATCGCGATATTAAGATGGCCGAAGCCGCCTGGGAAAAGGCGCTGACCTACATTCGCGATGACAGCTACCGCACCGTGCTACTTGATGAAGTGAACATCGCACTGAAGCTGGGCTACCTTTCTGTAGAGCGAGTGCTGGCAGGCCTAGCGGAAAAGCCAGAAATGAGCCACGTGATACTGACAGGTAGAGGCGCACCCAAAGAGCTGATTGAACGGGCGGACTTAGTGACAGAGATGACCTTGGTAAAGCATCCCTTCAGAGAGCAGGGGGTGAAGGCACAGGCCGGTATCGAATTTTAGGGCTTACTTTTAGGGGCTCTAGTTACGGGGTTCTAGCGTGCCAAATAAGTATTTGTACACATAACTGGTCTACTGCGACTTAATATTTATCCATATTGGGGCATGATAACTGCGATAGCCATTCTTCAAGTTTGGTTGTTTTTAGCTTGATCATTGTCTGATTCGAGCCCTTTCAGGTGTGTTGTGCTTTGTCTGGTTGTTTTTATAAAAGTTCCTAAAAATTGCGGTCGCTTAAATTCATGCTAAAAATCACTCGCCTTTCAAAACAATTTGGCGATCGCCAGGCACTCAACAAACTATCGCTGTCGCTAAAGTCTGGTGAAGTCTATGGTTTGCTAGGACCGAATGGCGCGGGTAAAACCACTGCGCTGAACTTATTGTGTGGCCTACTCAAGCCAGATAGCGGCGAGATTTTGGTGCAAGGCAAGCCGGTGTGTCAGGCTACTAAGCTAGTCGTAGGCGTAATGCCTCAGCAAAACTTGCTGTATCAGAGCCTGCCTTGCGCAGAGAATTTGGCATTTATCGCTCGCATTTACGGCCTCAGTAAGAAAAAGACGGCAAAGCGCGTTCAGATTTGCTTAGAGTCTGTGAATTTGGCAGATCGGGCAAATAGCGTAGTTGGCGATCTTAGTGGCGGAATGCAGCGGCGGCTGAGCCTAGCGGCGGCAATCATTCATAAGCCAAAACTCGTGGTTTTGGACGAGCCTTCGACCGGGCTAGATATTGAAGCTCGCTATGAAGTGTGGGATCTTATTCGCTCGCTAAAGCAGCAAGGTGTGACGGTGCTGCTGACGACGCATTTGCTCGATGAAGTGGAGCGGCTGTGCGATCGCATCGGCATTATTAAGCAAGGCACCTTACTTACCGAAGGCACGATCGAAACGCTGCGAGAGCGGATTCCTGCCAAAGAAATTGTGATGATCGACACGAAGGATGAGGCAGGTGTGATCGCTCGCGCTCAGTCTCATGGATTCACCCCTCGCCGCTACGGCAACAACCTTGCTTTCTGGGTACCTGAGCGACTAGAGCTAGCCGAACTAATAGACCGCTTTTCTGATTTGCCAATCGACTCTATCTCTCGCCACGCGATCGGCCTAGAGCATATCTATTTAGAAATTACGCAGAATAAGCCAATTCCACCTGCACCAAAGGCTGAAGAATATCCGCAAGGCAAGACAATGTTGGCAGCCTAGCGACTTGTTTCGATAGTCGCAATAGGCACCCAAGTGGAAAAGCGTACTATTCTATGGAAAGACGTTTTGCGGCAGAGAGTGCTTAAACCATGGCGAAGTTCTTGGTGGTGATGATTTCAGCGGTTTTGAGTGTTGCGATCGCAATTTTCTCCGTACAAAACGCAACCCCAGTTCCCATCACGTTCTTAAGTGCGAAGACAGTTCCCTTACCTGTTGGAATTTGGGTTGCCGTTGCCCTTTTTGCAGGAATGTTAGGCACTACGCTCTTACTAGGCTTATTCGGTAAGAAGAAATTGAAGCAACTGTAAGCCACTTCGCGAGCTTACAGCTGTTTGACTAGAATTAAAGAGATGTATGTGGGAGCTAGTAATCGTGACGTTACAAGAGTTGACAGAACAAGCCATTTCGCTTCCTACAGCAGAGCGTCTAGCGCTAATAAAATCCGTTGAGCAATCTCTCCAGAACTCATCTGCGGATGATGCTTGGCAGTTCCTCTGGGTGTATCCACACACTTGGCGAAAGCAGCTATATATGAAAGGTAGAAAGCTGCCTGCTTCCATTGTTTGGAGTGATGTGCTAACCAATGAAATGACCGTTGCAGAGACCGCAGATAACTGGGATCTATCTACTGAAGCAGTGCATGAAGCAATTCGATACTGTGAGACTCACAGAGAGTTGATACGACGGGAATCTAAACGTGATCGTGACGCAGCCATAAGAGCTTCTACAGTGAGTAGGCATGTCTCTTGAGCTTGCGTCTGCTGCTTGATGAAGACTCGCAAGCGAAGAGTCTAGTCAACGCTTTGAGAAAGGCTGGTCACGATGTATTAACCAGTTCTATTTGCAGAGCTATTCAGAATATAGCTAACTCAGGACTCGACCTTCATAGTCAATTTATTTCGCTCAATGCGTGGCTGTACTGATCCTATGTCAGAATTGCGCCGCCCATGAGTTTTTGATAGCGGCGTTCTAGTTCTTTTTCCATCAGGGGCCAGCGAGTGAGCCCGTCGCCTTTTTTTACTTCCTGATTTAACACATTAGTAGCTGCTGTTCTTGCAAGTTCCAAGACTTCTTGATCTTCGACCAGGCTAGCAAGTGCAAAGTCTGGTAAGCCAGACTGGCGAGTGCCAAGGACTTGTCCAGGTCCACGGAAGCGCATGTCCATTTCAGAGATAAAGAAGCCATCTTGCGATTGCTCCATGACTCTCAGTCGCTGCATAGCCACTTCGCTTTTGCTGCTGGTCATGAGTAAGCAATAGGATTTGTCAGCACCTCGGCCTACCCGGCCACGCAGCTGATGGAGCTGAGAGAGCCCAAACCGCTCGGCGTGTTCTATCAGCATGACGGAAGCGTTCGGGATGTCTACACCGACTTCCACAACCGTGGTTGAGACCAAAATTTGTGTCCCTTGCTCACGGAAAGTACTAATAGCGGCGTCTTTGTCAGCAGAACTCATGCGCCCATGTAAAAGACCTACCTGAAAGTCTGGAAAGATTGTTTCTTGCAGGCGATTATGTTCCTCAACAGCAGAGCGTAAGTCTAGCTTTTCGGATTCTTCTACAAGGGGCAGAACAATATAAACCTGCCTGCCTTCGGCGATTTCACGGCGGATGAGGTCGTAGGCATCGGCCCTTTCTTTGCCCCCGAGGACCGTGGTTTTAATCGCTTTTCTGCCGGGGGGCAGCTCGTCGATTTGGCTGACGTCAAGGTCGCCGTGAATGGTGAGGGCGAGGGTTCTGGGGATGGGTGTAGCCGTGAGCGTAAGGACATGAGGGTTATCGCCTTTCTGTTGGAGTTTTGCTCGCTGGGCGACGCCAAAGCGGTGCTGCTCATCAATGGTGACAAGGCCAAGATTAGTGAACTTTACAGGGTCTTCTATCAGGGCGTGAGTGCCAACTAGAACAGGGAGTTCGCCTGTGAGCAGCTCTTTGTGGATTTGTCGTCTTTTTGCAGCCTTGGTTGATCCGGTGAGTAGCTCTACTGGTAAATGCAACAGATTGAACCACTCAACGAGTTTGCGGTAGTGCTGTTCAGCTAGGACCTCTGTTGGGGCCATGAGTGCAGCCTGATATCCAGACTGAATAGCAGCTAAAATCCCAACGACTGCAACGACAGTTTTCCCAGAGCCGACATCGCCCTGCACAAGACGATTCATGGGTGCGCTTGCTTGCAGGTCATTGAGGATTTCTTGTGCGACGCGCTGCTGAGCGCCTGTAAAGGTGAATGGTAGAACTTTGTAGAAAGACTCTATGAGTTCTCCAGTCGGAGCCATCTGGATGTTAGTTTGTTCCTTTTGCTGTTCGGCACGGCGGCGCAGGAGGCCGAGCTGGAGGTAGAAGAATTCATCGAAGACGAGGCGGCGGCGAGCGGTGGCGAGTTCTTCTGTGCTGGGGGGGAAGTGGATATGTGCGATCGCAACTGCCAAATCCACCAGCTCATATTTCTCCCTTAGCGCTCTGGGCAACGGATCGCGCAGCTCCACCACCGAAGGCAGCGAGGCCACAACGGCTTTTCTCACCAAGTCAGCGCCCACGCCTTCTGTCAGCGGATAGATCGGGACTACTCGACCCACCTTTAGTGACTCAATCGAGTCACCTTCTCCGCCGAGCACTTCAATCTCTGGGCTGTCAATATTGATGCCATATTTTGATTGCTTTACCAGTCCCGAAATTGCAACGACGGAACCCGGTGGATACAGCCGCTTTTGTCGTTCTTGCCAGCCGCGCGAGCGAAAGTGATTGCCTGCCAAAAAGCGACTGAGCTTTAGCCTAGATGTGCTGTCGTATACAGTTAGCTCAAAAATCGTGAGCTTAGAATTGCGCGGAGAGTTGAAACAGTTACAGCGTTTAACCGTGGCGACGATGGTCACTGTTTCACCAGGCACGAGGTCTTTGATTTTGACCTGACGGGCGTAGTCGATATAGTCGCGAGGATAATAAAACAGCGCATCTCGCAAGCTGAGTAAGCCTAGCTTTGCTAGCTTTTCTGATTTACTCGGTCCGATTCCCTTGAGGTAGGTAAGTGGTTTGTCGAGCGGGTGGTTGGAGTTTGGCCGGTTTACCAAGCCAGTGACATCTGTTGCTTTGGGCGATTTTGTTTTTCGCTTGGCTGTTCCGGTTTTCTTTTTCTCTGAAGCGCGGGTGTCTTTGTTGGTTCCAGATACACTTGCTTTTGCTCGGCCAGATTTGCTTGTACTGTACTCGCTGCCCTGCTCGGCCAAGAGCGGCATAGCATCAGCGGCCTGCCTAGCCCTGTGCAAGAACCTGCGAGTATCGGCAACTAAGTGCTGTCGCTGAGAAAAAGACAGCTCCTTATAGCTATCGAACCGCTCAGAAAGCGCTTTCCATTTGTCGCTGCTTACCTGTCCAGCTAAGTTGTTGGAAAGCGTCTTTTCTCCACTGCGTAAGCTCTGTGCCAAAAACTCACTGAACAGCTGCTGGTGGCCTTCTATATTGTTGAAGCCACGTTCAGATTCAACGCTCAAAGCTTTTTGCAGGCGTACCCAGTCAGGCAGGGTCGGTGCTTGAGTTGTCGTCTCCAATTTCGCCATGACGTGCTTTCGTTTATGACTCTTCTTGGCTGGTCCAGCTAGCGCGCCAGGCGTCTTCGGCTTGCGCTATTTCTAGCGATCGCTGAGTTTTTCGATACCGCACACCAAGCTGTTTGAGGTTTGCAAGTTCCTTTCGTAGGCGCGCGCGCCATACCGACACCCTAGGATCAGTAAACTCCACTTCGCTCAGCTGCAAGTTGATGACAGCAAACTCTGGAAAAGCCTCTATTTCAATAGCATCAGGCGGCAAAATATTCCTGGGTGGACCTTCTGGACGATACCCAGAGCGTTCTTCTCTATGAGGCTCTCTAGAATCCCTCCTGCGGCTATTTCTGTACCTGTTGTCGCGATCGCCTTGAGCGCGCCTAAAATCTGACCGGCGGTGCTCTTCTTGATTGTTTTCCCTATAGCGCTCTCTAGAAATATCCTTGCCATTCTGTTCGCTGCCGTCAGAAGGGCGTCGTGGCCCTAGCTTACGCATTCTATTGCGTCCACTGGACTCACGATCTTCACCGGTTTCGTCTTCTTCTCCAAGGTCAAAATTAGCTGAGCCGTGCATCACTCTCACCGACACCTTTACGACGTTGGGTACCGCGTTCAAGGGCTCACCAGCACCTCTTGTATCCGCAGCGGCAGCCATGAGTGCCTTTGGGAAATTAGGCATGACATCGGCCTTTTGCAATAGGCTATTGGCCTCTTCCGACACTGTTTTGAACACGTCTCGAATTGCCTGCTCCATTAGCATTTGTTGCTTCACCAAATGAAAAGGTGAGAGGGGAGCGTCTTCATCCGTTTTCTCCTTTTCATCCTCGCTAGAACGTCGTGCTAAGGCTTCTAATGCCCCTAGCAAATCATCTTCTTCTGAAAGGGTAAGACGCTGCTCAGCCGCCGGTACTTCCACTTCAAAATCTAGCGCTTCACTATCTGACTCGTCTTCGTCTGTGCCCTCATTATCCAATCCATTGTTGAACGTGTTGCCTAGCTCGTTATCTGCTTTGGCCGTTCGTGCTAGGTCATCATCCATATCAAGGCTAAAAGACTCAAAATCTGCCACGCTCAGTTCGTCTTCCTCTTCAGCGGCAGGCACGTCGTTTTGCCAATCGTTGATATGCTCTAAGCTGTCTGAATCATTTGTCTGCGTATCCGAATCACCCTTTGATTCGCCATCAGATGACTCGCCGTTAGGGCTTGAATCGAAGCGCGCAATTTCAGAAAGCTTGTCTAGTAAATCGTCGCTACTGCCTTCTTTCGTATGAATAATTGCCCCAGAAGCTCGCGCTGCCAAGAGCTTTTGCAAGAATGCCAACCCATTATTTCGCTGTGGCTTATGGCTGTTCTTTTTAACTTGCTCTCTCTGTTCACTGAGCTGCGTATGGATTTGCGTCGCCAGCAACTGTAAAGACTTTTGAAGGGTGTTACGCTGCTGCCACGAAAGGCTCAAAAATTTATCTGGATACGCCTGTGTACATAAGTGATACACCGCCGCTATTAACTGCTGCTTGCTGGCTTCTCCAAGCGCCTTAAGATAGTCACTATACAGTGGGTCCAAGGCATTTGCCATGTCCTCTGTCCGCTGCTGGAGCAGTCCTAGCTCCTTCTCAATTTGGCTGCTTGCTTTAACCATATGCTCTCTAAGATAGCGATTTTGTGGGCAAATAGCTGTGCCCAAGCTGAGTTTTGGTGATGTCTAGTCTCTATGTTTGACTAAAAATCGGGCTCTCCTAACAATTTGGAAGAACCCGATTCTCAAATATTCAACCTACTGAAACAGCTCTCTACTGAAATAGCGACAGTTGAAATAGCAATAACGCTTATTTTTTCTGGCCTGTTTGAGCTGCGACCTCATCAGCAAAGCTGACGCTTTCCTTCTCAATACCTTCACCTAAGATGAATCGAGAGAACCGACGAATTTGAATATTTTCGCCTAGCTTAGCCACAGCCTGCTTTACCAGCTCTGCGACTGTGATGTTTTGATCTTTGATGAAGGGCTGATCGACCAAAGAAAGCTCTTTCAAGCGCTTGTCAATTCGGCCTTGAACGATTCTTTCCTTGATGTTATCTGGCTTATTGCCCAGGTCATCACGACCCATCTCAACAGACTTTTCGCTTTCTACGATGTCTGAAGGAATATCTTCGATTCTGACGTATTCAACATTGGGAGAAGCTGCAATCTGCATCGCAACATCTTGTGCGAGTTGCTTGAAGTCTTCGTGGCGACCTACAAAGTCAGTTTCGCAGTTGATTTCAACTAGGACGCCAACTCGACCACCGGTGTGGATGTAGCTGTGCACCAGTCCTTCCGAAGCGACCCGGCTTTCTTTTTTGCCTGCGGAGGTAATGCCTTTCTGGCGAAGCCATTCGCTGGCTTTTTCCATATCGCCGTCAGATTCTTGCAGCGCTTTTTTGCAGTCCATCATGCCTGCGCTGGTTTTGTCGCGCAGTTCTTTCACCTGCTTTGCAGAAATACCTGCCATTGTGCCTCCGATTTTTGTTGATTGATTGTGCAGCGTAAAACCTTAAAACTCAGCAGTTGCGCCTTGATTATGAACAATCGCATTTAGACACAACCGCTTGTTTTTGTGTATTTCAGATGAGCCTAGCTATCGGCAGCAGGTGTTCCGGTAGCAGCTTCGGCAGAAGCAGCGGCTGCGCCTACTTCAGCGCCATCGTCGTTGTAATCTGCACCGTCGTAGCCATCGTAGATGTCTGCGGCATGGCTAGCGGCTTTGCTGCTGCTACCACTGTCGGTGCCGCCACCACGAGAGCCTTCGTAAATAGCGTCGGCCAAACGGCCAATAACGAGCTTAATCGCCCGGATAGCGTCATCGTTTCCTGGGATAGGCACATCTACAACGTCGGGGTCGCAGTTGGTATCTAGCAAGGAGATGATCGGAAGCCCTAGCTTCTGGCATTCTTGAACGGCGTTGTACTCACGGCGAACGTCAACGATGATGACCGCATCTGGGATGCGACGCATGGTCTTGATACCGCCAAGGTACTTTTGCAGTTTGTCTAGCTCACGGCGAAGCATTGCGCCTTCTTTTTTGGGGCGCATGGCCATGGCACCAGACTGCTCCATCCGCTCAAGATCTTTGAGCCGCTCTACGCGGGTTTTAATCGTGGTCCAGTTGGTGAGCATACCACCCAGCCAGCGCTGGTTAACGTAGTAAGAACCACATCTGGCGGCTTCTTGGGCGACAATCCCGGCGGCCTGACGCTTAGTACCTACAAACAAAAAGCTTTTGCCACCTTCTGCCGATTTGCGTACATACTTGTAGGCTTCTTCGAGTAGGGTAGCGGTTTGAACGAGGTCAATAATATGGACACCGTTGCGGGACGTGAAGATGTATTCGTCCATCTTCGGGTTCCAACGGCGGGTTTGGTGCCCAAAGTGTACGCCTGACTCTAGTAAGTCAGACAGAGTTACGACTGGCATGAGTTTTCTTTTCCTTAAATCGGGTTTAAACCTCCATCTGGCTGCATCCGAACATGACAAATGAGTCCGCCGAACACCCGAAAATCCAGATGTGTGAATTTAGTACAGCCTTAGTAGGGTAGCAGGCTTCGGCTACGCTCAGCCACCGATCCGAGGATTGACTGCCAAAAACAAGAGAAAGTCGGGTGAAGGGAGTGCTCTGTTTTCTGGACTTCTTTGGGCAAACTTATATTGCGTAAATATTGCGTAAAGCCCCGTACTGCATGGGGTGTAGGGAATATACGTAAGTTTACACGTCGCCAACAGATATTTTTGAGGGGCTCCATGAGCAATTTGCAATCGCCACCGTCACCACCACCTCGGCCTGCTATGCCGCCCCCGCCGCCACCCGGCGCAACCCCGCAGAGGCCCCCATCTACGTCCGCCGCAAAAGTGCCAGCCAAGGCCCAACCCCCAGCAGGTGGTCCACAAACACAGAAGGTACCGCCTCC
>ERZ1740070.1132-NODE-1132-length-17000-cov-5.223547_pt1 | contig 17000 bp, 6 predicted proteins | sample MGYA00581734_ERZ1740070 | MGnify/ENA primary metagenome ERZ1740070 (study PRJEB43018, sample SAMN04849744) | marine metagenome | isolation source: floating plastic debris | place: Pacific Ocean | collected 2008-09-01 | study: EMG produced TPA metagenomics...
GATTAAAAGAATGGACGTACGCCGACTCGAACGGCGGACCTCATCGATGTCAACGGTGTAATCCAGCGGCTCAAGCTTTTTAATACCAGGCATTTCAGAAGCACTATTTTTTCTTGCACCAATTTTGCACCAAAAATGCCGAGTAGTCGTCTATTTGGCCATGGTACAACGCCCTTAATAGGCGTAGGCTATAACTTGAGATTCAGGCTAATAAGCAAAGGTGATTTGCTCAGGCATAATGCCTAACTCTATGGGCTCTTGGGCGATACCGTATCCATATCACTTACTCCATCAATACTCTGTCATCTCGTAGCGCAATTGTAGATAAGATTTCCTCTATCCCGCGTCCTAATATTTTTGGCTACTCAGAACTGACCGTTAAGCATTAGGAGCTGCTATCCATTGAAAATCTCACTTTTTCCACACCTTGAATCATCTGCAAGGCAAATTGAGCCGCCGTAAAATCATTTATTGACTGCTCCTTTTCTTGTAATTCCTCTCTAATGTCATGCGCTAAATTTGTAATATTGACAATGCTTTTCTGATTAAGTATCGGGGGTTTATTATCTTCTACGGGCGTCAGATGAACTTTCCAATCGCTCATTTCTGTACCGTCTAGCTTCCTTAACTCTCGCCATACATTTCCATCATCATCATTATTAAAGCCAAAGTGTAGTCCCTCTGGCTTGAGGGAGATATCAACGGTACGAATGGCGCCATCGAATAGACAAAGTAAGACGTCTTCTGAGAGGCGATCGCACCGTAAAACAGTTAACTGTTTATCCTGACTGATAGGTTGATCTCCTTCGATAGAAAATTCGGAGCCTTCGATTTGTAAATCAGGCCAACCGGCGATTACGTCTGAGCGGATTAAGACACCGCTGAGGTGTTTTGCCTCACCTGTTAGCGGATTCTGACGGCTATCTTGCGCACCGTCTGCGTCTTGTACTCGGCCAATACTAAAGGCCCCATCCAGCAGTGATTCTACCCAAAACCAATCTAAACAGAAGAACCGAATTGATTCTGAGGGCAGCATCTGTTCATCGGGGACTAAGTAGTTAAAAGGAACCCCATTCAACAGGCCAAGTCGCTCGAACCAAGTTTGAATCTCTGTAGGAAACTCAATCGTCGCAGCATTACGTTCTGCTTCGGAAAATAGATGCGGGTAAAGTGCCTGTTGATTATCTTTGGCTAACTTTTGAGCATTGGCGCGTTTCCAGTTAAACAAGCGGGTGGCAAATTGTTTATCTTGAAGGGCTAACAGCTGACCTAGCTGCCAAGCGGCGGCGTAGGAAATGTCAAACAAGCCCGTGTTTGGATTGTAGGCAATCAGCTGATCGACACTGCGTATAGCCAGTTGAGATAAAGCTAGGGATGTCGGATTTTCTCCAGGAGAAAGCGGGCTGCGGTACCAGGAAAAGGTTTTACCACCCTGTCGGAGATAATGGGGAAAGGCACAATGGCCTTTAGCTAGATAGGTATCTACGTCAGGATTATCTTGGCTGGAAGTATCTTGGGTGGGTAGTCTGAGTGTCTCTTTGTCGAGATTTGTCAGTAAGCCTGCAAAGTTTTTCTCGGGGTTAGTGCATGAAAAGCTCCAGCTTTTTAGCGTTACCAGGCGAATATACTCGTCATCCGTAGCGTTTTGATCGTTGAATTTTCCTGCAGGATATCGGTTCTCTAAAGACACTAAATAGGCAGTGCTAGTGCCTTCTGCTTTCGGAAGACGATTGCTAATCACCACAGACAAAGGCCCTGTGTTCTCAGCATTTTCAGTGTCTCCAGTGATCTGCCGAACGTGAGCTAGATACTCTAAATCTTCGGTTGTGGGTAGTATCTTTGCCAACAAAGTCTTAGGGACGTCAATAACAGCAACATTGTCATCTACTTGTTGGCCAGTTTCTAAGTTCACGCCGGGCCACTTGATCGCGCCAGTAGAAGATTTCTGTAACTTACCTAGGGGGATAAGTTTAGTATTTTCAGCTTGCGCTAAGATGGCTTCAACTTGGGTCTCTAGTCCCGCAAACTCACCGCTTAGTTGAGCAGACTTGCGATTATTTGACTCAACGATTATGGCCTCATCACCTGCGTCCTTAAGCCAGCCAATGCTGTCCGATAACAGATGCTGCCATAGTTGTGCCTTTTGTGCTTGGGTTAACGCATTATCTTGAGCATCACGGAGTGTCGCCTCTAAAATGTAGTCTCTCGGAAGCGTACGTAAGAGTTTTTCTCCCTCGTGAATTAGAATAAGCGCCAGCCAAGGGGCCTTTTGGTTGTCGGGTTGCGTTAACCTTTCCCAGGGAAGGGTGCTGCTTTTTAGGGCAACGTGCGGTAAGACATGGGAATGCTCGCCGAGGCTACCGGCTGGCGGGAAAACCGCGTGAATCTCTGGCTGGGTTAGCTCAAAGCGATTGCCTTGCACAACAAAAGAAAGCTGTGTGGTGAAGTCATCTTTGTCACCAGCGACTTTGACCGTTTGTTTAACTGAAACTTTATAGTGTCCAGTGTCTAAAGCCATCTGATGGCTTTGAATGAACTGGATTTCTCCCTGGGCGTTTGGATCGATAACTTTAGTGCTCATTGTTCAAATTCACTGTGAAAGGGCTAAATATGAGAGGGCTAAATGTGAAAGGACTAAATGTGAAAGGACTAAGCGGTTGTTGTTTCCAGTTGCGGTGCAACAATAAATGCCCGTTCTACACCTTGAGGCGTTTTAAAGTCTGCTAAATCTATGCCAGCGATATCGGCATCCGATAGGCCTAACCCTTTCAACAGACGGGTTCTGGCAGTCTCGGCTGCTTTAGATGTCAGGCTTTCACCAATCTTTTGTTCTCTGGCATCTTCATTAGTCTCTTCATTTTTGGCAACCAGTGAACCGGGCTGCCATTGATAGGCATTTTCAACAGATTCGGTGTCGTAGGCTAGGTTTTTACGATCAATCGATTGCGTGACGCCAGGCTGTGGCGGCTTGGCGGGTTTGAGGGTGTATCCAGACAAAACATTGTTGATCAAGCCTTCCCGCGTAGGATCAGTGGTGTTGGATTCTCCCCATAGGCCAGCCGGAATGTTTTTGGTGATCGGCACACAGGTTAAACCGCTCTCCTGAGAGACTTCTCTGCCGCCAGCATCAATTTTGGTGAGCGAAATATGATATTTCGACTCAGTAAAGTCTTTATTTTTGACTTCCATCGGGGCGATGCCAAAGGTTGTCGTTTGAGGCGTTTCTCCAGCGGCTGTCTGCGACTGAATGGAAACCTGGTCCGCTTCTCTTGTTTTAATTGGAATCACAGAGCTGGCAGTCAATGCAAAGTCTTTGGGGTTAACCACAAAGATTTCTGAATTACCTTCGCCTATCTTGCGCAGTAAGCCACTTTCAACCGTAAGGGTGCAGACGTCTTGATTAGACGGTAAGAAAGATTGCTTGAACTCTGACCAATTGAGCGCAGGGGGTTTCTGCTGAGAACGACTGCCAAAGCTAACGGTAAAGGAAACGATTCTAAGACGAATTCTGGCTTTGCCAGAGAATTTTGGTCCCCAAATGTGCAAATCGGCACCCACTTGGATTGAAATTCTTCTGGTTCGCCTGAAAATGCGGAAGCTGTAGGAGGCACCGATACTAACGCCAATCCGCGCATCATAAAAATAGGGCTGCCAAGAGACAATAAAGTGGGCATAGGCAACATACCACGCTTTAATTCTGCCAGATTTCCAATTCGCTTCTAAGCGTCCGCCAGCCATAATCGCGGAAGCGGTGAGCGCGAAATACAGACTGCCTTTGACACTTAAGTTTTTGCTAATGCGCCAGTTGAGGGCCAGGGGATCGACTCTGGGATAGTGGTCTGGAATCTGGAAACGGGGATGGTAGCCACCTACGGTGAGAACAAAGTCTCCTTTATAGGGGCCAGAGAACCAGGTGTAGAAGGCGAAGCCACCGCTGAGTCGGCAATCACGGTCAAACAGATAGGAGTCGGGCAGGATTTTGCCTTCAACCTGAAGGATGCCTTCAGCGGGGGCAAACCGAGCGATGATGGCAAATCGAACTTGGGCGAGCGGAGGCACCAGCGGCTTACTGCTGCCAGGCGGTAGGGGCGGGGAAATAAGGGTGGAGATGCCGAAAAGATCAAGCGTGAATTGATCGCCGAAGCTGGCAACGAGCAGGACGAAGGATTCAACAAGCTTGAAAGAGGTGAACTTGATGCCCACCGCTAGCATAATGCGCCCAACTTTTGGGGGAATGGAGGGGCGCAGCTCTTGCTGGAGAGCGATGAGTTCGGCAGGATCAGCGGGGGTGCGGTTAAGCGCCGCACGAACGAGGGGAAACTGAGGAATTTCGTCGAGCGTGGGTGGAATGAGCTCGCGGTTGTAGGCAAAGCCAAGGGCGAGTCCAGTAATATAGAAAAAGGGCGATCCACCCAGGGGTTTGTTGAGTATGCCGTAGATAAAGAGAGAGGGATGGCCGTTGAAGTTGGTGTAAGAACCGAGCGCAGCGATGGTGAAGGTTTTGGTTTTGACGACGATGGCACCGGAGTATTCGTCTCTGCCGTCAACGGTTGTTCTGAGTAAGGCCCCATTAATGGAAAGGGTTCCTTTGCTTTCGTAGCTAACGCCAAGGCCCTGGAGCTGGAATTTGGGCTGGAATTGTTTGATGGGGGAGCCGACGGATAATCCGTCTAGCGTTAGGTTGAGTCCGGCAGTGGCGATCGCAGCATCTAATCGGAACCAAAGGATGTCATCTTGGTATTGAACACCGATTCTCGCCAAGTGAAGCGGTCCTACCTGTTTATTGAGGGAATACCATTGGGTGCTATCAGTAACGGGCTCAACAGGAACAATCTCATCTGTGACAATCTCAGCAGTAACAGGCTCGGCGGGAACGGATTCAGTGGAATCAGGCTCATCGATAACAGGCTCAGCGGTAACGGGTACATCGAGAGTCTGCACGTCAGCTACAGAGGCTGAAGATGACTCGCTGGCCGCGATGGGCAGGGTGAGCACTTGCAAGGTATCGCCAAGTTGCAGCGTAGCGTTGATGGTTAAGCCACGCTTAACTGCCGGAGCGGAGGCTTCTGATGAGAGACTATAGGGGATGGGTGCCATGTCCTCCGGAAGGAGAGTATTGAAGGCATCAATCGTATCGGGGGTCAGGCTTTGAGAAGCGAGGAGAAATTGTAAATTATCAATCCCGATGGTTTTATCAGAAGGAAGATCTTTCCCAACGAGAGGTAGCTTCGTGAAATTGATGGTGGAACTGAGGTTAAGTCCAAAGAATACCTGCGATTTATTCTGGTTTTTACTGCTCTGGTTTTTATTTTTATCTTTACTGTAGATAAATAGAGCATCTATGAGCGTAATTTCTAGCGTGGTAGGGACATAGGCGGCGATATCATTAGAAACAGCTTCGACAAGGCCCCTGACTTTAAGGGCTTGTCTATCAGGATTGTTATAGGCGGCGAGGAGCGTTGTGGCATTTTGATCTTGAGTGAAGAGCAGGTTGAACTGTAGGCCACCGACGGTGATGTAGCCGTCAAACCGTTTAGAAAAAGAATTATCTTCTTGGCGAGTAATGTCGATGATGACGGTAATATCCACCGCTTGATCATCCACCACCAACTGAGATTCAGCGGTAAAGTTAAAATCTTTAGTCTCACTGTTAAAAGAAATATCGAGCGTTTGAATCGTGAGATCTTCTATCGCTGCGGGTAAGAGAATGTCACCAAAGATATTGCTTAAGTCTTCAACTAAAGTGGGTCGCTCATCTCCAGGCTGTTGGGCCACTGGGCCAATCGGGATGGCTTGCCCGTCTCCGCTGCTGCCGTTGAAGTGCCACCCGTCTTCGTCGTAATCAGCTTCTAGGGTGAGGGGTATGCCTGCGATCGCAAATTTGGCATCTATTTCACAATTATAGGACCCTTGTCCATAAATTTGGAAGCGTAGCGCATTCAACTCTACATTGTTGATAATTTCCCAGGTTCCAGCAACATTAACTCGGGCGACCAACTCCTCACTATTCAGGTTGAATTCGGTACTCAACTCGTTAATGGTAAGGTCGGGTATGCCATCAGATGGCGCGCCTAAATCAGCTACGAAATCAGCAATTTTGACTGGAGTTTGAGTATCTAGACCGAAATAAAACTGATTGCTAGGATAATAGCCGCTACCCAGAAGCGTCATTTGACTGTCTTTGCCCAGCGTTGCCTGAGCATCAATAGATGCCGTAATAATGTTGGCATCTAAGGGATCATCAATAGAGAAGTTAAATAACAGCCCATCGAGAGATAACACATCCTCAATCAGCGTCCAATTTTCCAGATCAAGGGTAAAGCTGGCCTGTTCAAGGCTTTTTTCACGTTTAGAGAACTGTAGGTCTACGGTGATGCTGCCCTGAGATTCTAAGGGCGGTAATTCTGAGAGTTCAGAGGCATCAACAAACGGCAGGGAATTATGACTGTAGGTGCCGATGGCTGTAATCAGATCGTCATCGCGCGGGAAATCGATATCAATGTCAATTCCCTGCTGACCATCGTTGAGATCCAGCGTTCCAATTAGACGAATCTGCGAATCGTTCGGTGAAAAATAGAGTGGCGAGGACAGCTCAACAACCGCGTCTTTGAGGGTGGCAGATCCAAATTGAAAGCCTTCTGACCCTATAGTCAGTAGCAGGGTGAGTATAGGGAACTCATCTGGAAAGGTGACCTTGGATTGAACCAGAAATGCCGAGAGATCGATCCCAATGAAATCAGTCAGAGACTTTAGTTCGAGAATATCAGGTAAGAGGCCGCCCCACAGATTTAGTCCATTCTCCGTCGGCAACGATGGCTGATTTCGGCTAGACCATTCCTGCCAAAGGCGCAGTTTATTGACTTCTGCTTGCAGGGTCTGTTCATCTAATGGCGAAGCCGAATAGACATAGAGCCAGAGCGGATTTTGGAGCGTCACGAAGCGCAGGAAAAAAGAATCTGCTGAGTTGCCTGTTTCAGGTTCTCCCGGCAATTCTCCAGGCATTAGAGGAAAACAAGTGCCAAAGTTCGGAGCTTCACTCGGCTGAGCACAGAGAATCAGTAAAGATTGATCGGCCTTGCTGAACACCTCTATCTGACAGGCAACGTTCAGCAGCATGCCGTTGCCGCGATGAATTTGCGCCTCGGTTTCATCTTGTTCTGGCTGAGCCAGCTCGATACTTCGCGTCCAGAAATATTTTTGTAGGTCATCCAGGCAAGCCTCGCTGAGGTTGGCTTGATCGAAAACCATAGAGGTTGCTGTGGCTAAGTTTGTTGTCATGGGAGGAGCCTTCCCTTGTTGATATTTACAGGTCTATTGACAGTTGCTTGAGACTTTCAAAGAGATTTAGATTATTCGGGTTGTTTAATCTCTAAAGGCGAGATCAGATCTTTTCGCTCAGCAGCATCGGGAGATTGTGGATACGTAGCGATCGCAAGGAAATTTTCAGTTACGTCTTGAAAAGCTTTGGTCAGCGCAGCAGTCGCTGGAAGAGAAGTCGAAAGCAGGAGTTCTTGTAATAGCGACTCTATATCTCTCAAGGCAGCATTATCCAAACCATCAATTTCTCTGATTCGGGCTTCAAGATATCGTCTTGCCTTGTCTGGTAAAGCTACGTTGTTTGTTTGCTCAGTTATAGCAGCCTTGCCAGCGGCTAAGCACATCCAGTGCATAAACCATCCATCGTGTAGAAAAACGTAGAATCGTCTTCTTAACAGTTTCACTAGCGAAAGAAACTCAACGTGGTTTTCTACTACGAACGCAGTATTTTTGAGGACGTTTTGCTGTTTTATATCATGCTGCTTTAAACGACTCCATTGTGATCTGGGCACGAAAAAAGCAATGGGATACTCTATCTCGTCTACTCCGGGTCGTCCGCCTTCGTCACTGTGAAAGGCCCGATTGGGAAACTGCCCGCCATCGGGCTGCCCCTGGTAGATTGCCTGGACTAACGAGTTAAGCGTCTGAGCTGTGATAGACACCAGATCATTGATGTTGCCTACTTCAGGATCCTCCTTCTCATCGAGTTCTTGATAGGTGCCAATAAATTCAATAAAAACGTTCCTAGATTTCGTGATCTCCAATGCATTTTTTTTTGATTCAACTGGGATAAAGAGATTCTGGCTGTCCTCAGGCTCTGAGGGGTCAGAGTTAAGCTTTGATTCAAGCTCTGAGATGCGCGTGGTCATCTCGAATGAAGCATTCGGGGTAAAAGGCCAGACTGCAAACAAGTCATAATCGCCAGATACTGCGTTTTTATAGCGGTTTGCGTTGTCTCTGTAGGCCAAGTACGGACTCTGAACGCCATTAATTGGATAAAAACGCTTGATGGGTTTATTAGCCGGTACAATGCCAAGTTCTTGTAACGCTCGATTTATGCTATTGCTAGTGGTGGCATCTATATTCTCAGGATTTATAGATGCTTGAATACTCTCATTGTAAGAGGCGGAAATAGCATTCTTGGCGTTGTTTGCATCTGCTTGTTCCACAGAAAACTTGTTTCCGTTTATGCTCAAATAGCTGGTGTATCCTGCTCCGGGGGCATCCTTAATGTAGATGTTCCGATGATAGACATTCCACAAGGTAGAGGGAGCAGCTTGCTTCTTCAGCAAGTATTCGACGGCAACGGTTTCATCGCTATCCTGTGCGATACCGCAGATCAAACCAGGGTTGATAACGCTGTGATTCGGCAAAAAATCACTGTCAAGCAGCTCTTGCTTGCGGGCTTCTGATATCACAAGGGGGAGAAAAAGAGAATCGGCCACTATATTTTGGTCTCTTTCTGTTCTTTGGGTCGCTATTAACCAGACCAAAGACTCAATATGTTCTTTGAGGTTATAAGCCATTTTGCTAGTGCCCGACTTATTCAGGGCAGGCAGTTGACAGACAAACCCCGCCATTGGCCCCCAATTACAGGATTTTCCATGAACGTAAAAAGGCTTGAGGTTGTAGCCTTCGTCGATCAGTGTCGTGCAGGCCCTGCCGGGTACTCGGCTCCAGACCACGCAGTTGAGCTTATCGGCGGTCTTTTGAAATGCCTTTGAGACCTTTTTCGGAAAACCTTCCTCGGCCAATCTTGCATCCGGCTCAGTAGACGGAAGTGGGATTGCTCGCTGCTGTCTATATTGCAAAATATTTGTTTCTGCTGTTTTGATGCTCTGCTTCACATCCACCATTTTTTTGTTCTCCTGAAGTTTATTTGTATTCTTGAATGAGCCGGTGATTATCAGCGTTCGATATTGATTTCAGACGTGCGATCGCCCGTGCTATTCATCTCAAGTGTTTAGTAAGGCTCGCAATCTCCCGTGTATGCTCTGCTGCCATCTGTTCTACCTTTGCTTCTAACTCAGCAACGCGCCTACCTTGCATTTCAATGATGCGCTGCTGTTCCTGAGTGGCGCTTACATTCAGCATCGAAATAGCCTCGTAGTCCACCGTATGAAAGTCATTCACCTCGCGACCGTAAACAAATAGGGAAGACGTTTGAGGCGTGACGTTAACCCGGAAGCGGGTGGGTTCTGCTTCAAGAACGTCGGAAACTTCTTCACTGTTTTCCGTGACGATTTTGACGCGATCGCCGACTTCTAGATTAGTGTCAAGCACGATCCAGCCGTCATGAACTTCTGCTTCCTGATAGATGTCTGGAACCGTCTCAGTGAGTTTTTTGCCCACAGCTTGAGGAAAGGTCTGTGCAAGTTGCTGACCAATCACCTTTTTTTGAGGGCTGCTCCCGTTAGCGATAGTATCCCGCAGTTTATAATCGGTAATCTCAATATCCATCAGGGTTTTCAAGTCTTCAGGAGCGTTAGACCGGCCCAGGATATTTTTGATCCGCGCATCGGAATGGGCAAGAAAGTCATAGGCTCCGATACTATGACGAGTGTAAATTCCCCAGTTCTTATTACCCTTGAAAGTACTCTTCGAGGCACCATTTGGGCCTAAATAACCAAACTTTTTATTGACAACTCGAGCAACATGACCTGCTACTTCTAAAAAAGCATTTGTCGGATTAGTGGTACCAAGACCGACCCTACCTTTAGTGACAGAGAGATTACCTGAAATCTGTGTATTTCCCTCTACCTGTAAACCTCCCTGCAACTTATCTATGGCAAATGAATCAACTTGTAGATGCCCCTCGATCTTTGTATCTCCCTCAACCCTCAACCCATCCAGTCCCGGCGAGGATTTTACATGGAGCTTAGCTTGCGGTTTATCCGTGCCAATTCCCACGCAACCCACCTTACCCGTAGAATCTTCCCGATAGACTAACGAACCTTTATGAATGGGAACCGTGATGTGCCCATCCCAATACCCTGGAATATTTTCAAAGTGAACATACAGATTGGCATAGCCCGATTTCAAGATTGTTTTGAGATTCTTGATCTTAATTCTGAGCAGCTCTTCGCGACCTGAAACCTGCCGTCCTTTTTGGCAGATGTAGCTCCATTGAGGACTAATTCCCTGCGCTTCCCTGCCACCAAACCCCCAGTGTTCTTGATTAGCCTCAACCGAAATTCTTACCTCATCAGCATCATTGTTATTCAACAAGGCCCAATTTTGGGGCGCGTTCGATTCTGTTGAAGCCACATCAAAGGAAATCGTAAACTTGCTCGCCTGATCTAAGGTTCCTTCATTCGCGCCTCGCAGCTTTAAGATGCCTTCCGTGCGCTTGGTATCATCCGGCTTAACAATGACTGAACTGGCGATTTGCTCCTCCGTTGGGGTGATTTTCCCCCTTTGGATTTCTTTTAAAGAGAGTACGCGGTTAGCGTTTGAAGGGGCGGCTACTTTAGTGTTGGGAGGATTGTCTAAAGTCTCTTCTATTTCTTCAGGAGACACACTAATAAAGGGCACACTCATACTGGGAAGACTTTGAATCGTTAAGGTCAATTCATTTTCCTGCCCATCATTGAGAATTGTATTAGAGCCCAAAAGACCCACGTATAGCGGAATTTGCTTTTTGCCACGCTGATTAACAATATTTAGATACTGCAATCGGCTGCCGCTAATCGTCTCATTAGACCCTTGATACAACAGCTGGCCGTACTTGATTTCTACCCTGGTCCCCCGCGAGCCACCTTCGGGCGCGGCACTGATATTCTCCAACGTTAACGTCATCCTTTCAGCCTGAGGAATGAGCGTCTTTTTGGCCATACCAAAATAGAGCGTATTACCCTTGGAGGTTATACTCCAACCATCGGCAATCTCGCTTAAGGTGACAGAGTCAATATCTACCAAAGTGCCGGGTCTAAACGAGACGGCAAAATGATAGGTTTTGGCATTGAGCGCACGCTCAGCGATGGGCTGTAATTCAAGATCTCGCCCGGAGGTATTAACTATTTCAATCCGAAGCGACTGTCTTAATGCGCCATCATCAATTCCAAGAATATTTTGTCCATCCTCATCCTGCAAGAAAATTTGCAAGACATCGGGACGAGCGGAAACCTGAGTACGGCGGGTGTCAACAACACTAACCATTGATTTTTCTCCAAAGTGAATTATTTTTCTGAAAAGAGTACAGTTGATACTTATGCAAGGGGTTCTGATGCAAGTACTTTCGAGTTGGCCTGTGCGATCGCTGGCTGATGTTCCTGCTTTCGCATGTCATTCGCCTGTACCTGAGCCTCAGCCTGCGCTTTGACTTTATGAACGAGTTGAAAAACCTCGCTATAGGGAAGTCGTCCCAAGGATTCTAGGATTGTATTGACTTCTTCCAGGGTTAAGTTAATGCTGATTTGTTCCATTGTTGTCTCCTAAAATAATCGTAAAAAGCAGCGTTATTTAGACGATCTAGACTTGGCTAAGATTTAGCTAGCTTTGAGATGGGCTCAACACCAGCCAGCCTTCTCGAATTTCTTGCTCCCTTAAGAAGGTTGCTTGGGAAGAGACGGGATTGATGCTAACTTCCTGCGACTCAAAGATCTGATCAATCAAATCATCGAGATTTTCCAAAGCTCCCGTCAGTGCTTCCCGTTTGTCGCGGTCAACAATATGAGCTTTACTCACAGAAGCGTCAGTAGCACCCGTGGCCCGAGATCTGAGCCATTCCTGAGCCAATAAACCTGCCCACGCAGCGTCAGGATCTAGAGTTGGGTCAGCGATCTTCTCAGCGTAAGATTGCACAAAATTCATTTTCTCGATCACTGGCGTTGTCACAAGCTCTGACCAGGTATCCCTACCTTTTTGCTCTAGCCAAACCCAGTCATAGTCCGGCGCTGTTGGCAGCGGCAGCTGTAGCCGCCCTTGCTGGGTTCGCTCCGTCAAAATAGGTGTCGTTGAGAAAGTCACCTTAATATTGGCCAGCGCTTCTGCAAACTGTTCCGGTGGAATCGTAATCACCTTACTGGGCAAAATACCCGCTGTGGCATGAATGCTGCCTCTGGGATCCACCAACATCGTTAATTGTTGGGGAGGACTGCTAATGGACTGAATAATATTAATGGGGCCTTCGTCTACGTCTGGGTTGGTGTCCTCATCGATAAATTGAGTTTCAATGTTGTCAGATTCATTCAAATCACTTTGTTGGGCATAGAAAATGTTGTTTTCATATTCATAGCCGCCCGCTGCTACGGGCTGTTCTTTCCAATAGCCAATTACGCCGTCATTGAGCTGTTGGTACTCTCCAATACGAATGGGAACCTTGACCTCGGTGACATCATCGGTGTCTCTTTGGTCAAGCGATCGCATCTGCTGCATATCTTGACGAAAAACAATCCAATCTTGGTTAATGGCAGGCAGCCCCTGAAGCTCTAGATTTACGGCAGCTCGCACCACCGCAATCGGACGGCCCATAAGTAAAGCCAAACTTTGATTTTGCGCAAAGTTTTCTGGATCGATATTATTCAGCGCGTTGTTGAGACACAGATTAAAGTTTTCAACAAACTCAGGGCCTGAGGTGATGATAGTTTCCACTACTTTGTGCAAATGAGGATTCGCAATGTCGGGAATTTCTTGTCCCTCAACAATTGTCGTCGCCAGGGTCGTCTCGCCCGGCACATCATCCCATTCCCCGTTGATATTAATCACCCCCAACGCTTGACCCGCAGCATCATAAAACGTTAAACCACCATTCAGGTTATTCGGCAATATCCAGCCACAAATGGGTGTGGTGCGAGGATCATCCGTGGTTTCTCTGTTCTTTGTGTCATTGGCCGCTAACCAACGGAAATTAATCCGGGTGGGTTGAACAAAGCGAGGTGGCAGCTTAATCCGGTTATTTTCTGTGGCCTTCATAGGCTCCGGCTTAATCACATATTCGTCCGAGTCATCCTGCCAATTTAGATTTCTAACTTGTCCAAACGTATCCACCAACTGCAAATCAATAATCCGCAGCTCGCCTGAGCGAATCGGGCTAAAATCATCCAAAGGCTGAGGGGCACTTTCCGCTTCATCGCCAACCGCTGCCGCCACTTGGTCTGTAAAGGCTTGATAATCATCAAACCCAATCGGGTCTTCCAGCGCTAGCTGCAAGGTTTGCTTGTGCATCAGCAGCGCATCATTAAATCCACCAATGCACTGAGACAAACAATCTAGGCTCTGTAGCTCTTGATAAGCCTTAATCGCCGTATAGATAGGATCCGAAAAAGTCTTATTGTTGTACCACAACTCGATATCGTCAATTTGCTTGGATAGCAATTTAATATTTTGTTGATCCGGCTCAATGTTTTTCTCTTGATAATAGGTTTCAATCGTTTTGTGCTTTTGTAAATATGCCTCAATCCGCATCTGCAAGAGTGAATTAGCATAGGGCGTTAAGATGCTAGAGCCACTGTAGATATTAGAATCTTGGTCGGTTTTAATGCGGTCAGCCGCTGCATCCGTCACAACAGATTGGCGATCTTTGGGCGATAGGTCAATGTCCTTGGTCTCTAGTGCGTAATTTTGGGTGAGAAAATCATCACTGTACTTACGATTGGCAGACGTTTTATTACCACCCTCTGAGACTGGAAAGACTTCAACCAACCATTCGAGCAAAATAGGGTTCCAAGGTTGAGCTGTCCAAAGATTGAAGCCAACTTTTTCTTGATCGCCTTGACGAGCAAGTTGGTCAATTGTCTCGAAAACACTTTTGAAGTCTTCTTCAATTAAATCTTGAATCGTCCGATTAGCGATCGTTTGGCATTCAAGTAACCCATCCTCACTCAGACGACCATCTTCACCATGCCGTTGACTCGCGGCTATAGCCTCCCCTTCCATGAGCACAACGGGCTCTTTAGGTTCCCAGTAGCGAGGCCCGCGAACCAACTCCAACCGATAGGTCGGCGGCGGAGACGCTTTCTCTTTTTCTGTCTCGTCTAGCTCTTTGTACTTATCTTGAAGTGCTTTATTATGGACATCAATCGCCTGTGCTAACTTGTTGATCATCCCCGCGAGTTCGGAGGCTAGGGAACTCTCAGAGTCTGCGGCAAGCGGCAAGCTGTCTGGATTATCTAATTCTAATTTTCCAGTGGCCTGGGCCTTTTCTAGTAGCGGTTCAAGTCCTTGTTTTTGAATATAGTACTTGACTTGATCAAAATCAGGATAGTCATCCTGGCTATCTTCTGGGGGATAGGCACAAACCATATACTTGTACCAATCAGAGAAAAGCTGTCTACGTCTAGCATCCAATTCTGCCAGTGCAGCATCATAGCTCTGCTGTTGCCGGTTGAGCGCATTAAGCCCTGTGGCAATCTTGGATGGGATGTCAAATTTTGTCTGAGAAGCTGTGCTTGAAGAAGAAGATGGCTCTGAAGAAGACGGATCTGAAGGAGATGGCTGCGTTTGTGTTTCTATACGAACTTTCCACAAAAAGTTGCCCGCAACGGCGTTGAATCCGGCTTCATGACGGATTTCTTTAAATTTGGGACCAATATCTAACTGTTGACTTTCTAAGTCATCGGCAAACTGTAGCGCTTCTAATTGCTCCTCAATCACCGCTTTCTGAGATAGCTCGATAGTGTCAGCCAGATAAGCCGATAAAGCCTCTGTGCCCGTGTTGGCAACAGCTAGGCGAATATTAGCGGTTTCTAAAGCAGGCTGACCTGAGTAGTCTTCAGGTGGCTGGAAAGTTAACCGCGCATAGCAGAGGAGCTGTGGGGCTTCACTATTTTGATTAAACCGCTCATCTCCCCACTCAAATTTCCACTTCAATTCCTCTTGAAGATTGTTCATCAAGGCTTCAATCGTTAATTCTTTATCTGGAAAGTCCGCTTTGAAATTGGTTTGAAAATCTTGGAGAAATTCACTCAGATAGTTCTGCTCAGCATTGCTATACCAGCCAATCACATCGTATTGCAGACCCTCGGGCAGCGCTGTCGCATCGGCATATTTGGGATCGTGGAAGCCAAATACACTCCGACAATTGGGATAGAAGGCCGCAAACGTAGGTTCACCATACCCGATAGCCGTTAGGCGCTCTAGTCGTTTGGCATCGGCATCCGCGACCTGTTGCTGTTGCTTCCATTCTGCTAACGTTAGCGTTCGGCCAAGATACCGAAAAGCCGGAAGATTCTGGTCGTCGGAGTCGATATAAGGATAGGTAACACTATCTTCCTGAAATCCTGCACTGGGTGGATGTAGATAATCGCTTTCAACAATCCAATGTTCTGTTTCTTCACCCATACGACGGGTGACTAACCAACGATTGGGCACAGCAGGGAATTTGCCATCCTCAATTTCTTGAGTCAGGGCGTCAGGCAGCGACCAATGTAGATGAACACCTGCTTTTAGATGCAGATTTTTATTTTGAAAAGGCTGAGAAACAATCGATTCACTGAGGTTAACAGTGTCTGGATTAACATCTCGCTTTCCACTGAAATAGGGTAGGCGATTAGGCGCTGCCATAGACTCCGCCACACCTGTTCCAAATTTAAGATGTAAAGCGTCTACCTGTATCGGTACGAGCAGTAAATGACTCATAACCAAAGATCCTCTAAATGAAATGTCGAGTAGTCAGTAGTGTTGAAATAAGTGAAGTGTGGAAATAAATGAGTGTCACGTACGCCTTTAGCTTGTCGCAGTTAACAAAACTGCACCAGTCAAGTTCACAACTTAGACTCACAAGTTAAGTCACAACTTAAACCCGCGCTGACATTACGCGCTTAGTTAAGAGAGCCACATCTGAGCTGAGCGACTTGGAACCACAAGAGAGAGGGTATTTCTAGAAATCGTCAGACTATGATTGTGAATGAGGTCTATCTGAAACTTGATCATGGCAGTGATATCCGGGCACTTGTACAGATTCAGCCAGCGATCTTTGTCTTCTGGGTAACAATTAGAGCATTGCTCATGGCGGCGGATTCTGCGTTATCAACAACAGCAAATTCAGCTGGAAGACTATCAATAAAACAGAGCAGACCCATGAATTTTCTTTAGAGAAGACAGGGCCTGTTCTGTTGGCTTTTGAGCCTGTCAGAGCGTGTTTGACACCCTATACGAATTCAATATCGGTGTTGACGTCAAAGCCCTCAACCGGATTTTGCAGCGTCGCAATCTGAACGCCACCGAGTGCGATCGCACCATTCTGACTGTTGTAAGTAAGTGAATCACGCATGGCACTCGCACTACCCAATCGAGCCTGAGGTAGCAAGTTCTGTTGAAATTGAAGGCTATCCTCTTCCAGATTGAAGTCTTGAATTACGGTGATGCCATCGCCAATATCGATTCTAAAAATATCTGCACCTTGACCACCGATTAAGGTATCGTTGCCGCCACCACCAATCAACAAGTCAGCGCCGTCGCCGCCAATGAGAATATCGTCACCGCTACCACCGATCAGAATGTCGTCACCAGCACCCCCATCAGCAGTAATCGGTGTAGCCGTACCACTCCCATTCAGAAAATCATTGCCGTCGCCACCTGAGAAGATAACAGATTGAACCCCGCTGCCAGTGAGGTCACCCACTGTAAATGAGTCATCACCGCCCTGGCCATTGATTTCAAACTGCTCAATCTCTTCGTTGGTTAAGGTAAACAGACCCAAATTAAGTCGATTAAAAATGGCCTGGCCGTCAACTGCGCGCAAG
>ERZ1740070.1135-NODE-1135-length-16944-cov-5.067144_pt1 | contig 16944 bp, 8 predicted proteins | sample MGYA00581734_ERZ1740070 | MGnify/ENA primary metagenome ERZ1740070 (study PRJEB43018, sample SAMN04849744) | marine metagenome | isolation source: floating plastic debris | place: Pacific Ocean | collected 2008-09-01 | study: EMG produced TPA metagenomics...
CTCGCTACACTCATCAGTGCGAGTAGTGATGGAGCTTGGCTGGCGGCCTTTATGCCTCAGATCCCGCTAGAAGGCGGTGACGATTGGCTTGAGCCGGGTGTGGTGCGCGACGCGTCGGATGGCAAGCTCGTCCATCTCGATGGCGTCAATCTCAGCCGCGCGTGGGCGCTTGAAGGGATCGCCATGGCCTTGGCCGCTGATGATCCGCGCCTGCCCGCTCTGTTCGCCGCGGCCCAGCGCCATAAGAAAGTCGGGATCGCGGCTGTTTCCGACACACACTATTCGGGCAGTCACTGGCTTGCGAGCTTCGCGATGTATCTCACCACCAAGCGTGGATACGCCGGCCAATAGCGCGGAGTGCCTTCGACGAACGACACGCCTTGATCGACAAACGGCGCATGGTACGCTGGCCTTGCGCGCGGTGGCCTGTGATACCCACCGCTCACACAGGGACGTGATGTAAGGGGCAAATATGCGGATTCTCAAAATCCTGGTCGGATGCGTTGTGGCTTTTGGCCTTTCTATGCCTTTGGGCAACGCGGCGATAGCGCAAGACGACAAGGATAAGGAGAAAGACGCCCCCGCGCTTTCCAGCGGCACGTTCAACGCTTTCGAGCTGCGCAATATTGGGCCTGCCTTCATGTCGGGCCGGATCGCGGACATCGCTATCGTTCAGGATGATCCGGCCACTTGGTATGTCGGCGTCGCTTCGGGCGGGGTATGGAAGACGGAAAACGCGGGCACCACCTGGACCTCGATCTTTGACGGGCAGGGCGCCTATTCGATCGGGACCGTTGCGCTGGACCCCAACGATCCCGCCCGCGTCTATGTTGGCACGGGCGAGAACAATGGCGGGCGTCACATCGGCTTTGGCGACGGTGTCTATCGTTCCAACGATGGCGGCAAGACCTGGGAGAATATCGGGCTGAAGAAGTCCGAGCATATCTCCAAGATCATCGTCCACCCCGAAGATCCCAACACGATCTGGGTTGCAAGCCAGGGCCCGCTGTGGGCGCCGGGCGGCGAGCGCGGCGTGTTCAAGACGACCGACGGCGGCAAGACGTGGGAAAACGTGCTGGCCAAGGGGCCCTACACCGGTGCCACCGATATGGTGATCGATCCCAGCAACCCTGACCGTCTCTACGCCGCCTTGTGGCAGCATCATCGCACGGTTGCGACTTACATTGGCGGTGGCCCCGAAAGCCGCCTCTACCGCTCCGAAGATGGCGGTGAAACCTGGACAATGCTGAAAACGGGCCTGCCGTCGGGCAATATGGGCAAGACCGGCCTCGCCATCTCGCCGATGAACCCCGACGTTGTCTACGCCGCGCTCGAACTCGACCGGCGCGAAGGCGGCGTGTGGCGTTCGGACAATCGCGGCGCAAGCTGGACCAAGATGTCGGATGAAACCGGCCAAGGCACCGGCCCGCACTATTATCAGGAACTCTACGCCAGCCCGCATTTCTTTGACCGGATATACCTGGTCTCGAACACCTCGAAGATCTCAAGCGATGGCGGCAAGACGTGGAAAAGCCTGAACAATTCGACCAAGCACGTGGACGACCACGCCATCGCTTTCCGCCCCGATGATCCCGATTACATCCTGTTTGGATCGGATGGCGGCATCTACGAAAGCTACGATCACACCAAGACGTGGCGCTTTATCGACAACTTGCCTGTCACCCAGTTCTACAAGGTCGCGGTCGACGACGCCGAGCCGTTCTACAACGTCTATGGCGGCACGCAGGACAACAACTCGCAAGGCGGCCCTTCGCGCACTGATAACCGCCACGGTATTCGCAACGACGATTGGTTTGTGACGCTGGGCGGCGATGGCCACCAGTCGGCGACCGAGCCTGGCAACCCCAACATCATGTACGCGCAATCGCAGCAGGGGAACCTGTCGCGCATTGACCGGATCACGGGCGAGTTTGTGCCGATCCAGCCGCAGCCTCAGCCGGGCGACGACATCCCGCGCTTTAACTGGGATTCGCCGATCTGGGTCAGCCAGCACGATCCCAAGCGCCTGTACTTTGCCTCGCAAAAGCTGTGGCGTTCCGATGATCGGGGCGACAGCTGGACCGCAATCTCAGGCGATCTGTCGCGCAACGAAAACCGCCTGCGCCTGCCGGTGCAAGGGCGCCAGTGGAGCTGGGATGCGGGTTGGGACTTGCTGGCGATGAGCCAGTACAACACCATCACCTCGATCGGGGAATCGCCGCTGAACGAGAACGTTCTGTATGTCGGCACGGACGACGGGTTGATCCAGACCACATCGGATGGCGGGGCCACGTGGACGCGCGTCGAAGTCGGCTCGCTGCCCGGCGTGCCCGACACCGCCTTCGTCAACGATATCCGCGCTGACCTGTATGACGAGAACACCGTCTACGTCGCGCTCGATAATCACAAATACGGCGACTACAAACCCTACCTGCTCAAGAGCACCAATCGCGGTCGCACTTGGACCAACATGACCGGCGATCTACCCGAAAAACACCTCGTGTGGCGCATCGTGCAGGACCATAAGGCACCGGGCCTGTTCTTCCTCGCGACCGAATTTGGCTTGTTCTTCACGGTCGATGCAGGCGCGAAGTGGGTGAAGTTCACCGGCAAGGCCCCGACGATTTCGTTCCGCGATGTGACTATCCACCGCCGCGAAGACGATCTGGTAGCCGCCAGCTTTGGCCGCGGCTTCTTCATCATTGATGACATCGCGCCCTTGCGCGAAGTGTCCGAAGCCAGCCTTGGCCAGGAAGCCATGCTGTTCCCGGGCCGCGACGCTTTATGGTACATCGAACAGCACCCGCTGGCCTTCTCACCCGGAGGCAGCCAGGGCGATGGGTACTTCCGCGCGCCCAACCCGCCGTTTGGCGCAAACTTCACGTATTATCTGGCCGACAGCATCCAATCGCTGAAGGCTGAGCGTCAGGAGCGTGAAAAGCCGATTGCCAAGGATGGCGGCAACAACCCGTTCCCCAGCTTTGCTGCGCTGACGGCTGAAATTCAGGAAGAAGCGCCCGCCATTTGGCTGACCGTGCGCAATTCGGACGGCACCGTGGTGCGCCGGATCAAGGGCCTGGCCAGCAAGGGTTTCCACCGCGTAAACTGGGACCTTCGCTATCCTGTCACGGATGTGGCGCGCACAGGGGGCGGAGGCTCAGGCTTCCTCGCCGCGCCGGGCGAATACACGGTCGACCTCACCAAACGGGTGCGCGGCGTGACGACTCAGCTTGCCGCGCCGATGGCGTTCACGGTTGAGCCGATGCGCGACCAAGGCGCCCTGCCGCCTCAGCCAGACGCGATGGCTTTCCAGGCCGAGGCAACAACCTTTGACCGCGCGGTCACGGCATTGGGATACAAGCTTCGCGAGGCGTCGGACAAGGTGAAGCTGCTGGCCGTCGCGGCGCGCAGCGCGCCGGGCGGCGATCCCGCCGCGCTGGATGACCGTCTCGATGCGATCCGCGCCGAAGTGAACGTGTTGGACGAACTGCTGAACGGCAACGCCGCGCGCAACGCGATCAACGAACGCACACAGCCAACCGTGCGCAGCCGTCTGGGACGCGTCCTGTATGGCCTGTATGGGTCGACCTACGGCCCGACACAAACCGCGCGCGAGCAGTTGGCCTACGCCAAGGCGGACTTTGGCGCGGTTCGCGACCGTCTCGACACGCTGACCCGCGCGACGATCCCGGCGTTCGAAGCCGAATTGCTGGCCATCGGCGCGCCCTATGTGCCGGGCGGCGCGCTGCCCGAGGCGCAGTAAGAGGACATAGGTGAACTGGAAGAAATTTTGGCGCCAGGTTCATTACTGGCTGTCTCTGGCTGTTTTCCTTCCTGCGGGCGTGATGTTCGTGGCGGGCGGTTTCCTGATGCTGAAAAAGGAAATCGAATGGATCCAGCCCGGAACCGAGCGCGGCGTGGTTGAGGCGCAATTGCCCGAGGCCACGTGGGATCAGATGATCGCCGCCGCGCGCCAGCATCCAAAGGCGGGCATCAACGAGTGGGCCGATATCGACCGCATCGATCTTCGCGTCGGGCGCGGGATCGCCAAGCTGCGCGCCAATTCGGGCTGGGAAGTGCAAGTGGACACCAAAACGGCCGAGGTCTTGAAGGTCGCCTATCGCCGTTCGGACACGATTGAGGCCATTCACGATGGCTCGTTCTTTTCCGACGAAGTGAAGCTTTACCTGTTTCTGCCCACTGGCATCCTGCTGGTCGTGATGTGGGGGACGGGTATCTACCTGTTCCTGCTGCCCCGCATGCGCAAGAAGAAACCGCGCGCCGCGACAAGCGTATAGTCACAAACCCGCAAAACGGAGATTCCCCATGCGCCTAGCCTTCAGCGCGGCCGCCGCCACCCTTGCCCTTTGTGTCTCGCCCTTGGTGGCGCAAGAGATGGAGGCGCAAGACAAACAAAGGCCGGTCGAGGAACAGATCGGCGGCGGCGGGCGTCCGGTCGGCGCCCATTGGTCGCGCAGCCCGGTGATCGCAAAAGACGGTATGGCCGCCACCGCGCATCCTTTGGCGACGCAAATCGCGCTTCAGATCATGAAGGATGGCGGAAACGCGGTCGACGCCGCGATTGCCGCCAACGCGGCGCTCGGTCTGATGGAGCCCACCGGAAACGGCATTGGCGGTGATCTGTTCGCGATCATCTATGACCCCAAGACCGACAAGCTGTACGGCGTGAACGGATCGGGCCGCAGCCCGGCGGGCCAAACGCTCGACGATCTCAAAGCCAAGCTGGGCGACGCGGATCGGTTGCCTTCGGTGGGTGTGCTGCCCATCACCATTCCCGGCACGGTCGATGGCTGGTTCACCATGCACGAACGCTTTGGCTCGATGCCGATGAGCGACGTGCTCGCCCCCACGGTCACATACGCGCGCGAAGGCCACCCGGTCGCGCCGGTGATCGGCATGTATCTGGGTCGCAATCTGCGCGGATTTGAGCGGCGTCTCCAAACGGTCGAGTTTGAATTCGACAACGCGCGAGAAACCTATTTCAAAGGCGGCAAGGCTCCCAAGGCGGGGGAGATTTTCAAGAACCCCGATCTTGGCAACACGCTGGAGACGATTGGCCGCGATGGGCGCGACGCTTTTTATAAAGGCGCGCTCGCCAAGGTGATGGTCAATTACCTGCAGGCTAACGGGTCGGCCTTCACAATGGACGACTTTGCAAACCACAAGAGCGAGTGGGTCGATCCCGCGTGCGCGTCTTACCGCGACGGGTTTGAACTGTGCGAATTGCCGCCTAACAGCCAGGGCTTTGCGGCGCTCCAGATGGTCAACATCCTCAAGAATGTGGATCTTCGCCAATGGGAACGCGGCAGCCCGGAAGTGATCCATTACATCACCGAGGCCAAACGTCTGGCCTACGCCGATGTCGCGCGTTTCTACGCTGATCCCGATTTCTCCGCTCTGCCCGCCGAACTGTTGACCGAGGAATACGGTAAGCAGCGGTTTGCGCTGATCGATCCGGCGAAGGCGACACCGGTGTTCGAGCCGGGCCAGATCGAAATCGCCGACAAGCTCGAGGGCGAGGGGGACACGACCTACCTCACCGTGGTGGATGGCGATGGGCTGATGGTCAGCCTGATCCAGTCCAACTATCGCGGCATGGGTGGCGGAATGGTGCCCGATGGCCTCGGCTTCATGTTCCAGGATCGCGGCGAGCTTTATAGCTTGGACGCGGATCACCCCAACGCTTACGCCCCGGCCAAGCGGCCATTCCACACGATCATCCCGGCCTTTGTTAAGAAGGATGGAAAGCCGTTTATGACGCTTGGCCTGATGGGCGGCGGGATGCAGCCTCAGGGCCATGTGCAGGTGCTGATCAACATCGCGGATTACGGGATGAACGTGCAGGAAGCGGGCGACGCGGCGCGCATCAACCACGATGGCGGGCGCCAACCGACCGAGGCGCTGAGCGGCCCTGCGCGCGATCCGCTCGGCACGCTGAACGTCGAGCCGGGTCTGCCGGCCGAAACGATCGAAGCGCTGGGGGCGATGGGCCACAAGGTGCGCGTGGTGTCGAACGGCGTGATGTTCGGCGGCTATCAGGCGATCAAGCGCGACCCGGAAACCGGCGTGCTGACCGGCGCGACCGAGATGCGCAAGGACGGGCAGGCGAGTGGGTTTTAATCCGCTTGCTTGACCGCAAGGCTGCGTCCCGGCAGTCGAAGACACGATGGCAGGTTGGCAATTCTGGATTGATCGCGGGGGCACGTTCACCGACATCGTCGCCCGCTCGCCCGATGGCGCACTGGAGACGCGCAAATATCTGTCGAACAATCCCGAAAGCTACCGCGACGCGGCGGTTCACGGGATCCGCCAGTTCCTGTCATTGAGCGCCGATGAACCCATCCCCGATGGCATGATCGATGCGGTCAAGATGGGCACAACGGTGGCCACCAACGCCTTGCTTGAACGCGCGGGCGAGCCCACGTTGTTGGCGATCACCGCGGGTCTGGCCGACGCGATCGAGATCGGCCACCAGGCGCGGCCCGACACCTTCGCGCTCAACATCCGCAAGCCCGCCGCGCTTTACGACAGCGTCATCGAAATAGACGAGCGGGTGCGGGCCGACGGAACGATCGAGCAGGCGCTGGACCTAGCCAGCGCGCGCGAGCGGTTGCAGGCGAGTTACGTGCGCGGCTTACGTTCGGTCGCCATCGTCCTGATGCACGCCTTCAAATACCCGGACCACGAAAAGGTGCTGGCGGAGTTGGCGCGTGAGATCGGCTTTACGCAGGTCTCCACCAGCCACGAGGTGTCCCCGCTCAGCAAGATCGTGCCGCGAGGCCAGACCACGATTGTCGACGCCTATCTGACCCCGATCCTGCGGCGCTATGTCGATCAGGTGTCGGGCGGTTTGGGAGATGGCGGCGCGCGCCTCTTGTTCATGCAAAGTTCGGGCGGGCTGACGTCGGCGGATCGTTTTCGCGGGCGCGACGCGATCCTTTCCGGCCCCGCGGGCGGGATCGTGGGCTGCGTCGCCACCGCCAAAGCCGCTGGGTTCGAGAAGGTCATCGGCTTTGACATGGGGGGCACGTCCACCGATGTCTCGCACTACGCCGGATCGTTCGAGAAGGCCTACGAAACCGAAGTGGCGGGCGCCGCCATGCGGGTGCCGATGCTGTCGATCCACACGGTCGCGGCGGGCGGAGGATCGCTCCTTACCTTTGACGGCTCGCGCCTGCGCGTCGGCCCGCAAAGCGCGGGCGCTGATCCCGGCCCCGCCTGCTATCGCCGGGGCGGGCCGTTGGCGGTCACCGATATCAACGCCGCGCTGGGCAAGCTGGACCCGCGCTTCTTCCCGGCGATCTTTGGCCCTGACCAGAACCAGCCGCTCGACGCTGAGGCCTCGCGCCAAGGCTTTGCCACGCTCGCCGAAGAGATCGGGGACGCCCGCACGCCCGAACAGGTTGCTGAAGGGTTCCTGGACATCGCGGTTGAGCACATGGCCCAAGCTATCAAACAGGTCAGTCTTGCGCGCGGGTTTGATGTGTCGGGCTATGTCCTCAATTGCTTTGGCGGCGCGGGCGGCCAGCACGCCTGCCTTGTCGCGGATCGGCTGGGCATCGGGCAAATCCTGCTGCACCCCTTTTCGGGCGTGCTTTCGGCCTATGGCATGGGGCTAGCGGAGCTGAGCACAGAGCATCAGCGCGTAATTGACGCGCCGCTCACCGCTTCGATGGAGCCGATTGTGGACGACGCGCGCGCCGCTTTGGAAGCGCAAGGTCGCGCTGATCTGGCCGATCAAGGCGCGCGGCCCGAAGATACGCGGGCCAGCGCTTCGGCTCTGCTGCGCTACAAGGGCACCGACACAGTCATCACGGTGCCGCTTGGCGATGGGGCCTTGATGCTCGCCGATTTCGAAACCACGCATCAGCGCCAATACGGCTTTACCGCGCGCGAAAAACCGGTCGTTTTCGACACTCTGGTGGTCGAAGTCCGCGCGGGCGGCGCGAAGGCCTCAGAGCAGCCGCAAGAAGCGAATGGCGATACGCAACGAAGCGAAGCCAAAGCCATGGCGCACACCCGCTTTTATTCGGGCGGCGCGTGGCGCGAGGCTCCGGTGTATGACGTGGCCGACCTTGCCCCCGGTCACACGGCGAAAGGCCCTGCGATCATCACAGAACCCACCGGCACCATTGTGGTGGAGCCAGGCTGGAACGCCAAAGTGAACGCGCTGGGCCATCTTGTCCTGACCGCTGACAACCACACAGAGCGGCAGACGGCGCGCACTGCCATGGACCCTTCCGTGCCCGATCCGGTTACTTTGGAGCTGTTCAACAGCCGTTACATGTCCATCGCCGAGCAGATGGGCATCGTCCTTCAGGGCACCGCGCAATCGGTGAACGTGAAGGAACGGCTCGATTTCTCCTGCGCGATCTTTGACGCGGACGGGAATTTGGTCGCCAACGCGCCGCATGTGCCCGTCCATCTGGGATCAATGGACGAGACGGTGCGATCGGTGTTGGCCAGCGGACAGGCGATTCATCCGGGCGACGCTTTCGTGCAGAACAACCCGCACGGCGGTGGCTCGCACCTGCCCGATATCACCGTGGTATCCCCCGTGTTTGATGACAAGGGCGAGCGTATCCTGTTCTTCGTCGCCAGCCGCGCCCATCACGAGGATGTGGGCGGCCTGTCCCCCGGATCGATGAGCCCGCGCGGGCGCACCATCCACGAAGAAGGCTTGCTGCTCGACAACCTGCGATTGGTCGCAGGCGGCGTTTTCCAAACCGGTGAGATTATGGCTGCGCTGACTTCGGGCGATTACCCGGCGCGCAATCCAGCACAGAACATCGCGGATTTGATGGCGCAAGTGGCCGCCAACGCGGCGGGCGCAAAAGAATTGAAATCCCTTTCGGCCGATTACGGGCTGGACGTGGTGCAGGCCTATATGGGCCATATTCAGGACAACGCGGCTGACGCGGTGCGCCGCGCGTTGGCGCGGCTTAGCGATGGCGACTTCACCCTAGAAGTCGACAGCGGCGCAAAGGTGAGTGTGGCCGCGCGTGTCGACCGGCAGGCGCAGACCATGCGCATCGATTTTGCCGGCACCAGCGCGCAATTGGACAGCGCCTACAACGCGCCGATTGCGGTGACGCGCGCGGCGGTGCTGTATGTGATCCGCTGTCTTGTCGCCGACAAGATACCCTTGAACGCGGGCTGCCTGCGCCCGCTTGAAATTGTGGTGCCCGAAGGGTCCATGCTGAACCCGCGTTACCCGGCGGCGGTGGTCGCGGGCAATGTTGAAACCAGCCAGGCGGTGACCGACGCCTTGTTTGCAGCCTTAGGCGAGCTTGGGACCGCGCAAGGCACGATGAACAACCTCACCTTTGGCAACGCGCGCGTGCAATACTACGAGACGATCTGTTCCGGCGCACCAGCCGGGCCTACGAACGAGGGTGGGGGCTTTGACGGGGCGAGCGCTGTGCACACGCATATGACAAACACCCGGATGACCGATCCGGAGATTCTCGAAGCGCGCTTTCCCGTGGTGCTTGATAAGTTCGCGATTGATCGCGGATCGGGCGGGCGCGGCCAATATTGCGCGGGCGATGGCGTCACCCGGTGCATCCGCTTTCTGGAGGATATGGAATGTTCCATCCTGTCCGACCGTCGACGTGTCCCAGCGCCCGGTTTGAAGGGCGGCGAGGCGGGGCGCCTGGGTTTGAACACCATCATGCGCCGTGATGGATCGAAGCGGGATCTGGGCGGCGCGGGTGAAGCGTTGGTCGCGCCCGGAGACGCGGTGATGATCCGCACGCCAACAGGCGGGGGCTTTGGGCCGCCTGAGGGCCGCGACACCTGATGGCGCGCATCCGTCAGATGGGTCCGGGCGCGATGGTGACGGCGGCCTTTATCGGGCCGGGCACAGTGACCGCGTGCACGCTGGCGGGCGCTAACCATGGCTACACGCTGTTATGGGCGCTGCTCTTTGCGACAGCGGCCACGATTGCGCTTCAAGAGATGTCGGCCCGCCTTGGCCTTGTGACACAAGCCGGGCTGGGAGCCAATCTGGCTCAGCTCTTCGCGCAGTCCCTGTGGCGTTGGCCCTTGATCGCGCTGGTGGGCGTCGCGCTTTACGCGGGCAACGCGGCCTATGAAGCGGGCAATCTGGCGGGCGCGGCGCTGGGCGTTCAAGCCATTGCGGGCGAGGGCGCGTTCACGCCCGCGGTGCTGGGTATCGCGGCGCTGGCGGCGGCGCTGCTTTTGACGGGAAGTTACCGCGTGATTGAGCGGGCGTTGGTGGCGCTGGTCGCGGTGATGACGTTGGCCTTTGCCGCGACCTTCGCGATCACGCAGCCCGATTGGGCCGCGCTCTTCTCCGGGCTCTTCACCCCTAGCGTGCCCGAGGGATCGCTTTTGACCGTGATCGCTCTGATCGGCACCACGATCGTGCCGTACAATCTGTTCCTTCACGCCAGCGTGGTGGCGCGCAAAGGCGGCAGCGCCGATGATTTGGCAGCGGTGCGCGCGGATACGGGGCTGTCCATCGGTATTGGCGGGCTGATCGCGATCCTGATCGCCTCGACCGCCGCCGCCAGCCTGTTCAGCGCGGGGATCGCGGTTGAGAATGCGGGCGACATGGCGCGCCAGTTTGAGCCGCTTTTCGGCGTCTTTGCGCGCTATTTGTTGGGCGTGGGGCTGCTCGCCGCCGGGCTGACCAGCGCGATCACCGCGCCGCTCGCCACCGGCTTTGCGATGACCGAGATCCTGCAGCTTCCCAGCGAGGCTAAGTCCATGGCGTTCCGAGCGATTGCGATAAGTGTTCTTGTGATCGGCGCGGCGCTCTCGCTGGCCGGTGTGCGCCCGGTCGAAGTCATCCTGGCCGCGCAATTGGCGAACGGTTTGCTGCTGCCGATCCTCGCCGGGTTCCTGCTCTACGCTATGAACCGGCGCGAATTGCTGGGCCAATATGTCAATGGCTGGGTCGCGAACGGCGCGGGCGCGCTGGTCGCTTTGGTCGCGGCGGGGCTTGGATTGCGTCTGATATTACGAAGCGTCGGATAATTACGACTGGCTAGGCTTGACCGGACTGGGTCCATGGCCGAAAGCCTTTGTTGGATTGGATTAGAAGGGACATTCCTCAATGAAGCGCAAACTTCTCAGCGGCGTGGTGGCAAGCTTGGTGGTCGGGGCGGCCTTTGCAGGAATGAGCGGCGCGGCCCACGCTCAGAGTTTTCTGGCTGGAGACTTCGATCCCGCAATCCCGACCGCGACCGATGCGCTGGGCCACGCGCCGGGCACGAACATCACTTCGCCGGTGGAGATGCAGCTCTATCTGGAGGCTTTGGCTGAGGCGGCTCCTGACCGGATGAAGATCGTCAAATACGCGGAAACCTGGGAAGGGCGTCCGCTGCATTACGCGGTGATCACAAGCGCGGCGAACATGGCAAACCTAGAGGCGATCAAGGCCGATATGGCGACGATCGCGGCGGGCGGGCAAGGCAACGGAACCGCGCTTCCCGTAACGTGGCTGACCTATTCGGTCCATGGCAACGAAATCAGCTCCACCGACGCCGCGTTGACGATGGCGTACCACTTGCTGGCCTCAAAAGGCGATGCGCGCACCGACAAAATCCTCGACGAAAGCATCGTGATCATCGACCCGCTGCAAAATCCCGACGGTCGCGCGAGGTTTGTAAACTTTTTCCGCCAAAACACCGGCATCGTACCTTCCGGCGATCGCCAGTCAGCGGAGCATGACGAGCCGTGGCCAAGCGGTCGCGTCAACCACTATATGTTCGATCTGAACCGCGACTGGTTCACGCTTTCGCAGCCCGAAACGCGCGGCAAGGTGGCCGCGATACGAGAGTGGAACCCGGTGGTCGTGTCCGACATTCACGAAATGGGCGGCGACAACACCTACTTCTTTAGCCCCGCCGCCGATCCCATCAGCCCGCAAATCACGGCCTCTCAGCGCGCGCTATACGAGATTATCGGGCGCAATAACGCGACCTATTTTGACGCGATGGGCCAGCCGTTCTTTACCCGAGAGGTCTATGACTTGTTCTATCCGGGTTATGGCGACACCTGGAACACCCACCACGGCGCGATTGGTAGCACCTATGAACAAGCCAGCGCGCGTGGCCTCGTGTTTGACCGCCGTGATGGAGAGACGCTGACCTACCGCCAAGGCGTGCGCAACCACTTTATGGCGAGCTTTGCGACCGCCGAAGCGGTGGCAAACAACGCAGACCGTTTTCTGTCCGACTTTGCGGCTTACCGCGCATCCAACGCCAGTGGCGGGGCGGGGCGCGGCACCTATGTGATTGATCTGGCCACGCGCCGCTGGAACGCGGAACAACTGGGTCGTCGCCTTGTCGCGCAGGGCATTTCGGTCACGCGCCAGGATGGCCCGGTCAGCGCGTGTGGACGTTCCTATCCCAAAGGTTATCTTGCCGTCAGTCAGGCCCAGCCCGCTGCGCGTCTGGTGCGCGCGCTGCTGGACAAGAACACCGAACTGCCGCGCGAATTTGTGGCTAAGCAGGAAGAGCGTCGAGGTGAAGACCTGCGCCATGAACTTTACGATGTGACCGCGTGGTCGGTCCCGCTCATGTCCGGCCTTGATGCAAGCTTGTGTAACGGCTCTGTTGGCGGTGCCGCTTTGAGCCCTAGCGACCCAATTGCGCCGGTCACAGGCGGCTCGGGCGACTTTGCTGTTGCCGTTCCGTGGACTGATAGCGGTCAAGCGCGGCTGGTAACACTGGCCTTGCGCGAGGGATTGAAAGCGCGCGTGACCGATGAAGCTTTCACTTCGGGCGGAATTGAGTACCCGCGCGGCACCGTCGTTTTCGCCGCCGGCTCCAACGAAGAAGGTGCGTTGGACAAGCTGGAAGAGCTCTCCGCCCAGGTCGGCGCTGAAACCTCACGGTTGGCCTCGGGCTGGGTCGAAGACGGCCCCAATTTGGGAAGCTCTAGCTTCGTAAAGCTAACTCTGCCCAAGGTTGCTTTGGCTTGGGATGAAGGCATGAACCAACTGAGCGCAGGCGCAATGCGCTATGTGCTGGAACAGCGTCTTGGTCTCCCCGTAACGCCGATCCGTAACCAGCGTCTGGGACGCACTGACCTTTCGGAATACGACGTGATGATCGTGCCGGAAGGCTCGCCCGGGCGCGGCATGGTCGCGAACCTCAAGGACTTCGTCTCAAACGGTGGCGTTCTGGTAGCAATTGGCCGAAGCCTTGATGCCTTTGCGCGTGGGGATGAGCCTTTGTTGGCGGTGAAACGTGAAGCGGGTCTCGGCCTTGATCTGTCTCGTCCAGAGGGCGAAGGCGATGGTCTTGCCGAGGCAAGCGAAATTGAGAGCGAAGGCGAATATCGCGATCTGATCCGGAATCAGCGCGCTTTGCCGGACACGCTGCCGGGTGCGCTGTTAAACACCGTGGGCGATCCCAATGTGTTCTTGTCCGCAGGCTATGAGAACGGCGCGGTGGTCAACGCCACGGGTTCGGCCGTTTACACGCCGCTTGATCGCGCGAACGGGATCAACGCTTTGCGCTTTGCAGCGTCCGAGGATCTTATCGCTAGCGGGTATGTGTGGAATGAAAATCAGCGTCAGATTGCGTTCAAGCCCTACCTTATGGCGCAGCCCACCGGGAGCGGCGTGACGATCGGTTTTGTCCATGATCCCGCGACGCGCGGCTATTTGGATGGGTTGGACCTGTTGATCGCCAACTCGGTGCTGATCGCGCCGTCACGGGTTCGCTAGGGGGCAAAGCCTTGCGCAACGCCTAATCGAGAAAAAGGGGCGGTGAGCTCACTCTCACCGCCCTTTTTTGTCATCTGAGCAAAATGGCTTCTTGCTACGCAGCCGCCGACTTTGGTCCCCATTGCGGTTGCTTGGGCGCGGGCAATCCGGTCTCGTGCATACATGTTTCGCGCAACGTCTCAATTGGCGGTCCATAGTCAAACAGCGGCAGCTCGCCGCGCGACGCCTTCATCTCGGCGCGCAGAGCCTCAGTCTCGTTGGTATCGATGACGCCGTCTTCATCAGCAACAACGCCATAATCGCGCGCGCCGCCCGGCGTGACGAGCCCCTGTCGGATTTCAAGACCAACCAGTTCGGGATCGCGGTCCAGCGGGTCACCCCAGCCGCCGCCGCCCCAAGTGATGAAGTGCAGCAGATCGCCTTCCTTGATCTCGACGTCTTCCACCTTGTTGCCCACCACCGTAGTGGAGCCATCAGCTCGCTCGAGCAATTTCTTGGCGCGCGCCCCCGGATGCCCTCCGTTGACGCCCCAGGGCGGCACGAACCAGCGATCATCATGGATCGCAATCTTGCCGTCGGCGAGGAAACGATAGGTCATGCGAATTCCGTTGCCGCCGCGATGCAGCCCAGCGCCACCGCTGTCGGGTTCGGTTGAATAACGCTCGATTCGCATCGGGAAATAGCGCTCAAGAAACTCGTTGGGCACGTTGGTGAAGCCCGGCCACAACGAGTGGCCATCCGGCCCATCGCCCAGAGGACGGCCTGGAATGCCGCCGAAGCCGATCTGGAACAGTTGGAACCATTCGCCTTCGTGGCCCGAACGGTTGTCCCAGCCAGAGTAGAACAGGTGGGGGCTGGACGAGAAACCGGCGGCGTTGAGGAATTCCGGCGTGCCTTGGCCAAGCAGACCGCCCAAAATATCGAATATGCGACCCAGCGCGTGGGTGCGCCCCGAAAGCGCAGCAGGGAATTGCGGTTTGAGCAGCGACCCTTCGGGAATGCGCACTTCGATAAGGTCATAGAATCCGTCGTTGATCAGGATCTGAGGGTCGAAGACCATGATCATGTAGATGCCAAAGAACATCTTGAACATGTTCTCGTTCAGCAGGAAATTGATCGAGGCGGCGGATTGCGGATCGGTGCCGTCAAAATCGAGTACGACCTTATCGCCCTCGCGCCACATCGTGCACTTGATCTTGTAAGGGCCATATCCCTTGCCGTCGTCGCACAGATAATCCTCAAAGCTGACCGGAGCTTCGCCCACCGCTTGGCTCAACAGTGTCTTCATCGCTCGGTGGTTGCGCGCGAGCAGCTCTTGCGTGGCCGAGACGTAGACATCGTCACCAAATCGGTCGGCCATTTCCACAATGCGTTTGGACGCCACACGGCAGCTGGCGATAATCGCGTTCAGATCAGCCTGGCACCAGTCAGGTTTGCGCGTCTGGTGCATGACCAGCTTCATAAGGTCTTCGTTATAGACACCCTGTTTCCATATCTTGACCGGCGGAATGCGCACGCCTTCTTCAAAGATGGAGGAGGCGTTGATCGGCATGGAGCCTGGGACCGACCCGCCAATGTCCGACTGGTGGCCGAACATCGCGGTGTAGGCGATGAGGCGACCGTCCTTGAACACGGGCAGGAGGATCAACCAGTCGTTTGAGTGGCTAACCGCTCCGTCGCACGAATAAGGGTCGGAAAGGAAAATCATGTCCCCGTCCTCCAGCGTGCCGTCAAAGCCCTTGAGGAAGCCGTCAATGAAGCTGCCAAACTGGCCCACGATCATCTTGCCCGAAGGATCCGCAATCATGGGGAAAGCGTCGCCTTGTTCGCGAATGCCGGGGCTCATGGCCGTGCGCACAAGCGTTGCGTCCATTTCGATCCGCGCGTTGCGAAGTGCGTTTTCAATAATGTCGAGCGTGACCGGATCGATATCGATCGCGTCAAAGGGTGTAGCGTTGGTTTCGATGATTTGCGCTGGCATCGTCTTAAGCCCCTTCAACCGGATTGGTCAGGATGTTGCCCGAAGCGTCGACCGTCGCGACGCAGCCGGTTTCAATTAGCGTGGTGGAATCCATCTCGGTCACGATGGCCGGGCCTGGGATGATATCACCTTGCCGCAGCCTCGCGCGGTCATAGATAACCGCCGCCTGTTCCTTACCGTCCATCCACAGCGTGTGATCGCGGATTTTGGCCGCTGAAGGATCGCCATCGCCTTTAGGCAGCTCGGCGGCGGGCAGGTCGGGGGCCTTACCCAAAGCTACCGCGCGAAGGTTCACGATTTCGTGCGGTGTATCCATGTTGAAAGTGAAGAGGCGGTTATGTTCTTCGTCAAAGCGCGCAAGGATGCCCTCAATCCCATCAGCGTCGAGGATCGCCTCATCAATGGTCAGGGGCACTTCGAAGGCTTGTCCGGCGTACCGGATATCGACTTCGAATTCGATTGTGAGGTCAGCCTCATCCACGCCATCGGCCAGCAATTCGCCGCTGGTCTGCTCGGCCATTTCGCGCAACACCGCAACAAGGTCAGCGACTTCGGTGTCCTTGGCGAGCTTTGAAAAGCTGCGCGCGGTCTCTGTACGCATTTGCGTTGTCGCATCGCCCAGCGCGCACAGCACGCCGGGGGAAACGGGCGAGACCGCAGGCCAACTCCCCATCAGTTTCGCAACCGCGTTGACGTGGAGTGGACCCGCGCCGCCAAAGCCCATCACCGCAAACTCGCGAGGGTCATAGCCTTGTTGAACGCTGATCATGCGCAGAGCGCCGAACATGTTCTCGTTGACGATATCGATGATCCCGCGCGCGGCGTCCATCAAGCTGACGCCGAGCGCATCGGCGATCTTCTGAACTGCCTTGGTCGCGCCTTCGCGGTCAAGCTTGAAACTGCCGCCTAGGAGGTTTTCAGGCAAATAGCCCAGCACCACGTTGGCGACGGTCACTGTCGGCAACTCCCCGCCCTAGCCGAAGGCAACAGGGCCGGGCGACGCGCCCGCGCTCTCCGGGCCGACACGCAGCGCGCCGGTAAGTTCGGGCACGTGCGCGATAGAGCCGCCGCCAGCGCCCACTGTTTTTACGTCCAGCGCTGAAGCTCGCACAGAGAGGTGGCCGACTTCGGTGGTGCGAACGCGGCGCGCCTCAAGGCCTTCGATCAGCGCGACATCGGTCGACGTGCCGCCGACATCGAGGGTCAGTATGTTCTTGATTCCAGCGTTCTTGCCAAC
>ERZ1740070.1138-NODE-1138-length-16915-cov-7.059490_pt1 | contig 16915 bp, 5 predicted proteins | sample MGYA00581734_ERZ1740070 | MGnify/ENA primary metagenome ERZ1740070 (study PRJEB43018, sample SAMN04849744) | marine metagenome | isolation source: floating plastic debris | place: Pacific Ocean | collected 2008-09-01 | study: EMG produced TPA metagenomics...
TTTCGATGTGAGGCATTCGACATAAGTCATTTGAGCTAAACCCGCTAAGCCCACTGAGAATGATAAGGAAGCGTCTCCACGGACACATATCATACCTGCTCATGAATATTCCTCATGTCTTTTTACCTAATTCGTACTACAAGAATAAAGGATTTTACGAGCCTTGGACAAAAGACATTAATGTCTGCCGATTTGTTGAAAGCATCGAGCACATAGAACCTGCTTTGGAAGCGCTGTCTGTTTATTAGTGAGCTGTTTATATAACGGAAGTTTTGTGGAAAATTTAAGCGTGGTGATAGTTCATGAGTTTAACGGGCAGAAATACTTCGAAGCTATCTCAGAATTAAAAGAAAGGGACAAACTTAAAAGTCTTCATTTTGTAGAATCTAGTGTTTTGAAGCAGTTTGTTCGAAATATTCTTAGAGATAGGCTACCTATAAAGGCTTCTATCATCCGTGCCTTCAAAAATCAGATATTCAGGCTGCGAGTCCCCTTTCTTAGCGGTAAAATTGTGATCCTTGGCATACCACCCTGGGACTTTAGAATGCTTTGGTACGGCATGTTAGCAAAAGAAAACTGCCTTGTTTACCATACGTCATGGCCTAACTGGCAGATAGATAAGGTTCCGCGTCAATATGGGGTTCTAAACTACTTTCTCCGATGGCATTGGCATCGGGTATTGCAATCGGAGTCTGTTCAAATAGTGGCTGTTGCTTCTAAAGCTGCTAAACACGTGCATCAGCACTTTCCAGCAACCCGGATTAGTGTTATTCCTCACGTCGTAAGTTCTGAGTTTGATCGTGTACCAACCGCCAAGTTGGATCATTCCTTTGGGATCTTATTCGTAGGAGAGTTAATTGAGAAGAAAGGAGTGGGTTTATTTCCTAAACTAATTGAACAGCTTGCCGGTCGGTCATTTCATTTCGGTATTGTTGGAGATGGTGCTTTAAGATCGTCTTTCGACTGTTTTCAGGATTTTCCGAATGTAACGATCTACGGGAAGGTGAGCGATCGCAAAAAGCTCGCTGAAATATATGCTAAACACCATGTACTGCTGGTTCCTTCTCAAAAGACAAGTCGATGGGAGGAACTCTTCGGGATGGTAATCGTTGAAGCGATGTCAGTTGGCCTACCGGTAATTGCGTCGAAACATATTGGCCCATGTTCCATCATCACGGATAAGGAGAATGGATTTCTGGTTGCAGAAAGGTCACTCGATGAAATCATCAGCCACATTCACGCTTTAAATGAAAGCCCTTCTATCTGGGAGGCGATGTCGGCTAATGCCGCGATAACGGCTCAGCGGTACTCGCTAGAAACAGTCTCTGCTCAATGGCTTGAGCTTTTGTCCACGCAGTGTTCGTTATCAAAGAACTAAATGTTTAGCGGATACCGCAGCTATGAAAATTCTATTTTTGGATCAAAGTAGCCAACTAGGAGGCGCTGAGCTGTGCCTATTGGATCTGGCTCAGTATTACCGCAAAAGCTGCCTAGTTTGTACCTTCTCTGCGGGGCCATTTCCGCAGCGCCTGATTCAAGAGAACATTGCAGTAGAGGTTCTAGCTCAAAAGTCGCTTCAGTTCCAAAAGCAAAGTGGCATAGCGCAAGCCGCCAAATCACTAGGACAGCTCTGGCCGCTCATCTGGCAGGTTAGTCGCCTAAGCGCTCAGTATGACTGCATCTATGCCAACACCCAAAAAGCACTGGTAGTCGGCGCGATCGCCAGCCTCCTCAGCCGAAAGCCACTGGTCTATCATCTGCACGACATTCTCTCGGCAGAGCATTTCAGCGCGCTCAGCCGTCGAATTATTGTCACCTGTGCAAATCAAGCAGTACTGGTTATTGCAAATTCCCAAGCTAGCCGATCGGCGTTCGTCAGCGCAGGGGGACGGGCGGCGCGAGTGCAAGTGGTGTACAACGGATTTGACCTAGATGCTGCTCCTCGCAGAGCGAAGCGATCGCGATCTCAAATCCGATCCAATTTAGGCTTCACCGATCAGTTTGTTGTCGGCCACTTTAGTCGGCTCTCGTCCTGGAAAGGGCAACACGTTCTCCTCGACGCACTCAAGCTCTGTCCACCACAGGTCTGCGCTGTGTTAGTCGGCGACGCCCTGTTTGGCGAAAAAGACTATGCTATGCAGCTACAGCAACAGGTAAAAGACCTTGAACTCGATAATCGAGTGAAGTTCTTAGGATTTCGCTCAGATATACCTGAGCTGATGAGTGCCTGCGATTTAATTACCCACACTTCTACTGTCTCCGAACCCTTTGGCCGTGTCATTGTAGAAGGAATGTTGAGCGATCGCCCAGTAGTGGCAGCCGCAGCCGGGGGCGCTTTAGAGATTATCGAACCAGGGCAAACAGGTTGGCTATCATCGCCTGGAGACTCAGCCAAGCTAGCAGAGATTATCACGCTAGTATATCGCAATCCTGAGCTGGCGAGCGCGATCGCTAAGCAAGCTCAGGCAGTGGCCAAAGAGCGATTCAACCTCTCGGTGATCAATGCCCAAATAGACGATCTGCTCAAAGTCTCTATCAGCCATCAGCCACCGTCATCTCTGCATCACAACAACAACGGTAGCGCTTGCGAAGATGAAAGCCGCAGGCAGTAATCGGTACGTTGATGCGGCCATCCTGCTTGCCTTGCAAGATGGCCGCCCCTCACTCGCTTTCACAACCTATCTGAACGACTCCTCGAACAGTTACACAGCTAGGAATGCACTTTCAGGCAATTCAGCACTTCCCAAAAGCTGTGCGAGTACTTCATCACCTGAGGCAATGACAGTATTACCCGACTGCTGACCAATCGATACACTCCCAAAGGTGAGTCCACCTGCTAGGCCAATAAGGTCAGTCCCAGCAGTGAAGTCAACAATCAAGTCCGTACCTTCTCCAGCAGTCAGCACAAACGTATCGCTGCCAGTACCACCAGTCAGCATGTCGTTACCAGCGCCACCGCTGAGCAAGTCATCACCCGCACCACCAAGGAGGTTATCTGCGCTCAGAGTGCCAATCAGTGTGTCATCACCATCCGTTCCATTGATGGTGTTAGTGATAGTGCTAGAGTCAACTGGCGCACTATCAACACTCGTAGTAGCTTGCGCACTGTTATCGAGACCAGCAACCCCGAGCCTCTCATCCAAATCCAGCGGCTCAGCCAGCTCAATCTGAATAATCTCGTTGTTGTCGATAGCCTCACCTGTGAAGTCGCGACCAATCGAAAAGGGATAGTTGTTATCGTTGGCCACCAAAATCGTTTTTTCATCTAGCACCAGCACGTCCTCAATCGTCACGAAAGGAAAGTCAAAAACTGTCTCTCCGTCACCGTTAAGGTCGTTAGGATCAGCCACGTTCAGCAAATCCACCAGCTCTGTCTTCTCCACAAAGCCATTCTCATCCACATTGGAAAGATTCACCTTGAAAATCTTCTTGAACTGCGCTCCTTCAGCCTGTCCACCATCGCGCTCAATCACCAGATACTCATCATCGTTAACGGGCGTAAAGTCACCAATTGCATGATTGGTCGCATCCATTTGATACAACCCCTTTATGCCTTGGAAAGCACTGCTCGCCACATCAAATTCGTAGATGCGCACTGAGCCATCTGGGTCACCAAAGACAGTGCCTTCTAGCATTGGGTAGAGCGTCTGCTGGTCGGGGCTGAAGGCCATTCCTTCATAGCCGCGAGAGCCGCGCAGGTTAGCGAACTCTTCTGCGGTCTCAAACTGTTCTACAACAATTCGCCCTGTCTCAGGGAAATCGGTGAAAAAGCCATCAACGCCCAGCTCAATCAGCTGACGGAACTCCTCGCCCGTTGTTTGTGGCGTACCGTCTTCGTTGAGCGTGAGAAAGCGCTCTTCGTCACGCAGTGTGTAAGGGTGAACTTGCAAGCCCGCATTGTGAGCAAAGTCGACGAGTGGGAAGACTTCACCCGTCAGCTGAGAGGTGATCTCAGCGACGCCATCGCCATTGCCATCAACAGGCTCATCAATACCTTCGCGTAGCAAGATGTTGTTCTTCCAGGGACCGAGACCGTCTGCATAGTTGCTGATGAAGTCGATCACCGTTTGGTTTGCTAGGTCGCTGTAATCTGGTGCAGAGGAGAAGTCAATGAGGTCAACTAGGTCGCCGTAGATTTCTCTTAAACCCGCTTCGTCTAGCTCTGCATTAGCAACGAAGTCGTAAGGAACAGAGAAACCGCCACCGCCTTCGTTGATGAATGAGCCTTCGGTATCGCCGAAGAGTTGAACGAGTTGGAGATTGTCTAGACCGGATTCCGGCAGGAGGTTGTTGCGTAGGTCTAGCAGGTTTGATACTTCAAAGGACTGGATGAAGATGCGATCGCGATCAGTAAATCCAGTATCCACCAGCGTCTGCACCAACGGCTCTTCCAGCGACAGCCCCTGCTCATCGAAGAAAGTAGGATGCTTCGTCTCTGGGTAAATGCCAATATCACGACCGACAGTTGCACTCATCTCCTGAACTAACTCAATCACTTCCTGGAAAGTAGGAATCTCGAACTCGCCGTTGTATTCCTGGTTGCGATAGTCGCGAGACTGTACGGCCCGCATCTGCTTAATCTCGGCCAGCGTAAAGTCTTCTGCGAAGTAGGCAGTCACTTCTTCACCGTCGAGCATCTTTGTAGACTGCCGCTCAGCACCAAAGAGTTCAGCTACATTTGTAGTGTCATCCAAAACAGGCTCGTGGCGAGCAATCAGCACGCCGTCGCTAGTCGTGACCAAGTCAGGTTCAACAAAGTCTGCACCTTGATAAATAGCAAGACGGTAAGCTTCTAGCGTGTGCTCAGGGAAGTCTCCGCTGGCACCGCGATGGCCAACGACAATAGGTGTTTGACCGTTGAGCGTGTTGAAGCGGAAGTCGGGATTGTTTGGAGAGCGCACCGTATCAGAAGTAAGCTTGTCAACAACCGGATCGCCTGTACGAGCAAAGTCGGTAAAGAAGCCATCGACACCAATTTCAACCAGCTGCTGAAACTCTTGCTCTGGAGTCTGCGGCGTGCCGTCTTCATTGAGCGTAAGGAATCTCTCTTCGTCACGCAGGGTATAAGGGTGAACCTGCAAACCAGCAGCGTGAGCGTCATCGACAAAAGAGCCAATCTCACCGGTCAGCTGAGAGGTAATTTCAGCAACACCGTCACCATCTCCATCAACAGGCGTGTCAATGGCTTCGCGCAAGACAAAGTTGTTCTTCCAGGGGCCAGCGCCAGCAGCGTATTGACTCACGACCTGTAGGAACTCAGCGCTGTCAAGATCGCTGTAAAGCGTATCTTCTGAAAGCGCGTTTTCAGCAGCATCGACAAAGTCTTGACCGTAAATAGCAACGAGGTCGTTGCCCTGCTGAACGTTGAAGCGGATATCGTAAGGGACGGAGAAACCGCTGTCAGGTGAGGCACTGTCTGTCGCGTTGCCGTAGAGCTGCACCAGAGGTAATTCACCAAGGCCTTCTGTTTCAAGCTGCGCTTTCAGCTCAATGAGGTTTTGGAACTCAAAGGACTGAATGAAGATGCGGCTAGGCTCAGTGAAGCCTGTTGCCTTCAGCGTTTCAACCAACGGCTCTTCGAGGGAGAGACCTTGCTCATCGAAGAAGGTAGGATGCTTCGTTTCTGGGTAAATGCCAACTTGTACACCAGTCTGCGCTTCTACTTCCTGAACCAACTCAATCACTTCTTGGAAGGTTGGAATCTCGAACAGTCCGTCGAAAGCAGGGTCGCGGAAGTCACGAGACTGAACAGCGCGTAGCTGTTTAATTTCTTCTAGGGTGAAGTCTTCGGCAAAGTAGCCAGTGGTCTCGAAACCGTCGAGCATCTTTGTTGCGATGCGGTCGGGGAAAACCTCGGCAACATTGGTAGTGCCATCGAGCAAGGGTTCGTGACGAGCGATGAGGACGCCGTCGCTGGTAGTGACCAAGTCGGGTTCGATAAAGTCTGCACCTGCTGCGATTGCAGCCCGATAAGCCTCCAACGTATGCTCAGGAAAGTCACCACTCGCACCTCTATGCGCAATCACCAACGGATCCTGCCCATTCAGCGTATTCAAATCCACCGGATTCGGCGTAGCGATTGGCGCTTCTAGTAGCTCACCCTCAGCGCTAAAGTGCAACAGATACGGACCAAACTCTTCACCAATCCAAATGTCGCCATTAGCATCAAAGACAAAAGACTCAATATCAAAGTCACCACCCGTCAAGTTCCGCTCAGCCGTGCCTTCATTGATAATGTCAAACTCAATCAGGTTATTCGGATCAGACAGCTGAACCGTCCCTTGAACTTCAACAGAACCATCGCCCCCCTCAGAACCCACAAAGCTAGGGTCTACCTGATATAGCCGCAGCAAATAGTCTTCACTATTACTCTGCCCGCCAAAGCCATTGTCAGACATAAACCAGAACTGGCCGCCATCGCTACCCGGCGAAAACTGCACCGCGCTAAAGCCCTGTACCGGCTGCCCTTCAAAAGGCCCGGTTCTACCGTTACCGCTAATCGGCTGAATGCGACCCTTCGCATCAATTCGGCCATTGTCATTACCTGAAGAAGGCCCATCTGCAAACGTATCTGCCGGCAAGGACGCAAAGCCAACTAGCGTGTTCTTAGCCTGCGGCGTATCGCCGAACAAATCTTCAACAGCAACCAGCTCATCGTCGAACTGCACGAACTCAATGTTTGAGAGCGTGTCTTTTCCTCTGTTGTTGTCTCCACCGCCACGAACAATAAACTGCTCGGCTGTGCCTTCTAGCTTAAAATCAGCTCTGTTGCCAACAAAGACTGCCGTGTCAATCCCGTCGCCTCCATCCAAGGTATCTGGGCCGTTGCCACCCGTCAGCCGGTCATCGCCTGCACCACCAAACAGCGTATCTCTACCGCTTCCACCTTCCAGGACGTCGTTACCGTCACCGCCAGAGAGGTCGTCAATCCCATCGCCGCCTTGCAGCGTGTCATCACCGACGCCACCGGAGAGAGTGTCTTTACCTTTACCAGCAGAAAGCGTGTCGTTACCATCGCCTCCCAGTAGCTCATCTCTAGCGTTCGTCCCCGTCAAAACTTTGTCTTCAGTCATGGTAATGCCCTGTGCGTTTACTTCAAATTGGCTCAGAATCACTGGTGTCTGGTTGATAATGGCATCAGGATCTGCCAGTAATTCTTCTTCGGTATAGCCATCGATGCCCCAAGTGGTCACCGTCAGCTTTTGGGTCTCGGCGTCTACATCAAACTCCGCCCAGCTAAAGCTGTGACCCACGTAGTAGTCGCCCTGCAACAATGTTGCATCTATCTTGCCGTCAGCCTGGGCAAGGTTGTTGTCTAGGCCAATGGGGTCGTAGCCCAGCGGCGCTAGCAGCGTGTCATTGATAGCCGCCTTCACAAAGTCGTCTTTGTCATTGACTTCGCTATCCGCATCTGGCGCGATTGGCAAACTATCGTAAAAAGCCCGCAGCTCAGGATTCTCTGAGGTAAACAGCTGCCCTAAGAACTTACCCGTTGGGTCTTCGTAAGCCACCGCGCCCGTGGTGATTTCCCATACGCTCGTCGCAATCTGCTCACCAAAAGGCGCTTCCTGATAGGTGAGATTGTTCACCGATGTCATGTGAACGTCAGCAGCAACAAATACAACGTTCTCAATGTTGTTATCTTCTACAAACTTCAAAATCTCAGTTCTCTCAGCGTTGTAGCCTTCGTAAGCATCGGTGTTAATGCCTGGGAAGAGATTTTGAATCGGCTCAGGAATCATCACAAACTTCCAGGTAATCTCAGAAGCTTGAGCGTCTAGTAAGTCTTGCTTGAATTCGTCTAGCTGAATATCGCCGAGCAAAGTACGCCCCGGCGTAAATGTGGCCGCTAGCGTAGTGCCTACTTGATTCGGATCAGTAAAATCTGCTGGTGGCGGAACTGCAACATCTCTAAAGGAACGAGTGTCTAGCTGGAAGGAAGCCGCGTCACTACCAAACGTGTTGTAGCGGTAAAGCTTACGTTCACCAGAGGTAACTACATCACCGGTTTCACCGTAGAACTCGTCGCGCAGCGGATTGTACTCTTGATAAACTTGCAGACCGTTTTCGTACAGCGTGCTGTCGTTGATTAGCGCGTTAGGGTCATCGTCTGGGAAAGCATTCGTAAAGCGCTCATCTGTACCAATGAGCTGGCCGCCAGCAAAGTCGTTCGTAACTTCGTGGTCGTCAATCGTGCCGTATACCGCAGTAGAAGAGCGAACCTCTGCCCAGTAGTTTTCGCCAAAGCGATCGCCATACACTTCATCGTGCTTCGCTCGAAACTCATTAATTGTTACAGCCTGCTCTTTCACAGTGCCATCAGGATTGAGCACCGCTGGCGAACCGTCGTCTGCATAAATCGTGTCTCCATGCAGCAAAAAGAAGTCCAAATTCTTTTCGGCTACATTCTTAATTGCAGAATAAGGCGCAAGCTCACCGCGCCAGTCACCCACCGCACCAAAGTTGAGACCGGCATGCTCATCCAGCTCAGCTGGCGTTGCAAACCGACCGACCTCACTATCACCAGCAGCATCTACAACCCGGTAAAAGTATTCAGTACCCCCAGCAAGCCCATCTACCGCCACCTTCACTGGCTGAGTAACATCGGTTATCGTCGCTGAGGCAGTTCCAATAATCTCCGAAAAATCTTCTGTCGTGGCGTATTCAAATGTCACGTCACCAGGGAATGTACTACGTGCCCACAGCACAACAGAATCTTGAGTCACGTCACCGCTGGCAACGCCATTGACTAAAGACTGTGCCGAGGGGTTGCGCGGGTCAAAGCTTGCCGTATCGACATCCAATGGGTTGTCAAAAGAGTTAGCAACCGAATCCCAAGGAACAAACTTGAAGTTGGTGCTGTTGTTTTCAAGTTCTTCCTCGTCTTCCACTACGTTTTGTGGATCGTTGGCACCGTCTTGCAACACCAAGAGACCGTTAGGGAAAGCAGAGCCTACCGGCACGTTAATCACATCTAAGCCATCACTTTCATTCACCTGATCGATCGATCCATTGTCACCAACCGCAAAACTACCCATGTATTCGTTGCTACCCTCACGGCTAAACACCGCATAGGAAGAGTCACCTTGACTGTTGGCAATTAGGTAACCCTGCCCGTCAGCGCCGTAGTAAATGTTCAGTCCCTCAATATCCGGTACGAGATAATCCGCACCAATCGGCTGAACCACTTGATGGTCATTACCACCATTCGGTTCGGCAGAATACTTGAGAATACCGACTTCCTCTTCGAGCGCGACGTAGAGGAATCCTAGCTCTTGGTCGACAACAATCCCTTCCGACTGAGAATCTGCGGCATCGCCCGTCGGCGTCGGCAGGCTCAGCGTACGGACAACATTCGCCGTGACTTTACCCGCCTGTTCTACTAGCTCTAGCTGAGCGACTTCGTTGCCATCTGCCTGAGTCACAAAGGCATAGGAAGAGCCAGAAACAGGACTTGTATAAGTAGATAGTCCGTAGGCAGTAGCCTCACCGTCATCTACACCAAAGATAGTGTCTAAGATGCCATCGGCAGTGACGTCTTCGAGCTGCTGCGTGTCTGGATTTACTTTGAAGATAGCCAGGGTGTCATTGGCGCGATCGCTCACCACCGCCAAATCAACCAACTCACCCCCAAGCTCGAACCCGTACACCAAATCCACATTGTTGTAACGAATCTCTCCAAAAGGTGCAGGCAACACTGTCTGTGTCACATTCCCTTGGAGGTCGAACACGGCTAGCCCACCATCTTTCAGTGTGCCAATCACAATACTCTCATCGCCATTCTCAGGATTCACCCAAATCGCAGGGTCGTCCGAATCACCTAACAGCGGTGTTGTCGCGTCTTCATCATCTTGTGTTAGCGGCGTTTCAACAGTAGGCAGCACAGTCGGAACCGCATCAAAATCAACCGCAAACGCCAGAACCTGGGTCACCTGCGTATCGTTGAAATTGTTATCACTAGCAATAATCAAAGACTGCCGTCCATCTGGCAGCTTAGGTCCAAACGCCAACGCCTCCAAGTTATCTGGCTCAATACCCAAATCCAGCTCAACATCGAGAATTTCACGCTTAGTCACTGCCGGATCAATCACGAAGGGGCCCGGTGCTAAGACATCACCATCGTCTTCAAACGGCTCTTCGCGAAAGAGATCGCCTGTGTTCAGTACATCCAAAGCACCTTGCGTTTGAATCTCAAACAACTTTACGGTATTGCCCTGACCAACAGAAAAGCCTCTCTCTAATGCCAGCAATGTACCGTTGTTATCCGTTGCTAGTAGCTCTACTAGGCCATTTGTACGGAATGCATCAGCTGGCTCAGGCGCTTCTGGTACAGCCTCTACTTCGTATACATAGGAAGCGACTGCTTCGCCTGTTGCCAAGTCATATTTCAGAATGCGCGATAGGCTTGGCTGATCTACATCTGCGTTTGGTCCATCTTGAAACAGTGCATTCTCAGTCGCGGTGTAGAGAAATCTTTTGTCGGGCGTAATCGTTAAGTTTTCAAAAGCTAAATTATTGCGAATGCCGCTAGATTGGTCGGCAGTGGGCTGATAAATCTCTGGAATAAATAGCTCAGAAACAAAGCTACCGTCTAGCTCGATCTCTCTAATAAAAGGTGAAATTAATTGATTCGCATCGCCTTCAGAAGAAACATACAGCGTACCGTCTTCTGTTAGCGCTAGGCCTTCAGGGTCTAGCGCCCCGTCGGCAGAGCGGTTTCCCTCTTTATCCAATAAAAAAGTAACATCCTTAAATTCAACGCCGCCCTCACTCAACACGCCCTCGCTCAGATCAATATCGAGCGTATAGAAGCGAGCATCAGAGCTACGGTCATCAGAAAGCGCATAGTAGTGGCCGCTGGCAGAATCGTAAGCAAGGCCAGAAAGTCCACCAATCTCGGTTTGGCTAGCAGTTTCACCAGCCTCATCTGTCTGCGTAAAAACTGTTCCTGTTGGGATTTTGACTTCACCTAAAAGATCAAGCTGACTGAGCGTTAGCCGCTCTTGATTTTCACTGTTCTGCACAAGTTCTTCAGAAATTTCCATCTCAATTGAGTCTCCGCCGCAAGGAATAAATAACGATTGATCATCCTGTTTTTTAAGCACCGCTGATTGCCATTAATTCGCACAATCTCTCGCTCTTAGCTTAAGAGGGCATCGCTTTTTGTAGGTAAAGGTTTGCTTATGGAAACCTTATAAATAGATGTATATGCGGGCTTTATATCGGACAAATTGTTGTCTTCAATACATCGCTATCGAGAAGTTTAACCTTGCCTTATTCGCTTTTTAGGACGCTCTCAATACAGTTGCGATATTGGTCCAAAGAGATTCAACGGCAGAGGATTTTAAGTTTGTTATTTTTTATTTTGGATGTGTTGAAAGCGACATTGTCGATGGGCCTACTGCTGCTATTGGGAGATTTCCTTTCCACCTTTGTTTATCACGTCCCAGAGCATGCCATTGGCCGCTTGCACTGCCGCGTACACCACGAAAGCAAGCAAACCTTTCAGCACTATGCCGTTTTGTCTGGCAGGCCACTGGTGATGCTGGATGGTTTCTTAGGTGCGCTGCCTTATTTTTTGGTTGCGATCGCACTCTATCCACTCTCTCCTATCGGAACCGTCCTTGGCCTCCTCTTCGGAGAATTCCACGTTGTATGGCGACACACGACCAAGATGGGATGGAAAACACCTTTGTGGGTTCAGCGGTTCTGCCAAGCACTGTGGGTTGTGACCCCAGAAGAGCATTGGGTGCATCATGAGAACGGTGCGATCGCATTTGGAGACATCTTCACCTTCTTCGATCAGCCCGCCCAAAAATGGCTAACCACTATGGTCAGCTGGAAAAAGAGAATTCGCAAAGCAACACGAACATAATTACTAAGAAAACATTCCCATAGGAAAAGCCCAAGGAGGAAGTGCCACGATCAATCCTTGGGCTCAAAAATCTAGTTAAACGTTCAGTTCAACAAAATCACGTCAAACGAATCTACACAGCAACAAACATAGACTCAGTCAGCGCATCTACACCCACGTTCATCACGCGAAGTGCAACGTCATCGCCAACAGAAATCAACGCATTCTTACCGCGCTTCTCGATAGATAGCTGACCGAAGGAAACACCGTCCATCATGCCGATCATGTCTTCACCGACTGTGAAGTCCATCACGCGAGTTTCGCTACCGGCCATCATCACGAAGGTATCGCTACCCGCACCGCCCCAGGCTTTGTCCTTACCGAGGCCGCCATCGAGGAGGTCATCACCTTCACCACCGTAAATCAGGTCGTTACCTTCTTCACCAAAGACCTGGTCATTACCGCCGCCACCATTAAGGATGTCGCGAGTAGCGCCACCGTAAATGATTTCGTTAGCATCTGTTCCAGTAATCTCGTCCTTACGGCTAGTACCTCGTAGCTCAACGGGCGCACCACCATTAGCCACATTCTCGTTCACATTAAACAAGAAGATTTGGCCGCCTTGGTCTGCATCGCGCCCTTCAACCTCACCATTTACAATACCGCCAGACTCACCACGGTGCTGTACTACACCCAGCAATGTCTGCTCAGCTAGCGTCTTGCTACCGATGATGTCTTGAATAGTCGTGCCAGTCAGTTCTTCTTTGGTGTAGAAGCTGCCATCTGCTTTTGTCTCAACGAGGTGAGTCACAGTCCAAGAACCAGAGAACTCAGAGCTTGTGGCAGAAGAAAACGTATCAGGAATCGCAGCAACTTCAGCAATCGCACGAGGATTGAGCTTACCACCAGCAACAGCTAGGAGATAACCCTTGCCATCTTCTTTCAGCTGCATAGTCTCGGAGTCGATAGGCAAGATGTACTTGCGCTCACCGTAATCGTTACCCGAATCCTCATCCACGATGAGATAATCACCGTCAGATGTCTTGATCCACTGTAGACCATCAGGCTGATGCGCACGGGCCTCATCAATTTCTAGATGAGTCGCATGAGTGCGTGTCCCATCAGGGTTATTAGGACCGATGGGTGCAGCACCATTGTCGCCAGTATCTAGCGTCAATGCACCATCTACACCCGCCAAAATGCGAGTAACATCTGCCGACAAATAGTCAGGGAGACCATTGCCATCAGCATCGTTGTTCTCAAGCTCATTGACGATATCAGTAAACTCAACGCCCACATGCGCGCTAGGCACAGTCAAAGTTTGAACAAAGCGGTGCTTAGTGATATCTGGATCAGCTGCTGGGTGCTCAGTCTTGCTATCGCCGTTGAAGTACGTGTAGCCATCTGGCTGCTGGTTGGCCTCAACAGTACCATCTGCTAGCGTGTCGCCATCTTGCTCCCACAAGAACACTTCAGTATCCGCAGCTGACTCAGGCGTATCAAATCCATCCCAGCGGTAGGAAGTAGGAATATAGCGAGCGCTGAAGGTATCGGGTGCATCAGCGTTTGTCGCGTACTCATCCAACATCTTGATGTCGGCGTCTACTGTTTCGATGCCTAGCTCTGCATAAGTTGCATCAGTGGCAGCCATTCCATATAGCTGACCATATAGCAAACCGTTGCGACCCAAGAAAGAATCACGATCGTTTGCATCTTCACTGAGCGCATCGCCATTAGCATCTACGCCCTTCTTACCGATGTAAACAGTCAGCGGTGCTGGCTCAACTTCAAGGTTGTAGCCGGCAGTCACAATAACAACATAGTCCTCATGCCCAGAGTTAATTGGCATGAGCTTCTCGTAACCACTCTGGCCTAGCGCTGGCGCTGTGTAAGCTACCTCATTGTCAATGTCGACCACCATGGAAGCAAGGCCCATTGTGGTAGTAAAGAAGTCATCGCCTACAGAGCGGCGAGCCTCTTCTTCGGTAAAGCCAGCCGCTAAAGCAGCCTCTTCGTATAGCCTACCAATGTTCCATTCCTCGGCCATCAGCCAGACGTCATCTTCAAAGCCGATGCCGTCGCCATACTTGTTTGCTTGCTCCCAGTAAGCGCCACAGAAAGAGTGGAAGTACCAGTCGGCCAAAGTGAGTCGCTCATCTGCGTCGAACTCAACCAAAGTACCGTCTGCCAGGGTTTGGTTACCCCACTTAGCGCTCAGGTCGCTCGCATCGTCGTTCTTACCATCTACAATCTCGCCAAATACGTTGTAAACCGTATCGAACAGATGTCCTGCGGCCTCGAACATCTCGCTAGAAGCTTCCTCATTACCGAGAAAGTCTGCAAACGCCTCGCGATTGTAATCAATCGTGTGAACGTGAGAGCCTGTGAAGCTCACGCCGCTCTCCATTTCCCAGCCGTAGGTTTCACTAGAAAGTGTTCCATATGACTCAGACTGATACGCCACGCGCACAGTATCTTCATCGGCAAGCCAAGCCGCCTGGCCGTCTGGATAGCCCGTTAGTACGTGGCCGTTGTTTGGGTCTTGCTCGCCTACACTTGCTAGTACCTTAAAGTCGCCATAGGGGAAGTTCGTATCACCACTACCGCCATCCTGTAGGTTCTCGGGTGCATAGGAAGCACCCCCCTGAGGAATCAGCGCTGTAGTTTCTCCAATATTTGCCATGCTCTGTAATAAACCTGCTTAGTATCAAACGTTAACAATTGCGTGCATTTTTTCTTACTCTGCTCAAGGATGCCAAAACAACAGAGTCTAGCTTTCACCTTCACAGACGATCTAACAGACGCCACCCAGCTACATTCGCAACCTTAGATCGCTCCTATACAGGAGATAAGAAAACGCTGAAAATTCGCAACTCGGCTACTCTCTCCTGAATCAATTAACGCGATATTAAGAGCACAACAAATTCTCAATAAGTTCTGGTTATTGCCAATGAGAGTGTTCTAACTATTGCCTATGGAAGTGTTCTAACTATTGACAATGAGAGCCAACACAAGCAGTGTAAGAATCTTTTTATAGGTCGCTTTAACGTTCTAACCATTGCCAGCGAGGGCGTTCTAGCTATTGACAACGAGAGTCAACACAAACAGTATGAGATTTTTTAATAGATCGCTTTGACGGGCTTTTACCCATTTAAAGAAAGTAACAAACGGTAAATAGAAGCTAAAGAAAAACAGTGAAACTAGCCCGTAAGCCAACTTCACTGTTTTCAATTACTGCCTTGCAGGCAATGCTCGTTTTCAGTCCTTATTATCTTGGAGTATCTTGAGTCACCGATGCGATCTTTTGTCGATAGTTGTCCACCGAGTAGACATTCCAAGCTGAATCAGAGGTAAGCTCTAGCACCTTGTGGTGATAATCAAAAAGTGTTTGCCGATGACCAACACTCACATAGACAGACTGCATTTCTGCCAGCAAATTATAGAGATAGCGCTCGTTATCAATATCTAGGGCGCTAGTAGCCTCATCCATCATGACGTAGGCAGGCTGCGACAGCAGTATCCGAGCAAACGCCAGTCGCTGCTGCTGTCCCAACGATAAAACGCTAGGCCAGTCATGAATGGTATCCCATCCGCCAAAGCGATTAGGTAGCTCACCCAGGTTCACCTGTTTCAAAACATCGGCCAATGTTTCATCGGCGCGGTCGTAGTTGTATGGGTACACAAGCTGCTCTCGCAGAGTTCCCAACAGCATGTAGGGTCGCTGGGGCAAAAACAACATTTCGTTAACATCAGGCCGGGAAATCTGACCGTTGCCGTTGGTCCATAGGCCTGCGATCGCTCTCAACAAAGAACTCTTCCCACACCCACTAGCCCCTACAATCAGCAGGCGATCGCCAGGATCAACCTGCAAAGACAAATCTCTCACCAGCGTCTGTTCTGAATTGGGTGTGAGAATAGTCAAATTCTTTAATGCGAGTTGAGGTGACACCTGCGCCTCAATCTCATGCTGATGTTTGCGCTTTTGAGGCAGGGCAGGGTCGTCCATGCACTCATAAAAAGCCCCGAGCCGGTTGATGCTAGCGGCAAATTCAGCAATTTGCTCGATGCGGTTAGTGATCAGCGATAGCGCACCCAAAACCTGTGAGAATGCGATTGATGCCTGTGTAAAGGTACCAAAGTCGGTTTCACCTGAAAAATACAACGGTGCAACAATCACATAGGGAACAATGCGAGTGAAATAGTTATAGCCAAACTGGAACAGATCAATGAGCGATCGCCAAATAATCAACAGATCAAAATTACGAATAGCCGCTATTAAGCGTTCACCAATCTGTTGTTGCTCCGGCTCTTCACCTCGGTAAAAGGCAATCGATTCGGCATTATCGCGCACGTGTACCATACCGTAGCGAAAATTGGCTTCTAGTCGGAGCTGATCGTAGTTGATTTTGATCAATTTGCGGCCTGCAACCACAGCAACCAGCGTGCCGAACAGGGCATAGACGAGTAGCCCAACCGTCAACGATTTAGAAATGGTGTAAAGGATCGCAGTAAATGAAATTAGCGTCAATACAGAATCCAAAATATCCAGCAAGAACGACAGCGTCACTTCCGTAAAGGATTTTATATCTTGGGTAATGCGCTGGTCAGGATTATCGATTTCTGTATTCGCCGCATTGGAGTTCAGTTCATAGTAAGAACGATTTGCGAAGTAACGCTCTAAGAAATGTTCGGTCAGCCATTTACGCCAGCGTAGCGCTAGCTTTAGTCTGACATAGCGATACAGCACCAAGAGCGGAATAGCGCCAATGATAATCCCGGCATAGACGAACAAAAACTGCCAAAAGGTCTCAGGTTCTTGCTGATTCAGCGCGGTATCGACAAACCGAAAAACGTAGCTAATCGAGACATTAATCCCATTTACAGTGAAGGAAAGTAATAGCAGTAACCCCAGCAAACTCCATTGGATGACCTTCTCTCTGAGTCGTCTTCGCAGCCTGTAGACAATTAAGCCAATGATGACTAGGGCCGCGCTCGCGCCATAAGGTGCCCAAGAATTTAGCAGCGCACTCACACGCTCAACCAGCTGCCCAGCCACATTAG
>ERZ1740070.1139-NODE-1139-length-16912-cov-5.238773_pt1 | contig 16912 bp, 3 predicted proteins | sample MGYA00581734_ERZ1740070 | MGnify/ENA primary metagenome ERZ1740070 (study PRJEB43018, sample SAMN04849744) | marine metagenome | isolation source: floating plastic debris | place: Pacific Ocean | collected 2008-09-01 | study: EMG produced TPA metagenomics...
CTTCCGCAAGACAGAACGAACTTTTGCGGACGTTATTTAAAAGAAGACTTGCGAAAAAGACACCTCTAGAGAGTATTCATGGTTGATTCGGTGATTAAGTGTGAGAATTTGGGCAAGCGCTATGAGCTGCTCACACGAAGCCAGCGTCGGGGGAAACATGCGGGTACGCTGCGCGATCAGTTAGCTGGTGGACTCAGCGCGCTCGGCCAAAAGGTGCGTGGCAAAGGAAGCCGACAGAAGGCCAGTCAGGAAGACTTTTGGGCGCTGAAGGATGTTTCCTTCGAGATTGGGCAGGGCGAGATTGTTGGCATTATTGGCCGCAATGGCGCGGGCAAATCGACGATGCTGAAAATTCTCAGCCGAATTACCGAGCCCACGACCGGACGCATTGAGATTGAAGGACGTGTCGCAAGCCTGTTGGAAGTGGGCACGGGCTTTCACGGAGAGCTGAGCGGACGAGAAAATATCTACCTGAACGGGGCGATTTTGGGCATGACCCGAGGAGAAATCACTCGGAAGTTCGATGAGATTGTCGCTTTTGCTGAAGTGGAGAAGTTTCTAGATACACCAGTAAAACGCTATTCATCTGGAATGTACGTGCGGCTAGCCTTTGCGGTGGCAGCGCATATGGAGCCGGAGATTTTGATTGTAGATGAGGTGCTGGCAGTTGGAGATACGGCTTTCCAGAAAAAGTGCCTGGGCAAAATGGACGATGTCGCGGCTAAAGAAGGCCGCACCGTACTGTTTGTGAGTCACAACATGGAGACGGTGCAGTCCTTGTGCAAACGGGCATGCCTGCTGGAAGGTGGGCAAATGGTGGCTCAGGGCGATACGCAAGCTATGGTTAGCCAGTATCTCAGCTCTATGCAGGCGCTGATGGACTCCGGCAAGGGCTCAATCGCCGAGCGGGAAGATCGCGGCGGCGATGGCAGTGCGCGCATTGTTTCTTTGGACATTGAAGATGCAGACGGCAGCCCGGTAATTCGCGCCGATAGCCGACTAAAGGTAACGATTGGCTACCGCAGCGATCAGCCAATTGCTTACCCTCAGTTTTCGGCCACTATTTATGACTACAACAAAAACATCGGGCTCTTTACGCTGTATAGCGAGATGATGGGCGGCCTGCCAGATAGCTTGCCAGCAGAAGGGAAGGTGACCTGCATTACCGAGCCGATTTATCTGTCGCGGGGGCGCTGCTATGTGAATTTGTCGCTGTATCGGGCCGGGGGGCGGGTGCGGGCCGATCGGCTGAGATATGCGATCGCATTTGACGTAGAAAGAACAGATATTTTCGGCAGTGGCATTTTGCCGGACCGCAACTGGGCCATGTGCCTGCGGAAGTATCAATGGTTTGTCGGAGAAGCACCTGAGACGGTGCCAGAAGTAATGGCTGGGTCATTGCCCGATAGGGGCAGTTCTTTTGGGCTACCCGCCAAAATCTGAGCGTGATTCGAGAGTGAAGCTGGTGATCGAACAATCAATGGGGCAAGAAACCATGAAAAAAGTAACACCGGATAAGGCGTTTGCTCCTTTTTTGGAGACAGAGATTGAACAGTCTGTCGCGGCTAGATTTGAAAAGCAGGTAGCTTTGTATGGCGATCGCACCGCCGTACAAGATTCTCAGCAGTCGCTCACCTACATACAGTTCAACGGATTTGCCAATCGCATCGCTCACAGCATATTGACCGAACGCGGCACCAGCGCAGAGCAAATCGTCCTTTTCTTTGAGCAGGGCGTGAACTTTTTGGGCGCGATTTTTGGCGTGCTAAAAACGGGCAAATGCTATGTCCCCATTGACCCCAGCTTCCCCAAAGCGCGAAATGCCTACATCTTAGGCCACTCTCAGGCTCAGCTAATTGTCACCAATACAGCAAATCTGACCGCTGCGCAGACGCTAGCGACCGAACTTTCAATCGAACTGTCAACAGAAGCAGCTCACGGCACAGAAGAGAAAAGCGCACAGCAAACTACACAACCGTGCCAAATTCTCAACATTGATGATATTTCTACCCGCGTTTCCGCTGAAAACCCGGATCTAGACGTTTCCCCCGAAGCGCTGGCCTACATCATCTACACCAGTGGCTCCACCGGTAAGCCCAAGGGTGTGTTTCAGAATAATCGCAATCTGTTGCACAACGCGCGCAACCAGATTAATGCCTTTCATTTAGGGGTGGGCGATCGCATGCCCCTCGTGCATTCATGCAGCGTCATGGGCGCAGTTCGCGTCATTTACAACGCCCTGCTCAGCGGCACCGCGCTCTACCCGTTCGATGTAAAGGCGCAGGGGCTCAATGCATTGCGATCGCTCCTCACCGACGAAAAAATCACCACCTTCCACGACGTCGCCACCCACTTCCGCCACTTTGCCGATATCATTCAGGCCGCAGACGCCATCCCCAATCTGCGCCTAGTTATTTTGGGCGGCGAAGCGATGGCCCGCAAAGACGTAGAGCTATACAAGCGACAATTCCCAGATAATTGCTTACTGTGCACCGGCCTAGGCTCCACAGAAGCCGGCACAATTCGCATATTCATGCTCGATAAAAGCATCGAGATTTCCACCGGGCAGGTGCCCCCCGGCTACGCCGTCGCAGGCAAGGACGTGCGGCTGTGGGACGAAAATGGCGAAGATGTTCCCCCCGGCGAAATTGGCGAAATCGTCATTGAAAGTGAATATCTATCACTCGGCTACTGGCAGCGCAATGACACCAACGCAGAAACCTTTGCCCCCATCGCACCGGGAAGCAAAGTACGTCAGTTCCGAACAGGTGACCTAGGGCGATTTTTACCAGATGGGTGCCTGGTTCACATGGGTCGAAAAGACTTTCAGGTAAAAATTCGCGGCTTCCGAGTAAACGTCGCTGAAATTGAAGCCGCGTTGATGGATTCTGGCCGCCTGAAGGAAGTGCTAGTAGTGGGTAAGGAAAATCATGTAGGAGAGATTGCGCTAGCTGCATATGTTGTACCTCGCCCGTCCGACACCTCTAAACCAACCATAGAAGACCTCCGCAGCGCTGTAAAAAAACAGCTGCCAGACTACATGATGCCCGCAGCCTTCGTCTACCTAGACGCACTGCCTCTCACCCCAAACGGAAAAGTCAATCGCCTAGGCCTGCCCAATCCGCCCGCAGCTCAGCCCGTCTCTTCAGCAGCCTTTGTCGCACCCAACACGCCAACGCAAAAGCGCCTCGCTATCATCTGGCAAACCGTATTGGGTCTGCCTCAAATCGGGATTCAAGACGATTTCTTCGAGCTGGGTGGACACTCTCTTCAGGCCGCTCAAATCGTGGCGAGAGTGCAGACAATCTGCCATGTAGACTTACCTCTTTCCAAACTGTTTGAAACACCCACCATTGCCGGACTGGCCACTGAAATAGAAAAAGAGAGTCACCAAACCGACAGTACGAGCGATTCTCTCTCCACAAACCAGATCTCACCTCGGCCAGCAGGCAGCCTCACCCCGCTCTCCTTTGCTCAGCAGCGGCTGTGGTTTTTACAGCAGCTAGAACCCGACAGCCGCGCGTACCATGTCACTCGTACCTTGCGCCTACGGGGCCCCCTCAAGCTCGCCGCCTTGCAAAAAGCGCTTACGACAATCGTCAAACGGCACGAAGCGCTGAGAACTACTTTCGTAGAAGTTGAAGGCGTTCCACAGCAAAGCATTTCGAGCGCAGGGCCCTTCGAGCTACCGGTCGATGACCTCAGCAGCGACTCACTACAGGAGCAGGCTTCCAAACTCACAGAAAGCCTCATTCGCTCAGCAGAAAAGCCCTTCAACCTTACTCGCGATTTGTTGCTGAGGGCGCAGCTCATCCGCCTGAGCGATCAAGAACATGTGCTACAGCTGGTAATGCACCACATTGCATCCGACGGCTGGTCTATCCGCGTGCTACGCAAGGAGCTAAGCATCCTGTACGCAGCCTATGCCAGCGGACAAACCAATCTCCTCGCGTCGCTAAGCGTGCAGTATGCAGACTTTGCACAGTGGCAAAGGCAGTGGCTCTCGGGCAAAGCGCTAGAAACGCAGCTGACCTACTGGAAAGAACAGCTGGCAGATATTCCACCGTTACTGGCACTTCCCACAGACTATTCACGGCCTGCACAGCCTACTTATCGCGGCGAAGAATTCACCTTTACCGTGCCGCCATCTTTAGCGGACTCGCTAAAGCAACTGGGAAAAGAGAACGGCACCACCCTGTTTATGACGATGCTGGCATCGTTCCAAACGCTGCTGTATCGCTATACGCAGCAAACAGATATTGTCGTCGGCTCACCCATTGCCAGTCGAAACCGCCCTGAACTAGAAGGGCTGATTGGCTTTTTTGCAAATACGCTGGCGCTACGAGCTGACTTCGCTGAGCAGCCGAGCTTTCAGGCACTACTCACTCAGGTTCGCGAGCGATGTCTGGGCGCATATACGCACCAAAACTTGCCCTTTGAAAAGCTGGTAGAAGAACTACAGCCCGAGCGAAATCTAAGCTACTCGCCCATATTCCAGGTCTTTTTCTCGATTCAGGAGTCGGCAGCCACAGCAGATACCGCAGCCGAACTAAAGATAGAAGCTGTAGACGGTGAGAAAGCGGGCGCTAAAAACGAAACCGCTAAGTTTGACCTGACGCTGTCAATGCGATCGCAAAGCAACAAACTGCAAGGCACGCTCAAATACAACACCGACCTATTTGCAGCGGCCACTATTGAGCGAATGGCTGGGCATTTTCAGGCCTTGCTGGGAGCGATCGCAGCCCACCCCACACAGCCCATCACCGAACTCTCGATGATGACCGCTGCCGAATCTCAGCAAATCCTCACCGAATGGACCGCAACAGCAGCAGATTACGACCAGAGCCAATGCATTCACGAACGGTTTGAAGCGCAGGTAGAGAAAACGCCAGATGCGATCGCTCTTACCTTCCCGGACACCACCCTCCCAGCCTCCACACACGCCACACAGCAAACCCTCACCTACCGCCAGCTAAACACCCAAGCCAACCAGCTAGCGCATCACCTCATCCAACAAGGCGTTCAGCCAGACAGCCTCATCGGCCTACACATCGGTAGATCCATCAACATGATTGTGGGCCTGCTTGGCATCCTCAAAGCTGGCGGTGCCTACGTTCCCCTCGACCCCAACTATCCGCAGACGCGTCTGAGCCAAATGGTAGAAGATGCCAAGCTAGATGTTCTCATCACAGAGCCATCTCATCTTGGTGACCTCAGCCCATCGCCTGCCAAGCTCATCGCCCTCGACACCGATCGAGCCCTCATTAGCCAAAGAAAAACAACAAATCCCCGCACGCAAGTAAGTCCGCAGAACCTGGCCTACGTCATCTACACCTCCGGCTCCACTGGCAAGCCCAAAGGCGTAATGATTGAGCACCGCGCCGTCAACAACCTTGCCGACGCGCTTCAGCAGTCGGTCAACATCTACCGCCAAGGCCACAGACTCAACGTCAGCATAAACGGTTCACTCTCCTTCGATACCTCCGTCAAGCAAATCGTCCAGCTGATGCGCGGCCACACCCTTAGCATCGTGCCAGACCCTATCCGCACCGATGGCGCAGCCCTCCTTGCGTACCTCAAAGCACAACAGATAGACGTATTCGACTGCACCCCTTCTCAGCTAGAAATACTCATTGCAGAAGGACTGCTCACACAGGACTTTTCGCTTCACCTGCTGCTGGGCGGTGAACCCATCAGCGAGCCCACATGGAAAGCCTTGCAAGCGGCCAAAAACATCCATACCTACAACGTCTACGGCCCCACAGAATGCACGGTAGATGCCACCATCTGTGAGCTAAATCGCGCGGCAGGCAAACCCGTCATCGGCAAACCCATCGCCAACGTACAAACCTACATTCTCGATCAGCAGCTACGCCCAGTGCCCATTAACGTACCCGGCGAACTGCACATTGGGGGAGCAGGACTATCGCGCGGGTATCTCAATAATCCTGAACTCACTGCTACCAAATTCATCAGCAACCCTTTCGGCACAGGCAAACTGTACAAAACAGGTGACATCGCTCGGCACCAAACCGATGGCACCCTAGAGTACTTGGGTCGCGTGGACCATCAGGTCAAGCTGCGTGGCTTCCGCATTGAACTAGGCGAGATTGAAGCTGCGCTGCAACAGCAGCCCGACATCAAGCAAGCTGTCGTAACCGTTCGAGAAAATACGCCAGGCACTCAGCAGATTGTGGCCTACGTAACTTGTCATGAACAGACCGAAAAAGAACAGGTCGAAAAAGAACAGACCAAAAAAGAACAGACTGTCATCAGTGAGTTAAAAGCGTCTCTTCAGAAAGCTCTACCACAGCACATGGTGCCCGCAGCATTCATTGTGCTGCAAGCATTGCCACTCACTGCAAACGGAAAAATCGCTCGGCAAGCGTTGCCCGCGCCAAAAAGAGAGGCGATCGCATCCACCTTTACCGCACCCCGCACCCCGACTGAGAGCCTCCTGGCCCAAATCTGGGGCAACATTCTCGCTCAGCCAACCATCGGCATCCACGACAACTTCTTTGAGCTGGGTGGCCACTCACTTCTAGCGGCACAAGTCGCCTCACGCATTCGCCAGCGCATGATGAAAAATCTACCGCTGCGCAGCCTGTTCGAGCATCCCACTATCGCAGCGCTAGCCCCCATCCTCGACGGACTCGAGCAAAACAGCGCACCTGAGCAAACCACCACACCACCCATCCTGCCAGCGGGAGACACCGTACCCACCACGCTCTCTTTTGCGCAGCAACGGCTTTGGTTTCTCAATCAGCTAGAACCTGACAGCAGCCGGTATCACATCACCTGGGCCGTTCGCTTGCACGGGGAGCTGAACGTTGGAGCCTTGCAAAAAGCGATCCATAGCATAGTCGAGAGGCACGAAGTGCTGCGGACTCACTTCGTTGTAGAAGCAGGCATACCAGCCATTGCCATTGCGCCTGTCCCCACCAGCTGCACCGCTATCATCGACCTTTCCCAATCGCAGACAACCCTCGAAGCAACCCTCAACCAAATAGCCCAAAAGCCCTTCAATCTGTCTACAGATCTCTTACTGCGTGCCGCCATTATTCGCACAGAAAGGCAAACAGAAGAACAAACAGAAAAGCAAACTCACGTACTCCAGATCGTCATCCACCACATCGCTACCGACGGCTGGTCGATGGAGATTTTCCGCAGAGAACTTAGCGAGCTGTACAAGGCTTACAGCAGCGAGCAGCCCAATCCTTTACTGGCGCTGCCCATTCAGTACAGCGACTTCGCCCACTGGCAAAAGCAATGGCTCACACACACGGTGCTAACCAGCCAGCTCAACTACTGGACACAACAGCTCGCCGACGCGCCACCGCTGCTAGCATTGCCGACCGATCGACCACGCCCGGCGACACCTTCTTACACGGGCGATCGCATCACTTTCACCATTTCACCTGCGCTCACCACCGCCCTCAAAGCCCTCAGCCAGCAGAGCAACGCCACCTTGTTCATGACGCTGCTCGCCGCCTTCAACACACTGCTCTATCGCCACACCCAGCAAGACGACATCGTCATCGGCTCGCCCATCGCCAACCGCAACCACGCCGAACTGGAAGACCTGATCGGATTTTTTGCCAACACGCTAGCGCTACGCACCGACCTCTCAGGCAACCCCACCTTCGCTACCCTGCTAAACCGCGTGCGACAAACCGCGCTAGACGCCTACGCCCACCAGAGCCTACCGTTTGAAAAGCTAGTAGAAGAGCTGCGACCCGAGCGCAGCCTAAGCTACACACCGCTATTTCAAGTGCTGTTTTCCCTGCAAAACACGCCGCGCTCAGACCATTCATTTGCGAATTTACACGCGCAGCCACAGCCAGTAAGCAACGAAACTGCAAAATTCGACCTCACCCTAGCCCTAGAAGAACAGGACGACGAGCTACAAGGCGTGTTCAAATACAACACTGACCTCTTCGATGCGAGCACGATTGCGCGGCTGATTGGGCACTTTCAAACGCTGCTGGGCGCGATCGCAGCCAACCCGAACCAACCGCTCAGCACGCTGCCCCTACTCACCAAGCCAGAACAACAACAGCTCCTCACAGGCTGGAATCAAACAGAACCCACAAGCTGCGACTACCCAACTATTCACGCATGGTTTGAGGCGCAGGTAGAAAAAACGCCGAATGCGATCGCCCTCGTTTACGAAACCCAACAGCTCACCTACCGCGAACTCAACGCCAAAGCCAACCAGCTCGCCCACCACTTGCAGCGTCTAGGCGTCGACACCGAAACCCTCGTAGGCCTCTGCGTCGACCGCTCACTCGATATGATGGTTGGCCTACTCGGCATCCTCAAAGCAGGCGGCGCTTACGTTCCGCTCGACCCCGTGTTACCACAGCAGCGCCTAGCCTTCATGCTAGAAAACGCTCAGGCAACCACCCTCGTCACGCAAAGTTCTCTGCTACCAGCCCTCACATTCTTCCAAGGTAAAACCGTTTGCCTAGATGCCCACGGGCCAGAGATTGACCAACAGTCTCAACAGAACCTTCAAAAGGCACACACCAACAATCTCGTCTACGTCCTCTACACCTCCGGCTCTACCGGTCAGCCCAAAGGCGTGGCTGTAGAACATCGGCAGCTGCTCAACTACGTGCAGGGCATTCTCACTCGGCTACAGCTTCCTACCGGCGCTAGCTACGCCACCGTTTCTACCCTCGCGGCAGACTTGGGCAATACCGTTATTTTCTCGGCACTCGTCACTGGTGGCACCCTGCACATTCTGTCGCAGGAGCGCATCACCAATCCGAATGCGATCGCCACCTACTTCGCCCAACACCCCATCGACTGCCTCAAGATTGTCCCCTCTCACCTCGCCGCCCTGCTCACCGCCACCCAGCCTCAAAACGTCCTCCCTCGCCAGCGACTGCTGCTAGGCGGCGAAGCCTGTAGCTGGTCGCTCATCCGGCAAGTCAAATCCTTAGCCCCTGACTGCACCGTCTTCAACCACTACGGCCCCACCGAAACCACCGTAGGCGTCGCCGCTTGCGAGCTGCAACCAGCAGACGCAGCTCACTCAGCCACACCACCCATCGGTCGCCCCCTACCAAACAGCCAAATTTATCTGCTCGACGCCCAGCAGCAGCTCGTCCCGGCAGGCACGACAGGCGAACTGTACATCGGCGGTGCAGGCCTGACCCGAGGCTACCTCCACCGACCCACACTCACCGCGCAAAAGTTCATTCCCCATCCCTTCAGCGACAGCTCTCACGCGCGGCTATACAAAACGGGAGACTTGGGCCGCTACCTGACCGACGGTCGGATTGAACTCATTGGCCGCATCGATAGCCAGATAAAAGTTCGCGGCAATCGCATTGAGCTCGGCGAAATAGAAGCCAAGCTCAGCCAGCATCCAAACGTACAGCAGTGCGCGGTACTAGCAAAAGCTGACAGCACAGTCAGTCAAAAGCTGGTCGCCTACATTGCCACAGCCCCCGAAAACAATCATTCAAACAATAGTTCACAGCCCTATCGCGCCTACTTGCAACAAACGCTGCCAGACTGCATGGTACCGTCAGCCTTCGTCTCCCTACCGGCCCTGCCACTCACACCCAACGGCAAAATCGACCGTAAGGAGCTGCTAACTCTCGACGTCTCAGCAACAGATTTAGGCAAGTCTTCAACAGATTTAGCAGCACAAATCGCCCCTAGAACATCGCTTGAGAAATCTATCGCGCAGGTTTGGCAAAGCGTCCTAGGCCAGGCAGAAATCGGCATCCACGACAATTTCTTTGATATCGGTGGGCACTCGCTGCTAGCCATTCACCTGATGGCACAGCTGCAAACCCAGCTAGGGTGTGACCTGCCGCTTTCGACGCTTTTCCAGTCACCCACAGTTGCGCAGCTAGCAGCCGCAATCGAAACTCAAGGGCCGGACAGAAAACGCTCTACGCCATCTACTCTCGTCACTCTGCAAGCAGGAAGCACCAACCGCTCACCTATTTTCTTCGTGCATCCTGTCGGTGGCAGCGTTCTTTGCTACGCCGACCTCGTTCGCCAGCTAGATGAAGAACAACCCTTCTACGGCCTTCAGTCCAGTTTTGCGGAAATGGAACAGGCGAAGAGGCAAAACGAGCAGCCACTCAGCCTAGACGCGATCGCAGCCCACTACATCACAGTCCTGCGTACCATTCAGCCCGAAGGCCCTTATCTGCTAGGTGGCTGGTCCATGGGCGGCGTAGTCGCCTTTGAAATGGCCCGACAGCTCACCAGCCAAGGCCACACCATCAACTCTCTAACCCTCATTGACAGCCATCGGCCCAACCCTACGAAAAAAGACGAACAGGATTCAGCCCTACTACACCGCTTCGCCAAACACCTCGCCCTCTCAAAAACCCAAAACCTCGACACGCTCTCTCAGCTCAAGCAGCTCAAGCAAACTCTTCAGCCATTACCCTTCAGCCAACGGCTTAGCGAACTCCTCATCTGGCTACAGGATCAAACCATCCTCCACCCCGACGCCAGCAAAGCCCAACTACAACAGCTCTTTGACACCTTCAAACGTAACTTCCAAGCCGTCAACAGCTACCACCCTCGGCCCTACAGCGGCCCGGCTCACCTGTTCACCTGTCAGGAGCCCATCAGCTCATCGAGCCAAAAGCAATCGGCCCAAACCGACTTCTGGCAGAGCGTCACAGCCGACCTCACGGTCACCGAAGTGCCTGCTAACCACTTCACCCTGCTCCATCCGCCCACCGTTTCCTACATCGCCCACCACCTAAAACACATTCCTCAGTTTAGCCATCTGCCACAATGAACCACTTTTCAGTTTTCACCATCCTCTACCTCACTGCCTTCCTCTGCGAAATGGCAGAAAACTGGAAGCACCCTGGCTTTGCCGCCGCCTTTTTGGTGATAATTTGTGCGATCGCCTTCACCCGCATCACCCGACTGAAATTCTTCATATTTCTCATTGCCTCCACCGCCTACATCCTCCTCTTTCGCTTCCCGGAAGTTGCTAACCACGTCAACTTCATTCTCCTCGTTAATCTCACCTTGATCGTAGGCATTGCCTACTCCTGGCTGCGCCCCACCTGGCAAGATGCAGACTTCTTCGAGATGATCAAGCCACCGCTGCGGCTCTCTATGGTGCTGGTGTACTTTTTCACCGGCTTCCACAAGTTCAATCAAGACTTCTTTCATCCCCAGGCCTCCTGCATTGACGAGTTTCTCTCGCAGTTTGTATGGCTCCTAGACAGGTCCAGGGTGCTTTTTGTGCCGACCATCTTAATTTTGCTCGCGGCGGGAAGTCTTCTATACGCCAGGCTGTTTGGCAATCCACTGCGACGATTTTCTGGAATTGTGCAGAGCGGTATTTGGGTGGGAATTGCGATCGCAGCTGTTTTTCTCGGTCAGCTCATCGGCAGCACCCACGACCTTATCCAAGCCCGGTTCCCTGCGCCACTCATTCTGCTAGTGGCTGGCACCGTCATCCTGTGGGAAATCATCGGTAGCCTCATGCTGCTCTTCCCCAAAACGCAGGCGCTCATGCTTGCCTTCTCGCTAGCCATGCACGCCTCCTTCGCCCTCATCGGCTTCGTCGACTTCAGCGCCTTGGCCGTCGCGTTGCTCTTCACCTTCATCCCGCCCGCCTACCTCAACGTGCTCGACCAGCGCCCCAGCGTCAGGATTGGAGGCGTCGCCACTGTTAGTAGAGCCCACGCCTACCTCTCTATTTTGCTAGTAGGCTTCTTCTTCGGTGGCATCCACCACAAAATCTATCCGATCTACGGCCCCAAAATTCTCACCGCACTCTTCATTAGCGGCATGTTCTTTTTGGTAGCGACCATCGTCTTTTACTGGCCAATTTTGGTCAGACTTTGCGCCGCAAACCGGTTGCCCTGGACTGGCGTGCCGCTTTTATCTAGCGCTTCTACAACAGCCCAATCCGGGCAAGGTCACCGCGCCTTAGTTCTCTTTTCTGCGAGCATCATTCTGCTGTTTGGCCTTAGCCCCTACCTAGGACTGCGCACAGCAGGCACCTTCTCCATGTTCAGCAACTTAAAAACAGAAGGTGAATACTCCAATCACTTCCTGCTTGGGCAAAATCAGCTCAAGCTGTGGGGCTATCAGGAAGATGTTGTCGAGGTACTCGAAATTGATGATGAAACAGCCCGACTAGGGCATAAGTACAGGCCCTTAAAAGGGTACAAGCTACCCGTCGTTGAGTTTAGAAAGCTCGTACACAAATGGACAGAAGCGAACTACACCGTACCCATTCGCTTTGTGCACAACGGCGTGGAGTACGCGAGTGCAGACATTGTGAATGACCCCACCTGGAAAACGCCAAACCGCACCTGGGAGACCTACCTGATGGATTTCAGAATTATTCAGCCGGATGGTGCCAATCAATGTCGGTGGTAAACAGATCTCACAACGAACTCTAACAACCCTCCAACCAAAACCCAACCAAAGATGGCATCTACTCAAACACAGCTCTCTGCTAGCAACCAGAAAACTGCCGTCCAGGCAAATAGTGCGCAGCCTGCGGGTTCGTTAGAGCAGGCCATCGATTCCTCTGTAGAAGCTGCTGAGCTCACCTCTCAAAAAAGCGCTGCGATCGCCCACGGCCCCACCCTACAAATTCCACCCGGCAGTCCCACAACCTTCACCCAAATCATCCACCGGGCAACCCAACAGCACCCCACCCGCGAGATTGTCTTCATCAAGCCAGACGGCAGCGAACATATTCAGACCTACGCCACCCTCAAAACCCAGGCAGAAAGACTCCTCGCAGGCCTTCGCAGTCTGAGCCTTCAGCCCGGCGATCTCGTCATTCTATACGCGGTCGATCGCGACTTCATCGCTGCCTTCTGGGCCTGCATCATCGGTGGCTTCGTCCCCGTACCACTCACCCCAAACCCCAAGCGACAGGCAGAAACCGAGGCCAAACTCAAGCACGCCTGGAACACACTCAAACAGCCCCTCATACTCGCTTCTGCATCGCTGCTAACCGACAAAACTCTCGATGTATCTTCCACAGAAATCTCCGGCTCAACAGTCTCTGGCTCAACAGTCTCTGGCTCAACAGTCTCTGGTTCAACAGCAACAATAGCCACCATCGATGACCTCAGCACCCACGAGCCAGCTCACGACTGGCACCCCAGCCAGCCAGCAGACCTGGCCTACTTAGTGATGAGCTCGGGCACAACCGGCACGCCGAAAGTAGTGGAAATGAGCCACCACATCGTGACAACCCGCTTTATCCGAGGCTATCAGCGCAAGCTCGACCTCACCCGAGAAAACATTCTGCTGAATTGGCTACCCTTCAGCCATAGTGCGGGTCTGCAGGTTGTAAGGCCCCAATGGGACCGCGTGATTTATGTACAAACAGAAGCTGTCCTGCAAAATCCGCTGCTGTGGCTCGACACCATTGAGCAATATGGCGTTACCAATGTGACGTTGCCTAACTTTGCGCTGGGGCTGATTGTAGAAAAGCTAGCGCTGGCAGCGGAGAACGGAGAGGGCAAAAGCTGGAAACTCAGTCACCTGCGCCGAATTGGCGTAAGTACAGAAGCAATCGTACCTAAAACTGCACGCCTGTTTGCAGAACAGTTGTTTCCCTACGGATTGAAACCAAACGCCCTGTGCCCGACTTACAGTATGTCTGAAGTAGGGGCCATTACCAGTGCCAACCGCTGGTCGGCAACAGATATCCAAGAAGGCGATCGCCTCGTCGTTGTCGGCGAGCCAGACCAGGGCTGCTCCATCCGCATCGTAAACGAGCATCAACAGCTGCTTTCAGAAGGAGAAACCGGGCAAATTCAGGCTTACAGCCCAGCTATGAGCCCAGGCTACTATCGAGATCCGGATAGAACGGCGGGCGTTTTCACAGCCGATGGCTGGTTCAAAACCGGTGACTTAGGATTTTTACAGCAGGGCCAGCTCACCGTCACCGGTCGGCACAAAGAACTCATTATTATCAATGGCCGCAACTACCACAGCACAGAAATTGAGGCCGTTGTAGAAGGCATTGATGGCTTAGAAAAAGGCTACACCGCCGCTTGCGCCACTCGCAGCAGCAACAACAATACCGACGAACTGGTTCTCTTTTTTCATCCGCGAACGTCCGACTCAGCAACGCTAAGCGATCGCATCAAACAAATCCGCAAAATACTCAACCAGTCGCTGGGCGTAAATCCGGCATACCTGCTACCCGTTGATAAAGAGACCATTCCTAGAACGGCCACCGGCAAAATCCAACGGCTGGCCCTAAAGAAACGCTTTGACGCTGGCGAGTTTAGCGGCTTGGTCAGCCAGATGGAACAGCTCACCCAGCAGCAACAGCAAGAAACCTTTGTTGCCCCCCAAAGCAAAACAGAACAACAGCTCGCCGACATTTGGGCGACCCTCCTCAAGCGCCCTCAAGTAGGCACCCACGACAACTTTTTTGAGCTAGGCGGCCACTCCCTCATGGCCACACAAGTCGTCTCTCGCATACGCCAGCACACTCAGCTGGACCTCCCTCTACACAGTCTTTTCGCCCACCCCACCGTCGCCGAACTCGCCAGCTTCATTGACCAGCAGCTAGAGCATCCCAACGAAAATGTAACAGCTATTCCACAAAGAGAGCACACCAGCGAAGCCGCACCGCTATCATTCGCCCAAGAAAGACTCTGGTTTGCCCAGCAGCTCGATAAGCAAAACCGCGCCTATCACCTCACCAAGACGCTAAAACTACAGGGCACGCTAGATGTTCCAAGCTTGCAGCAAGCCCTAAGCGCGCTTGTTGCCAGGCATGAATCGCTGAGAACTCGCTTTATTCCAGATGCTGAAGGCATGCCAACTCAGGTGATTGCGTCATCCTGCGACGTAGCGCTACCGTTGGTCGATTTGACGAACGAGCTGAGCCTTGAGGCAAGTGACATAGCACGCACAAACGGTGAAGCCACAGGCTCATCAACCGCCCTAAAATCAGAACAGGCCCTACAAAAGGAACTCGCGAAAACAACAGAACCCTTCAACCTCGCAACAGACCTAATGCTGCGAGCGAAACTATTCCGCCTTCAGCCAGACGCACACGTCCTACATATCACCATCCATCACATCGCTGCCGACGGCTGGTCTATGGGCATTTTCAAGCATGAGCTAAGCGCACTCTACCAGGCATTTGCGGCCGGTCAGCCTTCTCCCCTGAGCACTCTGCCGATTCAGTATGCCGACTTTGCCCACTGGCAGCGGCAATGGCTAGCGGGCGATCGCATCAACACCCAGCTCACCTACTGGAAACAACAGCTCGCCGCAGCACCGCCTGTGCTAGCACTACCCACAGATTATCCTCGTCCAGCGCAACCCTCTGCTGCGGGCGCTAGCATCACATTTGCACTCGCCAGCGAGGTAAGTGACAAACTCAAAACCATCAGTCAACAGAATGGCGCAACGCTGTATATGACGCTGCTAGCCGCTTTCAATACGTTGCTAGCCCGATACAGCCAACAGGACGACATTGTAATTGGCTCACCGATTGCCAGCCGCGATCGCCCCGAGTTAGAAAATCTCATCGGCTTCTTCGTCAACACCCTCGTCCTGCGCACCGACCTCTCCGGCGAACCCACGTTCCAAACCCTCCTCCAGCGCGTCCGCCAAACCACCCTCGACGCCTACGCCCATCAAAACATCCCCTTTGAGGAACTAGTCGCTGCCCTCAAGCCCGAACGCAGCCCAAACCAGTCACCCTGGTTCCAGGTGATGTTTGTCTTCCAAAATCAGCCGTTGCGATCGCTAACCCTCCCCGGCCTCACCATCGAGACCTTCAAACGCGATGGCAAAGCCCTGCCAAAGGCAGATCGCAAACAGGGCAACGCCATGTTCGACCTCACCCTCTTCATGCGAGAAACAGAAGATGGACTCAGCGGCAAAATCGTCTTCAAAACGGACCTCTTCGATTCAGCCACCATTCACCGGATGGCAGGCCACTTTCAAACTCTGCTCACAGGCATTGCAACGAATCCACAAAAGCCGATTTCACAGCTGCCGCTACTCACCCCCACAGAGCAGCAACAGCTCACCGAAAGACAACAGGCTCAAGCCATCGAGCCCATAAATTACTGCATCCATCAGCTGTTTGAAGCGCAGGTGGAAAGAACGCCCGATGCGATCGCCCTCATCGACCCAAAAACAGAGCAAGCCCCCCTCACCTACCAAGCCCTCAACGCCCAAGCCAACCGCCTCGCCCGGCATTTACAAAGCCTCGGCGTTGGCCCCGATACTTTTGTCGGCCTCTGCGTAGAACGCTCCGTCGAAATGGTTGTTGGCCTCCTCGGCATCCTAAAATCAGGCGGCGCATATGTGCCCCTCGACCCTGCCTACCCCAAAGCTCGCCTTGCCGCTATGGTCGACGACGCACAGCCAAAGGTGATTGTCACCCTACGCTCACTGCAAAATGAGCTTCCCACTCTCAGCTGTCCTGTCGTCTGCCTCGACCGCGACTGGCACGAAATAGAACAATCTGTCGCACAGCCACTACAGCAAATTGTTCAACCCAATCACCTCGCCTACATCATTTACACCTCTGGCTCTACCGGCAAGCCCAAAGGCGTGATGATCGAGCATCGATCGCTGGTGAACTTTACCAGGGGCGCAGTCGGTGAATATGTGATTAGTTCGAATGAGCGCATTCTCCAATTCGCCTCCATCAACTTCGACGCCGCCGCCGAAGAAATCTTCCCCGCCTTGTGCACAGGCGCAACCCTCATCCTCCGCACCGACGAAATGCTCGCCTCCCCCCAGCACTTTATGCAGCAGTGCCAGGCGCTCCAGCTCACCGTTCTAGACCTACCCACCGCCTACTGGCACCAGCTCACCGCCGAACTCGCCAATAGCCAAATCGCCATCCCAGCCGCCCTTCGCCTAGTCATCGTCGGAGGAAAAGCCGCACCCACCGAGCACC
>ERZ1740070.1140-NODE-1140-length-16905-cov-9.286053_pt1 | contig 16905 bp, 8 predicted proteins | sample MGYA00581734_ERZ1740070 | MGnify/ENA primary metagenome ERZ1740070 (study PRJEB43018, sample SAMN04849744) | marine metagenome | isolation source: floating plastic debris | place: Pacific Ocean | collected 2008-09-01 | study: EMG produced TPA metagenomics...
GAGGACCAAGTCACCAGGAGGCAAGCTAGCAAAGGCAAGAACAGATTCCGAAGAACACCAGGTAGGCCGTTTCTTATATCCTGAGTCGTTCCAGTGTGTTTTATATAACTATAATCATTGTCTCAAAACCACAACTCAGTCGAACTGGTATGAATTATGCAATAGGGAATGTTGAAAAGTATCCCACAATTGATTATATCGTAGTTTCTGGCCACACGCAGTCAGTGTTAGCGTATATATGTTTGATTGTGTCTGAGTTTTTTAGGTGAATTTGGGTCAAAAATTGCATTTTGGGAATGATGTAAAAATGTTTTATTGTCATTCAAGAAAACTAAATCTCAATTAATTTAGTTTGAGCTATAAATAGTGCCTCGCTGTAAGGTCTATATCTGCAGTTTTTTTTATCTATTAGAGTTGCTTTTTCTAACGGTTTTTCTTAGCAGTTTCAAACTACAATAGCTTGCACATGATAGGAAAACCAAATGTAGATGCATAATCAGAGTTACAAAATCAGGCCTGCAAACATTTTTTCTCTATATTTATGATTAACCAAGATATTGCTGCCCAACACCGTTGTATTGTAAAGCACTCAACTCTTTTTACTTCTCCTATGAATAGATTTTGTTAGTCAAGGTAAGTTTGGCTGATGTCCCCTGTTTTCGTTATAACAAATATGATGAGCTACTAATGACTGACTCAACCAGTCACATGCATGTATAGGAGTCAATCATCGAGTTTTTTTGGAGATAAGGCAACCCTAATGAGTCGGTGAGAGTTTGTTTGAGAAATCCCCTACTGGCTTCGATACAGACCTCGGGCGGAAGTCAGGGCCTCAAGTTGTTGTTCAAGGTCATTCATTACTCATGAAATTTTCTGCAACTTGTGATGTATAAGAAATTTTCTTATCAACAAGTCGGTTATGTTTAATTATCTGTCTATCAAACTAACTCCGGAATGTCATTTACTTTGAGGGTATGGTGTGACGAAATTGGAGTTATCTTATCATCTATTGGAAATCCCCAATAAGCTTTTCAGTCAAATTCTGATTATGGGCTCATCATTCTGTCAAGTTTATTGTGAGCCGATTGGTTTATACTGGGAAATAATTAGAAGGCAACTTAACACATTGTCTTAAAATTGTTTGCTAGCATACACCAGATAGTCATGGTTTGGGCTCTGCCTTGAAGTTATACTAGCGAAGGGCCCTTCTACATCAAATACCAACTATCTATCTAATTAACTGTCCTGCTCCCTCTGCTATCAAAACCTCTGAACGAGTATTCACCGTAATCCCTGCAGGCAAGGTGATCCATGCTTTTTATTTTACACGTTTATGACTCTGTATTAGCCCTGTTATAGTTCTGTTCTGTGTTTAAGTTTTTGTTACTTATTGGTATTTCTTATCTACTGTTTTATTGTTCAGCGTTATCCCATACAGCTGCCTATCTATCCGACACACACTCTGTTCTGTTACTTGGTGAAGATGCTCCTGTTATTGAGGAGTTGGGGTCTGAAGACACTGATAGCTCTGATTGTGAGTTACCACCATACTTCTATTTGTAAGCCTTACCTATCCTGCTAAGCTAAATGAGTTGTATTACCAGAAATTGATACTTAGATTTAGATCACTCTGGGGATAGGAGTGACTGCAACAAGCAGACTGTTGTGTTACATTATGTTAGTAGAAAAAACTCATTATTTGACAAGATTGGCATTTTTGAGAAAAGTGTGCCACTTTTTTTCTGGAGAGTAATACAAGATACCGTTGCTATTTCCTCCAGTGTCTCTATTTTTCATCGAAATCCAGGCATTGATAACGTGTGACCTAAAATGTATCTTACTCCTACTCCTACAACTGTTCATTGGTGTTGGTTTTTTGCTTGTTGCCCTTTTTATTGATGAGGCAAACATATCCCTTGTTTATGACTGGAATGTTAAAACTGCTAAACATAAAATGTGTGTGTACTGTACATCTGTTGTAATTTGCTGTCTTGCCTGTCTGCATGAAATTTATTTATCCCTAGCTGATGAAGATGAGAGGTCTTCTGGCCAGCATGACGGCACTGAATCAAGCTCCCATTTATTTAGTGGACAGGAAATAATCTCTCCCTATCAACACCCTCTAATACCTACAGTCTATCTGACTAGACTAGAGTTGCCTCACAGGATTGCCAAATCAGGTATTGTGCAAACATGTATGCACTACTAAACTTCTTTTTTTTTACCTATGTATTTTACGACCCAAAACTGACTTTTCACTCTTTTCAAATGGCCGATATATCACACATTGGTAGTAGGCCTATACACATTGCTAGATGCCAAATGATGATTATCCTGTGTACAATGTTCAACATATGCATATGGGTTGATATCTAAAGGGTTGCCATGAACATCTATGGTATATTGTATACAATGGCTATGCTCAGTCTCGCACCCTTTAGGTCGGAAAACTATAACCATAATTCCAAAGTTTTCCCCTCTATATACAGGTGAAGATAACTTGTTCTAAATCTAAATAAGCAGGCAGTTCACTTCCTGCTCACACCCATTTCAATGTCTGGAGCAGTATGTTTCTTGGGTCACAGGCCAACTAACCAAACTGAATTCATCATATTAGTACATGCATTTTAACAAGTCATAATGAAGGCAAATGTAAGTGTGTAAGTGTAAATTTAAATGTAATTTTTGTGTTTTGCGTTGAAAGTGTAGTGTATAATGTGCACAATGTTTATTATAGATGTACCTGTCTCTAGCTATTCTGTGGAGTTTGATGACATTGATTTTGGCAAACATGCATGGCAAGAAGAAGCTAGTTCATCTTCAGACGAAGCTGAAACTCATGGTAAGCTTTAAAGTGTTGTTGGGAGGAATTCATTCATTCCCATGGAAGGTGAATGTTGAAAAAAAATTAAAGGAAAACAAACGGAGCTTTTTTACTCTGACTTTGGATTTTTTTCTAAACGACTTATAGCATCTGAAAATGTCAATTAGAAAACTGAATCAAGGAGGAAGATGGGAACAAAACTCATTTGTGAAAAGCATAATCAGCTATTATTCTAAATGCAGCTGACAATTATTATAATTGTTGAGCTATGAATGGCTCATATTTGAATATTTGAAAGTGAAGAATAGACAATTTTATGGTCTACGGTACGGTCGTTGTGTATTCATATCGGCATACACATACATTCAAGCTTTCACTGTTACATTTCATGGTCAAGTCAAGTTGCTTATGCTATGCTCTATACATGGTTCTAGAAATGTCTATGCTCATAGTAAAAGTACCATTTCTTTGTTTAGTGAAACCAGTAGTGAAGACCTATAGCCGCCATAAAGCATCCCCAGCTACAACTTCGACTGTTCCACTGGAGACTGCAGAAGATGTGGGTAGTCCTGCTAGTGTAGATAGCAATGACTCATCCAGTAAAACTGATGGCCATGCAATTGTTAAAGCTCTCAAAGAAAAAATGTCAAAAAGTGGTAGGTTGTATTACATTTAAATGCTCTGCTGTATTCCATGGGTAATCCATATCATGATGACCGCTTTGGAGTTTTCCCCTTTTTGTGCAGGTGCAGACAATCCTAAACTGTTCTCTACGGCTACATCTGATATGTACATGTATATGCCTGACATTATAATCATGAGATATTGGGTATAAATGCAAAATTTCGATCAGTTTTCAAATTCAGGCATATCAATACATGGACGGAAATGATAGTGCGATTGGAATGGGAAATCTTGTTAGAAAGACTAATCAACTTCGTATTCTGAGCATCAAATTACTTGAATGAGTTGATCTTTTACATGGAATTCTTAAAAATATTGATACACTGTTTTCCTGCTTCCATTGACTAAGCTATATTTGTGAATTGAACCTACACTTTAGTGACATCGAATAGAAGAATGCTCGACATCAAAGACTCATTACATAGCAAATCTAACCCTACTCACCTTACATTAAATGTCTGTAGCTTATGTATTTGAATGCATTCAGCTCCACTGATTTCCACCTCAAATTAGGAAAGTTCTTGGTGGCCTACACAGACCTTAAAAAAGTTCTTGGTGTCCTTACTATGGTAAACTTGAATATTTATTACTAAGTCTATGGTGGTTAATATGAAAAAATGGCATAGTTTGAATGCAAATTCTTTTGCTGGCCCTGGGTGTAATGGAAATATTAGACTCCCATTATTCCATCCTAGAAAATGTTGAATAAATCTTATTATCATTTCCTCATTGAAGAACTGAAGCGCAAGATGGATCTGAAGTTGAAACCTGCTGCTACGGAGACCAAGAGACCAGAATCTAAGAAACTCAAAAGCACTCAATCCACCAATGACACAACTAATAAACCAGATATAGACCCGAAGGACAAGCAAGCTTCCAAAGCTAAACCCGAAAAGGCTAGCGTGAAGACACCTGCGTATGAAGAGGTCGATTTGTTTGCATCACTTAGGACTGAGGAGCCTGTCAAGAAGCCCTTGAAGAGAAAACTGTCTAAAAAGCTTCAGGAAGACACAACAGCTAAAACAACAGATGATGGAGGTAATAGAAAAATTAGTACTGGTTTCATTACCAGATACTTGGATTAACCCCTCTATAACTGATGTCAAAAAATTATGCTGATTTGCTTTGGGAATGACAGCCTTATTGTCTGGCAAATGCTATGGACATTGAAGATATTGGCTAAGAAACTTGCTGTCCTGGTTGTGAATCAGTGTACAATACTGTGATCTAAGTAAGTCGCTTGGGTTCGAATCAATAGATTGAGTTATGATGCCAGCGCATTTCCCAAAATAATATTTATTCTTTGTTCTTATGGTTGCAGCTGGAAAAGCAGATCAACATAATAGTACGAGTGCTTCTCTCCCAGCCAAGAAAACCGTCCGATTCAACCTGGATAAAAATACTACTCACACATGGGAAATGGACAACTCAGCTCTGATTGCTGCAAAAAAACGTGTTAATCAGGAGAATGTAAGAAAGGAGGCATTGCCTATGAAGTCTCCTTTTAACTATGAGGAGCTGCCGTCAACACAGACTACACCTGCTGCTGTGGCTGCATCTAGGGTTGACGCACAATCTCTCAAACCTGTAATTGACTCTAAAAAGGGTTATGCAAGAATCCCTGACCTCCCTATGTTCATGGAGAAACCAAAGAGGGATAGTTTACCAGGCACAGTGCCTAAAGAACCTGATCAAGTGGGATATGTGCCTACAGAACCGCAGCCTGACTTGACTATGCCTAAGGCTTTACTAGAGAAACCTCCATCCCTGGTCAAACCTAAACCAGCTGCTGAACCCTCACTCACAGAGACTGTGATACCGCTGATACCATCAAACACAACACCAAAGCCTATAGATGTTCTGCCTGCCATCACAAGCAGTGACTCTGCTGATGATATGGATATAGACGCCATGCTTGAGGCAGCTGAGATACAAACACCAGCAACCACCCCTCAGCAAGCTGCTGCCACTCCACCTACACAAGCTGTCACCACCCCACATGCTCATATAGCTCCAAGTCCAGTACCTCCTTTGAAAGCCAAGCCACCGAAGGCTCCCGCACAAAATGCTCCCCCAGCTGCCATTGCACATCCTCCACCAGCTGGCGTTGCACCTCCTCTACAACTTGCATCATCTCAGGCTACTGCAACCGTTGCTGCTACTCTCAAACCGTCACCTACTCCTCCTGTCAGTCAGCAGTCCACAAAATCTACCAACAAAGCTTCAAAACAAGCTCAGCCTGGTCTCTTGTCAACCTCTGACCCAGAAAAGCTGAAGAAGATGCTTCAAAATCCATCAGAAGAGTTGGTGGAGACCATGACGCACCTCATTTCTAACCTTGTAAAACAAAAAGAGGTGAAGCAATCTGTTAAATCTAGTGTAGCACCTGCAACAGATGTTATTTCCCCAACTGTTCCAACAAACCTTACTTCAGTACAAACCGAAGTGCCAATGGATACAGCGGAAACAACTGAATCATCCTCAGATGATGACTGCTCACGCCTTGTTTCTGAATCAGTAAAAACTCAAAAAGTAGCGGTATCAAGCGCAAAAGAACACCCTGATTATACATGTAATCAAGTAATCAAAAATACAAAGGTTCCTCTGCTGCCAGACCCTGGTCCTGAAGAAATAGAAGGGACAAGAGTAACTTTGTTGCCAGATCCTGAAACATTCAGGGCTAGCAGCAATTATCTACCCAGTGAGCCCTGGTCAGCCATCACTGCATCTTCGTCTTCTGTATCATATGCACATACTGAATCAGCAAGTTCTCCTGGGTGGCCTCTTAGTTCAACGTCACCAGGAAAACAAAGTATGTACCACTCTCATTATCAGCATGGATACTCCAATATCTATCCATTACCCGGCTTCGGATCTCCTGTCAAACAAGCATCTGAAGCATCACAAAATAATGAACAGACAAAGCAAGTCGGTCAAGCCGCAGACCCTGGTAAGGGTGAGAATAATAACGCTGGTAACCCACCTTGGTTTGAAAACAACAGGCCAAGTGCATCAACAAGTGTCCCATCAGCTGACCAGCAGAGCTTGAAGTCACCTATTCAAACAGAGCCTATCTCAGTAATGGAGAATAAAACAGCCACTGTGCCCACAGCTTTTGACAAGACCATCAAAGATATCAATCTTATAAATTTGCCAAAATCCCTCTTACAACCTCAACTCGGAAACTCTTCAGAAAGGGAATCTGCCGTCAATAATCCAGTGTCTGCCCTTCCTGATTTGTCAAATATCAACTTACCAACGAGCCTTGTTAAAGGTTCTGGTAGCATTGTTTCTGAGCAGCAACTGAAGTCCTCTAGTTCTAATGTTGACAAGTTTGAGGAAAAAACAGAAAGTCCGGTAAATAAAACAGACATTACTTTGAAGGTTGCAGTTCCTCTTTCAGCTGTACGATCTAAGCGTGCCTCTCTTGACATTGAGCCGACAGAGAACAAAACTCCCAGTGAAAGCTTAGCTCTGCCAGCACTTCCTACCAATATCATATCAAAACTGCCAAAGAGTCTTGTGAATCCTACTGCACCCGCTATGTCTGAGGATGGGCATGTGTCAGAGGCAAAAGACAATCAAGTAAATAAGCCATCAGAAAATGCTGTTGTGTCTGCGGCTATGCAACTGCCTGTAAGTTTAGTTCTGACACCTGCTATGAGATCTAGGACTTCAAAAGACTCTGAACCTATCGGTTTGGAGAAACAAACGAAAAATATCGGTGAATCGGGTCCCACTAACCTGTCGGATTTGAGTAAAGCTGCTGCCGCTTTTAAATTGCCCAGAAGCCTTGTACTTCAAAAAGCTGTGGATAGCTCTAAGGCTGTAGCCCGACATGACAATCCCACAAACACAGCTGTTCCTGAGGAGGTCAGAAAGGAGAACGATAACCCAGCCATTGATGGCCTCGACCTTCTGAAAGGCATTAAAATTCCTGGAAGTCTTATTATATCTGCTGACAATAAAGAAGTACCAAGAAAATCTGGTTCAGAAGCTCTTCCAAAACCAGCGGATAAAAGCCAGAAAGGAGTAAAGAGGGCAAGGCTGTCCCCAGCTGGCTCTGCAATTAGAACTTCACCTCTGCCAAAAGGTTACATTGCATGTCGATCACGCAGCAGATCTCCTAGCCCAAGACATGCAAGATATCGTAGCCCTGTTCGTTCACATAGTCCTAGGCAAAGTATATCTCCAAGAAGAAGGCGATCTAGATCTCCAAAACGAAGCAGATCTAGGTCGCCATGGAATTCTCGCTTTAGATCATCAAGACGAATTCCATCTAGATCATCAAGTAGTAGCAGATCAAGGTCACCCAGGCGAAACAGATCAAGGTCACCAAGACGCAGCTGGTCACGCTCCCCGAAGCGAAGTTGGTCTCGATCTCCCAGGCGTGGAAGATCACATACACCCCCAAAATCTAGGAGAAGGCAATCCTCCAGTCCATCTAGAAATAAAAGGCGGAGGAATATCTCCCCCCAATCCCATTACCGCAACGTTTTCAGAAGGAGTAGAAGCAGAACACCTGAGCGGAGGCAAAGGAGGAGTTTATCGCCATCCTCTAAGAGGGTTTCTAGATCATCCCCAACTAGGTACCGCAGATCACCTAGGAGGTCCTCAGCAAGTCCAGTAAGGAAAAGATCTCCAGGATCTCGGTCACGAGCTGATTCTCCATACAGCCCCAGACGGAAAGATTCCCCATACAGTCCAAGACGAAAAGATTCCCCATACAGCCCAAAGCGAAAAGATTCCCTACACAGTCCAAAGCGGAGGGATTCAACAGAGAGCCTTAGGAGGAAAGATTCTTCAGATGGTCTTAGGCGCAAGGATTCCCCTCTCAGCCCGCATGGACCAAGTCGTCTTAGCCCCTCAGCAAGCCCTCACAATAAAATAAGGACAGATTCACCTTTAGTCAAATCTCCTACACTGAACAGTTCCAGTAAGCAGTCTGAAAAATCTGCCTCCATTGGCAGCTCTGATAAGTTTGATGCGGGGACACCAGTTGATTCTTCACAGACGTCATTGGCATCATCAGCTCCTAGTGCCAGCACAAGCCAAAGCTCAACTGTCGCAGAAAAAGCCACAGATAATGCCAGGTATGGACAACTTCACTATGGTCTGAAATTTTTTCGTAGACCTCTTTCTGTATGTTATGTATGTTCCTATAAGGCACAGTGCGTTGTTTTCATGGATTCATACGCTTAATTTAAAAGAGCCATTTTACAACGTGGGTGTTTTTATTCAATTATACTTCCTTATTGCTTGATAATAATGAATATGGGATTTTGATTTATGCACATATGCATACTGCTGAATGCATGGGTTCTGTTTCCTTTACTGTGCTTCATGTGTGGTGTGTGTACCAGAGGCAAACATTGGAGCCTCCACCTTTGACTTATGCCTCATGTTTTCTTGTTATTTAGAAAAGCTTTGCTAAGGTAAACAGCATTCCTGTCTCTCTATCTATATAGCATTTTTATGGCCACTAGCCAAGAAAAAATATTGAATTAACGCAGGGACTGACAATGTTTTTCTGATGATTGAACTGCCTGTTAATGGTTGTACACATACACGTGCATCTAGAATATGCCGATGTGAGCGTATATCAGTCACTGCTTAGATCTAAACCAGTCGAGTCCTGCTCTTAAGTCCTCCCTCACTTTTCAATTATCCTATACCAATGTGTATGTTAGGAGAGGCAACACTATAAATAGCTAATTCGTGAGCTTTTGCACCTGAAATTTAGCCTTTCATGTGAGGATTTTTTCAGGTGTTGACTGTTTATGAATAGTTTTATGTATATGTGGCTAATGCTGGATAAAACATCCACTTTATACTGTGATGTCAGATTTATGAGGACTCCGATTATTCCTGGTCAATGGATAATCTGCTCCATGCTACTCATTAACATGGTCTGTCCACAATAATATCATGCTCTTATCTTGATATGTCCTTTTTGTAAATGAAGATCAGATTGAATTTTGTTTTTCACACAACATGTTGCTGCATGAACTAAAGAGTAAGAACCTTTAGCAACCCTTTGAGAGTTTCAGGGACATTCATTATATCTGGATAAGGGCATTTGATTGATTTGTAGCCTCCCCCTCCATCTTTGATAACACTTTCCTTGTGTGATATACTGTTATACATTTTTTCTGCACTGTTTTGTCAAATCTAGCTGTCCAATGCGTCTGAAGTCTATGTTGGCTGTGCTTCGCCATGAATTGGGGAATGCGGTTGCTCTACTTTTACCTTTTCCTTATATCAGGGAAAATGTGTTGGCCTTTTGTCCTCAACAAAAGAATGTGTATAGATAGACACCAATTGGGGCACCGTTCCCTCTTCAGCAGTTGGAATAGTCATACCATACATATTAAGCAGATAACATTAAAATCAAAGACTGGTCAAGCCAAAAAGAGTGAAGTCTGTTTAGCATTATAGCGCTAAAGTCTGCAAAATTTGACTTTGTCAGCCATGCTCTGTGTGTCCCAGGCTAGGGCTGAGCCCCAAAGATAAATCTGTTGAAATTTTTCATATGCAATGCACACCACTGGAAGCTGATCTGGCTCATTTCATACCTCTTCATTGTATGCTTCCTATTTCAAGTCTGTATTGTATTTTACCTTTCTTTCTCCATGTATACATTTTCTCGCACATGCGCAAATTACACATATATCGACAGTTGATTTATTTTTAGTAACATGATTCTTTTCCTCTTTCAGTTCTCTGCTTGAGTCGACTAGCAAGTCCAGCCTAAGTTCCATTTCTGAAAAAGGTATGTGCTCAGTCTTCAATACATTTCATTTCTTCACATTGATTAATGACAGGGATGGGAGTAAATTTCTCAGCAAGTCGAGTCATGTAAGTCAAGTCCTAAGTCACAACTTGACTTGACTATGCTGAGCGGTGGCTTGACTTGACTATGCCTTAAAAACTATTGTGACTTGACCTTGACTTGAATTGATATTCTTCGTGACTAAACTTGGCCCAAAAGACTGGATTGACTTGAGGTAAGTCATGCTATTGTCATTGCCACAATTTGCTATGTATGGCATGTATTGTCCAAAATCAAGTTATTATCCACGTTGCATTGCTTTATTTGATCAAAAATATCACAGGCCGGAATTATTTACATTTGTAAATGTAAGATTTTTATAGCGATTTGAGCAACAATGACAAATGTCAAGTGTGGAGGACCTGGGAACTCGAAATTCGAATAAAAAAAAAGTTAAATCCATTACAAATGGTCAAAAACGGTTACGTAAGGGTTTTCAGGCATTTTGAGTCCAAAACTGACTTCTATGTTGGGCTTATTCTGTTCTTTCATGATTTGGACCAACAGTTTGTTTGAGCTTGATGCCTCTCAGCAGCCACTGCTACTCTAAACCAGTCAAGTCGTATTTGTACAAGCCAAAACAGACCTCCAATGGCCTCACTTTTCTCAGTTCATCAAGGCCATTGCAATGATAACTTTGTTGTTGTTCTGTGGCAAGCCGTACGGATATTGCATGCTGTGACTTAATTTATGACTAGTAAGTCAACTATTTCTGTTCTGACTTGAGTTGTTGTGACCTGACTTGACTTAGCAATCTTTTGAAATGGGTAGACTTGATTTGACTAGACATAATTGTTTTCATGATTTGATCTAGGAGTTTGATGACTTAACTTCATTAAATACTAAGTTATGTTCTACCACCCCTGGAAAATGATCTGATCAGGAGTACATGTACAATTTATTGTAAAAATTGAGGTCATTTCAATATTGAAATATACTGGTACATCATATTGACCTTTGTATCTATCTGTTAACAAGTCTGTAACTTTGTAGCACTCACAAAATGGCAAAAAAGAATTCAGAACTTCAGTATAAGTGATTTGGAGAAGGTACATAAATGTGTCACCTTTCTCCTAAGACTAAACCACCCGGAAGATCCCTCTAGCTCAACAGGTACCTGCTAATATACTGTACAATACAAGATGTTAGATCTTATGCGCGTGTTGTACATTTAGTCGATATTTGATGCTATCTCTTTCTATTTCATGCAAAGCAATATAAGTTTCATAACTTTGTGACTCTCCTTGTCAACCCCTTCCTATGGGAAGAATGAGAGCACTATCCACTTCCAACCACGTAGGCTTCACAGTACAAAATATCTCCAAATGAATCAAAGTATTGATGAGATAGCTCTAATTGTAATTGTAATCGATGGTTATGTTTATTTAATTGCGAGGATAATATCTATATAAATAACTCAAAACAAGTATAGTGGGAAATGCTTCGATCAGATGTGTTATGTGTCGCTTGTCTCATTTAATTGAAGCAGTGTCCCAAATGTGTACCGCATGGTAAGCATCTAGTTATAGTAGTTAAAATGACCTCATATTTGTTGCAATAAAGACTTTCTTATTCACTATGCTGACTTGTAGGCTACGTGGATGCTTTCCTTGACTCAGCTGAAGAGAGGGCACATTTATTTGATATAAACACCCCTGTGTTCAATCACGCTATTGTGAGAGGAGGCGAGGAAGTGGCTAACCTCACAGTGTTTGCTGAGATGAACTCCGAGCCGATCCCAGAGAAGTCTGTTTTCCCTGATGATACCTGCCCCTCTGATAAAAATTGTATGTGTGTACCGCATACTCTGGCTAAAGAACTGCTTAACAAGTAAGTACAACATTGATCATCTTCTTTAAATGGGGTTTTGGAGGAATGTCACTGTTGATCACTAATTAGACTCACCGCTATTTGTTCTGTACATGAAATTAAATAAAGCATGTTAGCTCTCTGTAAACTCACATTTTTTGTGTACGGCAGTTACCCTACAGGAAGGAAATATACAATGGATATAATTTAGCGACTTGGCTCTGATTGGGCAAAATCACCAGAATTAAATATTCGCGAATTATGGCTTGTGAATTTCCATCATATAAGCTATCATTGGGAGATTTCTAAAATTGTAATAATGAGCCAAATTTAAATTAAGCCAATTTGCCATTAGGGAAATAGCAAAATTTAAGTTCCAATGAAAATTTCCTTATTGTACGGTATATTGGCATAGTGTGCTCTGGATTTCTAACCAAATTTTAAACATAGCGCACTTGTTCAAGAAAACTGGCTTTGAAAATTGAGAAGCACTTGGGACTGATTTGAGTTGAAATTGTATAGCAAACAAAGCTGAAGGAGTAAATTTTAGGAAAAAATAAGTGATGCATATGTTCTCCAATGGAATCCCTGCATACCAAATTGGGTACTGGAAAAAAAATTTCATTGTTTTATTGGATAAACAACATCTATATTCAGCGGCATTGACTGTCAATGTGGCTGAGGAGCTAGCCTTGGTATCGCCTCATGTGCATGCATTGACTATTAGTAACTGATAATGTTTTACATTAAATTTTATTGCTCTTGCAAAAGAAGATGTGCTTGTATTTTCCAAAACCTTTTTTTTATTCTTCCTTGTACTACTAATGATGGAGATTGACATAATCATAGAGGTAATACAATACCTCTACGTATATAACCACAAACAAATCTCTTAGGCCTATAGTGCAACAGAGATGCATCATAAATGTCATTGAAATTGATGGCATCTAAAGAATGGGATAACTCCTAAATTGATGAGCGTATATCAAACCTCACACAGGCAGGTATCATGATTTTATGCTTTTATGAACAGTACACTCCAGGATACAGTCACTCAATTTCCCCATTTTATTCAGACATTACGGTAGAAGTTAGATAAATACTGTTTAGGTAGCGCAATGAAGTGGCTAATGCCAGTATTATGTGATTTGGAGTTGCTTGGTTTTTAAATTTATGGTAGTTGATAATGATTATGTTTCATCACATCATTGAGAGTGGGATGTTAATGTGAATGTGCTTTTGATTGTGACGAGCTGGGAGTAGTCAGAGTTATCTTTGGTGGGGAGAGCAGGAATTGCACCTAGATCTCTCACATGGTCGCTAGTGACTATCATAGCTCCCTCATGCCACTCCATTCGATTGACAAAAGCTACAATTTTTTCTTATTCTCAGGAAAATGGGGGGAGTAAAATAAGTTTGTGCTAAATCTTAGTACGTATCTGTCATGTATGGTTGTGGTTTAGAGCCGTCTGTTTATTACATCAAAAGTCGGTCCTCCTTCCCTGTCAATGTGTGAGATTAATGTGTGAATGAGTATTTTTTGCACAACCTTACACCATGCTATCATTCGGCAATAGAAATAGTATTTTTAATTAATACCATCAACACATGTCTCGCATAAAAATAAATACATAGGGTAGGTCGTCCAGTCGGATTAATTCTATTTGTAGGTTAAAAATATATATTATAGCATTCAATATCTCTAGGGTTGTACTGTACATAGTCTGGTCTGCCAAACTCCGTTGTTGTTTTTTGACAATACAGCGGAACGGTAGACGACCAGATGCAGGAGAAGAAACTTGTAACATAGACAAATTACAAAACATTTATATTAATTTATTCAAAGAGGCGGGCCAAAGAAATTTTCATAAAATTGTACGTAAAATATTCCGCCAAAATCCAATCCTACAAAAGGCTTTCATCATCAGTCCCAAACACCATTACAAGTGGCAATCATCCAGTGTAGTGTGTAATACATTCAAATTTCATACCATCAATAACAGTTCACTTCATATGTGTTATGAATTGTACCAAAGATGATAAATTGATAAATTGATTGTACTGAGTATTCTAGAAATTTTCATTGATCCTGATGGGGCCCTGGTACAACTATTTATTGGTAATTTAATGGTTAACCATTTATTGACCGTTTATTGTATTTGAGCAAGTTTCAATAGCCTGTGAGTTGAAAATTTATTGTCCTCTATTAACCAGCATTGAGTTGACAATGATAACAAACTTATGGGGATTCCCTATGAGCCAGCCCTGTTAGCCAATATGATTATAGACTAAGCTTTTTAGCTAATGAATCTATTTTTGGACCAATTGATCACATGTTGCCTAGTTGACTAGTAGCAGTGTCAACTAGTGCCATTATATTTCTGACAATCACTGAGCTCAGTTTTGATTGTAAATCACCCCATGAACTGAAGTTGAAGGCAATTGATATAGTTGGAGCTGGATTACAAGCCCTTCATACAACCCTGCTGTCAAGTTATTTAGATACATATTAACTTGTTTGGTAAGTGCAGATATACTCGGCATGCTGATCATCATGGTTTGTTAACACTGTGTTTGTAGAGATACAACTGTTAGGGAAGGATTCAATGAGTTGGATGAAATTCACACTCTCATTCTTGGTGTGGCTTACAGCAACGCGGATAAAACTGAAAGCTCTGAGCATATTGTAAATATATCACCCACCCCTGATCTGTATAGGCACATCAGACCTGAAGTCATTGACAAAATGGATAGCATAATAAATTCAGGTAACCACATGGCCGTTAGATAACTTTGAATGAAACACGTCACCAAACACATTACTTAAAAATTGTCATGTACAAAAGTCTTTCTCTTGTGATGTGGAATACTATATTTGTAAATATGATCATGTGATATAAAAGGACACTGCTTTGACTTAATAGTAGGCCCGATTTGACTGAAATAAATTACTTGTATTATGTTATAAGCTGAGAAAAGTCATGTTTGTTTTCTTACTGCATGGGCTGATTGAGTTAGATGCATACATGTACATGCTTTGCGCTGTTTATTCGCTTGTTCACATGCTGCTTGTGTGTGTTTAGTGCTATTTGCTATCTCCTTTAAATGTTGAAACGCACCTCTCTGTTGTTATAGCTGTTATACAAGGTCACTCCAATTCCATCTTCTATAAACCTCTACTTTCTATATTAATTACTGGTAGCTGGTGATGGGTCCTAAAAAGATTCTCAAGATATACTACACAACTTGTTATATTGCGGTGCCTCCCAATAATAAATATTTCAAAAATTGAATAATACCTACATTATTATTGAAAAACTGATACGAGTGGCTGGAAAGTTATGCTGTGCAGACGGCTGGAAGCTCGCTTCCAACATGCTGATCTAAATAATTGAAATGGTTTGGTGTTTAGGTGGAATAGTTTCTATGACAGTTTGATTTTTGATATTGTTAAATTCATTATGATAACGACACATAATCTGTCAGTTATACCTTATCAGATGAAAATATACACAAAATTTAATTTGGGGGCATTGCTCAGATTGGCCAAAGTAGCAGATTAGTTATTGGTGAGTTCTGAATTTTGAAGTTAATATATTAGCTGTGGTTAAGGGGCTTTTAAATAAAAACTTTAAGCAAGCCGAACAGGGTTGGATATTCTGGAAAATCTGACTGTGTCGTTTTACAGATCACCCCCAAAACTAAGCCAGATTTGGTCTCAGCATGCCTAAAAACCCCTTTAAAAACCTTTAGTCTGACCATATTGATGGATTTGGATTTCTTTTACCTTTTTTCGTTCTTGGGGACAACTGTCGGTTTCCCGGCACTCAGCATTAGTCCTATCTACCCCTGAAGCCGAAGAGTATTAAAAGCTAGTGTGTGCATGCATACTATACGAAATGCATGATGAATCCATTTGTGTAGTAAATGATGCCCAAATAAAATACAAACCTAATGTTTTACAATGTAGATAGGTTCTTGTTGAGAGCCGTTCCTCTCCCTGCCAAACCTACCTTTCATATGTGATTGACGACCATGAGCAGCCCACTTTGGTGAGATGAAATCTGCATATGGCATGACATCAAGGAGTTAGAATGAGACTTCTTGATGACATTTAGACTGCCTGTATGATAGCAAGGAAACCACAGAATCTTTACTGTTAACTTGGATTTTTACTGTCGTATTGCTGAAATTGAATAATCGGTATAAGCATTTTTAATTCATAAGTCTTTGCTACTCACAATCTTTGGCGAAAATTAATGTCAAGACACGGATAGCAAATATGAAACAATTGAAAAATTATGGTGTAAACTGAGGTATGGTATAATAATTGCATGAAGCATTCTCATCCAACCCTGTCAGGCAATCCCTAATGCTACGTGTGGGTTACCCAACCCGCAAACAAGCATCACTATAATAAAGCAATAGCATACCGTCATCAAATTTGGTACATTGCCCAACATTTACCAAGGATTCTAGGAAATCATATAAAAATCTTTGCATTTACCAATATCACTTTAGCAAATTCGATAGCAGGTATTGGCTGCCTATGTCGGTTTGCAGTGTCAGCATGTGGAGTGCACATCATAACTATGATGTATAGTAGGGAATTGCTGCTACTCGTTTATACAAGCTACGCTCAACAAAGTCAATGACTAGCTTGTCCTCTGATTCTTGATGCAGGTGTTAGAAGTTGGTCCCCATATCGTTTTCAATATACTGCAAACTGGACTGACACCATAATATATACAGACTT
>ERZ1740070.1141-NODE-1141-length-16900-cov-4.728228_pt1 | contig 16900 bp, 18 predicted proteins | sample MGYA00581734_ERZ1740070 | MGnify/ENA primary metagenome ERZ1740070 (study PRJEB43018, sample SAMN04849744) | marine metagenome | isolation source: floating plastic debris | place: Pacific Ocean | collected 2008-09-01 | study: EMG produced TPA metagenomics...
CCGTCCCGCGCAGCGATCTGCTCGCCCACCACGGCGCGTTCGGTCTCTGGGGGCTGCTCTTCATCGCCTGCGCCTGGTTCGGACCGGCCCTCAGCGCACGCAACATCGACCGGGCCGGGCTGATCGGGCTGATCTACGCCGCGATCGACGAAGCGTTGCAGGGCGTGCCCGGGCTGAACCGATTCGTGAGTGTGCAGGACTGGCTCGCCAATGCGCTCGGGATCGTGTGCGCCGTGCTCGCGGCGTCGTTCGCCTCTCGCCTGATGCCGCGGGCCTGACCAGATGCCCACCGAACGCACGCACGACGACGCCCGCGCCCTCGGGCGCAGCACCCTGACGCTCAGCACGCGCACGCTCCTGAGCCGCGTGCTCGGGCTCGTGCGTGACCTGCTGACCGCACGCGTGTTCGCTGACACAGCCGTCGGCTCGGCCTTTGCCGCCGCGTTTGCGATCCCCAACCTCTTCCGGCGCCTCTTCGGCGAGGGCGCGCTCTCGGCAGCGTTCATCCCCGACTACACCCGCCTGAGCGACGGCGACCCGCGCGGCGCGTCGCTCTTCGCGAGCCTCACGCTCGCCCTGCTGGCGCTCGTCACCGGCGCCATCACGATCGCGCTGGAACTCGCGTTGCTCGTACTGCTGATCGTGCTGCCGGGCGATCCCGACCGCGATCTGTCGCTGCGCCTGGTGATGGTCACGCTGCCCTACATGCCGCTGATCTGCGGCGCCGCGGTGCTGGGCGGCATGCTCCAGGCCCGCGGTCGGTTCGCGCCGTGGGCCGCGGCCCCGGTGCTGCTCAACCTCTGCCTGATCGGCGCGACGACGCCGTTCTTCTTTTTCGACGGAGCCGATGCGCGCACGTGGAGCTACGTCGTCGCGTGCGCCGCGGTCGGCGCCGGCGTGCTCCAGCTGCTCTGGATGGCCCTTGCGCTGCGGGGTCTCACCCGCTGGCACGGTTGGCGCGCGATCCGCAGCGCGTGGAGCGAGACGTGGCCCCGAGCCCGCGCCATGCTCATCCGCATGGGCCCGGTGCTGATCGGGCTGGGCACGCTCCAACTCAACGCCCTGATCGACACCGCGATCGCGATGTGGCCCAACTGGGTCGGGCCGACCGCGTTCGGGCGTGCCGTTCCGCTGGACGTATCCAGCAACGCCGTGCTGTTCTACGCGCAGCGGCTCTACCAGTTCCCGCTGGGCGTGTTCGGCATCGCCGTCGCGACGGCCGCATTCCCGATGCTCAGCCGGGCCGCGGGCGACCCCGAACGCTTCGCGCGGGCCATCGCGCGCGGTGTGCGGCTCAGCCTGTTCATAGCCCTGCCCGCCAGCGTCGGGCTCATCATCGTGCGAGAGCCGCTCGTGCGCACGGTCTTTACCGGCAGCGGCGGCTTCAGCGACGACGGCGCGGCGCGCGCGGCCGCGGTCCTGGCGGGCTACGGCGTCGCGGTTTGGGCGTACGCGCTCAACCAGCTCTGGGCCCGCGTCTTTTACGCCCGGGGCGACACGTCGACCCCGATGCGCGTCGCGGTCGCGATGGTGGCGATCAACATCCCGTTGAACCTGATGCTGATCTGGCCCCTGCGTGAGGCGGGGCTGGCGTGGTCGACCGCGCTGTGCGCGATCGGGCAATGCGTCGTGCTCGCGTGGCTCTCGCGGGCGCCGCTCGCGGGCCTGGTGCGCCACGTCTTGCACGCGGCGGGCGCCGCTCTTGCCGCGGGGGGCGGATCGCTGCTGGGCGGCTGGCTCGCAGACGCGTTGCTGCTCTCGCCCGCAACAGGCGGCGCCTGGACCAGCGATGCGATCCGCCTGACAGCGATGGTCGCCGGCGGCGGGCTCGCCTGGCTCGCGGTTGTCCTCGCCACACGCCGACCAGAGCTCGCCTGGCTGCTTCGGCGCGGCTGAGCGCACAGACGCCGACGCTCGTATAATCACAGCCGAACCGGGCGGACCGCCCGCAACCAACGGAGACCGACCGATGCAGAAGACCAACGAGCAGACCCGGACCCGCCCCACCACAGACAAGCTCCGCCTCGCGATCGCCGGCGTCGCGGCCGCCGCATTCACCACACTTGCGCTCGCGGGTTGCAACACCGTGAAGGGCGCCGGCCAGGACCTGCAAGAGAGCAGTGACAACGTCCGAGACGCGCTCAGCGATAATGATTGATCGCGTTGGCACGCGACCTCGCCGGGCGTGTCATCGCGATCAGCGGTGCTTCAAGCGGCATCGGCGCTGCGACCGCCCTCGCATGCGCACAGGTGGGCATGCATGTCGCGCTTTTCGCGAGGCGTGAGGACAAGTTGCGTGGTGTCGCCGAGCGCGCCCGTTCACTCGGCGTGCGCGCGCATGTGGTCGTCGGCGATGCGCAGTCGCCCGACGACAACCGCCGGTTGCTCGACGAGGCTCAGACCGAACTCGGCGGCCTGCACGCCGTGTTCGCCAACGCGGGGTACGGGCAGGAAGCGCTGACGATCGACATGCCGACCGAGGACGTCCGCCGGATGTTCGAGGTCAACTTCTTCGGCAGCCTCGACCTCGCCCGCCAGGCGATCGCGCGTTTTCGCGCCGGCGGGGGCGGGCACGCGCGGCGCTGCTCGAGCTGCCTGGCGAAGCTCGGCCTGCCCTACTACGGCTGCTACAGCGCGACCAAAGCCTGCCAGGACCACTTCGCCCGGGCCATGCGCCTCGAACTCGCCGGCACCGGCGTGCACGTCAGCAGTGTGCACCCGGTCGGCACCCGCACCGAGTTCTTCGAGACCGCTCACTCACTCAGCGAGGGCGGGCTCAAGATCATGGATCGCCGCCAACGCCTGGGCATGCAGCCGCCCGAGCGGGTCGCCCGCGCGGTGGTCTCGTGCCTGCGCAGGCCCAGGGGCGAGGTCTGGACATCGTCCCCCGCCCGTTTCGCGTTCGGCGCCACGGTCATGCTGCCCGGGCTGACCGATTGGGCGCTCAAGCGGGTCATGTCCAAACGCAGGGCCAGGGCGGGGCTCTAGATTCGCTCGAGGAGCACGACCGCGTGCGTCTCGATCGCACGCCCTTCGCCGACCGCGTCGACGCGCTCGTGCGTCTTGCCTTTGACGTTGACGCGCGCGGTCGGCATGCCGAGCAAGCCCGCGAGGTGCGCGCGCATCTCGTCTTTGCGCGGGCCCAGCTTGGGGCGTTCGAGGATGACGGTCGCGTCGAGGTTGGCCGGGCGGTATCCCGCCGCGAGAACGCGCCGGACGGCCTCATCCAGGAACTCCGCGGAGTCTCGGGCCTCGTTCGCCTCGTCGGTATCGGGGAAGAGCTGCCCGATGTCCGGCTGAGCGATCGCGCCAAGCAGCGCGTCGGTGATCGCGTGCAGCAGGGCGTCGCCGTCGGACCGCCCGACCGGCCCCCGGTCGTGCTCGAAGCGGAGCCCGCCGACGACGAGAGGGCGCCCAGGGCCGGCGGGCGCGAGCGGCTCGAGGCGGAGCAGGTCGTAGCCGGGCCCGACGAGGAAATGGGGCGGGCGAGGGGGCTCTGATGGCGGGTCTGCGCGATCCGGCATGGCGTGGGTTGGGTACTCCTGAGGGGCCAGACTGGCTCGGGGCGGGTGCACGGGCCGATACACGGCCTGCGAGAGCTCAGGCTAGCATGGCAGGCAGCGGCCCGATGGGCCCCCTGGAGAGGCGACCGGCATGAAGATGGACTCCAAGACAACGGCTCGACTGCTGGGGGCGTGCGCTGCGGCGACGGTGCTCGCCGGGTGCTCGCTCACCGAGTTCCGCCCCGGCGGCAACATGCGGTCGGACGACCAGTTCACCTACATGTCGACGCCTGATCTGCCTGTGTCGGTCGATCTGGTCGACATCCGCGACAACACAATCGTCTGGTCGATCGACGTGCCGCTGGGCCAGAAGCTGACGATGCGCTTTTACGAGGACGGCGCCCGCGACGGCTCGCCCAACGCAAGCGACGTGATGAAGTGGCAGATCTACGACTCAGAACTGACCGGGACGTTCCTCCGCAACAAGATCGTGGTGCCGCCCATGACCGCACGCCGCCTAGACGTGACCTATCGCGATGCCCCCGAGTACTTTGCGGCGCCCGGCAACATGCCGCCTCCGCCGTTTGACCCGCTTCCCGCGGTGCCCCGCGAGGGCGCCGAGGCCGCGTCGGTCACGCCGGCGTCGCCCGTGTCTCGCTCGTCGATGCCGGTCGATGGGCCGGTTGATGAGGCGGCCGGCGGTGCGGGCGATGGCGCCGCTGGCGGCGTGATCGAGGTCGAAGACGCCGGCGTGCAGCCGCATCAGGTCGAGATCGTCGAGCCCTGATCCGCTGGTCGAACGCGGGCGCAGCAAGCTCGTCAGAACCGGGACCAAGACAACGTCCGAGAACGACGCTGCGCGCCCTCTTGGGTGCGATCGAAGTCGCGATGAATCGTCGAAGGAAAGCCCTGAGCGGTCTTTCGTTCGCTACACTGCTATGAAGATTCTGTGAACCCGTCGAGGGTTGCAAGGCGTCGCGCCGGGAGCAGAGGGAAGCCCCCGGAGCGAGTCTCGACGGGATGAGAACGGCCGACGGTCTGTTCTTGTCAACGGTCGTTTGCCGGGCTGCGCCGCCCGGATCGACCCTCGTTGGGCGGATGCGGATGACCGATGGCGCAGCGACGACCAGACCTCGCGGACGCGTGACTCTTGCGGCGGTGGCGAGGCTCGCTGGGGTCGCCGAATCGACCGCGAGCCGGGTGATCAACGGGTACACGGAGAACTTCCGCGTGCGCCCCGAGGTGCGCCAGCGCGTGCTCGACGCCGCGGCCGAGTTGCGATACCGCCCGAACCCGATGGTCCGCTCGATCAGCGCGAAGAAGACCAACCTGGTGGCCGTGGTCGGGTGGGCTTCCGACGGCGTCAACCGGACGGCGCTGGGCGAGGCGGTCCGCGTCTGCCAGAGCGGGGGCAAGCACGTCTGCACGACGTTCCTCAAGCCCGACAACCGCGGGCACGAGCTGCCGAGCTGGCGCGTCGATGGGGCGATCGCCTTCCAGGTGCGCCAGGAGGAGGACGTCGCCGAGATCGAGCACGCGCGGCTGCCCTACGTCAGCGTCAACGGGCAGGCGGGGCCCGGTGGCGACTCGGTGACGTTCCACGAGGCGAACGGTATGGAGCGGGCGGTCGGGCACCTCGCCGAGCTGGGGCACACCAAGATCGCGTACCTCTACCTCGAGCAGGAGCGCGTGAACCCGCGCGGGTTGCCGCACGGGTCGGTGGGTGCGCGTCGAGAGGCGTACGCCGAGTCGATGCGCTCGCGCGGGCTGGCGCCGATGGCCGGCTGGGACGCGTGGGACGTGCCCTATCGCGAGTACGTGCAGCGAACGGTCATGGGCGACGGGGCGACGGCGGTCGTGGCCTACGACGATGTGATGGCGCTCTACCTCATCCAGTCGGCTTCTGACCTCGGCTTGCGCGTGCCGGACGACCTCAGCATCGTGACGTTCAACGATGAGCTGCCCGCCCGCATGGCGACCCCACCGCTGACGACGGTGGCGCTGCCCGCGGCGGCCGCGGGCGAGAAGGCGGGCGAACTCTTGCTCGAACGCCTGGCGAGTGAGGAGCCCATCCCCCACCGCCACGTGGTGCTCGAAGAAGAATTGGTTGTGCGTCGCTCGACCCGCCCGCCGAAGGCGTAGACCCACGCGGGACGGCTCGGCTCGCGCCGGCTCCGCGCGATACGATCGCGGCGATGCACGCCTTTCGACTCGCTCTCGCGCTGATCTGTCTGCTGCTCGGTGGTCGCCTCGCGCTGGCTCAGAGCGAGGGCGAGGCGCCGCCGCCCCCCGCTGCGACGCCTGTTGAAGCAACGCCTGTTGACCCCGGGCTGGCCAGCGCCGAGGCCTCGATGCGGACCTTCCTCGAGGCGATGGACGAGGTCGCGCTCGCCCGGGACGGGACGGCCCGGAACGCGGCGCTCGATCGGGCGCTCTCGGAGTTCGCGTTCCCGGCGACCAGGCCGCGGGAGTCGCGCGTGCGCAGCGCAAACCAGATGAAGGGCGTGCTCGACCGGATCAAGGAGGTCGACTACGACGGCGACTTCCTCAGCGCCTGGCACTCGGCCGGCGACCGCTTCGTGTACTTCCCCCAGCGCAAGATCAGCGAGCACCGCAAGGTTGCTCCGATGGCGGGCGGGCTCCAGATCGCGATCGCGCGGGGCGATGACGCCGAGTGGCGGTTCGACGCCTCAACGGTCGAGAGCAACGACGAGCTGTTCCGCAGGCTCGAGCATCTGCCGATCGCGTTTGGCTCGGGCGAGCTGGCGTTGACACCGGCGATGTGGCTGCGCTCGCAGGTGCCGCCCGGCCTGCGTGACGCGGCGCTGCTGGGCGTCGAGCACTGGCAGTGGATCGGGCTGCTCTCGCTGATTCTCATCGGGCTGGCGCTCGACCTGATCGTGCGCGCGTTCCTCAGCGGTGTCTGGCACGGGATCGAACGCCGGCGAGGCGAGACGAGCGACCGCGAGCTGCTCAAGAAGACCGTGCGTCCGTTCGGGCAGTTTGCCGCGGCGGTCGCGTGGTACTGGGGCCTGCGGGTGCTGGGGCTGCCGCCGCTGCCCGAGCAGGTGCTCACGGTCGCGGTGCGGGTGATCCTGGCGCTCTCGAGCCTGTGGGCCGCGTACCGCCTGACGGACCTGATCAGCGATTTCCTCGCGCGCCAGGCCGACCGCACGGACACCAAGTTCGACGACCTGCTCGTGCCGCTGCTGCGCAAGACGGTCAAGGTCTTTATCACCGCGGTCGCGCTGGTGTACATCGCCGACGCGTTCGAGGGCGAGATCCTTCCGCTGCTGACCGGCCTGGGCATCGGCGGGCTCGCGGGCGGCTTTGCCGCCAAGGACACGATCGAGAACTTCTTCGGATCGATCGCGGTCATCCTCGACCGCCCGTTCGAGGTCGGCGACTGGGTTGCGGTCGACGACGTGGAGGGCACCGTCGAGCAGCTCGGCTTCCGCTCGACGCGCGTGCGCACCTTTTACAACTCGCTGGTGACGATCCCAAACGGGACGCTGGTGCGTGCGCGGGTCGACAACTACGGACGGCGGCGGTTCAGGCGGTTCAAGACGCACCTGAACCTGACCTACGACACGCCGCCGGCGAAGATCGAGGCGTTCTGCGAGGGCATCCGCGAGATCATCCGCCTGCCCCCCTACACGCGCAAGGACAGCTACCACGTCTGGCTGAACCAGTTCGGCGCACACTCGCTCGATGTGCTGGTCTACATGTTTCATGAGTGCCCGGACTGGGCGATCGAGCTGCGCGAGCGACATCGGTTCATGCTGGATGTTGTGCGCCTCGCCGACCGCCTCGGCGTTGAGTTCGCCTTCCCGACGCAGACGCTGCACATGTACAAGGAAGAGCACGGTCGCGCGCACGCGCCGGCCGATACACCCGCCTCGACCGAAGAACTGGACGCGCAGCGCGAGGGCATCGAGACCGCGCGCCACCTCACGCGGAACCAGCCCTGGCTGAACGAGAGCAAGAAACCCGGACCGGTGCTCTTCACGGGGCGCGACCCCGAAGCCCGAGAGCATCGCGGCGAGAGCGGCGAGTGAGCGCCCGTTGGCGTGACGTCTGACGGAGCTTCGCAATGAGACAAGAACCAGTACGAGGTACCCCGATGCGCACGCTGATCGCCTTTGTTCTGATGGCCCTGGGTGCGGCAGGATGCGCCGCGGCGCCGCCGGGTGGTCTGCGCCCGCTCGAGCTGGAGGCCGACGGGCGATGGATCGGCGCGGGCATCAGCTACGGGGAGTACCGCGACGCGCAGGGGCCGGGCGGCGCGCAGCCGAGCGACGACGAGCTGCTCGAAGACCTGCGCCTGCTCAGCGCGCGTTGGACGCTGATCCGCATGTACGGGGCGCAGAACGGCGAGCGGGTCGCGCGGCTCATCGATCGCCACGACCTGCCGCTCAGGCTCATGCTGGGCGCGTGGATCGAGACCGAGTCATCGCCGGAGGCCAGGGCAAACAACCGCGAGCAGGTCGAGATCGCGATCCGGGCGGCGAACGCGTACCCGAGCGCGGTGTGGGCGCTGAGCATCGGCAACGAGTCGCAGGTGTTCTGGTCGGGTCACCGGACGGACATCAACGCGTTGATCGGGTACATCGAGCACGCGCGAGCCTCGGTGAGCGTGCCGGTGACGACGTGCGACGATTACAACTTCTGGAACAAGCCGGAGAGCCGAGCGGTGGCCGCGGCGTGCGACTTCATCGGGCTGCACGCGTACGCGATGTGGAACAAGCAGACGCTGGTCGACGCGGTCTCCTGGACACGCGAGCAGGTCGAGGCGATTCGGGCGATGCACCCGGGGCTCCCGATCGTGCACGCCGAGACAGGCTGGGCGACGCAGAAGCACACCGAGGGTGAGCAGGGCGAGCTCATCATCGCGGACGCCGGCGAACGCGAGCAGGAGCTGTTCTACCGCGCGTACGTCTCATGGGCGACCGAGGCGAAGCTGCCCCACTTCTACTTCGTCGCGTTCGACGAGAACTGGAAGGGCGGCCCGCACCCCGACGAGGTCGAGAAGCACTGGGGCTTGTACGAGGAAGACCGCACGCCCAAGCTCGCGCTGGACCCGGAACGGGGCGCACAGAGCGAGTAAGCCAGCGAGCGACATGCTCGGCCCGGTAGCGCGGCCCGCTCTACTCGGCGAACATCGCGTCGACGAACGCGTCGGGATCGAACGGTTCGAGGTCGTCCGGCGTTTCGCCCACGCCGACGAGCTTGACGGGGATGTCGGTCGCGGTGCGCACGGCGACGACGATGCCGCCTCGCGCGGTGCCGTCGAGCTTGCTGAGCATGATGCCCGTGACACCCGCGGCCTGCCCGAATGACTCGGCCTGGCGGAGCGCGTTCTGCCCGCTGGTGGCGTCGAGGACGAGCAGCGTCTCGTGCGGGGCGCCGTCGACCTGCTTGCCGGCGACGCGGGCGATCTTGCTGAGCTGATCCATCAGCCCGGCCTGGGTTTGCAGCCGCCCGGCAGTGTCGAGGATGACCACATCGACGCCCCGGCTGACGCCCGCCGAGCAGGCGTCAAAGGCGACCGAGGCCGGGTCGCCCCCCTGCTGGCCCTTGACGAGCTCGACGCCCAAACGATCGGCCCAGATCTCGAGCTGGCGCACGGCGCCCGCGCGGAAGGTGTCGCACGCGCCGAGCAACACCGTGCGCCCGTCGGCTTTGAGACTCGCGGCGAGCTTGGCGATGCTGGTCGTTTTGCCGGCGCCGTTGACGCCCGTGACGAGGATGACCGTCGGCGCGGTGGCGGCGAAGCGGAGGGCACGGTCCTGCTCGGGCCACATCGCTTTGAGTTCGCTCTTGAGGAACTCGAGCACGTCCTCGCCCTTGCTGAGCGTGCCGGCTTTGTGCGCACCGCGGATGCCCTCGATGAGTTGGCGTGTCGCGACGACGCCGACGTCGGCCTCGATCAGACGGCGCTCGATGTCCTTGATCAGCGCGTCGTCGAGCGTGCGCCCCGTGAGCATCGATCGGAGCTGGGCGACGAACGTCTCGCGCGTGCGCGAGAGGCCCTTCTTGAGTGAGCCGAGGACGGATCGGAAGAGGCCCATGTCAGGCGTCGCTCTCGTCGCCGTTTCCGGCGTGCTCTTCGGCGGGATCCGTGGCTGGATCGGCGGCGGGGTCGGGGGCGGGGATCTGGGCCGCCGCGGCGTCTTGCCGGGCGAGCACGGTCTTCAGGATCTTGCCCAGGATGCCGTTGATGAAGCTGGGCGACTTCTCTGTGCTGAACTGCTTGGCAAGCTCGACGGCCTCGTTGACCGCGGCCTTGGGGGGTGTCGCGCCGGTCGTCATCTCAAAGATCGCGATGCGGAGGATGCTGCGATCGACGATCGGCTGGCGCCCGGTGGGCCAATCGGGGGCCAGCTCGAGCACCAGCGCGTCGGCCGTTTTGCGGTCATTCCAGGCCGAGGCCGCGAGCTTGGCGGCCCGCTGACGGTCGCGGTCGGTCAGCTTGCCGGTCGGCTTGGGCAGGCCCTCGGATTCGAGCGACTCGAGATCGCCCAGGGCACCGAGCGCAGCCGCGGGCGCGTCATCTGAGGAGATCGAGCCGCTGTCGAGTTGATAGATCGCGAGCAGCGCGAGGCGGCGGATGTCACGCGGGAGGCTCATTGCGAACCTCCCCGGGGCTTGTCTGGCTTGGAGTCGTTGAGACGGAACTCGATCGCCGCGTCGCGGGTTGCGGCGGCATCGCGGATCGCGGCAAGAGCGGCGGCGGTGTCGAGCGCAGCGGCCATGGCCTCCTCGCCCTTGTTGCCGTGTGCCCCGCCCGCGCGGGCTTCCGCCTGATCGCTGTCGAGCACGGTGAGCACGCCGAACGCCACCGGCACGCCCGAATCGCTCGAGATCCGCGCGACCTCATGGGCCACGGCCCGGGCGATGTGCTCGTCGTGCGGCGTCTCGCCCCGCACCACGCAGCCCAGGCAGACCACCGCGGAGAACAGCCCGCCGCGGGCCGCCTCGGCGGCGAGGGCGGGCAGCTCGTAGGCGCCCGGCGCCTCGACGACACCAAAGTGGTCGGGCGAGCCTCCGCGGCGCGCAAATTCGGCGCGGGCGCCCTCGAGCAGGCGGGACGTGATCGACCCGTTGTACGCGCTGACGACGCAGAGCACCGGGCCAAGACGAGGGCTGTGACTTGTGGGAGCTTCGGAGGCTGTGCTTGGGTCTTCAGGCATGGACCGCGATGGTAGAACCGCCGGGGGCGGTAGGATCGCGGCGTGAGAAGGCTGCTCCAAACGCTCGCACCGGCCGTGCACCTGACGCGGCTCACCACGGCGTTCGCCGCGAGCGGCAACGCGGGGGTTGTTGTGCTGTGGATGCGGGCGGAGACCAGCGAGGTGCCCGGCTTCGGGGCCGGGCTCCCGGGCTGGGTGCTGCTGGCGGCGGGGTCGCTCGCGGTGCTGGGGCTGTACACCTTCGGCGCGGCATTGAACGACCTGCTGGATGCCCACCGCGATCGGGCGCTGCGCCTCGACCGTCCGCTCGCGACCGGTCAGAGCACGGGCGAGCGGTACGCGGTCACGGTCGCGGCGGCGCTGATCGGCGCGGGCATCGGGGCGGCGGCGTTTGGTGCGGCTTCGGTCGTGGCGTTGCTGGTCGTCGCGGGGCTCATCCTGCTCTTGCACGCGGGTGGACGGTTTGTGCCCGGCGCGGGGCTGGTGCTGATCAGCCTGATCTACGCGGGGCACATGCTCGCGCTCGCTCCGGGGCTGGAGTTTCTCGCGCCGGTATGGCTGGTGATGACGCACGCGACGGTGGTGTCGGCGGCGGCGCACCTGCTGGCGCGGCGCGGGCCGCCTCTGACCAAGCGGGGCGTGAGCGCCGCGACCATCGGCTGGCTGGGCTGCACGATCGCGCTGGGCGTGCTCAGCCGCGAGCGCGTCGGCGGGCTCTGGCCCGCGACGATCCCCGTCGAGGCGGCGCTCTGGCCTGGCGTCGCTGCGCTGGTCTACATCGCGCTCGCCGTGCGCAGGGTGCGAGCGCTTGGGGCGGGCCCCCGGGCGGCCGACAAGGTCGCGCGGTATGGCGCGCTGTGGCTGCCGGTCTATGGAGCGAGCTGGTTGCTGGGGGCAGGGCATCACCGCGAGGCGATGCTGCTGGGCGGGTACGCGGTCGCCGGGTTCCTCGGGATGAGCGTGCTGCGCGAGGCGATCGGGCTGGTGCGCGAGCCGCTGGGCTATCGGCGCTGAACGCGGGGCATCATCGGAGCGGCGTCCACTCAGTTGAGCTTGAGCGCGAAGAAGATGATGGTGAAAAACAGGTCGGCCAGGACGATCGCGACGACGCACTGGACCACCGTGTAGGTCGTGGCTTTGCCCACACCGGACGCGCCGCCGCTGACTTTGAGCCCGTTGGCGCACGCGATGATGCCGATCAGCGTGCCGAAGACGGCGCCCTTGACGGTACCGGTCAGAAAGTCAACGATGCCGGCCTGCGCGAGCGTGTTGCTCATGTAGACGCTGTAGGGCACATCGAGGACAAGCACCGTGACGCCCATCGCCGAGACGATCGCGGTGAAGCTCGAGATCACCCCCAGGGCGGTCATGCTGATCGTCGCCGCGAGCACGCGCGGGACAACGAGAAAGCGCACGGGATTGAGCGCGTGGGCCTCGAGCGCCTCGATCTCTTCGCTGACGACCATCGTGCCGATCTCAGCTGCGATGGATGCGCCCGCGAACCCCGTGAGCACGATCGCCCCGATCAGCGGTCCCAGCTCGCGCAGCACGGAGACGCCCACGATGTTGGCGATCTTGTCGCGCTGCCCGAAATCATCGAGCGGGGGCGCGAGCTGGAGCGCGAGGATGAGCCCGACGGCGCCCGAAACGAGCGAGACGATGAAGATGCTCTGCGCGCCGACGCGGCAGATCTGGCTGACCAGCGCGGCCTTGCCGAACCGCACCTTGGGCTGGAAGACGGCCCGGAAGAGCCAGCGCGTCGCCTGGACGAGCAGGTTGACGACCGAGCCGCTGTGATCGAGGGTCTCGACCGCGCGGCGGGTGAGGTAGGCGAGGGGCGCACCGATGAAACCGACGAGCAAGGCAACAGGGTTGCTGCCGGGGCGGCCGGATTTGTCTGCCTGGGTGGTGGGTGGACCTTGGCTCATCGCCCGGAGTATCGCCGATTTGCGCCCGCTTTGCCTGCGCGGCGGCGAGGGAGACTCGCCGCGACGGGATCAGACCGTGAGGGCCTGGTCGAGATCGTCGACCACGGTGAAGAACTGATCGAGGCGGGCGATCTCGAAGATCGCCTTGACCTTTGGGTTCATGCCGCAGAGGACCATGGAGGTGCGGGCGTTCTTGGCCGATCGCATCGACTCGACCAGCGTCGCCAGACCCGAGGAATCCATGTAGCGGACATCGGTCAGGTTGACGACCAGACGAGGGGGCTTGCCCTCCTGCGCGGAGCGCAGAGCCGAGCGGAGGGAAGGCGAATGGGCCATGTCCACATCGCCGACGGGCGAGAGGATCACGGCACCGTCGCGGGTCTCACTGTTGATCGGCATGGCGTCGGAATCGTGCATCTTGTTTGATCGTAGGTCCGGCGTTGCGGGCGGACAGTGCCACTACCGACGCGACGGGGTCGCAGAACGTGTCGACCGGGCGCCGGGGGCGATGCGTGGCGCGTCGGCGGGCTTCGGGGCGCGTTTGATGAGCGTCAGACGCATGCCGTCGCCTTCACGCCTCTCGTAGCGGGCCTCATCCATCACCTCACGGATGATGTGGACGCCAAGGCCGCCCGGGCGGACGTCGGCGAGCTCGCGCCCCTTCATCTTGTCGGGGTCAACCTGCTTCGCCTCGTCTTCGATCACGATACGGAGGCCGTCGGGGTTGCCGTCGGCGTCTTCATCGACGGGCCAGAGGGCGATCCAGATCGGGCGGTCGGTCTTGCGGTTGTAGCCGTGGCGGATGACGTTGCAGAGCGCCTCATCAACCGCGAGCGCGATCTTCGAACAGTCGAGGTCATCGAAGCCCAGACGCCGGGCGACCGACGAGACCAGCTCTCGCGCACCGCTGAGGTACACGGGGTTGCTCATCAGCTCCACTCGGATGTGCGGTCGTTCGCTCATCGTGGTCCTTCTGGCGTGCCCGACCGAGCCGGAGAGCCGGGCGGGCGAGGCCGCTCAGCCCCCTCGGGCCCCGGGGGCTTCTGACGTGGAATCAGATTCGGCGTATTCCACCCAACGGTTCACCGCCTCCCGGCGTTGCCAGTCCGGGGCGGCATGATCGTAACCCAAGGTGGTGCCTGTTCTTCGCTCGAGAGCCCGGATTGCGAGCATTCGCTCGGCGGGCTCTGAGCTGTCGAGCTTGGAGACCAGGCCCTGCAACGACTCGATGTCCTTTTCGCCCGAGGCGTCGACGATCGCGTCCAGGCGTTTGGAGGGCGAGGCCGAGTCCAGCCCCTCTTGCTGCTTGAGGCAGCCGCCCAGGCCCCCAGAGCCGAGCAGGAGGGCGGTCAGCAGGGCGATCGGGATGGACGGCGTGCGGTTGGGCATGCTCAGGACGAGGACTGTAGCCGATGCCGGGCGGTGCCGATCCGGACCGAGGGGTCCCGGGCCGAGGGAGCCGGGCGGGCGTGCGGATGTACCATTGATCGTTGGTTGTGGATCGGTCTGTGTGCCGGGGGACCGCTACGATTTTCGTTCTTCTCAGGTTTACGGACCCGAACCGGAGCCGATCATTTTGGACAAGCTTCCCCAACGTGAAGCCATCGCGATTCTGGACTTCGGCTCGCAGACGGCCCAACTCATCTGTCGACGGATCCGCGACGCGGGTGTCTATGCCTGGCTCGTGCGTCCGGACATCTCCGCGAGCGAGCTCGATCGCCCGGAGATCAAGGGCATCGTGCTCAGCGGCGGGCCGGCGAGCGTGGATGACGCCGGGGCCCCCACAATGGATCCGGCGGTGCTCAGCCTGGGCAAGCCGGTGCTCGGGATCTGCTACGGGATGCAGATCGCGTGCCGGCACCTGGGCGCGACGGTGAGCCGGGCGGACAAGCGGGAGTTCGGGCGAGCGATGCTGCATGTGCGCACGGCCAACGCGCTGTTCGACGCCGTGCCGGAGTCGACGCAGGTCTGGATGAGCCACGGCGACTCGATCACCCACCTGGCCGACGCGAGCCTCGAACCGATCGCCTCGACGGAATCGTGCGCCTTTGCCGGGGTGCGCTCGACCGAGCAGGCGTTCTTCGGCGTGCAGTTTCACCCGGAAGTCACGCACACGACCCACGGGGCGGATCTGTTCCGCAACTTTTTGTATGAGATCTGCGGGTGCGAGGGCGCTTGGAAGATGAGCGATTTCGCCGAGCGTGAGTGCGAGCGTGTGCGTGAGGTCGTGGGCGATGCGCGGGTGATCTGCGGGCTGAGCGGGGGCGTGGACAGCTCGGTCGTCGCGGCGCTGCTGCACAAGGCGATCGGCGACCGCCTGACGTGCGTCTTCGTCGACAACGGGCTGCTGCGGAAGAAGGAACGCGAGCTGGTCGAGCACACGTTCCGCGACCACTTCAAGATCGACCTGCGCGTGGCGGACGCCGAGCGGGCGTTTCTCGGCGATCTCGAGGGCATCAGCGACCCGCAGGAGAAGCGTCGGCGCATCGGGCACCGGTTTATCGACGTGTTCAAGGAGCACGCCGAGGAGATCGAGAACGCGAAGTTTCTCGCCCAGGGCACGCTGTACCCCGACGTGATCGAATCCGGCGGCGGGCACGCGGGGCACTCGGCAAACATCAAGCTACACCACAACGTGGGCGGGCTGCCCGAGGAGCTGGGCTTCGAGCTGGTCGAGCCGCTTCGCGATCTGTTCAAGGACGAGGTGCGGCGCCTGGGCAACGTGCTGGGCCTGCCCGACCACCTCGTCTGGCGGCACCCCTTCCCCGGGCCCGGGCTCGCGGTGCGGGTGCTGGGCGAGATCACGCGCGACAAGCTCGACCTGCTGCGCGAATGCGACGAGATCCTGCTCGAGGAGATCACCGCGGCCGATCTGTATCGCAAGACCAGCCAGGTCTTCGCGGTGCTGCTCCCGGTGCAGAGCGTGGGCGTGATGGGCGATGGGCGGACGTACGAGAGCGTGGTCGCGCTGCGTGCGGTCGAGACGCAGGACTTCATGACCGCCGACTGGGCACGGATCCCCTACGAGGTGCTCGCGCGGATCAGCAACCGGATCATCAACGAGGTGCGCGGGGTCAACCGGGTGGTCTACGACATCTCGAGCAAGCCGCCGGCGACGATCGAGTGGGAGTAGCTGCGTCGTCGATGTTTGGGATCATGACGCCGGCTTGATGCCTGGGATCAGACAGCACAGACGATCGCAGGCTGTTTCCTCACAACGCTTTAGACGCGTTGTGACGCACGAGCCGGACCGGCGCGGGCATCGGGCGGGTGTTCGATGCCGAACCGCATACAGACATCCTGAGGTATTTGTTTGCACAATTTCGTGCGGGCGGGTGGAATGGTCCGCGTTGGATACGCGTTCAGTTCCAACAACCCGGGATGCGGGCGCACGCGCGTTGCCCGCCCGGGCAGACCGATGAACCTGATAGCACGCCAACGACGCGTGCGGGGGATGGATACAGATGATGCTCAAGCTGACAGCAATCACGATCGCGGCGGCGGCGGGCCTGGGCGGGCTGGCCGGGTTTGCAAGCTCGAACTCGACGAACCCCACGCCAACCCCCGCCACGACCGCGGCGACGCTCGCCCCTGCCTCGGCGACGGGCGCCGTCGCCGCGACAGAGGCCGAGCGCTACACCGTGGACACGGTGCACACGAGCGCGCTGTTCCGCATCCGCCACGCGGATGTCGCGCCGTTCTGGGGGCGATTCGACAAGGTGACCGGCAGCCTGCACCTCGACGAGTCGAACATGACGCTCAGCGATGTCGTGGTCGACATCGACGTGTCGAGCATCCACACCGGCAACGGCGACCGCGATGACCACGTGCGCGATGCCGACTTCTTCAACGCGAGGCAGTACCCGACGAGCACGTTCCGTTCGACGGGGTTCAGCCCCGACGGCGAGGGCGGCGGGACGCTCAGCGGCGAGCTGACCCTGCACGGCGTCACCCGCCCCGTGACCGCCGCGGTGCGGGAGATCAGCACCGGCTCGTTCCGCAACTCACCCAAGATGGGCTTTGAAGCGGAGTTCGAGTTCAAGCGCAGTGATTTCGGGATCACGAAGTATGTCGCCGACGACGGGGGCGACTCGGGCATCCTGGGCAACACCGTGCGCATCATCATTGCGCTCGAGGGCAACGGCTGAACAACCGAACCGGACCGGCGGGGCGATGCGAGAGCACCGCCTCGGCGATTGAGACCCGCGCGGGACGGTGCGGGCAACGCTACAACCGCGCCGGCTCCGGCGACTGGGATGACTGATAGCAGTGCGGC
>ERZ1740070.1145-NODE-1145-length-16894-cov-5.349664_pt1 | contig 16894 bp, 14 predicted proteins | sample MGYA00581734_ERZ1740070 | MGnify/ENA primary metagenome ERZ1740070 (study PRJEB43018, sample SAMN04849744) | marine metagenome | isolation source: floating plastic debris | place: Pacific Ocean | collected 2008-09-01 | study: EMG produced TPA metagenomics...
AGAGCGCGCGATCCGGCTCTGGGATGAGCTCAATGCGCTGTCGTCCTACAGTTCCGCCGAACAGCGACGCCTCGCCGCGATGCTCACTTATTGGAGCCAGGGCGTGCAGCAGGCGACTTACATCGCGGCGGTCGTGGTGGGGACGTATCTGGTCTTTGCGGGTCAGTTCACCATCGGCACGATCATCGCCGTAGGCATTCTGACCAGCCGCACCCTCGCCCCGCTCACGCAATTTGCGGGCATTCTCGCGCGCTGGACCAATGTGAAAGCCGCGCTTGAGGCGCTGGATATGGTGTCCGAGGCCGCGCAGGAAAAAGAAGAAGGGCGGTCTTACCTGCGGCGCGAGGCACTCAAAGGTCATTTTGAGCTTCATGAAATGGAATACCGCTACGACGCCGACGGCGCGCCAGTGCTGGACGTGTCTGGTCTGGCCATCGTGCCGGGCCAACGGATCGCGGTGCTGGGCACCAACGGGTCGGGCAAATCCACGCTGCTCAAGCTGCTCGCCGGGCTCTACACGCCCACCAAGGGCCGCGTGCTGGTCGATGGCACCGACATGACCCAGATCGATCCCCGCGATATTCGCCGCAACGTCGGCTATCTGGGCCAGGATGTGCGCCTTTTCGCGGGCAGCTTGCGCGACAACCTCAACCTGACACAGCTCGAACGCGATGATGACCGCCTGCTTGCGGCCCTAGACTTCGCGGGCATGGGGCAGTTTGTGCGGGGGCATCACAAGGGCCTTGATCTTGATATCCGCGATGGTGGCGATGGTCTCTCGACCGGGCAACGGCAATCCATCGGCTGGGCGCGGCTTTGGCTGCAAGACCCGCGCGTGGTGCTCCTCGATGAACCCACCGCCGCGCTGGACCAGACGTTGGAGCGCACCTTGGTCAGCCGCCTCGACACCTGGTTGGGGCAGCGCACAGCCGTGATTGCCACCCACCGCGTGCCGATTCTGGAGCTGACCAACCGCACGCTTATCCTGCAATCGGGCCGCATGGTCGTCGATGGTCCGCGCGATAAGGTCATGGCCCATCTCGCGGCAGGGGGATCCAAGTGACCACGCTGGAGGCGCATCAGGAACAGGTCTTTGCCGGGCCCAGCCGGATCATCCGGCTCATTGGTCTGGCGCTTGTGGTGTTCATCATCTGGGCGGGCTTTGCCAAGGTCGATGAAATCGTGCGCGCCGATGGTCAGGTCGTGTCGTCGTCACGCTCCCAGATCATTCAGAACCTCGAAGGCGGCATTCTTGCCCGGCTCGACGTGCGGCAGGGTGATCTGGTGGAGGCGGGGCAGGTCCTCGCCGTGCTGCAGGATACAAAGTTCCGCACGGTGGTGAACGACCTGCAAGATCAGATTGACGCGCTAGAGATCAAACGCCACCGGCTTGAGGCCGAACTGGACGGCGCGTTTGGGTTTTCCGTGCCCCAAGAACTGGCCCAGCGGTCCCCCGCGATCCTGGCCTCAGAGCGTGCGCTTTTGGATGCGCGGCAAACGGATTATGCCAGCCGCCGTGATGGCGCGCGGGCGATCCTGGCTCAGGCGCAGGACGAATATGAAAACATGCAGCGGCTCTTGAAGGAACAGGTCGTGGCCCAGCTGGAAGTCAACCGCGCCAAGACCGCCGTGTCAGACGCCGAAATCCGCTACAATGAGATCGGCACCCAGTCAGAGCTTGAACGCGCGGAGGAGTATTCCCGCACAGTGCAAGACCTCAGCTCTCGGCGACAGGAATTGCGCCTGGCCCAAGATCAACTGGCGCGCACGGTGATCACCTCGCCGATGCGCGGGGTGGTCAATTCGCTGGCGGTCACCACCATCGGCGGCGTGATCCGCCCCGGTGAGCAGATTTTTGAGGTGATCCCCCTGGGCGAAGAGCTGTTCGTCGAGGCCCGTGTGCGCCCCGAAAACATCGCCAGTGTGGAGCGTGGGCAAGAAGCGACGATCAAGCTGACAGCCTACGATTACACGATTTACGGGACACTCCAGGGCGCGGTGGATTTTGTCTCTGCCGACACGTTCGAGGATGAGCGCGACCCGCGCGCAGAGCCGTTTTACAAAGTGACCGTGCGGGTCAACACGGCAGAGCTGACCGACCGCCAGCAAGAGATCGAAATCCGCCCCGGCATGCGCGCCCAGACAGAGCTCAAGACCGGGTCAAAGTCGATCCTCAAATACCTGCTCAAGCCACTCTACAAATCCCGAGAGGCGTTTCGCGAACCCTAAAGCCAACGCGCCCCGGACTTGATCCGGGGCCTCAATTGTTGTGCTGGATGAGGTCCCGGCGCGGAGGCCGGGACGGGTGTTACCCTGCCCGTGCGATCAGACGTTCCAAGGCACGGTCGAGCACGGTGCCCAGCGACACTTGCTTGTTGCCCATGGCCGCCTTTGACGAAATTACAGATACAAGCCGCGGCTGCCCGCCACCCTGCACCGCAAAGACCGGTGCGCCTGAAGCGCCAAACTCCACCTGGCACGACGTCACAACGGAATCGTGCTGACGGGCCAGGATGTAGCACGGCTGCGCTACGATCTGTTTGGTCTGGCTGAACTTGGTGTAGGAAATGATCAGAACGGAATCGCCCTGCGCGGGGCGCTTTTCGGTCCGCAAGGGCATCACCACATCGCGGCTGATCGGCGAGGCCAGCACCAACAGCGCGAGGTCGGCACCGATTTGCACATCCTTGCCTTTGTGATGGACATATTCGTCGCTGATCACCGCACGGCTGACGCGGCGAACGGCCTTGGCCGTGCCCTCATTCAGGCCCGAGGCAAACTCGATCTTGCGCGGATCGACCGCCCGGCCCGTGTGCACATCATAAAGACAATGCGCTGCCGTCAGCACCAGATCCGGCGCAATCAGCGCGCCGGTGCACATGCTGCGCCCGGATATATTCAGACGTCCCACGGCGTCCCAGCCGGGAACCGTGACAGACGATGCTGACGTGTTTGTAGACTGTGCTGTGGCAGGTCCGCCAAAACACAACATGATAATCGTCAACCAAATTCCAACGCGCATACTACCTCCGATGCCCCGTGGTTAAGTTTGTTCACGGGTCAGGCGAAAATTGGGCGCAAAGCATCTGTTGTTAAGGCAGTTTAGGGAATTGATTGTGGCACACACGGTGCGCGCCTTGGGGTGCGGGCCACGTCAGTGTCTCTTTTGCGTTCTGCGTGAAGGCTCGTGGTCTTTACTGGCGCCACCTGCGCCGGGACCTCCACAGATACGAGGAATTCACAAGACGACGCCCGCATGGGCCGCCCGGGCCCCCACGACCGACCCATCAGACAGGTTTCAAGGCTTGGCAGCAGGACAAGCCGCCTCCAAAAATTGGGCCACGTATCCCCTCTGACATCGGCGGTTCCTCCGAAGGTCAAAGAGGCGCTCCGTAGAAATCAGCCAGCGAAAGGAGAGTGAAGAAGCAAAGGATGGTGCTCAGATTTCGAACAGGCAGTGCGGCGGGCGTGAGAAGCGATCGTCGTCAGAGCGACCCAGGACAGCAATTTTGGTCAGAGCGAAGATTGAACCACCTCTTGAACAAGTCCTTAAGTGCAAAAAGGTCCGAAAACCTATATTCCAGTCGCCAGAGCCGGAACCCGGACCTCGTCACCTCCACACAACCTCCGCCAGGGTTTGACCATGTAAGTCTGTCCCTTGGATTTGAGGTTCCGAAGTTTCGCGTCGTTCAAGGCCATTGGGAGCAGCCTACAATCAAGCAACTTGACCATGCCTCCAAAGCGAGGGCATTCGGCTGGACGGTGGGCAACTCCACCGGACAACCGGGCGCACGAAACCCGGTCAATCTGGGATTTGCGTAAGTAGTTGCTTGTGTTCAGATTTTGAAGTGCGGGGGCGGCGTCGCAAAGGTATAGCAAGCTGCTGACTTTATTTAAAAGAATTTATCGAGAAATTCAAAGTGCCCCCAAATATGCCCCCAAGCGCCAAGTCTGAACACGTTGGCTGGTTCCCTTTAGCTCCAAGAAGATACCTCTTTCGGCCCTTAGCGGGCGCTGGGTGTGCGGCTCGATGCTGCATTGCAGCTTCCCTAGAGCAGACATTGACAGATGGTTGTAGACGCCTCTTCTTTTAACCGAGACAAAAACCTGCCGAAACCGTAGGAGTTATGCTGGGGATTCTGTCTTAGCTAGGAGCTTGATACTAGGTGTGGCGTGGCGCTCAGACAAAAACGGCCGTTTTTGGCCTATGTTCCTAAATCAACCATACTTGCGTTTCGCACTCTAATTCGGATGTTCAAGGTGACATCCGTTTGTTGGTGTGCTTGCATGTCAGCATGACAATTTGCCTGATAGTTCTCGAGACTATGATATGAGCCTGGCGCTATTATTCTTGATCCTGATCAGTGGAACCGCGACTTTCGTGTTTGCGAGATTTTTTCGTAAAAGGTTCTTTTATGTGGAAAACACCACCGCCCCGCTGACCAACTTGGACGTGATAAACTTGCATGCGCTCTTTATCGAAAAGCGGTCGAAGCACGATTATAGTCACCTGATAAAGGGACTAGAATCCAATCCTAGTGAAAGAACATACTTCACAGAGGTGGCAGAAAACGAGCTAGCCTGGCTAAGCATGAATCTACGGATGGCTACGTCATGGAGCAAGATTACCAACACTGCACGAGTGGGCGAGCGCACGCGACCTCCCCCATGATGGTTTGGTATGCCAAGAACAGTTACGCCCCTGAACGCACGGATTCCGGAGCAACATCAAGGCTTATGAGGACCGATTGGCATGCATTCTAGACGAGGCTCCCACATGAGGCACCACGTCGTGCCAGCGCTTTTCCACTAACATCAGCACGCCTGTTCCATGGTCATGGTGCCATGTGTAACCCTCAGGTTTGGCGGAGTACCCAGCAAGCCTGTTTGCATAGCTAATGTAGTCTGTGCTTTTGTTGCTAGTATGTATGACCCTATCGCTCTTGCCCAACGCGTGTCTGGCTAGTTGACTAAACCCTAAAGCCAAACGGCCTTTTCTTGGGTTTCTATCCATATCGGCAACAAGCTGCTCGGTCAGAACTACACAGTTCACGCCGTCTGGTTTCAAAAATGGTGTAAAATCAGGCATCCCGTTTTTTCTAATCGTGACGACCCTCGTCTCAGGATTTCCGTCAGTTAGCGTGACACACCACGCTGTGCTTCCATCAGGCAGAACCTTCGCTTTCCCATCCCGATCTCTGACCTGCTCTGTTTCATAGTTCTTTTTTATACCTTCATTTGGGCTGCGCTTGCCAATATGAGGCGAAACCGCCGCTGGTTCCCACTCATCCCGGAGAATGGCTCGTTGCTGCCAGAATGGAACCTTAGCATTCGGAGCTGTTTTCCATGTTTCAGACTTCGTAGGAACGCTGACCCCCGCACTGGTCAGCTTTTTTTGTATAACTCGATCTATTTGATCGGTAGAAGCGAGGAAGGTGTGGCTGATCTTGTGCACAGCAGAGGGTAGTGGCGTCCGCGGTGCTGCACTGGTCAAACCAATGGGCTGGCGAGTTCTACTGTTTTGATTGATTGTTCTTTCGGCCTCCCGACCTCTCACCTCGTTGTACAATGCTCGAAGCTGCTGGTTTCTTGCCACCTGACCCAAAACGCTATTGCTTGAAGAAACCGCATTGGTTTTCAACACCCCAGTATCGGGAGTAAAGATGGGTGGCGGCTCAGGTGCATTGACCACATCGTGAGGAGTGCAAGTAACGCCGCCGCTGGTAAAACCAGTGGCATAAAACTCTTTGATCGCGAAGCTGTCGGTGTAAGGCAATGTAAAGTAAGCACGCCCAGCACCATGGTAGATTTGGTGTTCCTTCACTATGTGCCTGACGAGAGTGTACAACTCCATTAACTTCCATATTCTCCCGTATGCAGGTACAGCACGAGCTAAATCCTTGTAAAAAAATGATTTAAAGTAAGAGCCTAGCCCCGCGAAAGTATGCGGATCGTTGTCAGTGTGATCGAGGTTCTTTTTCCCCTTCTCACTTACATCTGAGAGCGAACTTTCCATAAAGGGCGTCGTAGGTGATAGACGATAGTACTGAACTGGCCCCTGAGAGTTGGCTTTCTGGATTTGTGGTTTGGTTAGGCGGATCGCAAGACGCCCTACATTTGATCGAGCGTCACGCTCGCTAAGATACATCGAAATCCCCTCGAAAAGGAGATGGTTTTGCCGTGCCTTAGCTTGGAAATTGTCGTTCACTGCGAGGTGCGTCATGGCTAGATCAAAGTGAGGTCCGACAGAACCTCCCGACAGGAGGTATGAAATGAATTGGTGCCATGCGGGCCATTTTTGCCAATCATAGGAGTAGGTCGCAGAAAAATGCCCGGTCTTGGTTTGCGAAGGGATGGAAAAAGAAAAGAGAATTTTTGCACATAGGTCTGTAAAGTACATGGTCCGACCAAAACCTGTGTCTGACAGGTACTTACAGGAAAATCTTTTCACCTGAAGGCGGTTTAGATCTGAAAAACACCATTGCCCTGAGAACGGGTTGAACGGATGTATTTTCGCTTCGTCTGCAGCGTCAAGTGAGAAATAACTGTCGCTATTGGGATGCTCATGCGTAGCAAGTTGAACAATCTCATGAATGTCCCGCTTAGTTATAAAGTTTGTCGCTGGGGATTCGCTCTTAACTCCTGAAACTGTGAAGGCCTGCGTTCTAGTGTCATAGAACACCCCATTTACTTGGCTATACCCGCGCCACGGACAACGAAGACGATCAATCTTGTACGGAATTAGAAATCCGTTCTCATCAACGGCATTATAGGTGTAACCGAAATCTCCAGCGCTCTTAAATAGAGCGCGCGGTGTCGTCCCGTTCTCGTACGCCTGCCGTTTCAGAATTTCGCCGTATGCATTCGCAGCACTCTGTTTTTCAGAGTTTCGAAGCTCGTAGTGCTTCTTCTGCCCATAAGTAGCGAAGAAGTCGAGCATTAGCGGAAGACTAGGGTTTGCCATACGTGCCGTATACGTAAATTGATGAAATGCTTTTCAGGTTCGCCTCATGCCGTGAACGCCGCACCCCGCAAACCGAGATTCTTCGCCATTGCATTCATAAGTCGCTCTGCTTCGCGGTTCCAATAGTATACTCTTACCAACCGTGTTCCCATCACGCCTTCAAAATGGTCTGCATCGTCGTCTTCCATGAGATAGTCTCCCACATCGATGACCTTGGCAGCTTCGATCTGCTTTAGGTTTGCCTTGCGGACAAATAGGCCAGCTTGGCGCTGCTTCTCGTCCCTGGACTGCGGCACAATAAAGAATACAAAGTTACGAACTTTGTGTCTTCTCATCCAACGCCATATAGCACCACGCTCAACAACGTGAGTTACCGGGACCATGAGCTCGTTTAAGAATTGATACGAATCTGATTGAAGTTGTGCCTCTTCAGGGTCCATCTCACCGTAGTCATCGAGACCCAAAAGCGGATTAGGAGTACTGCGGAAACTGTCGCTCTTAATCCCGCCAGCAAACGCCCAAACAAGACAAATTGCTTCAATAATCAAGGACAGTATCAACGCAGGAACTGTCGCCTGAATTGTTCTCTCTTCGAAGCTACTGGCGCTAGTGGAACCGGGGAAGAAGGCTTGCTTGGCTATCGCTTTCACAACGCTAATGGTGTTCTGGATCGAGTCAGTGAGAACTGGTTCAGTACCGCCAGAGGGAGGTTCTGGGATGTCAAAACTTGTTGAAACCGTGCCGAAAGCAGAAGTTACTGCCGCTTCCATCTCAGGATCGCCGCAAACGAGAGTTTCACCTACAATCGTAGGATGTGCGAAGCCGTCAGCAAAACCTGACTTGACCCTTGATAGCCTTTCTGAAGCATCATTCAGTCGGGGATCGTCAAGCAGATTGACTGAGCGCACATACAAAGCCTGCCTGTCTTCAGGCGTTCTGACTGCTGCGACTCCAGAACGTAAAGACACGGCATCGTTCATGAGGTCTTGCATCAAGACTGCTATCGCGTTTAGTTCTTTGGCTAAGTTTCCTCTGAGTGTTGTGCGTGGACCATCGCCTCCTCCCGATGGATTACCAACGCAAGTCCCACCGTTTGCCCTTTCCTCTGCTGCTCTCTGAGAAGAGAGAGTTGCGGCTGATCTAGTCTCATCCCGGGCGCTGCGAACAACTTGGTAGACTTGCGCAACCGTCTGATCGACTCCAGACAACGCGGTTCTGTTTTTGCCTTCTGCCAGAATTTCGTTGTTAATGAGCAAGTTATTCGTCCCGCTCGCGAACAGGCCAGATAATCCATTAAAGACCAAACCTCCGCTGAGAAACATGATCACGAGGATATATTTCCCACGAGAATAGTAGTGCCCCGCCAACCTATGTAGAGCAGAAAGCGCGGCTACGATGGCAACGCTGAGGAAAGCAGGCAGGATAAAAACAAGCACTGGGAACTGATCTGAACCGGGTATTGCACGAAGCAATGGCAGGTCATTGAAGACGCCCCACAAGCCCAATGCTGTTGTCGCAATCGACCAGAAAATAACCATATACACAAAGAGCTTGGTCATATTTTGCTCTCCTCTTTCCATACAGCCGCGAAACCAGGCCATGCCAAGTTAATGAGATCACTTGTGAACAGGGGGCCGAGGGGGATCTCGATATCAGGGGAGCCAAGAAGCGCCACGGTGACGAACGTCCTATCACCACATACCGAGAAAAAGCCGATCAACTTGTCGCGCCATGCATTATCGACAACTGAGTCTGACGTGCCCGTTTTTGCTGTTGAGAAGTTACAACCGCTAGCATTTAATTTTTTGCCAAGGCGAGACGCAGTTCCGGCATGCGCAAGCGGTGCCGCGAGCCAAGATCGAGACACTTGATAGGAAACGGGGTCTTTTACGTATTTTTCTAAGCTAAATGCTCGTCCTGGATCGCCTTGAAACATCGTCTGGGTAAAAATGCGACCCTCGTTCATTTGAGCAGCAAAGGCTGTTAAGAAGCTTGCCGGGCTCATAACTACCGAGTCACCGACAGTGATGCCGCGTCCCAAGCCACCCGTTGAAATTGCTTTGTCATAGAAAGCCCCAACATCAGACAAGTACTGTCGAAGTGTATCTGGAGGAACGCGCTTCAGAGCATTCGCTACCCCAATATTTGATGAAATCGCGTAAATTTCAGCCATATCCCTTGTATAACGGTCACACGCTTGGCTTCCTTGAAAACCTGCTGGAATGGGATCATGCAAACCATAGACTGGTTTAAGGCACTGCTCGTAAACACCGGCTTCGGCAATCAAAGGAGCAACAATGGCTTTCCCAAGTGAGCCGATAGACCGATGTGGCCTGCCTTCTTTTGGCCCACTGAGCAAATCATGGCGGGTTTCATACGACAACCTCGTGATTATCTGATCGTTTACAATCTCCCCGACATATATTGCAAAGTCCGCTTGGCGCGCGTCCGAGCAGGAACCTAGAAAGCAAAGGCTACTACCGCTGTTCTGCAGCATCCTGGGCAATTGAGATGTGACTGTTCTCGATGCCTGCCGCTGTGCGCTGCCATCAATGGTGAGCTGGACCTCGTCGATTGATGCGTCTAGATGCTCGAGGATCGTGTCGAGCTTCAAACCAGGCGTGTTGCGCGACAGCATGAGGTCTGGGTTATAGAAGCCCGCCTTCTGCGGTTGCGGGGGAGAAAGCCCGTCTATTTCATCAATGGCATCGACTTGCTCTCTTGCAGTGATAATTCGTTCCGCCGCGAGCTCCCGCACGCACGATTTGGAAAGGGCGATTGTGACATTCCAACTTTCTATTTGCTGATCCACAACCTCGGGCGAAATGTGGTCTGTAGATAAAATACGTACCGGGACATTGGCAGCGGACACAACAACACACGCTTCACCCCAAGTGGGAGTGCCAAGTTGTTGCCTGCCAAATATGGCACCGCAGAAGTCGCCGGCGAGCACCCCACCGAGTTGTGAACCTGCACCACCGGTAACGCATGGCATGTTCTCCGCTACAATTTTCATCCTACTATCTAACGACGGTGCGATGTGTGCGGCAGTTGCCGGAAGCCTTAGAAGGCTGCGCGCTTTCTGGGAACGATTAAGCCCTCCACCTTGCCCAAGAGCATTTTTCTGAACCGTCTCGAGTGGTGTTGAGGCCCCGATAAGTACCCCTTCTGCCATATATGTGCGAGCAATCTGGTATGGCGCTGTAAGGTGGATCCCTAAGATACTGCCTCCCCCATAATAGTCACCTTCTCGAATAGCGTAGACTTGGGACAAACGCTTCACAGCAAGATCGCTCAGAGGAGCGGACCGGTGCGAGGGTTTTTGAACATCACACGCATCTGATCCAGGCTGAACGTAGCCCAGGAGTTCAGCGTTCTGGCCGAACACGGGCAGACGACGAGCGCAGCTGAGTCCAGCAGCAACTGGCTCTGCCAAGAAGGTTGGAGTAAGTGGTTTTGCAGCTGCAACAAAAAGACGTTCCGTGGGTTCCGGAAATGCCACGGAGACTCCATACGCCGATGCGTAAGCGATAGACCCAACCAATGAACCGAGCAGTGCAACCTTCAAAGGCTTCGCCTGCGGCAATCGAAGAGTCGGCGTCGGCAAGCGAGGCAAGGAAAAACTTGGCGAAGCGGACAGACCACGAATGTACCCAACGCTGTGAGCTGCACGCCCTAAAACACCCTCGATCAATCCGACCAATGGATGCGGGCCGCTAGATCGCATTGACGTGACGCATCCATCGATCTTCTTACGATGTTCAGCTCCTCGCTCACGGGCCTCTTCATAGCTAATCATACCACCTCCTCATGTTATCAATGAGGGTGTCGGACGGACATCCATTACAGCTGTTGGTAGATTTCGCACCCTCACCAAAAGCACGAACTTTGTCATGTGCTTTCGTGGGCATGCGATATGACCTTCCGTTTATCTAGGTTACGGAAGGATTAACGCATACACTCAAGAATGTAAACACTCTTGAGTGTATGCTAAATGTCTAGGTCTACGCCAAGTCAAAACCCAGTGTTGAGGCCGTGTTGTGTGTACACCCACGCCACCTAAGCGGGGCAGCCTGCATCTAACCAGTGTTTAATAGCAGCTTCGATAGCTTCTCGTCGACTACGCGCATTTTGGTCAGCGGATTGTTCGAAGCGCATCTTCAAGACAGGATCGACCCGGACTGATAGAACCTTCTGTTTCTTGTTCGCTTCCGCTGATGCAGGTAGTTCTGGGTGAGGCATTTCCTCGGGTCTCCGAGGGAACGCAATCTTTCGCTCCAAGCGTTGTTCCATGATCTTTTTTAATCTTGTATCAGGTCGACGCGGCACCAGGATAGGCGCGCTTACATGACAGGGTGTTTACATGGTGATTCTAACGACTGTCTAGAGAAAACCACAAAAACGAGAACAACCGTGATGGAAACAGCGTGTTTCCTCTTGCTCTCAGCACATTCTTGCCGCAAGTGTGCCCGAATTAGCGTGACGAAAGTGAAGAATGGCGAAACGAACCAAGAACACTGCCAACAGTGGAAAAATCGAAGGAAATGGGACTAGAGAAGAGCCATTCAACTGCTGGGGCTACGTTGCAGTCAAAACAATTATCAATGAACTCCGCTTCTCGCAAGGCCAAGGGTTCCGAAGTAAAGTTGTTAAGGCTCTTAAAGATGCCGGTTTCAGTGGCGCCGACAGCATACAAGACACGCATCTGGTGGAAAAGCTGGATGATATCGTTAGACTGCGGGTCGATCTCGTGCCCCGACGATATTCTTACGGAGCGGGCACCTGTTTTCTAATGGTAAAACTGAGCCGCAAAGGCATTGCTCGGTACCGAAGCTTTCAGAAAGAGTTGGATGACGTACGCGGTGTGATTGAATGGGATCACATTCCCGGCAAGAATGCTGACTATCTGGTCCGAGTTGTTGGAAAGCTCGGCGATGCCCAGATGCACTTCATAAGCGAGCAGATTTCGGAAATAGACAATGTGGCAGAGGTCTTCGCCCCCGCAGAACTCACAGTCACGCAATCTGGTATCGTTGACAACTTTGAGCCAGAAGACTTTCTGCAATTTGACCTAACTGGCCACCCAAACCCACCAGATCTTCACTCTTGGAACGAAGAGCCCGACCTGCTGGATCCAAAGCAACCGAAGTTACCCAACATTTAGATCGTTGGACAACCTATAACTTTCTAAGACAGCACCCAGACACAGAGAACTCACCTGTGTATTGGCTCCCGATGAATCTCTCGGTCGTTATCGACCTCCTGATCCTTCTCCTGATCGCGGTCATCCTCGGTCTCCAACTTCTCACGCGGCTTGTTCAAAACATCCTTCAGCCGCTCATTCACAGACGGCTTGCGGTCCGCACTCCCAGTCTCATCGCCAAGCCCGGGATCACTGTGCACGTCCAGCTTGTGGACCGCTGCCTGGCCGTCCTGCCCGGCATCCTTCTCCATGATCTCCTTCAGGCGCTCCCGCGTTTAATTGCGACCGCGTGTAGGTTCTTCGTCGCGCTGCGCTTCGAGCCGCCGGTCCTCGGCGCTGATTTCAGACGGCAGCGCAAGCTCCCATTTGCGGGCCGTGTACAAATCGAAACTTCGCAGTGAGGCCTCATCACAACTTCGCGTCGAAGGTCCGCTTTGGAGGTCAAGGCTTTGCCCGTTTGCATCCGCAGAGAAAGTTCGCTTCCCGCCCTACATTCCTTTTATCAGTTGAGCTTGACGCTCAATCGAGACTGGCATGTAAGCGCTTGCCGTTGTCACAACACTGGAGTGTCCGATGTTTTGTGAGAATGCCTTGAAGGCTTCTACGGTCTGATAGTTGTCACTGGCCCATTTTACCAACGTTTTACGGAACGCGTGTGGGGTGAAAGTTGGCAAACCAGCCACTAAAAACGCATCCTTGATCGCTTTGCGGATAGCGTTTGCGTTGCTGTAGATTTGCCGCTTGAAGCCGAGAACTGCGAACTCACCATCCTTGTGGCCGATTTCGAGTGGCGGAAAGAGCGGGTCATCGGGACCGAACAGCTTTTCCTTTTGCAGGTAGCGGACCCATTCGAGGAAGAACTCTTCATAAATCGGATCGACCGGGAGGAAGAAGGTTGTGATCGTCTTCGACCCTTTGGTGCGGACTTCGCGGGCGTCTTGGAATACGTAGCTGTCAATCGTGTTCACATGCTTGAGCCGCAGCGATGAAACTGCGCCATCACGCGCACCGGTCAACATCAGGAATGCGATAAGGGCTTTGTCGCGGCGTTCGACTTTTGTGTTTTCCGGAAGGGCGTCGAAGGTATGCCGCACCATCTCGAGCGATGGATAGGGCGTTTCCCGCATTGTCCGCGCTATCCGTTGCCCTTTGGCGTCCATGTTGAAATAGTCGGCATCAGAATGGCCGATCCGGCTCTTGTAGCCGGGCTTGTCGGCCAGCCAAAAGATGAAGTCCTTGTTGGCTGCCAGGATGCTGGCGATGGTAGACTTGGCCAAAGGCTTTCCAGTCGTCTTGCTGATTTCAATATCCAGCCGATCCCGGAATCGGACAACCTGCTCGATCTTGAACTTTTTGAACGACGCGTAGTTGCAGCTTGCTTCGAAGCGTTGGATCGCCTCGGCGGCCTTCACAATGGTCGCTTTGTCCTTGCGCTTGGCAGTCCGCAGATACTGGAAATACTTGCGTTTGATACGCTCGTTTTCTTCATTGATCTTACGCATGATGATCAGGTCCTCTGAAGTGTAAGTTAAGGTTGTGGGGATCGGCGTCTATTAGGCGTCGCTCTCACTGCGTTCGGTGATGTCGAAGACTGCAGCAAAATCGGAGAGGCTGCGCAGTCCGATGATCCTGTTGCTCGAACCTTCGCACGCCCCGCAAAGACCGTTCAGAATTGCAGTCTTGGCATTGCGCGGCACCAGATAGACCATGAGACCGTAAGGGCGTTGGCCCTTCTTGCAAGCCGGGCAAAACAACTCGTCAGGTTTGAGCGGGCGCTTAGTGCGCTCCCGATCCTGAATTAGGAACTCGCGCAACTCTTCACCGTGATACAGGTAAGGACGCCGGTCCTTCATCACTGGCAGGCCGCACCGCACGTAGTTGCGGATGGTGGCGGTCGTTACATTCAGAGCGCGCGCCGCTTCTTCGGTGTTGTAGGTAAGCGCCTTGTTGATCGCCATCAGATTGGGACGTTTAGGCATCGTCGTCACCCTCAAAGAGAGCGCGGATTTGTTCGACCCGCCACACTGTTGTGCGAGGCCCAAGCTTTTGCGGTCGGGGAAAACGCCCGTCCTTAACGCCTTGCCACCAAGTCGATTTAGAAACGGGGATTGGGCCTTGGGGTGCTAGAATTTGGGAAAGGCGAACCAATCCGGTCGCCGGAAAAGCTGGCTTGTCTGTCACGGTGTAACCTCGTTCGCTGTTGTGGAATGAGGTCTGTCACAGTCGGGTTGGTTCGTGTGCGAACAGCCAAAAAGCTTATGCGAAGTTCGTAAACTTTTGAAAAAATTACATTTTTTAAATTTAATCGTTAAACGAACAATTATTCATCGTTTTGGTGGTCCTTGGGTAGGTATCTGGCGCCCATCTGGAGGTACTTACGAATCGTGTCTTGAGACACAGACAATCCAAGCCGGGTTGCGATGTCTTGTATTTCGCGTGGTATAGGGCTCCTACGACTGGCCGGGTCATAGCCATACTCTTCAATTGCAATAGCTGTCAGCAGTTTGGCAAGAGATGCAACCTCCCGGCCCTCTGGTGCACTTTCAACGGTCAAAGCCTGTGCGTCTTCGCGTTCTGCGTCTGTGCTAACCGCCTGGGTCTCACTTTCAGTGGCCAATCGTTGCCGCAAGGCGTCATACCACTCATCCGGAACTTCCAATTCGATGGAGTCGATCAGCTATTTGTAGATCCGAAGTGACAGTCGTTCATGCGATAGGCCTCCACCATGAAAATAGCGCCTTAGCAAACGGAGCCGTTTGAGAACGAAGCGCATTGCGGGATAAGTTCGATCATTTTCCCTTGTTTCAATCTCCAAAAGATCACTGTCTTGATAGCGCTCTGGATCAACACCAACGGAAAGCAAAACCACTTCCCGCAACGTGAAGTGCGGCATCTGCGACCAGTACACGATGTCCGCTTTCCAGTCCGAATGACCCAAGCCAAACAACAGATCCGAAGGCATTTTTTTGCGAAGCGCACGGATTTCATCGGACAAGAAATTGTTCCACCACGTTCGCGTCGCGCTGTCTTTCGAACCTGCAAGATTACCAACTTCCATGAGCTCTTGATCAGACAATTGGTCCAGTGCTTCGATGACAGTTTCCAAGAGTGTGGCGCGACCCTCTATGAAATCGTCATAGGCATCAGGTAGGCATGGGCCGATATTGTGCCAAAGCGTCGGCGGGTCCCAATCCAAAACCCAACCAAATTTGTTTTCCAGCGCGGTGCGAATGAAGTGCTCACGGCTATTTTTGTGCAGAAAGGACAAACAAGGCTCCCATCGGACATGTTTGTTCTATTCTGAGCGCGCCTCGTCCAAGAATCCAGACCACCAATCCGCCAAACGAATGCGCTCTTGCCAGTGTTCTCCACGATCGTAGGCGCGGCGAACGTGATTGCTTTCGACGTGAGCTAAAGCGCGCTCAACGGCGGCCGGGTGCCTAAGGTTGCTTTCGTTGGCCAAGGCTGAAAACGTAGCACGAAAGCCATGCGCGGGCATCTCCTCGCCTGAATATCCCAAGCGACGCAATGCGGTGTTCATTGTGTTTTCGCTCATGGGCCGATGAAACGACCGGAGGCTAGGGAAAAGGTAACGGCCGTTGCCGTTTATCCGGCGCAGGTCATCCAGCGATGCAAGTGCTTGTTTTGGCAATGGAACGCTGTGCGGGCGGCGCATCTTCATTCGGTCTGCCGGGATGGTCCAAACCGCTTTGGTGAAGTCAATTTCGATCCATTCTGCGTGGCGCAACTCGCCGGGACGTTGAGCAAGCAATGCCTGCAACTGCAAAGATATACGCGTTGTAATTTGTCCTTCGAAGCCATCAATCGCCCGCAGCAATGCGCCCAGCGCCGGTTTTCCTGTGATGGCTGCGCGAGATTTCGGTTTCGGCCGAATCAATGCATCGCGCAGGGGGGCCGCCGGATCGAATTCAGCCACCCCACTGGCCACGGCGAACCGAAACACGGCGCTGATCTTGGCGCGCAACCTTTGAGCCGTTTCATAATTTCCCTTCGCCTCTACCTTTCGGAGGCAATCCAAGATCATCGTAGGCTTGATATCGGTGACGGCGTTTTTTCCGAAATCGGCCTTGGCCATATCCAAGAGCCAAGCGTTTTTCGTTTGAGTTGCTTTAGCACGCCCTTCTTGCCGTCCCTTGTCCAAGAAGGCATCGGCCATTTTTTCAAAGGTGTGTTCAGATACCGCACGGCGTGCTTGTTTCTCAGCCTGCTTTGCCGCGCCTGGGTCGATGCCTTTGGCGAGCATAGCCTTCGCGCTTTCGCGGGCATCTCTTGCATCAGCTAGGGAAACGGTCGGATACGAACCGAAAGACAACCGCTTTTCACGCCCTTCAAACCTATACTTCAGTCGCCAGAGCCGTGAACCGGACCGCGTCACCTCAACGTAAAGGCCGCCAGAGTCGCTGACCTTGTAGGTTTTTCCCTTTGATTTGAGGGTTCGAAGCTTCGCGTCGTTCAAGGCCATTGGGGGCATCCAAAAATGAGCAATTCGACTATGCCCCCAAATATGCCCCCAAAGCGGGGGCATTTGGCTGGACGGCGGGAAACCCCATCGGACAACCGGACGCATGAAAACCCTGTTTTACTGGGCTTTATCTAATGTAATTGCTTGTCTTCGGATTTTAAAGTGGTGCCCGGGGGCGGAATCGAACCACCGACACGAGGATTTTCAATCCACTGCTCTACCCCTGAGCTACCCGGGCACGGGA
>ERZ1740070.1146-NODE-1146-length-16885-cov-5.053238_pt1 | contig 16885 bp, 13 predicted proteins | sample MGYA00581734_ERZ1740070 | MGnify/ENA primary metagenome ERZ1740070 (study PRJEB43018, sample SAMN04849744) | marine metagenome | isolation source: floating plastic debris | place: Pacific Ocean | collected 2008-09-01 | study: EMG produced TPA metagenomics...
AGGGCGGGCCCGGCGGCTTTGGCGGCGGTGGCGGCAGAAGCGGCGCCAGCTCGATCGGCCTCGTCCTCCTGCGCCCCCCCGACAGCATCACCATCGCGAACTCGTCGATCCTGCCCGGGTCAGGCGGCGCCGGCGGAGCGGGCGGCGCCGGACAACCGGGCGCCACCGGCGGCGCGGGCGGCGGATGCTCGTTCTACAGCGGCTCTGACGACCAGGACGACGCGACCAACGGGCACGCGGGAGGTCGCGGCGGCGATGGCGGCGATGGTGGGCCCGGCGGCGGAGGTGCCGGCGGCGCAAGCATCGGGATCCACAACGTCACAAGCACTCCGATCGCGCTCGATGGTGTGAGTTTCACGCCGGGCAGTCCGGGCGCCGGCGCCGACAACGCGGTCGATGGGCTCGCCCAGGCGTTCTTCGGCAACGAGGCGACGACCGAGGCGTCCTTCGCCGACTGCAACGCCAACGGCATCCCCGACGTCATCGACATCGTCGACGGGCTGCTCGATGCGGACACCAACGGCATCCCCGATGTGTGCGAGTGCCCGGCGGACCTGGCGACACCGGCGGGCGTGCTCGACATCTTTGATGTCATCGAGTACCTGGCCCTGTTCGACGCGCAGGACCCGGCGGCGGATCTCGCGGCGCCCGCTGGTGTGTTCGATTTCTTTGATGTCGTCGAGTATCTCGGCGAGTTCGACGAGGGCTGCTGAGGGCGTCACGCCGCGGCGGTGTGCGCACGTCGGCGCCACCCGAGGGCGCAGGTTCCGGGGCGGCAGTTCCATACCGTGAGCACCGAAAAACGGGCGGCCCAGGCGAACCACCCGCAGGCGGGCCCGTACAGGCTCCGGCATGGGCCTGCGGCGGCGGGCTGTTCTGGTCCGCCGAAACGCCGCACGATGGAGACAATCCGCCGAGGAACCGGTTCGGGCCGCTGTTTGCTGGGTCTTTGATAGGATCCGGTGGCGACGCTCCGGGGCTTTGTGTCCCGCGTGCACGATCGGGTCTGGTTCGCTCGGCGCCGGAGGTGCTTTTGATGCTGGATCGAGTCGTGAGCGGGGCCGGGCTGATCGCCTTGGCCGGGACTGTGATGGGTGTCGGCGTTGCCTCGGCGGCGCAGCCGGTGGCGCAGGCCGAGGCCCGCGAGTTGGTCCCGATGGGTGAGCGGCTGATGCACGAGCACCGCGCGGGCGAGTTGCTTGTTCGCTTCAAGCCTGGCGCGGCGGGTGCCAAGCCCGTCGCCCCCGCGGCGATCCACGCGGGCGGGGTCATCCCGGTGGGCGCTGCGGTGCCGGCGGAGGCTCTGGCGTTCGCCGAGGCGCTGCAGGCTCGCCCCGTTCAGCGCATCTCGCGCGACGGCCTGACCCTTCGCATGGAGGCGAACGGCGACCTTGTCGCCACGATGACGGCGCTCGAGGCGTCGGGCCTCATCGAGTACGCCGAGCCCAACTACATCTACCGCACCACCAGCACGCCGAACGACGACCTGCTCGACCTGCTGTGGGGCATGGCCAACGACGGGCAGTCCATCCAGGGCGTCTTCGGGCGCTCCGGCGCCGACATCCGGGCTCAGGAGGCTTGGGACATCTGGACCGGTGATCCCGACTACGTGATCGCCGTGATCGACGGCGGCATCGACCCCGGGCACCCGGACCTGGCCTCGAACATGTTCGTCAATCAGGCCGAGCTGAACGGACAGCCGGGCGTGGACGACGACGGCAACGGCTACATCGACGACGTGCAGGGCTGGGACTTTTGGGACAACGACAACGACCCGGCCCAGGACGCGTTCCACGGCAGCCACACCTCGGGCACGGTCGCCGCGGCCGGCAACAACGGCATCGGTGTGACCGGGGTGATGTGGCAGGCCAAGGTCATCCCGCTGCGCTTCATCGGCCCGCAGGGCGGCGACAGCGCGGCGGCGGCGCTCGCCATCGACTATGCGGTCGAGATGGGCGCGGGCATCTCGAACAACTCGTGGGGCGGGGGCGGGTTCTCCCAGACCCTGTTCGACGCGCTCGACGCGGCCCGTGAGGCGGGGCACATCTTCGTCTCCTCGGCCGGGAACAACGGCGACAGCATCCCGAACCTGCCCGCGAGCTACGACCTGCCGAACATTGTTTCGGTCGCCAACATCCGCAACACGGACCAGATCTCAACGGGCTCGAGCCGCGGCTTCCCGTGGGTCGACCTTGGCGCGCCGGGCACCAACGTCGTCAGCACCAACGGGACCGGGGGTTATTCCTACGCGAGCGGCACCTCGATGGCCGCCCCGCACGTGGCCGGCGCGATGGGGCTGATGTGGTCCTACCTCCCCGAGCTCGACTGGGAAGAGGTCATCGACCGGACCTACCGGCGTTCCCGCCCGACCAACGCGATGGCCGCCTTCACGGTGACGGGCGGCGTGGTCGACGCGGCGGCGATGCTCGCCGACGTCTGGATCGCCCCCGTGGCGGGCCCGGGCGTGTACGTCTCGCCCGGTGCGCCGGCGACCATCTCGGCCCAGGTCGAGGTCGATGACGATGCGCTGGCGCCCGGCTCGGTGACCCTGCATTACCGCACGGTCGGCGAGAGTTCCTTTACGCAGGTCGCGATGGCGCCCGCCGGCGGCGACGGGTACACCGCGCAGGTGCCGACGGCCGGGTGCCCGGGCGAGGTCGAGTTCTTCGTCACCGCCGACAGTGCCAACATCGGCACCGTCAGCTTCCCGACCGACACCGCCGGCACCCTGCCGAGCTTCACCGTGGCCGAGGTCACGCCCGTCGCGACCTTCGACTTCGAGTCCTCCGCGGGGTGGACGGTCTCGGGCAGCGCGACCGACGGTCAGTGGTCCCGTGGCGTGCCAGCCAACGGCGGGCGCGGCGACCCGATCGCCGACGCCGACGGCTCGGGCGCGGCGTTTGTGACAGACAACGTCGCCGGCAACAGCGACGTCGACAACGGCTCGACCGTCCTGACGAGCCCCTCGCTCGACGCGAGCGGTCTTGCAAACGCGACCGTCAGCTACCAGCGCTGGCTGGTCAACGACATCGGCTCGAACCCCAACGTCGAGTCGATGCTCGTTGAGATCTCGAACAACGGCGGCGCGTCGTGGACGACGCTTGAGACCGTCGATCCGGACTCGCTCGAGGCCTCGGGCGGCTGGATCTACCGGGCGTTCGGCGTGGCCGACTTCGTCGCGCCCAGCGCCGACATGCGGCTCCGCTTCACCGTGACCGACAACGTCGGCGCGGTGATCGAAGGCGGCGTGGACGACGTCCGTCTGTTCGACGCAACCTGCACGGCAGGCGGCTGCACGCCAGATCTGGCGGCCCCGTTCGGAACGCTCGATTTCTTCGACGTGCTGGCGTACCTCGCGCTGTTCGACGCGGGCGACCCGGCGAGCGATCTCGCGGCGCCGTCCGGCACGTTCGACTTCTTTGATGTGCTCGAGTACCTGGCACAGTTTGATGCGGGGTGCGAATGACGCGTCGGGCCCCCGCCCCGGTGGTTCCCGGTCCCCGAAGCCTTGTGAGACATGTTGCTCGGCCTTGAGAAGAGCGTTTGACGCCGCTGTGCACGCGGATTTCACTCCGCCGGGATGCACAATCGGTGTACGATGTACCCGTTCCGGGGGGTCTTGGAAACGGGGGGTTGGGTCATGCGTGCAGCGCTCGCACTTGCCTTGGCGGTTTCGTCCGCGGCATCTTCGTCGGCGTTCGGGCAGAACTTCCGGTGGGACAACCCGGCGGGGGGTGATTGGCTCGACCCGGCGAACTGGAACATCGGCGGGCGCACAACGGGTATCGACGCGCCCAACGCGCGGGTCGACGGCACGCTGCGTGTCGAGATGGTGTCGGGCTGCACGCCTGTGTCCGGTGACACGGCCGACGTCTTCGCGGCGCGCGGCACGGGCGAGTTCAGCACGCTCGACCTGCCGGTGCTGCCCGCGCCGCTGGTCGCGCGCGTGCGATACCGCGACTCTGGCATCGCGTACATCGTCAGCTGCGAGGTCGATCTCGACGGCAACGGCGTGCTCGATGTCTTTGATGCCATCAGCTTCCTCGGCAGCTTCGACGCGGGCTGCTCATCCTCAAAGCGCGTCGAGTCTGACGCCAAGCGGTTTGATTATCGGACATCGGCGTCGCCCGCACGTGTTAAGCCTGCGCAAGGTGGCTGCATGGCATCTGGACTTGGTCCCAGAACCGGGGGTAGGCTCTGCGGTTCTGGAGCTGGACCATTTCAACGAGAGGGTTTGCCATGCGTGCAGCGTTTGTGCTTGGGTTGGCGGTTTCGTCGGCGGCGTTCGGGCAGACCTTCGATTGGAACGACGCCGCGGGCGGCGACTGGTTCGATCAGACGAACTGGAGCCCGGTCGGTGTGCCGAACACGTTCGGCGAATCGGCCTCGATCGCGCTGGGCGGGTCGTACCTGGTCTCGCTCAACACGAGCGTGGACCTCGACGCATTCGAGTTGCTCAACCAGTTCGCGACGGTCGACGTGCTCAACGGCGTCACGCTGGAGGCCGACAGCCTGACCGTTGACGGCACGTTCCGCGTCAACCCGCTCCAGGGCAACTCGACGACGACGCTCGAGGCGCTCGGCACGGGCGCGATCACGGGTATCGGCGCGGTCGAGCTCTTCAGCCGGGCGGATCAGACGTCACCCAACGGGCGGATCCTCGCCGGCTCGGCCGGGCTCACGGTCGCGGCGGGCATCGAGGTGCGCGGCAGCGGCAGCATCATTTCGGGCAGCTTCAGTCGGACGCTCACGCTCGACGGCGTGGTGCGGGCGTTGCCGGGCTTCGGGGCGGCGGACCTGGAGATCAGCAGCCGCTACTCGACGCTCGAGCTGACCGGTGGGGGCGAGCTGATCGCCGACGCCTGGGGGCTGACGTACGAGGGCGGGACCATCCGCGGCGGCACACTGCGCGAGGTCAACGGCGGCGCGATCGGCTTTGATGGCAGCGTGACCTTTGACGCCGTGGCGTTTGATCTGCCGCGTGCGCTCGATGTGCCGAGCGGCGCGACGTTTCGGCTGATCAACGGGACCGAGGCACCAACCGGCGCGGTGCGGGTGAACCCGCAGCAGGGGACCTCGACGACGCGGCTGCAGTTCGATGACGCGGTCACGCCGCTGCCGGGCCTGGTCGAGCTGTTCAGCCGGGGCGATCAGGCGACGCCGAACGGGCAGGTCTTGGCAGGTGTTTCGACGCTCGCGGTGCCGGCTGGGTCGGAGATCCGGGGCAGCGGGCTGATCAACGCGACCGGTTTCAGCCGCACGCTTGTGCTCGACGGCGTGGTGCGCGCGTCGCCTGGGTTCGGCGCTGCGGATCTGGTCGTCAGCGATCGGTATTCGACCGTTGACATGACCGGCGGGGGCGAGCTCATCGCCGATGCCTGGGGCCTGACGTTTGAAGGTGGGACGCTGCGCGGCGGCGCATTGCGTGAAATCAACGGCGGGGCGGTCACGTTCGTGGGCAGCGCCGTGTTCGACGGTGTGCTGCTCGATCTCGCCGGCCCGCTGGGCGTGCCGAACGGCGCGACGTTCAGGCTCATCGGCGGGACGCTTGCGCCGACCGGCACGGTGCGGGTGAACCCGCAGCAGGGCAACTCGACAACACAGCTCCGCTTCGAGGACACCATCACGCCCGTGCCGCCCGTGGTCGAGCTGTTCAGCCGGCCCGACGAGCCAACGCCGAACGCGCAGCTGTTCACAACGCTGAGCACGCTCGCGGTGCCGCCCGGCGTCGAGATCCGTGGCAGCGGGCTGATCAACGCGTCGGGCTTCGGGCGCACGCTCGAGCTCGCCGGCGTGCTGCGCGCAGCGCCGGGGTTCGGCGCGGCGGACATGGTCATCAGCAGCCGCTACACGACGGTCGACCTGACCGGCGGGGGCGAGCTGGTCGCCGATGCTTGGGGCCTGACCCACCAGGGTGGGACGATCCGCGGTGGCACGATCCGCGAGACCAACGGGGGCACGGTGACGTTCGTCGGGAGCATGGTCTTCGACGGTGTCACGCTCGACCTGATCGGCCCGCTCGTGGTGCCGAACAGCACGACCTACGAGCTCATCGGCGGCACGCGGGCGCCGCTTGAGACGGTGCTTGTCAACCCCGAGCAGGGTGCTTCGACCACAGCGCTCGAGGTCAGTGATTCGACGCCCCTGCCGGATCTTGTCGAGCTGTTCAGCCGGAGCGATGACTCGACGCCGAACGCGCAGGTGCTCACGTCGCTCACCTCCCTCACGATCCCCGCCGGCGCCGAGATCCGCGGCAGCGGGCTGGTCAACGCGACCGGCTTCGGGCGCACGCTGATCAACAACGGCACGCTGCGCGACGTCGAGAGCAACGGCATGTCGCCGCTGATCGTTTCGAGCCGCTTCGAGGACTACGTGCAGGACGCCGGCGCAACGCTCGTCGCAATCGTTGAGCCCGGTGTAGACGGCGACGCCGGCGACAGGCGGACGACGCGGATCGAGTCCGACAACCCGCAGCTCGACGGCACGCTGCGTGTCGAGCTCGCGAGCGGATACACGCCCGAGTTCGGCGACATCGCCGAGATCTTCCTGTCCCGCGGCACGGGCGAGTTCAGCGCGCTCGACCTGCCGGTGCTGACCGAGCCGCTTGTCTCGCGCGTGCGGTACGTGGACTCGGGCGTGTTCTACGTGGTGAGCTGCCGGGCCGACGTCGACGGCGACGGGCTGATCGACTTCTTCGATGTGGTGAGCTATCTGGCGAGCTTCGACGCGGGGGAGCCCTCGGCCGATCTGGCGGCTCCCTTTGGCACCTTTGACTTCTTCGATGTCGTGACGTTCCTCGGGCAGTTCGACGCCGGCTGCTGAGCGTCGGCGTCGCCCGCCCGCTGTCACGGATTGTCAAAGTTGCGTTCACGCGCTGGGCTCTCTCGAACCGCCGGTGCATCGCGTGCGAATCCCTTGGTCGCGACGACCTCCCCGGGTACGCTCGGCGCCAAGCCGAGGGAGGTTTTCTCATGATGATGCCACGACGCTTGATGGATGGTGTTGCGCACGCAACGGCGGTTGTCGCTGCGGTCTGCGCATCTTCGGCCTGGGCCGATGGCTTCGATGTTCCCGGCGACTTTGCAACCTTTGACGAAGCGGTCGCCGCCGCGAGCGACGGCGACACGATCCGCCTGCTCGCGCCGGGCCTGCTGCTCGGTGACGCGTTCATCGACCTCGGCGGCAAGGCGTTGACGATCGAGCGCGTCTCGGGGCAGCTCCGCATCAGCGACAACACGCTGCTCTCGCTGCCCGACGGCAGCGCGATCGTCGCCGCGCCCTCGGGCGGGTTCGAGGCGCCCGGCACGACGCGGATCGAAGGTAACGCGAGCGTCACGCTGTTTGCGCAACGCCTCGATCAGATCGGCGATCTCATCGTCGGCACGGGCGGGCGGCTCGACGCGTTCCTTGGGACCAACGCCGACGTGCAGGACCTGCTGCGCCTCGACGCGGACGCGACGCTCGACGTTGTGGTCGCCGAGAACGGCTCGGTGTTCCAGGTCGACGGCGTCCTCGACCTTCGCCCCGGGTCGCGCTTCACGCTCTACCCCAAGGCGGCGCTGCACGCCTCAGGCAACCTGCGCGCCCGGGGCGCGACGCTCGTCGCGTCCGAACTCGAGGCGTCCGAGCTCGGGACGGACGGCCAGGTCGAGTTCATCGACAGCACCGTTCGGCTCGATCGTCTCAGTTTGTTCGGCGAGGCCACGCCGCGATTCGTACGGAGCGACACGCGGATCGAGAGCGATCTGAGTGCAAACGTGCGCCTTGAGGTCATCGGCGGGACGTTCTTCGCACACACCAACGACGGCTTCGGTGACGCGACGTTCCTCGACGCCGATGTCACGCTGAGCGGCCCGGTCTTCGGCAGCTCCGGCACGCGAATCGAGCGTTCACGTTTCGAGGTGCTCGATGGCAACACGCTCGATCTGCGCGGGGCAACGATCGAGGACGCCGAGCTGGTCGCCGACGACGTCCGAGCGGGCGCGCTGCAGGAGCCCGGCCCCGTCGCGTTCCGTCGCACGAGTGTGATTGCTTTCGACCTGGACTTTGACAGCGACGCCGTGGGCTCGGGCGAGTGGTTTGCGGAGGTGCGCAATCACGCTGCGCTGATCATCGACGACACGACGAGTGTGTTCGGACGCTTCGACAACGCGGGCACCCTCGTCGTGAGGGGCGATGTCACGGTCTTCGGCGCGTTCGCGAACGACGGCACGCTGATTGGCGAGGTCGGCACGGTCGGAGCGTTTGAGATCGGCGCGTTCTCGCCGCGAATCTCGGTCCTCGGCGGGCCGCTGACGGTCGGTCGGCGTGGTGCCCTCGCGCTTCCGCAGGGTGCGGTGGTTGAGGTTTCGGGCGGCGTGCGGGTGCTCAACGATGAGCCCGAGGCCGTTGTGCTCGACGGCGTCGGCGTGCGCGTGCTCGCGTCGAGCCCCGGTGGTGCGCCGTCGGTTGTGCAACTCGGGGGCGACGATGCCCTCGCGCTGCCGGGCGCGTTCGACGGCTCCATCCCCGGCACGCTGGCGCTGGCCGAACTGGTGTACGCCCCGGGCGCCGAAGACGAGTTGATCGCGATCGCTCCGCTCGAGCCCGGTGAGACCGGCGCGATCTATGTCGATCGCCTGGTCGTCGAGGCCGGGGCGGTGCTTGAGAATCCCGGTGTTGTCGTCTACGCGCGGTCGGCGGAGATCGCCGGCGAACTGCGCACGCCCGAGAACGTGGTCGTGGTCGCTCAGCCTTGTGTCGCGGACCTCGATGCTTCGGGCACGCCCGACGTGTTCGATGTCATCGCGTACCTGGGCCTGCTCGATCGCGGCTCGCCCGGGGCCGATCTCGACGCGTCGGGCGTGCTCGACGTCTTCGACGTGATCGCGATCCTCGGGGCCTTCGACGCCGGCTGCTGAGAACAGGATCCGAACGCGTGAGCCCGCGGTCGCGCAGACGAAGCCGAGGCCCGCGTGCGCTGCGCAACCGTTGATGATCGGACGCTTTGGGTTTATGGATCCTCCGGTCCCGTTCGGCTTCGTTCGTGCGGGGCGTGGGCTAAACTCGCCCGTTCCGGGTTGCGCGGCGCGGTTGGGCGCGGCGGTTGTTCCGGGGCCGGAGGTTTTCAGATGCGTTGTGTTTCTTCGCTGATCGCCCTCGCGGGCGCCGTGGTGTGTGCGTCGTCTCTCGCGTCGGCTTCCGACGGGCTGCGCGTCGCCGCGTGGAACATCTCCAACTACACCGGCGGCAACACGGCGCAGGTCCAGACCGCGGTCTACGCCAGCTTCGAGGGGCGCAGCCTCGCGCCCGACGTGCTGCTGCTGCAAGAGATGCGCAACGCGTCGGCCGTCAACGCCCTGGTCAGCGCGCTCAACAGCGCGCCCGGCTCGCCCGGCGATTGGGCCGCGGCGCAGACCTTCGTCAACAGCTCGATCAACACGGGCCTGATCTACCGCACGAGCAAGGTCGATCTGCTCGATGCGACGCTGGTCGACCCGGGCAGCGGCAACCCCAACCAGCCGCGCAACATCGTGCGCTACGACCTCCGCCTCGACGGGTACGCGAGCGAGTCGGCGACCATCGCCGCCTACCCGGTGCACATGAAGGCCGGCAGCGGCAGCACCGACCAGGCCCGCCGCCTCAACGAGGCCAACGACATCCTCGCCGACGTCGCCACGCTGCCCGCCGAGCGGCACGCGATCTTCGGCGGCGACACCAACATCCAGTCGTCCAGCCAGGCGGCCCACCGGGCCCTCGTCGGCAGCAGCTACAACACGGGCGTCTTCCGCGACCCGATCCGCACGCCGGGCAACTGGAACAACAACGGGTCGTTCCGCTTCGTCCACACGCAGGACCCCTCCGGCGCCGGCGGCATGGACGACCGACACGATCAGGTCCTGCTCGAAGCGTCGCTGGTCGACGGCGAGGGCTTCGACTACATCGGCAACCCCGCGGTCGCCTACAGCACCGTCACCTGGGACGACCCGAACCACTCGTACCGCTCGTGGGGCAACGACGGCAGCAACTTCAACGGGCAGATCGCCACGACCACCAACGCGATGGTCGGGCCGGATATCGCGATTGCACTGCGCACCCTCGCGGGCAGCGGCGGGCACCTGCCGGTGTTCTGCGATCTCCGCGTGCCGGCGGTGCTGAGCGTCGAGCAGGCGACCATCGACCTGGGCGAGATCCCGTTCGGCGCGGCGCCGGGCGCCACGGTCACCGTCAGCAACGCGGGCGACACCGTGCTCTGGGGCCCTGCGGGCATCGATGATCTGGACTTCACGCTCGCGACCACCGCCGGGCTCGTCGCGCCCGGCGGGTCGTTGAGCGATAACGCCGGCGGCCCGGGCGTCGATGTCTCGGTTACCTTCATCGACAGCGCACGCCCGATGGGCGGCCCGGTGAGCGAGACGCTGACGATCGATTCGGACGCGGCCGACGCCCCGAGCGCCCAGGTGACCTTCACGGGCACCATCGTCGGCTGCTCGCCGGCGGACCTCGTCACGCCCTTCGGTCAGGTGGACTTCTTCGACGTGCTCGAATACCTCGCCCGCTTCGACGCCGAGGATCCCTCCGCCGATCTCGTCGCGCCATTCGGATCGCTCGATTTCTTCGATGTTCTCGAGTTCCTGGGCCAGGTCGGCCCGTGTCCCTGAGCCCGTTTCGGCTACCCTGAGGCCCCCGGACACGCCGGAGCCCAGCCCTTGCCGCGATTGCCCAATGATCTGATCGACCGAGCCGCGCACCACCTCGATGGTCGGCGTGTGTGCGTGACCGGAGGGTGCGGGTTCATCGGCGGGCACCTCGTCGACGCACTGCTCGCGTGCGGCGCGTCGGTCTCGATCATCGACGATCTCTCGGCGAGCACCGCCGAGCACGCCGCGACCCTGCTCGAAGCCGACCCGGCCCGCGTGCGGTTCGTGCGCGCCAGCGTGCTCGACGATCGCGGCCTGCACGAGGCGATGCGCGATGCGCACATGGTGTTTCACCTCGCCGCGGTGGGTTCGGTGCCGCGATCGATCCAGGACCCCGAGCGCTCGTGGGTCGTCAACGCGACTGGGACGGCCCGCGTGCTCGAAGAGGCCCGGCGCAGCAGCGCACGCCGGGTGATCCTGTCGTCGTCGAGCAGCGTGTACGGCGACGCCCCGGGCCTGCCCCGCCACGAAGACCAACTCCCCGCGCCCGCCTCGCCCTATGCGGCGAGCAAGGCGGCGGCCGAGCACGCGTGCGCCGCGTGGTCGAGGTCGCTCGGCGTCGAGACGATCTGCCTGCGGTACTTCAACGTCTACGGCCCACGCCAACGCGCCGACAGCGACTACGCCGCGGTCATCCCGCAGACCATCGCCCGGTTGCTCGCCAACGAGCCGCCGGTGGTGCACGGCGACGGCGAGCAGACGCGCGACTTCACCTACGTCGCCGACGCGGTTGCCGCGAACCTGCTCGCCGCGATCAGCGAGACGCCCGCGCGAGGCGAAGCGGTGAACATCGGCTGCGGGCAGCGGACCAGCATCAACGACCTGGTCAAACGCCTGAGCGAGCTGCTCGAGCGCCCCGGGCTGGAGCCGGTGCACACCGAGGCGCGATCGGGCGACGTGCGCGATTCGCAGGCCGACGTGTCGCGCGCCAGCGAGCTGCTCGGCTTCAAGCCCACGATCGCCCTGCGCGACGGGCTGGCCGAGACCGTCGATTGGTACGCCGACACCGCGGGCGTGAGCGGCGGGGACGCGAGGCGATGACCCGCGACAACAACACGTCGGCACCCGGCACCCTCCTGGCCCGCGCGGCCCGCCCGCTCGACCTGCTCGGGGCCGCCGCGACCGCGTTGCGCTTCGCCTGGGCGCTCTTCCGGCGCGGGCGGCTCACGCGGCGGGGGGCGTATGTCCGATGGCGGTGGCAGACCGCGTTCGGGCGCAGCTCGCCCGGGCGTGAAGAAGCCCTCGCCGATGCGATCGGATACGCGGCGTGGGCGTCGAAAATGCGTCGCATGCGCTGAGGGTCCGGGGCTAGACTAACCCCCGGCGGCCCGTTGCGGCGCCCGTTGATCCAAGCAGACCCCCCGATACGTGCGAGAGCAGACATGAGTGACGCCGCCGGCCACAACCAGTCCAGCGCTTTCGGGCGTGCCTTCCTTCCGGGGCTGATCCTCGGGCTCGTGGTGGGGGCCCTCGCGGGCGCGTTCCTGCCAGACTTCCTCACCGGCGGCAACGCGCCCAACTACGAGGGGACCGCGGGGTCTCACGCCGGTTCCGCAGCCGACCCGCGTGAGGTCGAGCTGACCGAGTTGCAGCGCATCGAGCAGGCCGCGGCCGAGGCCGGGATGACGGTCGAGGAGTACGCCCAGCAGCTCCAGGACGAAGCCGCGGGCGCCGTCGAAGACGGCTCCGACGCCGCGGGCGAGATGGTCGACGATGCTCTGGAAGCCGCTGGCGACGCCGTCGAAGAGGCGACCAGCAGCCAGCCGTGACCGCCCCGGGTTCCGGTCCGGGTTCCGAACGAGAGCGCGGGTCGGGCCCGAGCGCGCGAGCGATCCGCCAACACGCCGAGACCGCGGGCCTGCTGGGCGTCGGCATAGTGGCGCGCGTCGAGCTGGGGATCGTGCGCGAAGACGCGGACGCGTACGACCGCTGGAGCCACGCGCCCGCACCTCGTCCGCGAGAGCGACCGAAACTCGCCGAGGGGACGATCGAGCCCAAGCCAAGGCCGACGCCCGAGTCTGCACCCCAGTCAGCACCGGGTCGCCGTCCCTCAGCTGTTCGCAGCGCGTACACGCCCATCGAACGCCCCGCGGGCGACCTTGCGCCCGAGCGGGCCCAAGCGCTGCTCGACGAGGTCCGCGCTCGCTACGAGCGTGATGCGCCGCACCAGCACTTTCACACGAGCTTCAACAACATCGTCTTCGGCGAGGGCGACCCGTGCGCCCGCCTCGTGTTCGTGGGCGAAGCGCCGGGCGAGAACGAGGACCAGACCGGGCGGCCGTTCGTCGGTCGGGCCGGGCAGCTGCTCGACAAGATGATCGTGGCGATGGGCCTGGCCCGCGATCGCGTCTACATCGCCAACGTGCTCAAGACGCGCCCGCCCGGCAACGCGACGCCGACGAGCGAAGAGGCCGAGCTGTGCGCGCCGTACCTGCTCGACCAGATCCGGGTCGTCGCGCCCTCGGTGATCGTGACGCTGGGCCTGCCGGCGTCGCGTCTGCTGCTGGGCACGAGCGGCTCGATGCGCGACCTGCGCGGGCGGTTTCATCCGTTCCCGCCGGAGGCCAGCTCGCTCGGGTTGGCCCCGGTCTTCGGTGCCGCGGGCGACCTGCCGGAGATCGTCGTCATGCCGACGTACCACCCGGCCTACCTGCTGCGCTCGTACACGCCGGAGAACCGCAAGAAGGTCTGGTCGGACCTCAAGCAGGTCATGGATCGCTTGGGTCTGGGCGCTGCGTAGCGCACGGGCTTGCGTAGCGGGCGTTCGCTCGGATTGTTCGAGCGTGCAGAATTTCGCGTGTCGTTGAGAACGGCCTCGCAACCGCGCACGCGGGCAACGCGTATCGCTTGTCGCAACGGGGCCGGGTTCTCTGGCCCCCATATTTCTTGAAGCGGCATCCCCGCTGTTCGATCAAACATGACCCCCACGAGACCCGGTGTGCGGCGCTGTTGCTGCGCGCCGGGTTTTTTTCGCGCCCGGTTCGAGTTCGTCGCGCGGCGCGGTTCGACCCAGAGGCAATGCCCTGTCGTTGCGCCGGCGTCAAGGCCCGTCGGCGGGCTCGGCATCCGGCTCGGGTGCACGTTCGCCCTGCGCCCCGCCCTCGATCCGTTCGTACCCGGTCATCCGGTGGGCGAAGCCCGCGGGCGTGTCGAGCCCGGTCCAGACGCCGAAGGTGATCATCACCTCGTCGCCGACGTTGAGCGTGCTGATGTCAAGGCCCGGTCTGGGCGGCATGGGCATGACCATCGCCTTCATGCCGAGCGTGTCGTCGGGGTTGACGAAGACCTCGCCGGTCCGCGGGTCGACGAAGTCGGGGATCGGCTCGTGGTGCACGCTCAGGTCGCTGGTCGGCCCGGGCAGGGTGACCACGGTGCCTCGCACGGTGTAGGTGTACTCGGGCTCGGCGGCGAAGGGCGACGGGGCTTCCGGCTCGGCGTTGCCGCAGGCGGGCAGGGCGCCGAGCAGCACGCCCGAGAGCGCAGCACAAAGGATCACGCCCGCGAGCCGCGAGCGCGTCGGTCGGTGTCGGCGATGCATGGGGTCGCTCCGCGGATCTGCTGCCGGCGCGTGCGTGCGCCGGGCGTTCAGGCCTGTTCGATCTTCAAGTAGCTCGAGACGCTGCCGAGGTCCGAGGCGATGTCGTGCGTGTACGTCATCGTCCAGCTCGCACCGGCGGCGCACTTCACAACACGTGCGGCCTTCTCGCGGCTGCTCCAGAGACGGTTGCCTCGGATGTAGCGGTTCATGCGACGCGAGCGGAGGTGCTGCGCGCGGCGCAGGCCCCGGGCGAAGTCCGGGTTGCGCCGCATCAGCCGACAGATCGTGTCCTGCCCGCCCTTGTTCTGCGGGACGTTGTCCACGGTGCAACGGATCTCTTGGCCGGCCTGGAGCGTGTCGATCATCGCGGTCATCCTCTAGAAAAACAGGACCGCAAGTGTAGACCCCAGCAGGCCCGGTTCCACCCGGGCCCTGTCTACAGTCTTGCCCGCGCCCGCCCGCAGGCGCTGCGCGCCAACGACCCAGAGCCTTGGCCCATTTCCGGAAGACGCCCCGCATGTCCGATCAGAAACCGAATCAGCCGCCCCCCTTCGATCCCGCGGCCGAGCACCAGGCCAGGCCCCGCCTCCGCAAGCTCCGCGGCTTCCCGCTCCAGGCTCAGGGCCCCCAGGGCCAGCAGGTCCAGCTCCTCGGGCTGGCCGACGCCCAGCAGATCTCCGAGCGGGTCGTCGCGACCCAGCCGGCGTTCCAGGTCGTGCTGCCCCTGATGGATGGCTCGCGCGACCTCGATCAGATCGTCGGCGAGGTCGGTCGGGGCCTCCAGCGCGAGATGCTCGAGCAGTTCGTCGCCCAGCTCGATGACGCGGGCCTGATCCAGGGCCCGTCGTTCGAGGCGATGCTGGTCAAGCACCGCGAGAACTTCGACAACGCCGAGACGCTGCCCCCCGGGAGCACGGCCCAGTTTGCCGACATGCTGGTCGCCCAGCAGTACGGCAGCGACGCGACCGACGAGCAGAAGGCCGAGCACGGGCCGCGCATGCTCAAGGAGCGCCTGGACTTCTGGATCGACGAGGCCCTGCGCGACGCGGCCGATCCGAGCCTCGATGCCCTGCCCAAGGCGATCATCGCCCCGCACCTCGATTACGCCCGCGGCTGGCGGAACTACGCCCACACCTACGGACGCCTCCGCGTCGTCGACCGCCCCGACCGGATCGTGATCCTCGGCACCAACCACTTCGGGCAGGCCACCGGCGTGTGCGCATGCGATAAGGGGTACGAGAGCCCGCTGGGCACCAGCCCGGTCGCCGGCGATCTCCTCGAAGCGATCAAGGGCAAGCTGGGCGAGGACGGGGCCGTGAAGCTGCTCGAGCACCGCTACGACCACGAGAACGAACACTCGATCGAGCTGCACCTGCCCTGGATCCAGCACGTCTTCGGCGAGGGCGAGACCTTCCCGCCCGTCCTGGGCGTCCTGGTCCACGACCCGGCGGTCAACAACGGGGCGTCCTACGACGACAACGGGCTGGGCCTCGAGGCGTTCGTCGACGCGCTCAAGGGGGCGATCGCCGACCTGCCCGGCAAGACGCTGGTGGTCAGCAGCGCGGATCTGAGCCACGTGGGCCAGGCGTTCGGCGATCAGGCGAAGCTGAACGAGCAGTCCGACGCCGCGACCGAGCTGCGCGAGAAGACCGAATCGCACGACAAGGAGATGCTGGCCCACATCGAGAAGGGCGCGGCCCAAGACCTCGTCGGGGCGATGGCCTGGCAGCAGAACCCGACCCGCTGGTGCTCGGTCGGCAACCTGGTGGCGATGATGCAAACTGTTGATGCACAGGAAGTTCGGCTGCTGAACTACCACGCCGCGACCGACGAGCAGGGGATGGCGCTGGTGACCTCGGTCGCCGGCGTTGTGCCGGCCTGATCGGGCGAATGGGCGCGATGGGCACGGCCGTGTCGGGTGGTATCTGTAAGGCTGGCCAGTGACACCCCCGGATTGGGTGATGACGATCGGCTTTGTTGCGGGGCTGCTGATGGTCGCCGGTGGCATGGCGACGATGGGGCGGCGCGGGCACACGCCCGTCGCGGCGGCGCGCGGGCTGAGCGTGCCCACGCGCCTGCTGTTCGGGATCATCCTGCTCCTGGCGGGTTTTCAGGTCGCGGTGCACTGCGTGCCGGCGAGCTGGGGGCTGCGTGTGGCGCACATGCGGGTGCCCTTGGATCGCCTCGGGCTGCTCGGGGCGTTGGTGCTGGTCGGGGTGCTGGTCTCGCTGGGGCTCGATCGGGCGCACTCGGCCGAAGATGCCGCTGCGGACACGAGCGCCGAGCATGAGCCAACGGACGACGACCGTGTGTGAGGCGAAGCCGCTTCATGCGTCGGCGTTTCACGCCCGTACCAATCCCGGGTTACCCCTGTGTCAACCCCGTGTCACCCCTGTGTCACGGGGGCGCTGGGGGTGTGGAACTCGGATCGTGTGGGCTCGTATGACGGATGTCCGTCTGATGGGTCAGTCTGGTGGGTCAGTCTGGTGGGTCGGCGTGATGGGTCGGTTCGATCGCTCGGGCCGAGTGTCCGAGGTTTCGGCCCCGGGTTTCGGCTGCGGGCAGCGCGAGCTACCATCGCACCCCCTGCCGCACCGCTTGTCGGGCCCGCTCTTGGGCCTTTGGGCGTGCGGCCGGCGGGGATGCGTTGATGCGTCGGCCGCCAGTC
>ERZ1740070.1147-NODE-1147-length-16867-cov-15.353795_pt1 | contig 16867 bp, 22 predicted proteins | sample MGYA00581734_ERZ1740070 | MGnify/ENA primary metagenome ERZ1740070 (study PRJEB43018, sample SAMN04849744) | marine metagenome | isolation source: floating plastic debris | place: Pacific Ocean | collected 2008-09-01 | study: EMG produced TPA metagenomics...
CTTCGTCCACCTCGAGATTGCAATTGTCGTCTCGCCCATTCAGGACATCGATCTGCAATGGATGGATGCGTGGGTTGCTGTCATCACAATCGCGACCGCAATTCATCGAGCCATCCGCGCGCTGGTTGCAAGCGCGATTGGAGTAGAAGCCATCGCCATCAGTGTCCACGTTCCCAAACGTCTCTGGATTACAGTCTTCGTCGCGCATTTCTCCATCTGCAACTTCGACGTTTCCAGCGTAGCGTTGTGCATCATTGTCATCGCAATCGGCGCCGCCATGCGCGTATGAGAGCTGCCCATCTCCATCGGCATCCCGAGCCGCTGGCTCGGGGAGATTCAGCTCGATGTTTACGTCACCGATTTGCTGAACAGCTTTCGGAGGCTTAGTCTTCTTGTCCGGTGCTTTTTGGATTTGCGCTGATGCCAATCCGGCAGTGAGACCGACCGCCATTACGGCCAATGCGAGTTTTCGAAACATAACGTTTCTCCTTTCGTCCCCAAGTTGTGATTTGAATCAATAAGGCCCTATTTCGCGCGCCGTAGGCGGTTCGCGGAAGGACAGCGTATTATTGCCGACATGCTCCAGGCGCGCGCCTTTGAACGGGGCTGGCTTCTCGCTCGGCATAACGCGTGCTGTAAATTCTCCCGTACCGCTAAGAATGGCTGCGAGGGCTTCAATCGCAGCGCGGCGTGGTTGTTCTGAGCTGATGCCGCTGCGGTTGCTTGTATTCAGACTTATCCGTCCGCCGCTTTGAACGGTCATCCGATCGAACGGGAAGTCATCGCTCAAAACGCGCATATCGATCGTAATCGCGAGGGGGTTTTGTTTGTTCAGCTGAAGGCCGTGCGCGTTCGGAGACGTCCAGATGCATTGACCTGCCGGGGGACGCGATGCGCCAACCGGGGCGAGCGTAGCGTAGACAATAAACGCCCAGTGCTCGTCGACCATATCAGGTTCACCATTGCCGCGCTCAATCTCAACGCCGCGCTGGCGGCTCCAGCGTGGCACCCAATCCAGTCTTGTCGGACGCGTGGCTTCCAAGCGCATATTGCCCCCGGCGCGGCATTTCAGCTCCGCCGAAGCCGGAACAGGACCTGGGTTTGATGGTTCAGTCTGAGCTGGAGTCGCCGGCGTTTTCGGGACCTGGAGCGGGCGCCGGCTCAGCACATCTCTGAACGGTTGTTCTTTCATCGCGCGTTTCAGTTTCTCAGGCGCCTGCGGCAGAGGCGGCGGCGCAATGCTCATTGCAGCGTCGCCGACCATTTGGACCGTTCGGCAGTAATTCGCGTAATAATCGCGCTCAGACTGCCAAACCCAAGGTTTGCAGTGACGGTCATCGCCAGGCCGGGCAGGCGTAATGGTTTCGCCGAAGATACCCGTCCTTCTGCAGTATTCTTCACCACTATCTCCACAACTGCAGCGGTCATGGCCTGGGGGATAATAGAATCGCCGCTCCTCGGGTGGTGTATCCATCCGCGTTTTGATCGCTTCGCACTTTTCACGCTTTTGTCTTTGTTCCTGAGTCTCACCGCGGGGCACGCGGGATACTTCCCCGCTAGAGACGTCGGTTATGTACTGCCAAACCCTGCGCAATTGGGCATCGGTTAGCTCACCGTCAAACGTGCGCATTGGATCGGCAAGTAGGCGGTCATTCCGGATATTTGCGACAAATACGGCGGCGTTGAATTGCTCAACATAGGGACCAAGGGCGGGGGCCACGGCGTTACCGGTAATGATATTGTCAGAAACGAGATCGCTTGCATGGCACGTACTGCAATAGTCTTGGAAAATCGTTCCGCCACTTTGGGCAGTACTCATTGGACTAAATGCTATAGAAGTAAGAAACGTAAAAATAATGCAGCTGAATAATCTCATTATTCAGTCTCCCTCTGCTCGTGCGATCCCAGAGACAGGATGTCTTATATAGCTGAGGCGCGCAATAGAGGGCTAAATACTGGTTTTGATTCAGGGAGGTACAGAGACGAAAGCGACCTGAGTCCCGGAAAACCTAGCCATCAATTCCAAATACCGCCGCGACGGTTTCGACCAAATCCAGCATCTCGCCGATCTGTTGTATGGCGAGCCGAATGGCGGCGTCGCTGTCTAGGCCGGAATCGGGACTGGTGAGATCGAACCGGTTCGGACCCTCTAAAGCGAAGACCAAATGATCGGCTTGAGCGGTCGCGCGAAATGGTTCGCCATGTGCCAGATCAATCAGGCGCGCCATCACATCCGGGGTAAACACGAAACGGGCTTCGACCTGATCGTTTGAACGGACCCGGAAGTCGTCTTCGAAATCGTTGGATTCTAAGCGGACACGCTCCAGTCGTTCCGCCTCGCCGGGCTTATGCCATCCGATCTTCTTTGATCGGAGCTGGGTTGTGCTTTGCAGGGGTCGAGGCAGTTCTAGCACGACTAAAAGCGCATGCTCGGCGTCTTCGACTGTGCCGTCATCTGTGCGACGAGGCGACCTTACGACTTCGAACGCGTCAAAATGCAAGCCTGCATGCTCGCCAGCGAACCCGTCTTCTAGGCGGGTCAGGCCGGTCTCGCGTGCCTTCTTGGTTGCTTCATCGGCGTTGCCAATGTGGATGACGGTCGCCAGCTCAACCAAGCCTGACGCCCGCGCTGCGGCGACGGCGTCGTCTTGGCCGCTAAACTCTTCGAGCGCCTCATGAAGTCGCTTAAAGCTCGCTTGGAACAAGCCTTCTTTGCTTTGCTGAGCGACGATCCCCTCGCCACCGCCTGGCGATGCGACATAGCGCAGCCCGATATGATGCGCCAAAGGCTCAAAAACGGATTGCCGAAAGCTGAGGTCTGCAATCATTCGATCAATCTGGATCTTCGCAATTTTCTCTATTGCGGGCCGCGCCATGAAGAACCCGATGAGGATCGCGAGGACGAAGCCGAACCCGCCAAAAACTGAGCTGAGAAAGATCAACAGAACGAGACCTGAGACGCCAACGAAAGCGCCTCCACCATAAAGCGCATTTACGGGACTTGGGTCGGCCAAACGTGGTTTGGACTTTTCGAGTTTTCGCAGAGTGTCTTGCTCAGTGATTTCTCGCAAACCGGCGAAGCCATCGCGCCTTTCTAGCGTCTCCCAGCTTTTCGGCTGCGGTTGTCGCGATTTTCCAAACATGCCTGCATTCCTAACGTCCCGCACCATTGGCACAGTAGGCTGATCTAGACGAAAAAAAAGCCTGCCTCTTGAGAGGCAGGCTTTTCAATCTCAAATCGCCATTTGGCGAAAGGCTTACATGAAGCCCTTGAACTTGTCTTTGAAGCGAGACACGCGGCCACCACGGTCGAGGTTCGCATTGCGATCACCTGTCCATGCTGGGTGCGAGCTGGAGTCGATATCGAGGACGAGCTTGTCGCCTTCGCTGCCCCAAGTTGAGCGGGTTTGATACTCCGTCCCGTCAGTCATGACGACGGTGATGAAGTGATAATCTGGATGGCCTTCGGCTTTCATCGCGGGTGCCTCTTTGAGTGTGCTGCGGGACGATTACTGACCGGCCCTAAAATCTCGAAAGCGCGGACATACAGGAAGGGGGGTAGAAGCGCAAGCTAATAGAGTCAGGCAATTGAAGGAGACCTAGCTGGCGGATCTGACAGTTTCGGCGCGTCGAACCCTCTGCTGTCGTTGGAGGGAAGATTTCGAGGTCATTCCTATGCGTCTACACGCGGCGATCACCGCCACTTTAATCACCGCAGCCATCGTCACCACACCAGTGGCTCGTGCGGCTTGCGATATCTCGCAGACCAAGTGCGCGCTGAACGACGGCAATTGCAATATCAAATTCCTAAACCATACCGGCCTTGGAACGGGCTCCGCACATAGAACAGACTTACACCAAAAGGCTTCGGCGCAAGTGATCAAAATCAAAGCGATTGAAGACGATGGTGGCACTGCAGGTAACAGCCTGAAAATCCAGGCCGGTGCCAGCAAGACGATGAATATCGACAAGAAGGCGAAGAAGGATTTCGCCAAGATCCGGATCACGTCCCCGACTATGGCGCGAGTGGAAAATGTCACCATGGGGTGTGCTGACGTGCAAGCCGTCCTGAATGGCAATGGGCGCTGCAAAGTCTTCCACGGACAGAAGTCAATCGAAGTGACCAATTTCCAATTTCAGCTCGGATACGACTGCGACAATGGCAACGTGTCGGGCCCAGCTAAGGAGTAAACTAGATGATAAGATCCTACACACTTTCAGCCTTGCTGATGGGGACAGCTATGGTCGCTGCCCCAGCCGCCAGCGCGTCATGCGATATCTCGCAGACCAAATGCGCCCTCAATGGCGGCAAGTGCAATATCAAGTTCCGCAATGTCACCGCTGCTGGGAGCGGGTCTTCAAGTGGCACTTACCTAAGCCAGCAATCATCGGCTCAGCTGGTGAAAGTCAAAGCGATCAAAGACAATGGCAATAAAGCCGGAAACGCCCTGACCATCGATTCTAGCGCCAGCAAAACGATGAATATGGGCAAAAAGGTGAACAAGAGTTTCGCTAAGGTTCGCATCACATCGCCGTCAATGGTGCGCGTCGAGGGCGTCACGATGAGCTGCGCCGATGTGCAAGCCGTCCTGAATGGCAGTGGCACTTGCAAAGTCTTTCACGGCTATGGGCCGTATGGAAATGAGAGTTTCGAGTATCAGCTCGGATACAATTGCGATGGCGGCGATGTCGCCGGTCCAAAAGGGTAAGCGCCATGATCAGGACTCTCGCCCTTTCCGCCCTCGCCTTGGGGGCGCTTACGCCCGCCGCGTTTGCAGCTTGTGACATCTCGGATACCAAATGCGCCGTGAATGGCGGCAAGTGCAATATCAAATTCCGCAACATGACCGGCAGCGGCAGCGGCTCAGCCACTGGGTCGCCCTTAAAACAAATGTCGCTGACCCAAACCATCAAAGTGAAAGCTCTGAAAGAGAACGGTCACAAAACCGGTAACACCCTGACGATTTATGCAGGGGATAATAAGACAATGAACGTGGACAAAAAAGCGAACAAGAATTTCGCTACGATTCGCATTGCGTCTCCAAACATGGAAACCGTGAAGAGTGCGAACATGAGCTGTAATGACGTTAAAGCCGTCTTGAATGGCAACGGCACATGCAAAGTCTTTTACGGCTACTCGCTCTACCGCGACAACGCGTTCGAATATCAGCTGGGGTACAGTTGCGACAGCGGAAACGTTGGTGGCTAAATATGAGACATATTATGATCAGATCCTTACTCATCTCCTTGATCGCGCTCGGCGTGATCACGCCCTCCGCCATTGCTGAGTGCGATATCTCGCAGACCAAATGCGCGCTGAATGGCGGTAAATGTAACATCAAGTTCAAGAACCAAACCGGCCTCGCCAGCGGCTCTGGTGCGGGCTCGTCTATCTCGCAGGAAACATCGGCACAAACCGTGAGAGTTAAAGCGCTCAAGGACAATGGTAAGTCTGCCGGCAATGCTCTGACCATTGATGCAGGGGCCAGCAACACAATGAATATGGACAAGAAGGCGAACAAAGATTTCGCCAAGATTCGCATTTCCTCCCCAGTCATGAACGGTGTTCAAAGTATCACCATGGGATGCGGTGATGTGAGAACGGTCCTAGATGGCAGTGGCACCTGCAAAATTTTCTACGGTGCCGGACGCGATTCTGGCGGCGGGCGGCTCGATCAGCTTGGCTATAATTGTTCTGGCGGCGATGTCGTCAGTCCACGAGACTAGGGCCATGATCCGAACACTTGCTTTCTCTGTGCTGGCGCTCAGTGCAATGTCCCCAATGGCCAGTGCAGCTTGTGACATCTCGGATACCAAATGCGCCGTGAATGGCGGTAAGTGCAATATCAAATTTAGGAATCGAACGGGAGATTCAGGTGGCTCAGATGGGGGCTCCAACCTCGACCAACGGTCGTCTGCGCAAACCGTCAATGTCAAAGCGCGCAAACGAAATGGCGACAAGGCTGGCAACAAGCTGTCCATCGAAGCGGCGGCCAGCGGCTCGATGAATTTCGACAAGAAAGCCAAAAAGAACTTTCAGGATGTCAGACTCTACTCGAAAATGAATGGCGATTATGTCGGCGCGGTGATCATGAGTTGCGAAGAGATCAAAGCTGTTTTGAATGGGAGTGGCACGTGCAAAATTTTCCACGGAACCAAGCATAGCAGTAAGACCGAGAAGGAATTCTTCATCGGCTATCAATGCGATGGCGGGAATGTTGGCGGCCCAACGGGCAATCACGGGTAACCAACCGCGTGAGGACTATGTCCCGTCTTCCGCAACGCCAGAGGCGAGCTCAGGGTCGAGATAGTCGGCTGTGATGCGCTTATCAGCTTTGTCCAAACGCCATGTATAGTAGGCGAAAGCGATCCAGCTGAGGTGGAATACGACGCCTGAAATCAGCGCCAGCCAACCAGGTATCGGCCCAATATGGGCGCGGTGAAGGAATTCAGACCACGAGCTGACATCACTTGGATGCATGCCGATCTTCGCATAATAGGCGACACCTTGGATCAAGAATAACCAGCCATAATTGCGTCTTAGCCGGCGACCGATGGCGCGCATCGCAGAAATCCGGTGGCGAGGGCGCATATAGTCATCCGATAGCGCGGTGCCTTTATCCATGGCGATCTGGGCGCCCCGACCACGCAAAATCGGCACGTAATTGGTGATCTCGATCATCCGCGCGCGAAACTTCCAGACATAGAAGTAACGGTAGCGGCGTGCTTCTAGGATCAGGAACATCGCTGACAGCAGCCCAACCAAAACAATCGGGAGCGGCGAAGCTTCTTCGTTTGCGAAACTTACAGAGAACGCAATCCCGGTAGAAACCACAGCCCAATTGGTGGTCATATCGAGACGTTGGCGCCAAATCGTCGATCGATAGACCTCCGCGCGATACAAATGGGCGAGCGCGCCTACCTCGGCGCTGCCACAAATGGCTTCTGGGGGATCTTGATCAGCGTCCATCATGGGCAAAAGTATAAGCTGAATCGCTCAGCCGCCAATCTCGCTTTTCTTTTGAGTGCAGTAGCCATGCTCAAGGATCGCGCGATAGCCATCTAGTACCCGCCTTATGTCGCGTGTATCATCCTCGGTATTGATCACACGCACCTCGCTCAAAAGATGGCGCGCATCGCCGTCAATGCGGGCGTGCCAGAAGGCATAACGCAGATTGTCCGGTGCATCCGTAGAGCGCTGCGCCTGTGCAAGTAGGTCGGCGTCACAGCGTGCCATTGCAAGCTCGGCCGCCGCGTGGGCGAGGTTTGGTTTCTCAAAGCTGGAAGCGCCGCTGAGCATTTTCAACATCGCCTGGTTTACGCTACGCGCGGCCGCCTCATCGCTCAAGTGCAAGCGCTTGCCAGCGGAGAGCAACACATCAGCACGACCAAAATTTAGGGGGTCTGCGCGTCTTTCGGCGAGAGAGATCAAGTCCTCGACGCCGCCAGTCACGAGAATTGGCTCAGCCACTTGCCAGCCATAATCGACGTAAATCGGGATATCGCTCGTGCGTCGATCAAAACGATTTTCCCATTTGTCGATCAGCGCAGCGTCTCCCGAAAGCGCTGCAATCTCTAAGAACGCCGTCGATAATCTAAGTCGCTTTTCTTCCGGTAGGAGCAGCGCGGCGCTCCAGGCTGCATCCAATACGCAAGCTGATTCACTTTGGTCGCAAGCGTGCTGGTGCGCAGCGACCTGCGGCGCGCCCAGCAAAAACCCAGAAAGAAGTAAAACCAGCCATTTCATGCGCTCTGGATAAAGGAGCAAGACTGAATGGAAGCTGAGTAAGTGAAAGAATTCAGATATTTAGCCCCGGCCGCGATACGGCGCGACGCCAGTATCAGGGACGTATAGTCCTTCCGGTACAGCACCGGTTTGCCAAAACACATCAATCGGAATGCCGCCGCGGGGATACCAATATCCACTGATCCGAAGCCAACGGGGAGATAGCAAGTCCGCAATGTCTTTCCCGACGCGCAGCGTGCAATCCTCATGGAACCCGCCATGATTGCGAAAACTGGTCAGAAACAGTTTGAGGCTTTTGCTTTCGACCAGCCAATCACCGGGTGCGTAATCAATGACCAAATGCGCAAAATCTGGTTGTCCAGTCACCGGGCAAAGCGAGGTGAACTCTGGGGCAACAAAGCGCGCGAGATAAAGTGTATCGGGGTGCGGGTTTGGCACGCGCTCAAGCTTGGCCTCATCGGGCGAACTCGGCGCTCCGATTTGTTGGCCAAGTTGATCGAGCCCGTCATAAATCGACTTGTCAGACATGGTCACCCCGCAAGTGTTGGAATGAGGTCAAACCGCATTCCGATGTAAAGCATGTATGCGATGAGCAGGACGCTGCCTTCCCAGCGCGCCAGTTTTCGGCCGGTAAAGGCAAACACAAAGAGCAGGAAGACTGACAGGAAGAGGGCGCCCATATCGGTCCATGTGACGATACTTGCGGCCTGGCCAAACTGCATCGCAGCAATCTCAAGTGGAACACCAGCAGCGCCGGTCTCAATGAGCGTGAACGGGAAGACAATCGCTGAGACGCCGAGAATACCCAAAATGTTGAACACGTTAGAACCAAGTACATTGCCGAGCGCCACGTCCGCTTTGCCTTTGCGCGCGGCGACAATCGATGTGACGAGTTCAGGCAAGCTGGTCCCGATGGCAACAATTGAGATCCCAATCACGGTTTCCGAAACGCCGAACAGTCTCGCTGCATCCGACCCACCGGATACAAGGAACCGAGCTCCAACGATGACGCCGACAATTCCGCCAATCGTCAGCACGATTGACAGCCAAGTCGGATCGTCATTCTCAAATTCTTCAGCTTCCTCGCCATGCATTCCGCCAGCGGCGCTGTTCGCTCGTCGGTCGAGGATGACTGATACGACGAGATAGACAACGAGAAGTGCTGTAAAAGCGATGCCGGTGGTTCGGGTAAAGCCATCGATCCAGACGATCACCGCAAATAAGACCGTGACAGCGACCATGAATGCGCCGTCTCGGGCGAGCGCTGCGGGATTGGTTGTGATGGCTTTCACAAAGGCTGCGGCGCCAATCACCAGCATAATGTTGGCAACATTTGAGCCGATGACATTCCCAATCGACAGGCCAGTCGCGCCTTCACTTAAGGCCTGAAGGCTCGTCACCAATTCCGGGAGGCTCGTGCCGAATCCTACCAAAGTGAGACCGATCACCAATTCTGACATGCCGACTTTCCGAGCAATGCCAACTGATCCTCGGACCAGTGCTTCGCCTCCGACAAATAGGAGAAAGAAGCCGGCAAGGATCAAGACAGTCATCATCATGATTGGGTATTGCTCCGAAAAACTTGGCGCTGATATGGACGCACTTGCCAAGATGTCCAAGCGGGTAAATGATTTCGCTCAAGAGAGATAGTCCTGTGGGAGGCCCTGATGCAGTCTAAAACACTTCTAGCGATCGCTTTGCTCGCTTGCGCGCTACCAGCATGCGCCGTCAATGTGAACGTCAATGATACGCAATTGATTGGCAGCGCCGAAACCGATGAGGACCGCATTCTGAGCGTGCTGACGACGCAGCAGGCGGCCTGGAATGCGGGTGATATCGACACATTCATGGCCGGATATTGGCAGTCCCCAGAGTTGCGTTTTGCGTCACGTGGATCGGTCACGACCGGCTGGCAAGAAACCCGTGATCGATATCACGCAAATTATTCCGACCGCAGTCTGATGGGCGCCCTTTCTTTCTCGAACTTGGAAGTTGATATGTTGAGCGAGGATGCCGCGGTCGTGCACGGGGCCTGGGCGCTCGCGCGGGCTGGGGACAACCCGTCTGGTCTGTTCACGCTGGTCTTTCGTGATCTGGATGGCGGTTGGAAAATCGTCAGTGACACGACAACATCGGCAGACTGATCATGGCCCTTCCTCGAATCCGGCAGCTTGTTTTTGCGTCTTATGATGCGGCAGACATTGAACGGTTGCGCCATGTGCTCGATCTCGGGCCAGGATTCGTGGATCCAGGCGTCCGCATGTTTGGCCTGACAAATGGCGTCTTCGCGATCGGCGATCAGTTTCTGGAAGTTGTTGTTCCGGTTGAAGAGAACACCGCTGCTGGCCGGTTCCTGGACCGCAATCAGGGGCTTGGCGGGTATATGGCGATTTTCCAGACTGATAATCTTGAACGCGTGCGGGCCCATGCCGATGCGAATGGGCTCCGACGTGTCTGGGATATCGATGCTGAGGATATCTCGGCGAGCCATCTTCACCCTGCCGATATCGGCGCTGCGATTGTCTCAATTGATGAGGCGCGGCCTGTGGGATCATGGCGGTGGGGCGGTCCAGATTGGCAGACTGCGGCTAAGTCAGGGGCGCTCACTCAGTTAGACATTGTCGCAATCGATCCAGCAGCGCTGGCGGCAAGGTGGGCTGGAGTCCTTGGCATCGACGCGAAAGATGTTAGTCATGGCGTTTGGGACCTTTCGCTTGGGGCGGGTAGACTTCGTGTCATTCCCGGTGATCGCGATTTTTTGATGGCTTATACATTAACCCATCCCGATCCCGAGGCCTGCTTGGCGCGTGCCAAAGCCGCGGGGCTGGATGTTCAAGGAACGAGCTTTCAATTTGCGGGTGTGCAGGTTTCGCTGCTGCCCAATTGATCCTGTCGCATTGAACGCTAAAACGCGGGGTTAGACGAATCGTCTAGCAATGAGGCGCGACAAGGGTTCTCCGAATGAAACAAGGCACACTCGACCTTGAGACCAGCAATTCGCGGATTGAGTCCGCGATCGAAGGCAAGCTGTTTCGCAATTTCATTACGACACTGATCATAATGAACGCGGTTATTCTCGGCATCTTGACCTATGAACGGAGCATGCCGGCGGAGGTCGTATCGTCCCTGAGTTGGTTTGATCAGGCCGTCACAATCGTATTCTGTGTCGAGATCGCGCTGAAAATATTCGTTTATCGCTTTAGTTTCTTTAAGTCGGGCTGGAATTGGTTTGATTTCTTAGTCGTCGCGATTTCGCTCATTCCAGGTGGGGCAGCCTTCTCGGTTCTGCGGGCGATGCGCGTGTTGCGAATCTTGAGACTGTTGCACATCGTTCCGATGATGCGGCGGATCACAGAGGCGCTGCTGAACGCTTTGCCGGGCATGGGCGCGATCCTGGCGGTTCTGGCGCTGCTCACATATGTCGGCGCGGTCATGGCGACCAACTTGTTTGGTGACACTGACAATGAGGAAGTGTTGCAGCTGTTCGGTGATCTACCAAGTTCGGCCTATTCCTTGTTCCAAGTTATGACGATGGACGGCTGGCGCTTTGAAGTGGTTCAGAAAGTGGTCGATGACGGTAACCCATATGCGCCGCTCTTCTTCTTGATTTTCATCTTCATCGCGAGCTTTGCGGTTCTGAACTTGTTTATCGCTTTGATCGTTGATGCGCTCGCGGCAGAGCAGCGCGCTGCGACGGAGGAGCATCTCGACGAGATCGAAGAAGAAATGGATGAGGAATTCGACTCCGCCGACAAAGAGCGCGACGAAATCTTGGACCTGCTGCGCGAAATGAAGGCCGAAATTGCATCCCTGAAGGCTGAAAAGTCTAAGCCGGAATAAAGAATGCCCCGCCAGAAGCAAATCTGGCGAGGCACCGGGAAGCGTAGGATGGGGGGGACGCAGCGCTTCCCAATCTACTGATTTTGGAGCGAACTAGCTCGCTGGCAGCAGTACAGTATCAATCACGTGGATCACGCCGTTTGACGCTGCGACGTCTGCGGCAACAACCGTTGCGGTTGACCCTGGTGCTGTCAGAACAACACCATTTGTGCCATCAACACTCAAATCACCATTTAGTGTGGTTGCTGTGATTTGCTGGCCGGCCAGATCGCCTGATTTTACTTTTGAACCCGCAATCACGTGCAGTTTCAGAACGCCAGCAAGCGCGTCTTTGTTTTCTGGCAGAAGAAGGGTCTCTACGGTGCCAGCTGGCAATGCAGCAAAGGCTTCATCGGTTGGTGCGAACACTGTCAAAGGACCTTCGCCTTTCAGTGCGCCAACCAGGCCAGCGGCTTCAGCCGCGGCGAGCAGAGTTGAGAAGGAACCTGCGGCGGCAGCTGTATCAACAATGTCGGCTTTCGCTTTGGTGTAGCCTTCGCCTGCAATAGCGGTCGTGTAGCTGGCGTCTACGCGATGGTCAGATGCCTTCTTAGACGAGCAAGTATCAGCGAAAGCTGGGGCTGCTAGGAGGCCAGCTGAGATCAAGAGAGTAGCGAATTTCACGGGATTATCTCCGTTAAAAATTACGACCCGAACCATATCGGCGTCATATTAAGTACGATATCGTATATAAAATAGATTTTCAGATGACTCGATTTTAATGAATCAAAATCCGACCCCTTACAGGGCGTGTCAGTTTCGCTCACTCACACTTTTCGGAAATACGCGCTATAGGTGTGCTCATGAACATTTGGCAGCGTCTGATTGAGAGCGGAAAACGTTTGTTTGACGTGGATGTGGTTGATGACCCCGTCCCGGCGGATCTTGAATGCGCGCCTGATCCAAACGATGTCGGATTTACAGCTGCGGTGGTTGGCCTCGGCGCAAAAATGGCGAAGGCTGATGGTCGCGTCAGCGATGAAGAAATCATGGTCTTCTCGCGTGTCTTCCAAACCGCGCCGAAAGATGCCGCAGCGGTCCGCCGCGTTTTTAACCTCGCGCAGCAGACAGTCAGAGGATACGAATCGTATGCCCGCAAGATCGGTCGCAAATACGCGGCACGACCTTGTCTGCTAGAGGGTGTTCTCGATGGCTTGTTCATGATCGCGACCGCCGACGGGGTCGTGACGGAAGACGAGCTGGTCTATCTGCAAACGGTTTCGACCGCCTTTGGGTTTAGCGAAGCCACCTTCCGGCGGATCAAAGCGGGGCATATGGGGCCGGACAGAGACGATCCTTATCACGTGCTCGGTGTTGCGCATGATGCTGAGTTTGAAGAAATCCGGCGCGTCTATCGGCGTTTGATGGCCGACAATCATCCCGACCGTGTGATCCAAAACGGCGCCCCGCGCGAGTTTGAAAATGCCGCGCATGAGAAGGCTGCAACTATTACGAGCGCCTATGCTCGCATTCGGGCGGAGCGCGGGCTCATCGCAGCAAATTGATCATCGGTCACAATCTAAACATTGACGGCACCTAACTTGCACGCCATCTATTTGGCGAACGAGGATGAAATGACCGCGACACACACTGCTCCATACGGTTTCCCGCACAATCTATTTGCGCTTTTGCGACGGGTTGGTGGCCTTCTGATGAAGGGTGTTCTGGCATTTGCGATTATCATGATGGCGGGCATTCTCGCTGTCGCAACAGCAGCCGCAGGCATCGCCTTGGCCGCATACGCGCTGATCCTACGGCTCTCTGGATCCAGCGTAGAGCGCAGTCAAACGCGCTATGAAGAATCATCCGAAGACGGTTCGATCACTTTGGAAGCAAAGCGAACGCCGCGTGGTTGGACCGTGGAATAGCTGACTTAAGCCGCTTTCTCAGTCATACCTTCGATATGCAGCGTTTGCGTCGGGTACGCGAACTCTAGTCCATGCTCTTGCAGACCACGGAACAACGCGAGTAAGACGCGTGAGCGTGCCGCCATGGACCGATTGAACTCTGGCTGTAGTGAATAGAACACCAATTCATAATCGAGCGAGCTCGGGCCGAACGCGGCCATGCTGCAATAGTCGAAGTCGACGGCCTGAACGTTCTTCACAATCTCAGCGACAATCTCTGGGACTTTTTCGGCGAGATCAGGATCGGTTTGATAGATCACACCGAAGACAGTCTCCATCCGGCGCCGTGACATGCGCTGCATATTGTGAATCTCATAATCCAGGAGATTGGTATTTGAGATGATCATCTGCTCGCCGGTCTTGGAGCGAACACGTGTCGTCTTCAGGCCAATATCCTCGATGATCCCCCAGCTCTCGCCATAGCGAACCGTATCACCGACCTGAAACGGCTTATCGATGACGATCGACAGAGAAGAAAAGAGGTCGCGGAAAATGCCCTGGGCCGCGATACCGATGGCGATACCACCGATACCAAGACCCGCGAGCAGCGCCGTAACATCCGCCCCGACATTGTCTAGGATGAGCAAGAGCGCAACCGACCAGACCGCTACGGAGATGAACCATTTGATGATGTTAAAGGCTGATGCGAGCGCCCTTGCGTCCCCGCTAGATCTCGCGACGTTGCGCCGTATGAACGAGACAGCGAACTCCTGAACCCATTCTGCGATCTGTAAGATTGCGGCGAGGACGAAGAAGATTTTCACGATCACCGAGACAGCTTGTGGCAAGCCAAGCATCGCGTCGGTCAGTGCGAACGCGATCATTACCATGAAATAGGTATGGAAGCTTTTCACCACGCGCTGCAGCAAAGCGGTGAAAGAGAATTCATCACCTTGTGGCAGACGAACAATACCCTTCAGGATGGCCCAACGTGCAATCAATTGGGCCAGCGTGAAGGTGACAACAAGGCCGAGCGCAATCAGCGCCTCAAGCTCGCCCGAGCCAATCCAGTCAACGAATTCCGTCGCGGCCTCGGTAGCCTGCGCTGTTGTTTCCGTGATGGCCTCGATCGGATCTGCAGTCGGATCGCTGCCATCTTCAGGCACCGTCTCCTGCGCGCGTTGCAGGACCGGAAGTGTCATCCAATGCCAGAAGCTCATTTTTTGCCCTCTCGCTCAAGTCGAAGACGATCGGCCGCGGCGTCGATGACGCGCAGCGTCTCGTCCCACATCTGAAGCGAACTTAGCTCGGAAAGGTGAAAAAACCGTGCGTCTGCAGCATCATCACCAGATTTGGGCTCACCGGCGCGCCAAGTCGCGAGAAAATCGATCAAGACATAATGACGCGTGATTAGGTCTCCCGTGCGATTTTCAAAGATCGCATCGACCACGTCGATCAGGTCGATCAACTCGGCGTCGACCGCTGTTTCTTCTTTCAATTCCCGCAAAGCCGCGCTGCGAACTGGCTCGCCAGGTTCGACGCGTCCGCCCGGAAGCGACCATTCCCCTTGCTTTGGCGGTGTCCCTCGTCGGATTAGCAACACTTGCTCATCGCGGAAGCACACCACGCCGACGGCGGGGACGGGTCTTAAATCTTCAACGGGTTGAGCCGGTGCGCGCATGCCGGGCAGATTGCACAGATTGTTTTGAAGACCTCGTAAACAGTTTGTGCCAAAGGAGATCGCTGACTTACGAAGGCGTGTCATGGCGAAGCGAAAAGACAGATCGATCAGCCTTGCCTTGCAGGGCGGCGGGGCGCATGGCGCTTTTACTTGGGGCGTGCTGGACCGGCTTGTCGAAGAGTCTGATCTGACCATTAAAGCGATCACCGCAACATCGGCGGGTGCGACCAATGCTGTTGCCTTCGCTGCGGGCCTCGCTCAAGGCGGCGCAGATGGCGCCAAAGAAACGCTCGAACGCTATTGGCGAACCGTGTCGCAAAAGGGTGCGCCGTTTTCGGCTTTCTCTTGGGCGAACTCGCCGTTCACCGCCCTACCCTTCGGCCCTTTTCAAGCCGCGATGGCTTTTACAAGCATTGCGAGCCCTTACGAGTTCAACCCGTTTGATATCAACCCTCTGCGTGATGCGTTGGACGAAGCAATCGATTTCGACGCCGTTCATGCCGCCCCGATTGATCTGTTTCTATCGGCGACAAATGTTGAAACAGGCCGCGTAAAAGTATTCCAAGATGGTGAGATTTCGCGCGACGCGGTGCTCGCCTCCGCCTGTTTGCCGCAAACGTTCCGCGCGGTAGAGATCAATGGCCAAGCCTATTGGGATGGCGGCTATATGGGCAATCCGAGCCTGTTCCCGCTAATCTATGCCAAGGCACCGCGTGATGTTCTTTTGGTTTTGCTCAATCCGATTTCCCGTCTTGGTGTGCCCAAGCGCGTTCCCGAAATTATGGATCGGCTGAACGAGATCAGCTTTAATGCCTCTCTTATCGGCGAGCTTCGTGCCATCGCCTTTGTTCAAAAACTGCTTGATGATGGCATGCTGAAAGAGCCTGCCATAAAAAGGTATCGGCGCTTGACGGTTCATGCGCTGCGCGGTGGCCAAGTGCTGCGCGACCTCTCCTTGCAGACCAAATACGATACCAGTTGGACCTTCTTGACTGATCTACGCGACAAAGGCCGGGCTGAAGCGGAGCGCTGGCTTGGTTCGTGCTCGCATTATCTTGGAAGCGGCGAGTCGAGCGTGGATCTCCAGAAAGAGTTTCTACAAGACTAAGCGGGGCGCAAGAACCAAAACTTTGCCGCGCCAATGCTGCGCTTCGAGACGCAAGTCCAGTTTGTTAGATCTAACACCTCATCAGCGGCAGTTTCTGCAACGACGAGGACACGCTCAGACAACCAATTTCCTTGCCCCAAAACCTGCAAACAAGGCTCCACCAGACCTTTATTGTAAGGTGGATCGAGGAAAGCGATGTCAAACGGTCCGCCCAATCCTGCAGGGATATCGCCGAGCGCGGTGGCACTTCGCCGCTGAAGGCGGGTGGTTCCAAATAGGCCGAGCGCCTCAATATTTTGCCGGATCACGCCGCGGGCTGCGTGGGCGGTTTCGACGAACACACAAAAGGACGCGCCCCGCGACATGGCTTCAAAACCAAGCGCGCCTGATCCGGCGAACAAGTCGATCACGCGCGCGCCGTCCATGTCCGGTGCCCAGTCCGCGTGCGCCAAGACATTGAACAGGCTTTCGCGCGCGCGGTCAGAGGTTGGCCGCGTCGCATCGGTCTTTGGCGCCAGGATAGGACGCCCTTTAAATTGTCCGGCTACGATCCGCATGGCTTGCCTTTATGCGCTGAGGGCGCGATGGGGAAGACATGATGACCA
>ERZ1740070.1148-NODE-1148-length-16864-cov-6.613957_pt1 | contig 16864 bp, 13 predicted proteins | sample MGYA00581734_ERZ1740070 | MGnify/ENA primary metagenome ERZ1740070 (study PRJEB43018, sample SAMN04849744) | marine metagenome | isolation source: floating plastic debris | place: Pacific Ocean | collected 2008-09-01 | study: EMG produced TPA metagenomics...
CGGATAGTTGGTTCCCCATTCAAAAAAAATGAAAAATTGAAAAATTGAAGAAAATAATTTTGATAGACTTGGTAGATAAAATTAGTAGAATAAATAGTAAATTTTCGTAATATATGTTTAGAGTCGGAAGTTTAGTTCAAATACTGTATCCTAAGTACGTATTTGAGTTACATGGTATAGTTGAAGCTCCGGAAGATGTTGCAGGTCGTTGGATAGTTAGATTAATTAATAATCCTTTCAATGATAGTAAAGAGTCTTTATTATTATCTTCAAAAGAATCAGAGATTGAGTTGGTTTAGTCCAAGTTAGATTACAAGCGCTAGTATTGTAATTATCGTCAATATTCAAAGTAGGTTTAAAAACAAGACAGTGAACTGACATTTTTGGTATTTATAACCAACAAAGCTTTTCTCCACAAAATATAGCTTCGTCAGAAAATGTCAAAAAGTAGTAAATTATTAGAAGTTTGGCAGGAACACTCTCCTGAATGCAGTTCTAATTGGTACATTAACCAGGAACGAACCTATATTTTCTATGTCTACACAAACAGCAACAGCAACAACCGCAAACTCCCTTGCTCTTTCATCTTTTCACATTCGTTTAGAAGCTTTAGAAAAAGAACATCAGTGGTTGCTCAAGCAAATCAAGAAAAAACGCACCGAACAGAAGAATTTTCTCGAACAAATGCGTTCTGTAGCGACAGAAATACATAGTAGATGTACTCCTTGCTTCCAAAAAATGGCATCTCTAGATGAGGAAATACATTCAGTATTTGATGAAATTTTAACTAAAAGGAAGCTAGGGAAACAAACCCGCAAAAATATTGAGCAAGTTTATCGTAGTCTTCAAGTAGCAGGGATAATCAGCGTTAAATTCAATCCCTCGGAAGGTGATACCTTAGAAGACTTTTTTGAAATGGAGGAAGAAGAAAATAATTTTTCCGATTCAAAAAATGAAGAAAGCGATACTTATGAAGGTTCCGAGCAACAATATCAACAAACACAACCAGATTTTTCTTCTGCAACTAGAAATAGTGAATCGAAAAAAATTCGTCAGACATTTCTCAGGTTAGCCGAGATATTTCACCCTGATAAAGTAACAGATAGTGATATCCAGATGCACCATACGGAAATCATGAAAGAAATTAATAAAGCTTATCAAGACGGTGATTTAGCTAGATTGCTGGAAATTGAAAGATTGCATCAGGTAGAAGAATCATTCTCAATTAATAGCGAAGATGATTTAACCAGACAATGTAATAAGTTAGAGCAACATAATGAGTTTCTGAAAAACCAATATGAAAATTTAAAAGGTGAGTTAAGACTTGCAAAAAATACCAACGAAGGACAAATGGTTTCGGGTTATAGGAAAGCTGTCAAAGAAGGAATAGACCCGATTACTCAAACGGTAGAGCAAATAGAATCTGAAATTGAAGTAATTTCTTCAATATGTAACTTTATAAAAGATTTTCGAGACAAGAAAATAACAATTAAAGATTTTCTTGCAGGTCCACCAGTCTTACAACAAAGAAATCAAGAAATAATTGATGAGCTTTTCGAGGAGATGTTTGGAGAATTTGAAGAATTTTAAAGATAGCTTTTTTGAGAAAAATATCAATATTCAAGAATTAGAGATGTGGAATTACTACATCTCTATTTTTTTTATGAATTAGCAAGTAAAAAGTAGCAAGTAGCAAGTAGCAAGTAACAATTACCAATTAACAATTAACAATTAACAATCAAATTTTCTATTGCTTGATTTATTAATTTTTCTCCATCATCTACATTTTCTACCTGATTGAATTTCTGTCTTAATTCCGCAGCACCTTCAAAACCTTTTGCATACCAAGCCATGTGTTTTCGTGCTTGATAAATTCCTCTATTTCCTTTGTATTCCCATAATGCTTTTAAATGTTCTTTAGCGCATTCCAAACGCTGAATTACTGTGGGAGCGGGTAACTTTTCTCCTGTTTTGAGAAAGTAATCAATTTCTCCTACTAAAAACGGATAACCCAAAGTACCACGAGAACACATTACCCCATCAGCGCCAGTTATTTCCAAACACTGAATTGCTGATTCAACCGAAAAAATATCTCCGTTAGCAATTACGGGAATATCTAGTACTTCTTTTACCCGAGCAATCCATTCCCAGCGAGCATTACCGTTGTATCCCTGAGCGCGAGTACGTCCATGAATCGTAATCATCTGCGCTCCTACGTCCTGCATTCTTTTTGCAAATTCAATAATCGTAATTTCCGCATCATCCCAACCAATACGAGTTTTAACTGTTACTGGAATATCAACAGCATTCACAACTTCTTTTACTATTGCTTCCGCGACTTCTGGCTGTCGTAAAAGTGAAGAACCGCCGCCTTTTCGAGTTACTTTATTTACCGGACAACCCATATTGATATCAATCGTATCAGCACCTTCTTGAACTGCTTTTTGAGCAGCTTGTGCAAGAAAGTCCGGACGACAATCGAATAATTGGATGCTTATCGGACGCTCGTTGATATCAACATCCATGACTTTTGGTAGCTCTTTAACATGAGCTAATCCCGAAGCATGAACCATTTCGGTATACATCATAGAATCCGGAGCATAGCGACGTACTAATCGTCGAAATACCATGTCAGTTACACCGGATAAAGGTGATTGTAAAACTCGGCTATTAACTTCTACAGAGCCAATTTTTAAAGGAGTTGAAAGTTTAGTTTTTAATTCTGGGGAGAGCATGAGGATAGGGAATGGGGGATTGGTAATGGGTAATTGGTAAAAATTATTTTGACGGTTGAAACTGTTAATAAATAAAATCCGCCGTGAAAGCGGACTAAGTAAAGGGATACAATTATCTATGTTCTATTTATTCTATTGATTTTGATTTTCTACTTGTCTTTTAACTTCTTCTAAATCCAAATCCAAACCCTGAGCAATTTGTTCTATACTTAGTCCTAATTTTAATAATCTAGGTATAGATTCAATACGTCCTTCTTCTTTTCCTTCTTCCACTCCTTCTTGATAAACTCGGGTTTGTTTCAAATCGCTTAATCCAAACATTTCTTCAATCTCCTTTCTATTCATTTGGGGAAATTTGTAAACCAGAATAGTCTCTATTAATTCTAATAACTGTCTTTGCTGCGATTCGCTATTGATTTGTTGCTGGGTTCTCGCAATTAAATCCCTGGCTGAGACAATGGCTGTATTTTCATCTTCAATTATTAGTTTTATAGTAGCAATTCCTACTGGAAGCGAAGTTGTCTCACCTAATTCATCTAGATAGATTACATTTACTCGTCCGCTTTGGAAAAATTCCTTGTAGTGATTGATATCTGCTGTATCTATGATACGACTGGGATAAATAACTATTCCCTGCCAAGGATTTTTGGGTTTATTTTGTCGGAGGTATAAAGATACTTCAGAAAATAGTCTTAAATAAATTTCTTCGTCAGTTTGAAATTGGACTTCTACAAAATATATCGGGTTATCTTCTCCTTGAACGGGAAGAAAAACCCCATCGATTCGGAACGCTGTTTGCTTAATTTCAACTGACGAGAATTCATAATCATCTGCTGTTTGGGATGAATCACCGATTAATTCAAAAAAGATGCTGGGTAGTTCTTTAAAAAGTCGGTAGAAGATACTGTCTGTTTTCACACTGATTGCTGTTGGGAAGAGAAAAAATACTGCTGCTTAAGTCTTTTTTGGGCAACAATTAGCCCTATTTTCTCTCAAAAGACGGCAAACACCACACTATTGTTACGGTTCACCCGAATTACTCATAGTATTAATTCTCATACATTAGTCATTGTGCAAGCAAACACTGATTGAGCCATAGTAAGCCATAAAGAATCTATGAAGCATAACCGTCCAATTGCGTGTTCGGGAAACCACCCTTCATTCACTGGCTGCACAGGCTCAGTATATATAACAGTGTAATTAAGATGGCCTTATTTATGGCTTGTTAGTTCATTGAGATTTCATATTGATGCCTTTACTGGTCGCTCTTAGGAGCCAGTTACCTCAAAATTAAACCTTTTATATTCTCATTCATTGTTTTTGTAGTTATACGGAGCCAAAATAAACATGGCAAAAGTAGTTGGAATTGACTTAGGTACAACTAATTCTTGTGTAGCAGTAATGGAAGGTGGTAAACCCACGGTTATTGCTAATGCTGAAGGTTTTCGCACCACACCTAGTGTTGTTGCTTTCGCGAAAAATGGCGACCGTTTGGTTGGACAAATCGCTAAACGTCAAGCTGTAATGAATCCCGAGAATACTTTTTACTCGGTGAAGCGCTTCCTCGGACGTAAACACGAAGAAATAACCCACGAAGCAACAGAGGTTTCTTATAAAGTAGTCCGTGATGGCAACGGAAATGTAAAGTTAGATTGTCCTCAAGCTGGTAAACAGTTTGCTCCAGAAGAAATTTCCTCACAAGTTCTTCGCAAGCTAGTTGATGATGCTAGTAAGTATACCGGCGAAACCATTACCCAAGCAGTTATTACCGTTCCTGCATACTTTAATGACTCTCAGCGTCAAGCAACTAAAGATGCTGGTAAGATTGCCGGTATTGAAGTATTGCGGATTATCAACGAACCTACAGCTGCTTCCCTGGCTTATGGTTTAGATAAGAAGAGCAACGAAACTATCTTGGTATTTGACCTTGGTGGTGGTACCTTCGACGTATCTATCTTGGAAGTAGGTGACGGTGTATTTGAAGTACTTTCTACTTCTGGTGATACCCACCTTGGTGGTGATGACTTCGATAAAAAGATTGTTGATTTCTTAGCTGAAGATTTCCAAAAGCAAGAAGGTATTGATCTACGGAAAGATAAGCAAGCTTTACAGCGTTTAACTGAAGCTGCTGAAAAAGCTAAAATCGAACTTTCTAGCGTTACTCAAACAGAAATCAACCTTCCATTCATTACCGCAACTCAGGATGGTCCAAAGCACTTGGACACAACCATGACTCGCGCTAAGTTTGAAGAAATTTGCTCGGACTTAATCGACCGTAGCCGCATCCCGGTTGAAAATGCATTACGCGATGCAAAATTAAGCAAGGATAATATTGATGAAATCGTACTAGTTGGTGGTTCTACCCGTATTCCCGCAGTACAAGAAGTAGTTAAGCGTGTATTAGGGAAAGACCCCAACCAAAGCGTTAACCCAGATGAAGTTGTAGCTGTTGGTGCTGCAATCCAAGCTGGTGTACTGTCTGGTGAAGTTACCGGAATCTTGCTCTTAGACGTAAGTCCATTGTCCTTGGGTGTAGAAACCTTGGGTGGAGTAATGACTAAGATTATTCCTCGCAACACAACCATTCCTACCAAGAAATCGGAAGTATTCTCTACAGCAGTAGACGGACAAACCAATGTAGAAATTCACGTCCTCCAAGGTGAGCGTGAAATGTCCAACGATAACAAGAGCTTAGGAACTTTCCGTCTTGATGGAATTCCTCCTGCACCTCGTGGAGTACCTCAAATTGAAGTTGTTTTCGATATTGACGCTAACGGTATCTTGAACGTTACTGCGAAAGACAAAGGTACTGGTAAAGAACAATCCATCAGCATCACTGGTGCTTCCACTTTGGATAAAACCGAAGTTGAAAGAATGGTTAACGAAGCAGAAAGCTTCTCCTCCAGTGACAAAGAACGTCGCGAGAAAATCGACCGTAAGAACCAAGCTGATTCTTTAGCATATCAAGCAGAGAAGCAGTTGCAAGAATTGGGAGATAAAGTTCCCGAAGACGACAAAACCAAAATTGAAGGTTTAGTCAAAGACTTAAAAGAAGCTGTCTCTAAAGAAGATGACGAGCAGATTCAAAAAGTAATGCCAGAATTACAACAAGCATTATTTACAGTTGGTAGCAATATGTATCAGCAAGCTGGTGGTGAAGCTCCTGATGGTGCTGCTCCTGGTGGTGAAGCTCCTCCTAATGATACCACTGGAGATGCAGGTGCAGGTTCAAGCGGTGATGATGTAATTGATGCTGATTTCACCGAGTCCAAGTAATAGTTTTACGGTGAGTTCAAAACTCACCTTTACTTTTTAATTTGAAGTGAATTTGAATTAAATTTGAATAATATTTATCCCCGCAATCTTTGGAATGTGGGGATTTTTAATTTATGTTAGTTTACAGAGCAAGTCATAAACGAAGAGATGCTTCCAACGTTTGTATATCTTCTGTAGATAACTCACCAATTAACTTAATAATCAAACTTTGTTCAACAGTATAAATTCCTCGTTTAACAGCAGTAGGAACATTAAGTCGAGCTGTCTGCCAATCAGTTAAGATAAATTCCCCAGGAAAAAGAGAATTTATTCGACTAGTAAGGGGAACAATAAAATAATCTTGGGAAGAAGAGTCCGAACTAACTATAACAGCGGGACGTACCTTTATTGCCGAAAGGTCGGAAAAAGGTTAGCGGACTAAAATTACACTATTTTTCGAGTAATTCGGCATAAATATCAACAAGATTGATTATCCCAAACCTTACTCAAAGCTGTTTCACTTGCATTCATCCAAAATTGCTGCTCATCTTCATCAGAAATCAAAGTAATTAAAACTTTACTTCCTTCCGATAATTGAATATCTTCGCTTTTGTTCTACTTTGCCATCACGAACAACAGCCCAGACACTTTTAAGCATTTGATTAGCTCCGAAAATTATATTTTAATATTTGATTGTTAATTCAGCCTTATAACTATTTAAAGCATTTATTTGAGAAAATAATGTAACTACTTGGACTTTTAAAGATATTAAAGTTATAAAGGTTGTGAAAATATTAAGAGAAAGAGAAATAGCAAAAAGACAAGTTGAAAATATTGAACTTGATAGTCATATAGTCAGATTAAAGTTTTAATAAATAGAAAAAATATTTATTGTTCTTAAAACTTGTGAAAGTGTAATTACCTTTATTGTTAATTATTATGCCATCTTTATTTCAAAATATTCCACAAAATCCATCTGAATCTCATTTAAAGCAAGGAAACCCCTTGCTCATACCTCGTCCCAAACGAAGAGGATTCTTTCTATTATTTACCTTTATGACAATGTTGGGATGGATTGGAGGAGGAATTGCCAGTCTTGCTTTAGAGAAAATTCTACGAGAGAATATACCAGCTTATTTCGTACAAAATGAATTATTGTGGTATCGAATTACAAAATTAGTTGCTACTAGTTTATTTGCATTAATTTTTGCAGCAGACCAATCAATTCCTCTGAGTAAATATATATCTGGTTGGTCGTGGATGATTGCGACTGCTATCGGTTGGTTGGTCGCAAATACAGTTTCTCAAGCTTGGATTTCATACATTTCGACTATTGCAGCTTCAACAAATCAAATATCACCCCAATCAGCTATCTTTTTGGGAATATTACCCACTGCTGCTTATATTTTATCGGGTTTATGGCTAGGTATATTGCAATGGTTGGTATTGCGAAGACAGGTAAAAAATTCTTGGTGGTGGATTTTTGTACCTTCTATTTCCTATTTATTAATTAGTATTTCAATCTTTTTAATTTCTCTAGTAAAAAATTTTATTCCCGTCATACATCAGGATGTAACTTTGTATTTAGTGACCCAAGGTTTAACAGCTTTGATTTTGGCTGCTATTCCAGCTATTGGGTTTTGTCGATTACGGAAAACAGCTATCACGGATTAGATAGATTTCACTGATTTCACTGATTTATTTTATAAGGACTAATTGGGTTTTGCTGGCTGATTAGTTAATGGCTAACAACTCAAAATTAACAATTAACTACTAACTACTAAATTACGCCTAATGTGAATTAAAAATTGCCCTTATTTTACAAGGGTTTTGAAGCTCGTTGAATCTCTATTTTTAATTTATCAAAGTGATAATAACGGTTTGAGCAACTAATTCACATAAGACGTAACTGATAACTGATAACTGATAACTGATAACTGTTAACTGTTAACTGTCAAAATCCCTTTATCCGCATCCAAAGTTGCCACCATACCTACTGGTAAAGATGCATTTGGTGCTTGATGTCCGAAGGGTAAATCGGAAACCACAGGAATGTTCAAATCGCTAAGTCTATCTCGCAACACTTCCGCAACGCTAAAGCTAGGAATATTTGCTGGTGGTTCGCAATTAGTAAAACTACCTATCGCAACTCCCGCTATTTTACCTAAAGCACCGCTCATTCTCCATTGAGTCAACATTCTATCGATACGGTAAGGTGCTTCTCCTACGTCTTCTATTGCTAAAATTGCACCATCGAGTTCTGGCTGCATTGGAGTACCCAGAAGATGGGTTGCGACGGTCAAATTTGCTGGTAATAATTTACCGCTAACAGTTCCACCTCCCCAACCTTTACCTTTTAAAGGCTGAATGGATTTTCCTTCAACGATATCGAATAGTCTTTGGATTGACCAAGCTGGTTCTCCCGCTAAAGTTGTCATTACAGGTGCATGAACTCCACAAATTCCAACTTTGTAAAGACTCCACAACAAAGCTGTGATATCCGAAAAACCTATTAACCATTTAGGAGATTGGATATTGATATTATCTGTTTCTTGGTTTTGCAACATCCAAGTCCATTCTTCCAAAATTCGCGTAGTTCCAAAACCACCTCTAGCACAAAGAATACCGCGACATTCTGGGTCTTGCCATGCTGCTGCTAAATGACTGCGACGATTTTCGTCCTTACCAGCTAAATATCCCCATCTATCTTCTATTTCCGGAATTACTTCCACTCGATAACCGCGCGATCGCCAAATATTTACACCATTTTGAAATGCTTCCAATTCTCGTAAAGCACCACTGGGAGCAACTACTCGTAATAAGTCTCCAGGTTGTAAAGATTGCGGTATTAGTAAATTCTCGGTGTTTTTAGTTTTGACTTGCATTGACTGGTGGTTATTAGTAATAGTGATTGATGGGGAAATTGTCATTACTATTTTGGATTTTAGATTTGGGATTTTGGATTTTGGATTTTAATAACGGATGCGTTTTTTTGGATTGTGTAGCTTGTTTGTCTTCGTGTAATGAAGCTTACAAATTTTATATTTTTGATTTAACTATTTCTCGCTTGAAAATAGATGATAAGAAAGAAATACTTTCATAACAGCTTAGTTCCAAAACCTAGAATAATATCTTTCTGAAATGCCCAGAAGACATAATCTAAAATCCGTCGAGGATGCGTTTTGGGGGAAGAGAATCTACACCCCAAACTTTCCGCAAAATCTAAAATCTAAAATTGATTGTGTTTCCTAGTTCATAACTAGTAAGTGTTTATCCGAACAATGAACCAAAAAATAATTAGCTATTCTGAGATTTTTTTTTTGAATTTTAAGATTGAAAACTCAAAATGTCCATAAACCATTTTTCAAGACGCTCACCTAATGCTTCTAAAGAAAACATTTTTTGTGCGCTGTCCCGACAAGTTTGACGATTGATTTGATTCAAACGTTTTGTAGCTTCTATTAATCCAGCAACACTATCTGGTTCTACCAAAAAGCCGGTTTCACCATCCTGAATAATAGATGCTGGGCCACCCCGACTATAAGAAATTACTGGTACTCCACAAGCTAACGCCTCAATTGCTACATTTCCAAATGCTTCCACCCAACGAGGTGTCATAATTAATGCCCGACATTGACGGACAACTTGCTGCATCTCTTTAGTAGATAAAAACCCTAAATATTCAAACGGTGCATTTGGGTAATCTTGCTGAATTTTCTCCCAGTAAGACTCATCTTGAATTTTACCCATAATCTTGAGAGAAATGTTAGTACTGTTTGCTACAGCTAATGCATCTTCTAAACCTTTCTCTGGAGAAATACGACCCAACCAAGCTAATTGTTGTTTGGGTTCGCTACAAAATTGATACATAGATAAATCAATACCGCTGCTTAAATAATATAGGGGAGGAGATAACTGGGGAAAAGTAGCAGCCTGTTCGTTAGTATATAATCCAATCGTACCGGGAAATTTTGTTGATGTTTGTACAATAATCTGGTCGAGAACATCGGAAATAGAACCCATGCTAACAAGATGAGCTATAGGAATTTTCAAAAAAGGTGTCAAGTAAAAAGGCAACCAATCGTAAGCAAAGTTAACAACTAAGTCATACTCACTCTCAACTTGACGAACGTAATCCCACATATTAGCTAAAACGGGATTACTTGGCATTGTAATCGGGGTTGTACGTTCTAAATTTTGGGCTAGTATTTGTAGATTTCCCGAAATCTGCATCATGGGTAAGTCATCCCATGTAGAACCAGCAGGAGCAACAATCTGTAAATCGTGTCCCCGACGAATAATTTCTTTAGCAATATTGTACAAACTTAATTCCACACCACCACCGAGTCCAGAACCCAGAGGTCCGACAGGTGTAGAAACCAAAAGTAATTTCATCCGCAATTTTCAAGGCTTAATATTAAGTAAATATTAAATGCCCGTGTTGCTTAAGGCTAGAGGGGTGAGGGGTAGGGAAATGGGGAGATGGGAGGGGACAAGGAGAAACCTAAACTGATAACTAACTCTTAACTCCTAACTCTTAACTCCTAACTGTTCACTGTTCACTGCTCACTGTTACTCTCTTCCCATTCTTCTGGAAGTTGTGGCTGCTGTGGTTGTGGTGGCTCGGATGGTAAAACACGGATACGATTCATTTGCGAAACTGCATATTTGGCTGTTTCTTGTACCTCTGGGTCTTCATCTTCCATGGCCATTGACAACATTTGGCTAATTTGACCCATTACGTCATACACACGGGTTAAATCGCGAATAGCATTTTTGCGTACATCAGGACTTTCATCCTGCATTGATACAGCTAAAGCGCGATTCATCGGTTTAAGGGTGCGAGTACCAATTTCCGATAAAGCTGCCAAAATTAAACTTCTTTGTTGGGAATCAGCATCAACCATCTGCTCTACTAATGGCTGAATTGCTCGCGAATCTCCTTTCTGTCCCAATTCCCAAATGGCTTTGCGTCGTTGTGTGGGGTTGGAACTGTCTAAATCTTCTATTAGTTCATCTACAACGTTTAGCTTCGCTAGAGAAGAAGTTTTTTCTGTAGGAATTATTTGTGCAGATGGTTGAACGGTAGACGCTACTTCTTCAAGATTATCCTCTTGTGTCCCAGTCAAATATTTTTGATCTTGGTTGTTATTTACAAAATCATCTTGGGATACTTCATATTCAGGTGCTTGAGCTATGTAAGTTTCATCATCATTGTCATCATCATAAATCGCACGATTGCTTGGTTGTTTAGAACGTCTAAACAGCTTAAATAAATAGAATAAAACACCTCCACCAGCCAACAATCCCATGACTATAAAGACAAGCTGAATCCAACCATTGCTACTTTTTGAAGGCTTTTCTGTTTCTGCAACGTCTTCGGAAGCTGGTTCTGGGGTAGGAGTGGAAACAAAATTATTTTGTTTTAAAGTTTCTGCTTTTATAAGTTCATTAGTTTGATTACCTACGACACCATCCGCAAGCACTTTCTTCTTTAGCTGAAATTCAATAACAGCATCACGGGTACTTTCACCAAATTGTCCATCGGAGATGCCATCGTAATATCCCAATTTTTTCAATTGGGTTTGAAGTAATTTTACGTCCTCTCCCCTGCTACCTATTCTCAAGTTGGTGCGCGAAGTTGTATCTGAGTTGTCAGCTTGAGCAACCTTAAGGAAGGATGATACCTTGTGGTAATTGGCATCATAACTAGCTGCGACTGCCGGATTAATGTTAAATCCAAAGCAACTCAGGTAAGTAAATATAACTATAGAATAATGGCATCGCCTCATACAGCAAATTTCAGCAAAACAGTAGTGTAAAAGTTATCGACACAACCATAACTTTTATTTTCTTAAATGTTAACTTTTTTCTTGACAAAAAAATTTAATCAGTAGATAAATAGACCTTCGATGATTTTCTGTAAGTCACATCAATACGGGTAGGATGACTTTACCACAAGAGTTACACAGCAAATCGGATCATGTTTACTTAATTAAAAATCTCTGGTTCAGATTGTTTGAATTTTATTTTCAAAGGCTTCAATTGCTTATCGGGTATTTCTAAAGCAGTGTGGTTAATAGTTTCGGGTAAAGCTTCTTGATGATTTTGCTCTCCTAAACTCTCGCGTTGATTGATTAAATAAATACTTATCAAAGTTATCGTTACCCCTACCCATTGCAAAGGAGTCAGTACTTCGTTTAATAAAATATTGCCGAATATCAATGCAAATACCGGGGTTAGAAAGGTTAGAGAACTTAAACTGGTTAGATTCCCACTAGAAGCGAAATAGAAGAACACTGCGTAAGCAATAGCGCTGCCAAATATAGCTGCGTAACCCAAAGCGACCCAATCGGAAGATACTAAATTCTGGATCTGTTGGGATTCAGTAGTTGCAGAAATTCCCCATAGTGGTAAACCACCCAATATCATGTGCCATCCGGTAGCGTTAACAGGGTCTGCATGACGAGTTACAAAGCGAATCATCACAGTTCCCACAGCCATGCTTAAAGCAGCTAGCAGCATCAAAAATTCGCCGCTCTGGAAAAATGATTGAGAAATTGTTAATGTCGATTCGGAGGTATTCGAGAAAATACTGAAAATTAATTCATCGGGTAAACCAATAAGACTAATACCCGTAACCCCGATTGCTAATCCCAACCATCCATATAAACCGATTTTTTCCGCAAATAGCCACGAACATAAGAGCGCTACAGCTAAAGGTTGAGAATCAATCATTACCGAACCTAAACCAGCACCAGTTCTCACCAAACCTTCTGCCAAAAAGCCTTGGAAAATCGCTCCATCAACTAATCCAAACAGAGCAATCCACAGCCAAGCCTTCCAGCCTTTAGGCTGAGGTTTACCCATAAATGCAGCCACAATCAAAACCAGTATTCCAGCCGGTACTAGTCGCATTCCAGCTAAGAAAAAAGGCGTAGTGTGCGGTATAGTTCCTTTCATCGCCACCATCGCCGTACCCCAAAGGAAAAAAGGCGAAATTAGTAGCAATGGCTTTAGGAAAGAAGAATCCAGGGGCGCACTTTTATTTAACTGCATGGGATTAGTAATGGTGGGATTTACGTATGTCAAGATAAACAAGATTAAGCTCATCTTAACTAATTATTGCGTTTTATGAAGGAATTAATACTCAAATTGGGCATTGGGTATGAGGAATTTTAGCTTGGGTTAGGCGCATTTTGGATATTTGAAGCGATACTGGTAATTGATATTTACGCCAAAACCCCAGATTCAATGTTGGTTGCTGAAAGAATCGTTTACCCTCGAAAAGTAGGGCTAAATTAGTTTTAAATTTATAGTTGGTAATTGGAAATTGGTAATTGGTAATTGGTAATTGGTGATGACTATTGAGAACTGCTAGTTATCTGACTTTTCTGGTTGAGTAACTCTTTAATATCATTCGATAATTGTTCAAAACCAGGATTTTGAATTGCACTTTTAGCAAGTTCAACCTGTATTTCAATAGCAATATCTTCAAATTTCATTTCTTCGTGATGGTACATTTCGGTATTTGGAATCCACCATTCATAGATTACATTTAAATCCGAATATAAGCGGCATTTGACGATTTTTTCGTATTCTTCACCGACTTTTCCTAAATATCTGGCTATTTCTGTTTTATCCATTTTTTTCATCCTTTTGATTTATTCACATACTTATTAATTTGATTTTAACTTTAAAATTTTTTAGATTAGTAGGAGGTGTTTGAGAATTTTAATTCAAGTCAAAATTAATAAAGTATTTGATAGTTAACCTGAGTTCGGGATAAGCTGAAACCCTTATTATGTCGTCGATTTAAAATAGTATTTATAAACGTAATTACGTTATTTGAGATATCAATTCGTTGTCAAAATTATAATTAATTCCTTAACCCGAACTGACGTTAGTTAAGAAATCGACCAAAAAATGGATTTTACATTAACCTTAAATAGTCGTTTTCACAAATCGGTTCAACCTAGCAACCAGTTATCTTGACTGTTCACTGTTCACTGCTCACTGTTGACTGTTGACTGTTGACTGCTCACTATTCACTGTTCACTTTTCACTTTTCACGACTTTAGAAATAGCTAGCTTCTTTTCTATTTGCTCGATTGCAGATTGCCAAACTTTGTAGCCATCTAAACTTAAATGCAAGCCATCGGTAGTTAATTCTTGTCGTAATTCTCCTTTAAAATCGGTAAACCATTTATGAATGTTTACGTAATTAACTCCTTCTTCCTTTGCGATACGTGCTAGCTGAGTATTAAGTTTGCGAATTCGGATGTTGGAAATTTTTGGACGACGAGTTGGTAGTATCGATTGAATAATAATATAGCTATTAGGATGAGTAATTTTTAAACGACGAACGATTCGACGATGATTGCTTAAAATTACTTTATCTGAAGTACCTTTTCTTAAATCATTGACTCCAGCCATTATATAAATTGCTTCTGGCTTTGTTGAAGAAAATGCTGATAGTCTTCTAAGTATTCCAGTGGAAGTATCGCCTGATATTCCTTGATTTAACCATAATTTTCCAGTTGGAAGTCCCTTGGTAGGAAACCACAAACTCAGAGAATCACCCAGCATGATGCTCAAGCGGTTTTTTCCTTGTCCTCTGGTCATAGCTCTAGCTTCTAGAGCTAACAATCTTTTCCAATCTTGATATGTTAATTTAGGTTTTCTTCTAGTGACTAAAAGCGATTGTCGCTTTTCATTAGCCAAGCGAGTATAAATATAACCTGCTTTCAAAGCTGCTAATCTTTCGTGATAAAGTTGACTTCCAGAAATTAATCTTCTTTTTACAGGTCGAGGAGGATTATAAAAAGATTGTGATGGGGCTGAAAAAGCTGGGGGTAAAGAGTCTGAGGCTGAAGCTGTATCTTCTCGTTTTACGGTTTGCCAGCCGTCTTTGCGATTTAATATAAGTTGATAATACTCTGGTTTGAGTTTTGATAGCTCTGTGAAAGTCGATGTTGGTACCGTCAATCCGATTAACAAGCTTGTTGCGAGTAAATACAAGTTTCTCATATATATTTTTTCTTTCCTCCCCTCTGACTCAAATAACGGTATTAGCTTGTTCAATTGACGAAATTCTGACAAAAGCTAAATCACTGTATCTATTATTTTTAAATGCATCTTATAGCGATGTAAAGCGGTCTTTTACTGTATTTATTAAATTTTTTACAAAGAAATTTCGGTATACTCGGAGACTTGATGAAGTTTTTACAATTGCGTGTTTAAGTTCAGCAAATCTACATAAGTATATCCACAAATATTTTACTGTTGCTTTAAAGAAAATTTATAAAAAAGCGCATTATACTTAGACTTATACCAACTCTGAATAGTGTTAACTGCGTATTAACAAAAGATTTATTTGAAGTTGCTATCGTCAAATCTATATTTACTACCAATCAAATAATTTTCATTAATTTCAAAAGACATCCAACGACGCTGTAAAGTTTCCGCTACAGAACCCGTTGTATTAGAACCTGCAAAAGGGTCTAAAACGATATCATGTTCATCTGTCAAAAATTTAATAAAAAACTCCGCGAAACCACTGGGAAAACGTGCTGGATGAGGTTTGATTTCTGCTTCTTTGCAGCGTCGCAAGTAAGGACTTCTGGATTCAGTATTAGCAATTTCTAATAAATTTGGTGGAATTGCACCTTGATTATCTTTTTGAAACTTATCAGAAATATCGTGTCCGCTAGGACGTAATTTTGGTTTATAGCCTTTTTTGAGTAATTTTTTCATGCTTTGGCTATAAGGTTTTAAAACTTTGCGGTTATCAGCTTTAGGATGAGGAGTTTTTGATAACCACCAAACTACATTAACTGAATCTTTGACTCTTATACGTCTTATAGTTACCCATTCAGCAGGAGTAGGTAATCTAGAAGGATTGTAATGATAGAATTCTTGAGCCAGGTAAAAGCCAACTTCTTTACACAGTCTGACTAAAAGCTCGTACTGGTAAATACTGCGAATCGGATTACCTCGAAGATAAGCTCCGCCCAAATCTAATACAAAAGAGCCATTTTCGACAAGAACTCTTTTAAATTCATTAGCAAAAGGTAAAAACCATTCTATATATTTATCCGCGCTTTCATTGCCATATTCTTTCTTACGAGTCAGCGCGAATGGTGGAGAAGTAATAATTAAATTTATGCTGTTTTCTGGGATTTCTTTAATTAATTTTAGACTATCTCCTAAAAAGGTTTTGCCATATTTTGTAGAGTAATAGGGAGGGAGGTTGATTAAGTTTTGGAGGTTGTCTTTCAAGTACCTGGCGATTCAAATCGCGGCTAAACAAGCGGAACCCGCGAAAACGGGTTATAAAGTGAAGTTTATCAGTTTGACATCCTCGCCGTCCTAGAAGAACGGCGATTCAATCCCGTTTCCGGGATTTATAAATTAGAAACTCATTCCCATTTTTTCCATTAGACCCATTAGTTCCATGTTTCAATCCCGTTTCCGGGATTCATAAATTAGAAACTGGGGTTGGTTGGTTCATTGGTAGAAATATTTTTGTAGTTTCAATCCCGTTTCCGGGATTCATAAATTAGAAACACTCTATGTCTTTCATCCAGTAGAAAGGTTCAAATACGTTTCAATCCCGTTTCCGGGATTCATAAATTAGAAACTATCGCTACTTTCATCCATCAATCTAAAAGTTATTTGTTTCAATCCCGTTTCCGGGATTCATAAATTAGAAACTGGATTGCAAGCGGTCTACGGCTCGATTATTAGCAAGTTTCAATCCCGTTTCCGGGATTCATAAATTAGAAACGCTTTGGGCTTATGATTTGATGAGAAGCAATACTTGTTTCAATCCCGTATCCGGGAATCATAAATTAGAATCAGAAATAATATGA